>Ga0310690_10004663_pt1 | contig 19229 bp, 11 predicted proteins | sample AusTroGonzalo_MG_2_FD_207661 | JGI IMG/M metagenome (GOLD analysis project Ga0310690, IMG submission 207661) | Bovine rumen microbial communities from tropical cattle in Woodstock, Queensland, Australia - Gonzalo_04 (v2) (version 2) | ecosystem: Host-associated > Mammals > Digestive system >...
GCGCCTACACTGTAACGGTTGCGCTTATAGTTGTCGCCTACTTGAATGTCGGGATTCCATGCGGCAGTACCCACAGCACAACCCGTGCCGAGATAGCCGGAAGCCACCACGCGGAAGCCGTCGAAGGGCTTCACCTCGAGTTTGGCGATAAAGTCTTTCTGATTATTGAGGTCCTTGCGGTTGATACCCTGTCCACTCATCAGGGCAAGGTTATATCGGAAGAGTCCATTGGCCAGGTCGCCATAGACCTCGAGACCCATGTCACGTCCGTAGTTCACACCGTTCAACGGGTCTGGTCCCTCACCGGCCAGATAGAGCACGGCCTGCGAATAGACATCGATCAGTTCGAGCATCGTGGGAGAAAGCGGGTTCTCCATCGTGTAGGAGTGCTTGAACTGTCCGAGACGGACTGTCAGCGCATTATCCTTGGTAATGCGGTAGTCGGTGTAGAATTCTTGTACGACACTTGAGAAGTCGTGCATAAACATAAACGACCATCGGTCTGTGATGCGTGCCTTTCCCCAGAGCAGGGTGCGTTTAAGGTTGTAACTGTTGGTTGCCTTTCCGTTGGGATCCTGATACGACCAGCCTCCCTGTGCATAACCGTTAAGAGTGATACGACTCGTGAAATCTTTCATCCAATCGATTTCAGCATCTTTCTTTTGTTGCCCCATTGCTGCAACACTGCTGAACACTGCCAGTGCCACTGCCAATGTCCGCCACATGAAACTTTGTTTTCTCATTTTTTCATTTATTTAAAACTGGTTGTTTAGTTCATGCGGCTGCAAAATTACAACATTTCCACGAAACAAACGACAAAAAGACAGAAAAAATGCAAAAACAATAACGGGACTCGTTTTTTCGAGCCCCGTTACTTTATATCTGTCAATCGGCGATTACTCCATCTTAGCGTTCTTCTCGAGCGTCCAGTCCTTACGGTTCTTCAAGCCGTAGTCCTTACCCTGGAACATCTTGGCGCCTTCCTTGCTGCCTTTCAACTGCCAATCAAGCCAAGCCAGGGCCACCACTGTGAACTCACCACCATGAGGTTCGCGATAGGTACCGCCATGACCAACGGGGAAGTTGGCAGCACAAGCCGGCACGTGGTTGATCTTGTGGAAGTCGTCCATACCATTGCCATAGGCGATATCCTCTGGACCACCTAATATATATATGATAGGTGTATGGATCTCCTGCAGTTTCTCCTTTGGAGGCATCGGCATACCACCGACAGCCTGCCCTGCGTTCTGTTGATTGAAGAGGCCGCTGTTACAGATCATCAGAGCCTTGATACGGGGATCGGCACAGTTGAAGAGCGTCTGCAGTCCACCGCACGACATACCAGCCACACAGAGATTCTTCACGTCGATCTTCTGATAGTAGGGCGACTTCGGGTCGGCATTCTGTGCATACACCCAATCGATGCTCTCTATCTGTTGCTCTGTGCGCGACATCGGGCCTCTATACCAGGAGTCATCCATCGGGATGTTACCCGTTGCCATCACGATATAGCCATGAGATGCGATCTCGTTGAGGAAGTTCACATGCTCGAAGGGGGAGTTCGAGCAGGCTCCGTTGCCCCATACAAGCACCGGCAGCGGGTTCTTGGCGTTGAACTTCGAGAGGTCCTGCGGCATAAACACAGTGTGTTCTGCCAGTCCTTCCACTTCTGTCATGATAGCCTTGTAGGGACCAGTGCCACCATCTTCGAGGATTCTCGACTTTGGCTGTGCCACTGACACTCCTGCCTGCATGGCGAAGGCGAGGAGTAATGCGAATACTTTTGCTTTCATACGTTTAAAGTTTTTTGAATGTATCAATGTTGTATCTATTCCTCGTCCATCGGATAACACACGTCCCACTTCCGGCGCAGACCGTCCATCAGTTCCATGATGTAGAGCGTCTCGGCATGCGGCATCTCACGAGGCTCAAGGAGTCCGTCGATGAGTGCCTGGCGACAGGCTATGAACTGGTATTCGTAGCCAGTGATCTGCTTCGGCACACGGATGGTCTCCACATAGGTGCGATCGGGGCCGTTGACGGTGACGGTCTGCGGATTGTTGATGTTGTCGATGATGAGGTTGCCCTCGGTACCGGCAATGACACCGATATTGTCGCCAACACAGGCAGCACTCGACTGGAGGTTGCAGAGCATCCCGTCGCTCAGCACCAGACTGATGGCGTTCGTCAGGTCCATGCCTGTCTTTGACTTCACGCACTGGCTCTCGATATTGACAATGTCTGCATCAAAGAACATCCGTGCGAAGTTCAGGGCATAGACACCGAGGTCGAGCAACGCACCGCCACAGAGATCTGGGCGCATGATGCGCGGCTTGTCACCCATCGAATAGCCGAGGGTGGCGGTGACGAGACAGGGCTCACCAATACGTCCGCTCCTGATAAGGTCACGGACCGTCTTGACAACCGGCTGATAACGTGTCCAGATAGCCTCGGCCAGAAAGACTTTCCGCTCATGAGCCAAGTCGAGAATGACCTTGGTCTGTCGGGCATTAGCCATAAACGCCTTCTCTACGAGACAAGGTTTACCGGCCTGCAACGCCTCACGCGTCACATCATAGTGGTGTGAGTGGGGCGTACCAACATAAACCAGGTCGATATCGGGGTCGGCAATCAGACTGGCGTACGAACCGTAAGCCTTCTCAATGTTCCACTTGGAAGCAAAGGCATCTGCCGTATCCTGATGGCGCGAACCTACGGCGTAGGCCTCGCACTGAGTAAGACCAGCGAGCGTTATCGCCGCTTTCTCTGCTATCCAACCGGTACCGATGATACCGACACGTAATGTTCCGTTCTCCTTCATATCAGCCGCAAAGATACAACTATTTTCCGAATTATGATACAATTATAACGAAAAAAACAAAAAGCAAGCAGTTATGAGGATAGTTATCCCCTTGCCATGCGATAGATGGCCTCCATATCAGCGGCTGCAAGAACCTTAAGAGCACCACAGGTGGAGGTGTAGTCGCGACTGCACTTGCGGGTCATCTCCTTGATTTCCTCGTCAGTGATTCTTCTTCCTAGGAGTTCTAGGATATTCTTAGGCATTCCTATGGCATTATAGAAGCACTCCATCGCCTCGATGCCCTTGAGGGCTGTGCCCTCTGGGTCGGTGAAATCGTTGGGCACATCCATCACATTGACAGCAAAGCGCACGAACCTGCTCAGGTTCTCATGCATGACATAGCGGGCCCAACTTGGCCAGATGGCGGCAAGACCAGCACCATGGGTCACGTCGAACATACCACTGAGTTCATGCTCTAACTGATGCGTGGCCCAGTCATCGGCAACACCGCAACCTGTCAGTCCGTTGTGGGCGATACTGCCACCCCACATGATCTGGGCGCGCTGGCGGTAATCCTCCGGGTTCTTCAACACATCAAACACGGCTGCTTTCATACTGCGTAGCACGGCTTCGGCAAGGTTGGTGGTAAAGTCCATGTCATCGTCCTTCGTGAAGTAGCGCTCCATCGTGTGCATCATCATATCCGTCACGCCTGCTGCTGTCTGATAAGGCGGCAGGGTAAAGGTGCGACGGGGATTCATGATGGCGAACTTGGGGCGCGACATATTATTGCTATAGCCAAGTTTCACATCTCCGTTTTCATTGGTTATGACGCTGGCCTCACTCATCTCACTGCCAGCGGCAGGGATGGTCAGCACGGAAGCCACGGGCAGCATCGTCGTAGGCTCAGCCTTACCGAGATAGAAATCCCACACATCACCATCATAGCAGACACCGTATGCGATACACTTCGACGAGTCGATGACGCTACCGCCACCCACGGCGAGGATGAAGTCAACACCCTCCTTGCGACAGAGTTCGATGCCCTTTTGCGCCAACGAGAGTCTCGGGTTGGGCACCACACCACCTAAGGTGACGTACTCCACCCCACCCTCGCGGAGCAGACCGCATATCTTGTCAAGCAATCCGGAGCGCACGGCACTCTGTCCACCGTAATGTACCAGCACCTTCGTGCCACCATACTTTTTCACCAGGCGAGCCACCTGCTCCTCCGACTGTTCGCCGAACACCACTTCCGTCGGCGCATAATAAATAAAATCCTTCATATCTTTGTTGGTTTTGATTTGTTTATCTGCCTCTTCTCTGCTGCTGACCACCGAAGCCACCCTGCTGTCTTTGACCACCTTGCTGGTTGCGGCCTCCGCCATCGCGATTGCCCCATTTCTTGTCGTATTGTCCTTCAGTATCCACTTTTCCACCGAACATGTTCAGACGGTAGCGCACGTGTAGCATAGCGTAACTGTTGATACTATTGTAGCGGGTGTCGCTACGGCCTGTCGCAGAAACCCAGCGGTTGTAGTTGCTTTGCTGCTGCAGGAGGTCATAGAAGTTGAGAGCAACGATGAGTGTCTTGCTCTTGAGGAAGGTCTTGGATATCTGACCGTTCCAGATGAGTTCGTTGGTATTTGACGACGGATCATTGTAGCCTCGACGACTCCGTTCATGGATGTCGGAACTGATTTCCAGACCGATGGGCAGACGGAGAATCACCTGTCCACCGTAGTTGAACTGCCATGTATCAAGGTTGGCGGTGGGCTGCAGTTCGTTGCGGGTGTGCTGATAGTTGCACCAGCCGTCGAGTGTCACCTCCAGCCAGTTATTGCGGTAACTGAGATTCAGTCGTTCGCTGAGGTTGATGGAGCGCGTTGTATTCTTCTCTGCATCGGCCTTCTGCTGCGCCACATAACTCACATAATTATTATAGCGCACTCGCGTGTCAGTGCCGATATTCCAGTGGGCTGTGGTGTCGATGGCGGTATTAAAGGTCAGACCGCCATTCACATTCCAGTTACCGTTGATATTCTCTGGGCGTGAGATGCTTCCACCAGTCTCTGCGTCATAGCGCACAAGGTTCGAAATAGAATTGCGGATGTGGCGGTAGTTGGCATAGACCACGACGCTACGCTTGTATTTCTGAATGTAGTTGTTATAATAGAGATTCAGCGAGTTGGTAAACTGCGGCTTCAGTCCGGGATTACCTTGTGTGATGTAAAGCGGGTTCGAATCATCTGTGATGTCGAGCAACTGGGTGATGTCCGGCTGACGGGTGTCGCCACGGTACTGCACACGGATGGTCTGCTGGTCGCTGAACTTATAACGGAAGTCGAGTGTCGGCGTCATGTTCGTGACATTGCGTACGGTATCGACATAGATACCCCGATAATCCTGAATGTAGTTCGAGTGCTGCGGCTGAACGAGGAATCCAATGTTGTATTCGTACTTCTCCTGATAGTAGCGCAGCATCAGTCGGATGTTATGGGTGTAGTTCTTGTATTCCGAATAGCGGCTGAGGCTCTTGTCAAGGAAACTGTCCATCCTGCCAGAGACGGTGTGGAGCCAAGGATCCCACTCGCGGTACTCGGGGATGATGCCACTGAAGGGATTCAGAAGTTCGTGGCTGAAGTCGTAGGTCTGGCGATCACTTTTATTCTGGTTGTAACGCATCTCGTAACTCGTCTGCAGGTGCGCACCCTTCCAGAGTGGTTCGCTGTAGGTGATGTTGGCCACATAACCGCTGTTGTCTGTGGGGGTCGTATTATAGCGGGCGGTGAAGTAAGTAGAGTCTTGTCCTGCCTCGTTCTTTTTCTGGAAGAGATGCACCTCATTGTTGGAGGTATTCTGTTGCCGGTTGTTGCCCATGCTTCCTTCAAAACGAAGAGTCACGTTACGACCTTTCGGGTTCAGACGGCGGTAGAGTTGCAGCATACCCCAGGCATTCTTGTTCTTGCCGTAAGAGAGGCTGGCCTGCAGATTATGGTTGACGGCCAGTTGCTGGGCGTTCATCTGGGCAATGCCGTCATCGGCCAACGGGTCGGTCACATAGAGATACGGGTCGTCGGAGAAGGTAGCGGAAAGGGATGTCTGCGTACCGTCGTTGGTGCTATAACTGCCGTTGGCGCGCAACAAGATGTTCGTCAGTGTGTCTGGTTTCCATTCGAAACGGATGTTACCGTTCCAGTTGTTGCTGCGGGAAAGACTCTTTGAGTTGCTGTTGGAGAAGGTGCGGTAGTCCTGACTGTAAAAACTCTCACTGGTGACTTCGTTTTGGTTGTCGCCATCGCGATGGTTATAGCGGATGCTCAGGTCGGCCTTGACCTTCTTGCCATCGTCGTAGTTCAGGTTCGTTCCCACCATCTTACGGGCATTCAGTCCCCGGCTGTTCCACCAACCGGCATTCTCCTCCTTGTTGTTCAGGTTGCCCATCAGCATGATACGGGTCTTATCCGTAAAACTGCTTCCCATGCCGCGTGAGGCATAGCGGTGCTGTGTGCCGCCGGCTATATCGAGGTTGGTCATGTAACCGTGGTTCATGCCTTTCTTAATGGTGAAGTCAAGCACGGTTTCCTTCTCACCGTCTTCAATGCCAGTGATACGGGCCTGGTCACTCTGCTGGTCGTAGAACTTCACGTTCTGGATGATGTTGATGGGCAGGTTCTTGATGGCAGTCTCTATGTCGCCTAACATGAATTCCTTGCCGTCGAGCAGGATCTTCTTGATTTCCTTACCATTGATGGTGATGACGCCGTCCTCATCCACCTCCGCTCCGGGCATACGCTTGATGAGTTCCTCGATGGCAGAACCTTCAGGTGTTCGGATGGCTTCAGGGTTATACACCAACGTGTCCTTACGAACGATCACCTGTGCGGCCCTACCTGTCACCACAGCCTCTTTCAACAAGATACTCTCTGGTGACATCAGCAGATGACCTAAGTCCTGGTTCTGATAACGACGGAGCGTCACCTCGCGCTCTAAGGTCTGGTAGCCTACCGACGAGATGCGCAGTTTGTATGTTCCATTGGAAGGTGCCTCAATGATGAAGACACCCCTCTCATTACTCACAGTGCCGCCGACAAACGTGCTGTCGGCGGCGGTAAACATCTGGATGGTAGCCTGTACCATCGGTTCCCTCAAGTCTGCATCAATTAACTGGCCGCTGATGCTCAGACGTCTGTATTCATTTTCCATTTCTGAGGCGGGATCATCTGATCTTACGTCTTGTGCCTTCACACCAAGCGCGGCCAGCATTAAGAGGGATAATAAAAATCTATATTGCATTTTTTGTGTGGTTACTTAGAATTGACAATATCTTTCAGTGCAGAACCGAAAATGATATATTGCGTATTACCAGCGATGGTACCCTCGTTCTGTCCCCAGAGGAAGGGCCAATCGTCAAAGTTCTCGAAATGGTCAGGCTGACGGAACAGCAGACCTGGGGCTACGTTACCAGGGATGGCAGAGAAGTCAGCGCGGTTGTTGCCATAAAACACCTGCTTCGGACGGGTGGCACCGACAACGGCCACAAACGAGTAGTTGTGATAGGGATGACAGCCGTAGAGCCAGTTGGACACACGATAGACCTCATTCTTGCTGACGATGTCAGGGAAGTAAATATGGGCATAATTGACGGTGATGCCAAAATTCAGCACGGCATTCACGCCAGCCCAGTTGCCAAGACCGATGGGTACACCATAAGGATTCTGTTCATCGAAGCGCTTGACGTAGTCATTGTATTTCTCCACGTAGGGACGCAGTTTTTGCTTGTAGGCTGCATCCATGTAAGGCACGGCATCAAGCGCCGTCTGCATGGTATTGGACACATTGCGGTCGAGAGCCGGCCATATCTGCTGCTGGAAATTGTCGAGATACTGCTTCTCCTTGGTAGCAGCATAGAGTTGGAGGTTGGTGGCGAGATCGTCGCGATTGTTGCGTGCGAAGGGCTGGCGACGACGGGCATTGTTGGCCTGCTGTGGCCGGTTCATCAGTTCGGTGGCCTCCTTCATCAACCGTTTCGACTGTGTGAGGGCACGCTGTGCCAAGTCGTCGTTGTAGCCAGCAAGGGCACGACTGGCGGCAGCAAACATCGTGGCAGCCTGAAAGTCGAGACTCGGGTTACGCGTCGTAAAGGCCCACATGTCGTCTGGCGTACCACTGCGCTTACCGTCGGCAGACACCTCGTATGGCTTCAGACTCGGATCGTAGTGCAGACCATCGGTAATACTGGCGGCATCGCCGAGATGGTGATAATTGTCGAGGATAGAATTGGAGAGTGTCGAGGCCATGTGTCCGATCTGCTCTGCCTGTGCCACGAGGTTCAGTGTACCGTGCTCGATGAACTGCAGGATATCGGGTACACCATCGGGACGGTGCAGATCGACGTAGCGCTGTTTCTGGCTGACGAACGTCTCATCGCGCTGAGGCTTGAACAGTTCCCAGGTACGGATGAAATTCTGTACCACACTGATATTCGAGCCAGTCTCAATGTCGAAGTCGCCTGCATCGAAGAATCCGCCAACATTCAGGCCTGGAATCAACTCATAGGGTTTGTACTTCGTATCCGTCTGTGCACCCTGACGATGCAGGTCGAAGTGATCACTTTCCGGAGCCTGCAGATAGCCCTCCTTAAACGGCTCGCCGTGCCAGGTACGGTAACCCTCGTTCACATACATGTGGTTCATGTGGATGGGTACCCATACATCGGTAGTGGCATCGGTAATCTTGTCATAGACATGCTCGTCGATGAGGAAATCATTTGTTTTGGTATTGCCGTATTGGATATAATAGATACCTTGCTGCTTCACAGAAGAGAAGTCGAACTTCACATAGTTATATTTGAAGTACGGTCCCCACGACTTGATGTCGCCCTTGTAGGCCTGTTCTGTGGTACCATCCTCCTTGATACGCATAAGCGTTGCAGTGGCCAACGGCTTGTCGTTCTTGTCGAGTTCGATAACGGCTACCTTTGGCTGTTCAGGCGTATAACCTATTTGTGAGAAACCGATGTTCGGTTCACGAATCCAATTGGGGATGGCATGAGGTTCGACTGTCCATGTGACCACCTTGCCTGTCTTGCCCTTTGGCAATACACTGCGCAACACGAACCAGCCATTCTGTGCGAGCATACGTCCGTCGAAGAGTTTCAGTTCCGCATCTGTACTGCTGATGGTGATCATGTGTTCAGGGTCGTCGGAAGCCATCACGATGCGATGTCCCGTCTCTAAAGGCAACGGATCGACGAAGCGTTCTGTGCCACGGTCGTCATAGGTCTTGAAACCTTTAAACTGACGGGGCTTCTCGCTGTTGGGACGCGTAATAGTCTGACTGGTGGCATAACGGGGAAAACGGTTCAGGCGTCCGTCCATGATGAAAGTCTTCAGCCAATACTTCGAGGGCAGGAACTCCAAGTTGAAGCCAGCCTCACCTGCTATTTTCTCTGGCACAGGCTTGTCCAGATAGACGGCAATCTCCACAGCCTTGCCTTTCGCCGTCACCACAGCACGACTCTCGAAGTCATAGTCATCGTAGCGCATCGTTACTTCGATGCTACCGTTTTCCCTATCAACCTTGCGATTGGTCATCTTTGGTACGAGGTCCCACTGTTCTGGTGTATTATTCAGACGGACGGCACCGCCCTGCACGGAGCGCACACCATGTTGGATAATCTCAATACCAGAGTTCTTCTCGTCGTTGAAACCTCCGTTGAAACTGTTGCTGAACACCAGCACATTCACACCCTGCCGTTCGAAATACTCACGGTCGTTCAGTTTTAAATCCTGTGCCTGACAGACGGATACCCCCGCCAGAAGCATCGTTGACAATAAACAGGTAATCCTCATATTCTTTTATTCTCTAAAGTCTGTACAAAGATACAACAAATTTCATCATTTATAAGGCTTTTTCTTTTCAAGATTCACACAACGCGTTGCGCCAAACGCTTTGCTTCTTCCTGGGCTTCAATGATGCGGTCACACCATGCATCGAACTCAGGATCTTCTTCCTGTAACTCTGGATGATCGTGCAGATAGGCCACACAACGGCGCACGCCCTCGTCGAAACGGGTGGTAGCCTGGAAACCTGGCACGGCACGCTTCAGTTTCGTGCAGTCGAAGACAACCGTAACAGACTTGTCGCCCAAGAGATTGCCTGTAAAGTCCCAATCCTTAGGAGAAGTGGCCGCAAGGAACTCAGAGGCCACATAATAAGGACGGAACTCTACACCCAAGGCATTGGCGGTACATTGGTATATCTGATTCCACGTCAACTGCTCATCACTCATAATCTGGAATGCCTCGCCGATGGCCTTCGGATTACCCAGCAGACCAATAAACCCACGGGCAAAATCCTCGTTCCAGGTCACCGTCCAAAGCGAAGAGCCATCGCCATGGACTAACACGGGCTTACCTTCCATCATACGTTTCAACACCTGCCAACTGCCTTTCAGACCGTGAACACTGAGGGGTACACCGCGTTCACAATAGGTATGGCTAGGACGCACGATGGTGACAGGAAAACCGTTCTCACGATACTCCTTCATCAACAGTTCCTCGCAGGCAATCTTATTGCGTGAATATTCCCAATAGGGATTGGCGAGTGTTGTCCCTTCCGTAATCAGATGACTGGCGGCGGGCTTGTTGTAGGCCGAAGCCGAACTGATATAGACATACTGGCGGGTACGACCTCTGAAGAGTCGGACATCACGCTCCACCTGGGCAGGCAAGAATCCGATGAACTCGCAGACAGCATCGAACTGCTCATCACCGAGCAGTCGCAGCACTTCGTCCGTCTGGTCAATATCAACAATCACCTGTTTTACACTGGCAGGAACCTCGTCCCTACGATGACCACGATTCAGCAGCCACAGGTCGTGACCGCTTGCCGATAACTGACGGGTAATGGCACTGCTGATCGTGCCCGTACCACCTATTATTAATATCTTCATACACTTAAAATGAAATGAGAAAAGGCACAATGTCTAAAATTCAATCATCTTATTAAGGAATATTAACGCCACAATATATGAAGATATATTATTTGACAAAGAATTCATTGCAACTTTTTGTACCTTTGCAACGTCAAATGGATAAAATAACCATAGATATACATTCTATAAAACATATTTTGAAATGAAAAAAGTACTGAAGATTGCGTTGTTTAGTGTACTGGGGCTGATCTTGGTCGCAGGCGTATTGATGTGGATGGAATTTGGCTCACTGGTTCAGGGTGCCTTGTCTGCCGAGAAACTCGACGATGGCTTGTATTACATGGAGTACAAGGGTGACGACGGGTTTGACGGATTGATCCAGAACGGTGGTGGCGAGACAGCAGAAGAACTGAGTGCCTATATCATCGATTTCCTGTCTAAAGGACACTACAAGCCTGAACTGAAAACAAAGGAAGCCGACTTTGGCTGTTCGGCACTGACGGTTCGTACACCTGAAGGTGGCGTACTGATGGGGCGCAACTTCGACTTCAACTCAGCCACAGGAATGATCCTACACACGATCCCTGATCACGGCTATGAATCCATCACCACCTTCAACGTGGAGTTCTTCCCATTCGGTGATGACTATAAGCCTGAAGGATTCACCAACCAATACCTGGCACTTACAAGTCTGTTTTTTGCCTTGGACGGCATCAACGAGAAAGGATTTGCGATGGCCGACCTGATGGCTGGTGACACCATACAGACCCACCAACGTACCAGTAAACCCGACCTCACCACAACAGCCGCTATCCGCTACTGTCTGAACAAGGCTGCCAATGTTGACGAGGCCCTGGAACTGCTTCGCAGCATCGACATGCACTCTGACATTGGTGCTGCCCACCATTACGCAATGGCTGATGCGACAGGCAGGAGTGTCGTCGTGGAATATGTGGATAATAAGATAGTCGTGGTAGAGTCACCAGCCTTAGCCAACCACTATCTGTGCGAGGCGAAGTTTAACGTGGGCCTGATAGAGGGCGACAATCGCTACGATCAACTCTGTCAGCGCTACGATCAGTGTGGTGGTGTGATGAATGAGAAGGGCCTGACAGAAGCCATCAAAGCAGTGTCACAGCCAGAAAGAAAGGGAAAATTTCTTGGCACCGCATGGACGATGGTGATGGACCTGACACATCCCTCTGTCACCTATTACTCCCGCAGACATTTCGATAAACCCTTCCACTTCACGTTCTCTCGCACAAAAGAATAACAGCCAAACTCCTCAAATACCTAAATACACTTAAATATTTTGCAAAATTGTCAAGATTTGCCATAAAATCATTATATTTGCAAAATCATTTGAGAAAAATTAGGCTTATGAAGAGATTTATGACTTGTTTTTTGGCTGTCCTGGGACTCATTGCATGGAATGAGGCCAATATGCCCGTTGCATCAATTGCAACATGTCAGGCACAGACCTATTCGACTCGCCTGTTACAAAACGAAGCACAGGTTGAGTCAATCATCAAGGGCATGACGCTCGAAGAGAAAATCGAGATGCTGCACGGTAAGAACATGTTCTCCTCAGCAGGCGTCCCACGATTAGGCATCGCCGATGTGGAATATGCCGACGGACCCTTTGGCATCCGTGAGGAGATGGAGCCTCACTCATGGAACTCCGCCCACCTGACCACCGACTCAGCCACCTTCTTCCCCACTGGCTCCGCACTGGCTGCTACGTGGAGTACCGACTGGGCATACGCCTATGGACGAGGCATGAGCCGTGAGGCACGTCTGCGTGGCAAGGATATGATACTGGGACCAGCCATTAACATTCAGCGCATTCCCACTGGTGGACGAACTTACGAATATCTGAGTGAGGATCCGTTGCTGAGTGGCATGCTGGCTGTAGCCTACACGCGAGGCTCACAAGACGATGGTACAGCCGTCTGTCTGAAGCACTACGCCCTGAATAATCAGGAAGACTATCGTGGCACAGTGGATGTACGCATCAGCGACCGTGCCATGCATGAGATTTATCTGCGACCATTCGAGATGGCCGTGCGCGAGGGTGATGCCTGGGGCGTGATGGCAGCATATAATAAGGTGAACGGGCGGTGGTGCTCCGAGAATGCGCACCTGCTCACCACGGTGCTGCGCCAACAGTGGGGCTTCCCAGGCATGGTGATCAGCGACTGGGGCGGTGTCCACTCCACCGTCGATCCCGTTGTGGCGGGTATGAATGTCGAGATGCCCGGCAACCGGTTTATGGGAAAGGCACTGCTCGATTCCGTCAAGGCAGGAAAGGTCAGCGAGGCCGTCATCGACCAGCGTGTCCGTGAGATCCTGCGTGTCAGGTTGACGGTGAAACCCATCGACAAAGCCGTAGCCAACCAAAAGCCCGTGGGTAATGACGAGGAGATGCTGACGGCCTTAGAGGTGGCACGTCGCTCAATCGTACTGTTGAAGAACGAGCCCATCGTAGGCAAGCACGCGCTGAAAGCGGCGAAGAAACAACCCTGGCCCTTGTTGCCCATCAACCTGACGGAGGTGAAAAGCATCGCCGTCATCGGTGAGAATGCCGTGACGAAGATGGCCCTCGGTGGCGTGGGTGCCGGTGTGAAGACGCGCAAGGAGATTACACCCCTTGAAGGCTTGCAGACCGTACTTGGCGGTGGAAAGAAGATCACCTACGCACCAGGCTACAAGAGTTTCGACCGTGACAGTCGCAATAAACGTCAGAGTCCGCAACAGCCAGCCGACAAGAAACTGATGGCTGAAGCCGTGAAGGTGGCAAAGAGTGCCGACCTCGTGATATTCTTCGCTGGTGACAACCGCGAGGTAGAGACGGAAGGCTCCGACCGCAAATCCATCACCCTGCCCTCAGGACAGGATGAACTGGCTCAGGCGTTAGCCAAGGCAAACCCGCGGATGGTTACCGTCATCGTCGCTGGTGGCCCTGTCGATATCAGCACCGTCGATGCCGTCTCCCCTGCCCTCCTGGTGTCGTGGTTCAATGGCTCTATGGGCGGTCTGGCCCTCGCTGAAGTGTTGAACGGCAATGTCACACCCTCTGGCAAACTGCCTATGACATGGACCAAACGTCTGGAAGATGTGCCAGCCTACGCTACGGGCAGTTATCCGCAGAACGCAGAGAACAGCCAAGGTGACATCTTCGTCGGACTGGTGAACGATGGACAAAACAGCACTCGCAGACAGCGTGGCATGGGTCGTCAGCCCGTCGCCAACTATACCGAAGAGGGTCTCGTCGGTTATCGTTGGTACGACTGTAAGGATGTTGAGGTGGCCTATCCCTTCGGTCATGGACTCTCGTACGCCACGTTCCAATACAGCCATCTGAAAGTGACACCTACCCTCGACGGCTTTGATGTCATTTTCACGATCGCCAACAATACCCAATTCGAAGCCGAGGAGGTGGCACAGGTCTATGTGTCACGCCCCACGTCACAAATAGAGCGTCCAATAAAGGAACTCAAGGGCTTCCAACGTGTGGCCCTGAAGAGAGGCGAAAGCAAGACAGTCACCATCCCCCTTCGCCGCTCCGACTTATGTCACTGGGATGAGCCTGCGCAGACCTGGCTTTTGGAACCAGGCGAGATGACCGTCCTCGTGGGCGGTTCGTCAGCCAATCTGCCGTTAAGGCAAGAGACCGTCATCAGATAAGACTCCATTGTTTTTTAATACCGTGCCATCAACAATTGGATATCATTTTGTCGCATTCTTGACGGTAGCCATCTGGGGCAGCACTTTCGTGTTCACGAAGTTGCTGCTCCAGCAAGGCCTGTCACCAGCACAGATTTTCACCCTGCGCTTTATGATTGCCTATGTGCTGATGGTGACAGGCAGCCTGATGGCTGGCCGACGATTCAAGTTGTTCTCCGACTCATGGCGCGATGAGTTCCTGATGTTGTTGCTGGGCGTCACTGGCGGTTCAGTGTATTTCCTGACAGAGAACGCCTCCATGTTATTTACCACAGCCACCAACACATCCCTCATCGTCTGCACCTGTCCGCTGTTCGCCATGCTGCTGGTAGCCATCACCTACCGTCATACGGAGCACATCACCACCATGCAGGCCACAGGTTCGTTGATTGCCTGTCTGGGGATGGCCGTGGTGGTGCTCAACGGTCACTTTGTGCTGCATCTGTCACCGTTGGGCGACCTGCTGGCGTTTGGGGCCTGCCTCTGTTGGGCTTTCTATTCGCTTCTGATGAAGTCAGCACTGCAACGCTACAATACGCTTTTCATCACGCGCAAGGTATTCTTTTATGGTCTTGTCACCATTATACCTTATTATATTATAAAGCCCGGATTTCCAACGATGGAGGTCATCCTGAGTCATGATGTGCTTTGGAACCTGCTGTTCCTGAGCGTCGTGGCCTCCATGCTGTGCTACATCATGTGGAACTGGGTGATCAGCAAACTTGGTGCGGTGGTGGCTACCAACTGGGTGTATTTCAATCCCATCACCACCATTCTCTTTGCATGGTGGCTGCTTCACGAGCGTATCACCATCTGGTTCCTGCTGGGCAGTCTGCTCATCATCGTCGGCATGATGCTTTCCGACAGGAAAGATTTGCCAAAATCATTTAAAAATATTTGCAGAATTAGCAAGTAATGCCATAAAATCATTATATTTGCAGAACGTTTTTGAGCATTAATGAAGTTATGAAGAAAATCTTGACTTGTTTATTGGCTGTGTTAGGGCTGAACTCGGCTTGCGGACAGCAGAATTTTGAGAATACCGACGTGAATGGTTTCGCAGAACTGATAGCAGACACTAACGTTGTAGTGCTTGACGTGAGGACTGCCAGTGAGTTTGATGAAGGGCATCTTCAGAGGGCCATAAACATCGACCAAGGGCAGAGCGATTTCGTGGAGAAGACACAGAAAGCCCTGCCCGTCGATAAGATCATAGCAGTTTATTGCAGAAGCGGTCGCCGCTCTGCTAATGCCGCGAGTAAGTTAGCAGATGTTGGATATAAACTAGTGAACCTGAAAGGTGGTATCATTGCATGGAAAGAGGCTAATATGCCCGTAACACAATAATAGCAGAAAGGTTCGTACCTAATCTTAATACCCTAATCCTATATAACTGTGGGCGGGGAGTTGGATGCTGAATACCGTCGCTCCGTCGGGGTAGCCACTGAAACGGTTGCGCCAACGCATGGTGGAGGGCTGTAGTTCTTTGGGCTGGTAACTCTCGCCAGTGAGTAGGTTACGCAGACTGCCAACCTTTTGATTGACAACCACATTCACGCTCACAGCCTCATCGTTGAAGTTCTCCACCACAAGTGTCTTGTTGTCGTAGGGGAAGAGTGCCACCTTTGCAGGTCCCTCGATATAAGCACCCACATCCTTGCTCATGGCGCGACGGATGACGTTGAGTGCTGCTGCGGGATAGTCGTAGAGATTGCCGTAATCATCGGGGATAGTCAGCACAAAGAGCATGCCCTTCGAATAGGTATCGCGCAACAGGATGGGATAGCCCGAGACACCACCAGTGAGTGGACGGCCAGCACTGACCACCTCCCAGGCATCGTTCGTAAAATATTTCACCTGCGGGATGATGAACTCGCGCTCGGACTTGCCCATATAGCCGAAATCATTGACAATGGCCTTCAGGTCGCCACAATAGAGTTCGCAGATGTCGGCAATCTTTTCACGGATGGCTTTCAGCAGTCCAGTGGTAATAATCACGTCGCCACCCTTCTTGAGTTGTTGCTTGATCTTCTCCACAATCTGCGGATCCTTGGCGGCCTGCTCGGTGAGAAGGATTTGCTGGCGTCCATCCACCCACTGCGGATGCATGTCCATTGGCAGTCCAATCATGCCGAGATAGTTCTGCAGGAAATCCTCCCCAGAGGAATGGTAGGGTTTGTAGGAGACGAGACCAATGGGGTTGCCCAGTTTTCCTACGAGTCTGTCTGTCTCGCGGAGTGTGACGCTGGCGAAGCGGGCCATCGTCGTCGGAGTGATGGTCTTGCCATTCTTCGTGAACGGCTTCACCATCTCGTCGTAACGGAAACTGTTGCCACCGGCATCCTGCCATTTCGCCCGCATCATCTCCGGCTGGATCTCCACATCATTCAACTGCATGTAGTTCCAGAGGATGATCTCGGGTGTCTTCGACAACATGGTGAGATGGAGTTGTTCTGCGTAGCGATCCATGCTCATGTTGATGCCACCGGCATCCACCCATCCACCACCATTCTTACCAGGAGCAATGTTGTCGAAATAGCGCACTACATTATAACTCAGATAATTCTGAAGATGCTGTGCCGAGGCAGGGTCGCGGGTTTCTGTGCCTGTCCAGAGACCATCGAAATACAGCGGCTCTTCCTCGAGGTTGAAGCCGAGGCCGTGGAAATGGTCGTACCAGTTGGGATACTTGATGATGACCTTCACCTTAGGGTTCACCTTCTTGGCGGGATTCACCACTAATTCGCGCCCGGCATCGGCCATCAGGCGCAGACGATATTCCGTCCAACTCTTACCACTCCGTTCCTTGGCGGCAATCTCGTCATCGTTCTTCAAGTCGATGAAGAAAAAGTCGTCGAGGATGAAGTCATCGAAGAGTTTGGCGGTATATTCGGCCACCTCGCGCACCTGCTGCCGCTCGTTCTCGCGGGCATAACTGTAGGTCTCGAAGTCGGTGGGCTCGGAACGGGTGTAGGTAATGCCGCCGCCCACCTCCAGTCCTTTGGAGAGAAAGAACTTCTTCACCTTGAGCATTGTCTTCTCGGGTACGGTGTAGGCATCACGATGAGTCTCAAGGTAGATCTTGTCGAGATCGACCTGCGTGCTCACCGTTTCCCACGTAGATTTCAGAAACTTGTCGTCGGCCATCCGCGCCACGTCCTGTGCGCGGATATAGGTAGAGACCTTGAAATTCTGGTAAGCCTGTGCCATTCCTGTTGCAGCAGACACCATAAAAACTGAGATGGCAAATGCCTTGATGATTAATGTCTTCATATATTTATTTTTAGCGTTAATACAAAACGGGCGCCACCTTGATAGGTGGTGTCGAGTACGAGATCGCCTCCTAACATCTGGGCTGTCTGTTTGCTGAGCGACAGGCCAAGGCCTACGCCTTCGGTGAAGTTGTTGACCTTAGTGAACTGCGTAAAGATACGTTCATGGTCAATCTCTGAAATGCCTATGCCCGTATCGCTGACAGCAAAGGCGACAGTATCGGATGTTGGCTGAGAGCATTCGAGGGTGATGCGACCCTGTTGGGTGAACTTATTGGCATTATCAAGCAGTTCAGTGAGGATTTCCTTGATGCTTTCCTTATTATAACAGATTGTCAGGGTATCGGGCACATGGGTAATGACCCTGAACTTCACTAACCTCGGACTATTTGGTTGGAAAGCAGCCTCCAACTCACGACAGAGGCTATTGCAACTGAAAGTATTCCGCTTTTGTAATGTCGCAGAATGCTCTGCACCAGACGATGCCACAAGCAGTCGGGCGATACGACCGATCTTCTTGGAGTTATCCTGCATCATCGAGATGATGCTCTTCGTTTCGTCATCGGGCAAATCGTGTATATTGTCTTCCAGCACCTGCACGAAACCACTGATGATATTAAGAGGTGTACGTATCTGATGCATCATGTCCTGAACAAAGACCGTGGTCTTTTCGTTGGCCTCCAATGCCAGTTCATTGGCTATGGCCAATTCCTGGTTATGCAGTTCCATGTCCTTATTCACCTGCTGGATATCACCAACGTACTTCACCAACGACTGTTGCATCTCAACGAAACTGTTCTGCAACTGGCCGATGGTGTCAGAGCGGGTGGTACGTGGCAGGATATCTTCCAAATGACCGTCGGCAATATGGCGCGACTGGCTGTCCAACATCTTCAGAGGTACCACCGCACTGCGCACTAACTGATAGGAGAAGATGAGTATGACAAGCACACCAATAGCAATGATCATCCAGACTTGACGGAGCAACTGATTATAGCCTTCGAACACATCGCTCTCAGGACAAACAATAGCCATGCTCCACCCTTCCCTGCCAATCGGACGGAAGAAGACAAAAGCGTCCTGACCATCAACAATAAGCGGACGCATCCCACTCTTGCCTGCTATCATATCTTCTCCTAACGGAATGACGTCCTTCCTGGCTTGGGGATCGGGGTCTGAAAAGATGGTATGGCGTATTAACTTGGCCGTATCAGGATGTACGAAATAGTGTCCCTCACGGCCTATCATGATGCTCGACGAATTGGGATAGGGCGCTACCGAGGTGATGGTCTGAGAGAACCACTTCTGAAGCATGTCGATAGCAATAACCCCAATGAAATTTCTATCCTTATCATACAATGGCCTACTATATGAAGTGATGATCTCCGGGGTGTAGTCTGACTCAGGATTACTATTCAGGAAGGGATCTATCCAGCACCCTCGCTGGAGTTCTTTGGGCTTCTTATACCAATCAAAATCAAAATAGAGG
>Ga0310690_10004664_pt1 | contig 19221 bp, 13 predicted proteins | sample AusTroGonzalo_MG_2_FD_207661 | JGI IMG/M metagenome (GOLD analysis project Ga0310690, IMG submission 207661) | Bovine rumen microbial communities from tropical cattle in Woodstock, Queensland, Australia - Gonzalo_04 (v2) (version 2) | ecosystem: Host-associated > Mammals > Digestive system >...
CCAGGTCGCGGTAGAGAGCCTGCTCGTTGAGCAGCAGCTTGCCTAAGCCTTTCTCCAGCGAGGCAATGGATATCATCGTGTGTGCTATCGGTACGCCGATGTTGCGGCTCACCGTGCTGTCGGTCAGGTCGCGCTGCATGCGGCTCACCGGCAGTTTATGGCTGAGGTGCTCAAAAATGGCGTTGGCCAAGCCCAGGTTGCCTTCGGCGTTCTCGAAGTCAATGGGGTTCACCTTGTGGGGCATAGCGCTCGAGCCCACCTCGCCGGCCTTGATCTTCTGTTTGAAGTACTCCATCGAGACGTATGTCCATACGTCGCGGCAGAGGTCTATCAGTATCACGTTGATGCGCTTGCAGGCGTCAAACCATGCGGCCATCATGTCATAGTTCTCAATCTGTGTGGTCAGCTGCTGGCGCTCCAGACCAAGGCTTTCGGCCACGAAACGGTTGCCGAACTGGCGCCAGTCCACCTCCGGGAATGCCGCCAGATGGGCGTTGAAGTTGCCCGTAGCGCCACCGAACTTGGCGGTGAAGGGCAGGCGCTCCAGCTCTTCAATCTGGCGGCGCAGGCGGTAGGCAAAGACACCCCACTCCTTGCCCAGCGTCGTGGGCGAAGCGGGCTGGCCGTGGGTGTGCGCCAGCATGGGTATGTCCTTCCACTCATGCGCTTTCTCGTCCAGCAGGGCCAGCAGACGCTTATAAGCTGGCAGCAGCACCTCGTCGTGGCACTCTTTCATGCTCAGCGGCACGCTGGTGTTGTTGATGTCTTGCGACGTTAGGCCGAAGTGGATGAACTCCTTGAGCTCTTGAAGCCCCATCTCGTCGAACTTCCCTTTCAGAAAGTACTCCACGGCCTTTACGTCGTGGTTAGTCACCTTCTCGATGTCCTTGATGGCCTGTGCGTCGGCATCGGTGAAGTTGCGGTAGATGTTGCGCAGCTCCTCGGCCTTGGCGGCCACGACGGCCAACTGCGGGCGCAGCCCCTTGAGCTCGGCTGCCAGTGCGATGAAGTATTCCACCTCAACGCGGACACGGTATTTTATCAAAGCCCCTTCCGAGAAGTAGGCTGCCAGTGGCTCGCATTTGCCACGGTAACGCCCGTCTATGGGCGACACAGCGTTCAGACTGTTCATTAGTTTATAGCGTATTGTTCAAAAACTGGTATTTTTCCATCACTTTCTGCACCTTGCGGTTGTGCGTCAGGTCACGCAGGGCCTGTGCATACATGGTGTTGTGGGTGTCGGTGCCCATGAACTCCACCCATCCGCGCTCCAGCATTTCATAGGCCCGCTGCTTGGCCTCATCGCCGTAGAAGCCGCCGAGCGACAGCGAGTTAATCTGGAAGTACACACCTTGGTTCTTCAGCTGCTCCATCCGCAAGCCGTTGACGTTCAGGTACGGGTAGCGCTCGGGATGCGCCAGTATCACCTCATAGCCCTTCATCTGTAGGTCGAATATCAGCTCGTCGCTGCCCATCATCTGCTGGTGCAGCGAGAACTCCACAAGCACATATTTGCCCCCCACCATTAGGAACTTCGGGCTCTCAAGCCTTTGGGCGAAGCCGCTGTCTATGCGGTATTCGCCGCCGATACCCACCAGCTCTATTTCAACGCCTTCGTCGGCAGCCTGCTTCTTGAGCTCCTCATAGCGTCGCTTGATGTCCTCCTCGTCGTTGGGGAAGCGCGGGTACTGGAAGTGCGGTGTGATAATCACCTTGTTGTAGCCCACGGCCTTGAGGGTCTGCAGGCATTCGATGCTCTCCTCCACGCACTTGGAGCCATCGTCGACCTTAGGCACTAGGTGGCAATGCATGTCCGTGCCCAGCGGCGCGAAAATGGGGTTGGCTATGTCTTTTTTCTTGAAAAGATTAAGCATATCGTTAGTTTGTTTAGATTCTCCTAATGTCGGCTCCCAGCCTGCGCAGACGTTCGTCTATGTGCTGGTAGCCGCGGTCTATCTGTTCGATGTTGTCTATACGGCTCTTGCCTTCGGCGCTGAGGGCCGCAATGAGCAGCGCCACACCGGCGCGTATGTCGGGTGACGCCATGCGCACGCCGCGCAGCTTGTGCTCGTGGTCGAGTCCTATCACCGTGGCACGGTGTGGGTCGCAGAGTATTATCTGGGCGCCCATGTCGATGAGTTTGTCCACGAAGAACAGGCGGCTCTCGAACATCTTCTGGTGTATCAGCACGCTGCCCTTGGCCTGCGTGGCCACCACGAGGGCTATGCTGATGAGGTCGGGCGTGAAGCCAGGCCACGGCGCATCGGCCACGGTCATGATGCTTCCGTCCATGAAGCGCTCTATCTCGTAGTGCTCCTGTGCCGGCACATAGAGGTCGTCGCCTTTCTGCCACACTTCTATGCCAAGCCTCCGGAACACCTGCGGTATCAGGCCCAGGTGCTGCACCTGCGCGTTCTTGATTGTCAGGTCGCTCTGCGTCATGGCGGCCATACCTATGAACGAGCCCACCTCAATCATGTCGGGCAGCATGCGGTGCGTGCAGCCGTGCAGCTCCTTCACTCCGCGTATGGTGAGCAGGTTGCTCCCCACCCCGCTGATTTTTGCCCCCATGCTGTTGAGCATGGTGCAGAGCTGGTATACGTAAGGCTCGCAGGCGGCGTTCATTATCGTCGTGGTGCCTTTGGCCATCACGGCGGCCATCACTATGTTGGCGGTGCCGGTGACCGAAGCCTCGTCGAGCAGCATGTAGCAGCCCTTGAGTTGTTTTTTAGCCTTCACCATGTAGGCGCCGCGCTTGTACTCCACCTCGGCGCCGAGGCGTTCCATGCCTATGAAGTGGGTGTCCAGACGGCGGCGGCCAATCTTGTCGCCACCCGGCTGCGGCACCACGGCCTGGCCGAAGCGCGCCAGCAGCGGTCCTACGACCATTATGCTGCCCCTCAGGGTGCCTGCCTGCTCGCGGTAGTCGGGGCTCGCCAGCACGTCGAGGTTCACTTGGTCGGCCTGGAATTCAAAGGCGCGGCCGCTCTCGCACAGGGCGCTGCGGTCTTCGCGCACGCTGACACCCAACAGCTTCAGCAGGTCTATCAACTTGTTGACATCGCGTATATCGGGCACGTGTTCTATGCGCACCTTCTCACTCGTCAGCAGCACGGCGCAGAGCACCTGCAGGGCCTCGTTCTTGGCGCCCTGCGGCACTATCTCGCCCTTCAGGCGGTGTCCACCGGTTATCTCAAAGCTTGCCATCGTTATTTCTTCTTTTTCTTTTTCTTGCGCTTGGCGTCGTTGGCCTCTTTCTTGGCCGCCGCTGCCGCCATTGCGTCGGTGTACTCCTTGGTGTCGTGGAACAGGAAGCCGTCGGGCAGATGCAGGCGTCCGTCGCTGAGCTCGCCGAGCTGTTCGGCAATCAGAGCGTCGTCCACCGTATCGCGGTTCCACTGCAGATACTGGCGCTTCATGGCATGGGCTATCTGCTCCGTCAGCAGGTGCCGCTCGTCGCTCTCTGGCATCTCGGCCACGGCCTTCACCATGTCCTCCAATGCGCGGCCGTAGTGGCGGTAGCGTATGCCGCCCTCGCGGTAGTGCAGCGGCTGCGGGTGCAGGTTCTCCACCTCCTCGCGGTTAATCTCGTATGGGCAGTCCACGTCGAGGTCATAGTTGGCCAGCATCATCAGGTGGTCCCACAGGATGTGCTTGTAGTCGGCGCGTTCCTTTATCTTGGGGTTCACATGGGCCATCACGTCGACGATGGTATTGGCCATCGCCGTGCGCTCGTCGCGGTCGCCGAGGGTCTTGCAGTAGTCCACCATCTTGGCCACATGACGGCCGTAGTCGCTAATCTTCAGTTGCTCTCGTTGAGTGTTGTATTCCATTCAGTGTTTGGTGTTCAGTGTTTAGTGTTCAATAGGGCCATGGGCCGCCATAGATATCCATGCCCGGCGTGCAGTGTCCGTGCAAGCCGTAGCCGTATGGTGGGGGAGGCAAGGTGCCGTAGCGGTCGTTCACAAAGTGAAACTCCATACCTATCAGGCTGTTGTCCGACAGCTTGTACTCTATGCCGCCGCTGATGGCGGTGGCCTCAATGGGCATTGCCCCGTCGAGCCACAACGGCTGTGCGTAGCCTGTCACATGCATCACCGAGCCCCACAGCCACAGGCGGTCGTTGGGGTGGTAGGTGGCGCTGGCCCATAGTGCACCGGCTTTGGTGCCCTCGCGGCGCGGCGCCAGGTTCCGCTCCCGTCCGTGTAGTGTATAGCCGCCGGCGGGCATCAGGCTACCTGCTACGGCAAGGCCGCCGCTGACCTTCAAGCGGTCGCTGATGCGGTATGACACACTCGGAGCCACCCAGCCCAGCGACTGGGTGTGACCGAAACCTGTGGCCACCGTGGCGCCCGTCGACATGTGGACATCCCACCGCGACGTATCGCCCTCCTGGGCTGTGGCCAACAGCGTCATACTCAACGCCAACAGCAATGCTATGTAAGCCTTTTTACTCATTACCCACACACATAACGCCCTCGCGCACGAAATTATTGTGCGCAAAGAAAAAAACTATCTCCCCCCACCGTCCGCTCTTCGCTACCTCTCCAGCTGTCAACCGTTTGTTTTACTATTGTTCAACAGTTTATTATCGTTAAACAATAGGAGAACAACAGTAGAATAGTCGGAGCGACTACAGACCGGATACAAAGCGGGTAGGACTAATTGTTGCAAAATAAATTTGGCCACATTTGGAAAAACACGTATCTTTGCACCCACAAAACCTTAACGATTATGAAAAGTCTTTTATTGACATTGGCAATGATTGTGTGTGCCGCGCAGATGCTTGTGGCACAGGATGTGATAGTGACGCGCCAGGCTGCGCGTATCGATGCCAAGATTCTTGAGGTGTCGGAGACTGAAGTCAAGTACAAGAAGACCAGCAACCCAGATGGACCGGTGTTCGTGTTGTCTACAGATAGTATAGCCACCATAGCTTATTACAATGGTGAAGTGCAGGTTTTTAAAGAAAAGAAAAAACCTGAACAAAAATTGCAGTTACTAAACCATCAGGTGAATGAGGATGTGCTACTTGTTCGTAAGGGAAGAAAAATTGTTAATCAAAAGGATGGTGGAAAAAAAGTCCCTGATAATTTAAGAGAAATGCTTGGTGAAGAAGGATATAGAAATTATAAATCAGCGCGAGTGGCTTATGGTACAGGATCCACATTAGCAGTATTTGGGTGGTTGTCTTTAGGTGCGGGATTGGTAATGAGTTTTCATGGAGGGTATACTTTAAATGCAAACGAATCATTGGTGGGTATTTTAGTTGCTGGAGTTGCGGATATTCTTCTCCCTGTTGGTTATGTTATAAGAGGTGTGAATGCTGGCCGTATCAGCCGCATAGCCGAGGCATATAACGCTGATGCCCATCGTCAACTGGGCATGGAAATGTCCGTTGCGCCGTCGCTGCTCCTTGCCGGTGACGGCACCGTGGCTCCCGGCGTGGGTCTCTCATTGCGGTTCTAGAAAACACCACAATCACCAATAATGGTTATTGCGCACCTGCGCGTATTGTAGTACTTTTGCAGGACGAAAATAAAGTACTACAATTATGCTACTATCTGAACTACAGACCGGTGAGCGCGCTGTGGTGGTGCGCGTCTCGGGTCACGGAGCCTTCCGCAAGCGCATCATCGAGATGGGCTTCATCAAGGGCGTTACCGTTGAGGCGGTGCTCAACGCGCCTCTCAAGGACCCCATAAAATACCGCATCATGAACTTCGAGGTGTCGCTGCGCCGTAGCGACGCCATGAAGGTGGAGATTGTGAGCGAGCGTGAGGCAGAGCGCGAGATTGTCAACCACGACGACTACCGCCCCTTGGAGGCGCCAGAGTGCGACGCCATGCACCATATCGCGGAGGAGCGCTCGAAGACCATCAACGTGGCTCTTGTCGGCAACCCTAACTGCGGCAAGACGAGCCTCTTCAACATAGCGGCACACGCTCACGAGCGCGTGGGCAACTACAGCGGTGTGACGGTGGACGAGAAGGTGGGCACTTTCACCCACGGCGGCTATACCTTCAACCTCGTAGATCTGCCGGGCACCTACTCGCTCAGCGCCTACTCGCCCGAGGAGCTCTACGTGCGCAAGCATATCATAGAGAAGACGCCGGACATCATACTTAACGTGGTGGACGGCAGCAACCTGGAGCGCAACCTGTACCTGACCACTCAGCTTATCGACATGGATATCACCATGGTGATGGCGCTCAACATGTACGACGAGCTGCAGCGCAGCGGCGACCATCTCGACATCGAGCAGCTGAGCACCTTGCTGGGCATGCCCATAGTGCCCACTACGGGGCGCAGCGGTGAGGGCATTGGCAAGCTGTTCGACAAGATAATCGAGGTCTATGAGGGACGCGATGCCGTGACACGCCACATTCATGTGAACCACGGCAAGGTGCTGGAAGAGAGTATCACCAAGCTGCGCACCGAGCTATACGAGCACGGCTTCAGCGACAGCCTCTCCACGCGCTTCCTGGCCATCAAGCTTCTGGAGAACGACCGCCAGCTGGAACAGTATGTGCGGCAGCGCGACCCCGACGGCAGCGTGCTGAAGATGCGCGACGAGATAGCCGGGGAGTACCTGAAGAGCAACCGCCATACGGTCGACGATGCCGAGCATGTGCGTGAAGCCCACGCCGGTGAGGCGAACCCCCACCAGGACATAGAGAGCGCCATCACCGACGCCAAGTATGCCTTCGTGCGCGGCGCTCTGGCCGAATGCTACGAGAAGAACGAGAAGAGCACCTTGCATGCCAAGACCGACAGGATTGATGCCGTGGTCACCCATCGCTGGCTGGGATACCCTGTGTTCCTCGTGGTGATGTTCATCACCTTCTTCTGCACCTTCGCCATAGGGCAGTACCCCATGGACTGGCTCGAGGCGCTGTTCGGCTGGCTGGGCGAGTGGGTAGGCAGCATGATGAGCGACGGACCGCTGAAGAGCCTCATCTGCGACGGCATCATCGCCGGCGTGGGCTCGGTGCTGGTGTTCCTGCCCAATATACTGATACTGTATCTGTTCATCTCCTTCATGGAGGACAGCGGCTATATGGCCCGCGCGGCCTTTATCATGGACAAGCTGATGCACCGCATGGGGCTGCACGGCAAGAGCTTCATACCGATGATTATGGGCTTTGGCTGCAATGTGCCGGCCATCATGGCCACGCGCACCATCGAGGACCGGCGGTCGAGGCTCCTCACTATGCTGGTGATACCGATGATGAGCTGTTCGGCGCGCATACCGGTCTATGTAATACTTGTGAGTGCTTTCTTCAGCAAATGGGCGGCTTTCGTGCTCATGGGGCTCTATCTGCTGGGCATGGTGATGGCGGTGCTGATGGCCAAGCTCTTCAGCCGCTTCTTCGTTAAGGGCGAGAGCCTGCCCTTCGTCATGGAGTTGCCGCCCTACCGTATGCCTACGGCTAAGGCCGTGCTGCGCCACACCTGGGAGAAAGGCAAGGAATACCTCAAGAAGATGGGTACTATAATCCTCGGCGCCAGCATCATAGTGTGGGCCTTGAGCTATTTCCCCAACAACGAAGACCGTCGGGTGCAGGCCGAGAACTCGTATATGGCCAAGATAGGCAAGACCATAGAGCCCGCCATGCGGCCCTGCGGCTTTGACTGGCGGCAGAGTGTGTCGCTTCTGGCCGGTATTGGCGCCAAGGAGGTGGTAGCCAGCACTATGGCTGTGGTCTATGCCACGAGTAGCGACGAGGCCGAGATGCTTGAGGAGGACTTCGAGAGCGAGGAGGGCGAGAGCCGCATCAGCGAGCTGATACGCAACAACATGACGCCCTTGTCGGCGGCCAGCATGCTGCTGTTCATACTGCTGTATATGCCGTGCGTGAGCACTATCATAGCCATCAAGAACGAGAGCGGCAAGTGGAAGTGGGCTCTCTTCACCGTGGCCTACACCATAGGCCTGGCCTGGATAGTCAGCGCCCTGTTCTTCCAGATAGGCAGTTTGTTGATATGATACAAACGATTATAGTAGGAGTCATTTTAGCGTTGACGGCTTTCTTCGCTGTCCGCTGGCTCATCCGCACCCTCAAAGGCAAGGGTGGCGGCTGCGGCTGTGGCTGCCAGAACTGCCCCCATGCGCGGAACTGCCACGACTATAAACTACCTGATATCAGTCTTGATGACAAATGAAACAAATGACGCAATATTCTGATGGATATTGCGTTTCTTGTCATTATAAGTTAAACACCATGAAAAGACTTGTTATCTTAGCCTTGCTGGCATGCGGTATATCCGCTATGGCATGCACTAACCTTATTGTGTCTAAAGGGGCTACCACCGACGGCAGCACGTTCATCACCTATGCTGCCGACAGCCACACGCGCTACGGGCAGCTGCGCTACTGTCCGGCGGCGGACCACGAGCCAGGCGAGATGCTGAAGCTCTACAACTACGGCTCGCTGAAGTTTCAGATAGAGATACCGCAGGTGGCGCACACCTACCAGGTGGTGGGCTTCATCAACGAGCACCAGCTGGCCATCGGCGAGACGACTTGGGGCGGCCGCGAGGAGTTGGCCCACGGCTCTGGCAAGGGCATAGACTATGGCAACCTGATATACGTAACGCTGCAGCGCGCTCGCAACTGCCGCGAAGCCATCAAGGTGATGCACGAGTTGGTGAGCACCTACGGCTACAGCGACGGCGGCGAGAGTTTCTCTATTGCCGACCCCAACGAGGTGTGGATATACGAAATCATCAACAAGGGCGACGAGGCAGGCGCCGTGTGGGTGGCGCGCCGCGTGCCCGACGGCTACATCTGCGGTCACGCCAACCAAGCCCGCATCACCACCTTCCCGCAGATGCGCAAGGAGAGCTACAAGAGCATCGACAGCCGTAACCTCAAGTACATAGACCGCCCAGAGGTGGAGTGCGTCTACGCCAGCGACGTCGTCAAGTTCGCCAGACAGCAAGGCTGGTACAGCGGCAAGGATGCCGACTTCAGCTTTGCCGACACCTACAACCCGCTGACCTTCTCGGGTCTACGCGCCTGCGAGGCACGCGTGTATGCTATGTTCAACCGCGCTTGTGCGGAACGCGACCAATCAGGAGCGAACCGTACAAGCTACATGAAGCGCTACGAGGCCTACGCCATGGGCGACAAGAATGCCGAGCGGTTGCCGCTGTGGGTGAAGCCCAACCGCAAGCTCGATGTGCAGGATGTGATGTCTTTGATGCGCGACCACTTCGAGGGCACGCCGATGGACATGACGCAGGACGTGGGCGCAGGCCCCTTCCATTGCCCCTACCGCTGGCGCCCGATGGACTTTGAGGTCGACGGCAAGAAGTACGTTCACGAGCGCGCCATAAGCACGCAGCAGACGGGCTTTTCGTTCGTGGCACAGTGCCGCGGCTGGCTGCCCAGTAAGCTCGGCGGCGTGATATGGTTCGGCGTCGACGACACCTACAGCACCTGCTACTGCCCCATCTACTGCGGTGTAACACAGGTGCCTGTATGTTTCGAGGAGGGCAACGGCAGCATGAGCCGCTACAGTGAGACTGCCGCCTTCTGGCTCTTCAACCGCGTGAGCAACTTCTGCTACCTGCGCTACGACTCGATGATTGTCGACGTGCGGCAGGTGCAGCAGGAGCTGGAGACGGATTTCGTGCGCGACGAGCTGGCACATGCCAAGCGCTGGGCACAGGAGGACAACGAGCGCCGTCTTGTGGGCGAGCTCAACCGCTTCAGCAACGAGCGCGCCGAGCGCATGATGCGCCGCTGGAAGGAGCTGGACCAGATGTTGCTGATGAAATACATAGACGGCAACATCAAGACTGTCGAGAACGGCCGCATCAAGACCACTCCGACGGGCGTCGTCACCGGCATCAAGCAGCCGCCATATCCCGAGTGGTTCTACCGCCAGATAGTGGACGACAAGGGAGAGGTGCTACAGGAGAGATAAAGAAAAGGGGCGGCCGTTTTGGTCGCCCCTCTGTTTGTTGTCAGTTGTTTACTGCTTGACGATTCGGCAGGTGGCTGTGGCTTCGCCGTTGCGGAGGCGCAGCACATAGACGCCTGCGGGCAGCGTAGCCATGTCGAGCGACTGGGCGTCATTGCGGCGCACCAGCATGCGGCCGTTGAGGTCAAAGAGCGTTGCCTCGTCGACATTGCGGCTGAAGCGGACGCTGTTGGCCGTGGGGTTGGGATAGACGCTTATCTGACCGCCATCGACGGTAGCGATACCGATACCTGTAGTGTCGAAGGTGAGTTGCAGGGTCACCACACTGTCGCAACTATATACGGTGGAGAAATACTGCGTGTATTCACCGTCGGTGGTGTAGACGCTGTCGTTCCATGTATATGAGTCACTCTGGCATACGTAGGCCACGGTGTCGGTGAAGGAGGGATGCACAACGACATCAACGCCGACGATGCTGTCGCAGTTGTCGATACTGACAAGTGTGTCGAGGAAGCTAATGCTTGCGGTATAGGGGATTCCATTCCAGATGCAGCTGTCGCAGCCTACCACGGTGTCACGTGTTGAGTAGGCGGCTCTATAGTTGTAGATGGTTACCGACTGGTCATCGGCCACAGTGTAGTCCGGCAGGTCGTCGTTGTAGCGATGGCAGGTGTCTACATAAACGAAGGAGACAGGACGCACGTCACGCGGCAGCCTGATATCGTCAATCCATACACAGTCGCTGCCACGACTGTCTCTCCAGTCTTTCTCGTAAGAGAACTTATAGCTGTGGGTGCCTGCGGTTACGGGGAAGGATGCATAAGTCCAGCTGATGGTGCCACTCTCTGCCATCATATCCGTGCCGTCGATATAGAAGTGGAACTTGTCATATCCGCTCTCGGACGAGACTTTATAGTAGAAGGCGATGCTGTCGGGACGTGTGTAGGTGTAGCTGACGGTGGTCTCTGACTTGCCGTAGTAATCGGCCAGATTCTCTGCCGAGCGCATGCAATGGGTGCCGTTGTGGGCAACGGTATTGACAACAATCCACGGGTTATCGCCTTGTGTCCAGCCGTTGAAGGTGAAGTCGTTTTCAAAGGTCTCGTAGGGCTGCGTGCCGATATAGACAGGAAGTGCTCTGGTTACTGTGTCTTTGAGCGACGTGAGCTGCAGGGTCAGGGGAATCTCCACATACTGTGGTGCACGGCTGTCGACGGTGATGGCGAACTGTGATGTGAGGTTTTCGCCATGTTCCAGGTTTACTGTGGCTGTCGAAGCCGGGCTTACGGCAACTAACGAGGTGGGGGAGGTGATGGTGAGTCGGGAGGTCTGCATGGTGGCGTGACCTTCGTTGCGCACATTGGCGGTGAAGGATGTGGAGGTTCCCGGTTGCATGACAAAGTCATTGAGAGAGACCGTTAATACCGGTACGGGATCCACGATGACGAGCGGAGTGATGTTGACAGACGGCGTGGTGCATCCTGTCCAGCGGGCCGTGGCTGTAAGGCTGACGGTGGTGAGGTCGGCAGCAGCGGGGCTGATGACGGCACGTACACTGTCTACGGTTAGTTGTCCGTTACCGGCGATGTAGCCGAGGTTGATGCTGTCGGGGATGAGCGTCAGCATAGGATTAGAGGAAGTGAGACGCACGGTAGCACCTTGGGCAGCAGTGTTGAGGGCATTTTCTATTGCCAACGTAAGCCCGACGGTGTCACCGGCAACGAGGTTTGCAGCGGGGGTGACGGACGCCACTGCCACATAGGGACTGCCCGGGTTGACGATGGTGAGATTGCGGAAGCAGGTGCGGTACTGTGGAGCACTGGCGGCAATCTCGTAGCTGCCGATGGGTAGTGTCGCAGGAAGTTGCAGAGTGACCTGTCCGGAGGCATTGGCCAAGCCGGCGGCCACCACGGTATGTGTGGCGTTGTCGGTAAGGGCTACGTAGGCGTAGGGTGCAGCTGTCACACTGATGGCATTGGTGCCGTAGGTAATTGCCGTGGGAGCAGAGATGGTCATCAGAGAAGCCTGCGTCAGATAGTTCATCACCGAGGGGTCACCCATCAGGTGGTATATCTCCCAGTAGTAGCTGGAAAGGGAAGAGCCCGACGCTTGAACGGCCATGTTGCCGAAATAGATAATGGAACCCTGGTTGGTGATCCACTCGCTGTAGGCTTCGCCATGGGTATGGAAGCTGCGGTCATAGGCACCGAGATTGTTGGCGTTGTAGGCCATCGACATATTTGCCCGGATGTTGCTGCGGACACCTACGGCCCAGTAGAAGTCTTCGCCCCAGTAGGTGACTTCGCTGCCGCCGATATAGCCAACGGCACCGCAGTAGTTGTCCTTGCGCAGCAATGCCTCACCGAAGCAGGGCTGTTCTTCGGCGAACATGTTGGTCTGACAGCAGTTGCCTATCATGATGCCGAACTTCTGCTTGTTGTTCATTTCGGCGACGTCGGAGGTGGAAAACCTGGGGTTGGCCCAGCCTTCTGAACTGCCGTGGGCACTATAGTTGCAGAAGCCCGCACCCTGGCTGTAGAGGTCGCGGATGGCGGCGGCATTGGCCGAAGTGTTATTCCTTTCAACGGTAACATTGGTGACGTTGGCAGGCACTCTCGATATGTCGTTCTTGAAGTAGTAGACGTTGCTGAAGCCATGGGCGCCGTTGAAGTAGTTGGTGACGGCATAGTCCATTGCCGGATCGGCATGACTATAGCCATAGTCGCCACTTCTGCCTCCGTCAATGCCGGCGACCATCACTGCACGGTCGAGGAACGACGGGTCGGCAAAGGTGTACTGCTCATACATCAGGGTCTTCTGTATCTGCGGCGTCAGCTGCGCCACACTCTGTGCCGAGAAACGGCCGTAATAGCAGTCGGGGATGTTGTCGGTAGAGGTCCACGTGCTGTAGTAGAGGTCGGTGACATGATTGTTCTGGACAGTACCATCAAATGCAGGAATCTGCTGGACGTCACCTACCAACAGGACGAAGGTCGGTGCGGGGTTGCTGTCTGTGGCGTTGACATATTGGTTTTGCAGGTAAGCCTTGATGGAAGTCGTGGTGGAGCCTACGGCGGCATCGTCGGTATAGACAATGTCGGTCAGGAAGCCTTTGCGTTTCTTCCACTGCACAAAGGTGTCCATCTGGCCGCGGAACATGCTGTGGGCCACAATGAGGTAGCGCACCGGCGCTGCGGCGCTCACCGACTTGGGGTAGAGGCTGTTCAGCGCGTCGGCACCGCTCTTGAAGGCGGGGCTGTAGTAGCGGTTGAAGAGCTCTTCGGTGCCCCTGATGTCGGGGTTGCTGTAGCTTACGGTGACGGTGGCCTGACGGCAGACGACAAGCATTCCGCTTACGGGATTGTAACTCACCGGCGAGAACTGGAGGCGGGCCAGATTGCGGTCGCGGGCTATGCCGACAGGCTCGACAAAGGCTTGGCGTTCGCCGACAAAGGCATTCCATGAATAAGCTTCGCGGAGCATGAATAACTTGAAGGCCGAGGTGTCGCTCTTGCTGCGTGGCAGCTGTGTGGGTACCACCCAGTGCTTCACAGGGCCGATGGTGTCATAAATGGCATCGGTGACCTCCACCTTGAAGCCGTCGCACAACGGCACCTCGATGATGCGCGAGAAAATGGGTAACTCTGGCGATCCATAGTTGTCCATCGACTGCCTGTAGCCGTCGATGTTTACGGTGCTGAAGGTCTCACCGTCGAGCACAATCTGCCCAAGATGCACTTCACCGGTGGTGAACTGCACCTGCAGGCTGTTGTAGTCGTCTTTCACGACTTTCTGCGCCATTGCGGGTATCATGAGCCCGATGGCGACAAGCAAAACTGTTAGTTTTTTCATTGAATGAGTTGCTGATTATTTCTGTACCAGTGTCATCTCGTCAATCAGATGGCGCGCACCGGCGTATTTGTCGATTATGAACAGGCAGTAGCGTATGTCGAGGCTGATGTTGCGGCAGTAGGCGGGGTCGAAGAGCAGGTCGCTCATGGTACCTTCCCAGCAGCGGTCGAAGTTGATGCCCACCAGCTGGCCGTCGGCATTGAGCACAGGGCTGCCCGAGTTGCCGCCGGTGGTGTGGTTGGTGGCTATGAAGGCCACGGGCAGCTCGCCTTTCTTGTTGGCATAGTGGCCGTAGTCTTTCTTCTGCCAGAGCTCTTTCAGGCGCGGCTCCACGCGGTAGTCGTATATGTCGGGGTTCTCCTTCTCCATGATGCCCTCGATGGTGCTGTAGGCGGTGAAGTAGGTGGCATCTTTGGGCTTGAAGCCTTCCACATGACCGTAGGTGACGCGCAGCGTGAGGTTGGCATCGGGGAAGAAGTTGCTGTCGGGATACTGCTCCATCATGCCCTTGATGTAGGTGCGCATCAGGCGCTGGATGTTGTCGTCGGCAGTGGTGTACTGCTCACGCTTTTTGTCGCTGTAGCAGTAGTTGTAGGCCTGCACGAAGAGGTCTACGGCAGGGTCTTGGGTGATGGCTTTGAGCATCTTCTCACGCTTCATGGTCAGCATCTTCTCCAATTTCTTGGGGTTGTTGAGCACCGACTTGGCGTATATCTTGTGAAGTGTGGACTCCACCTCGGCGGCAGTGGTGTGCTTGTGGTTCATATAAGGTGCAAAACCACGTTCCCACATGTAGGTGAAGCACTCAACGAAGATGGCTTCGTCCACCGGCGAGTGCTGCTCGAAGTCTTCAAAGTATACGCGGCTGTCGTCGAGCATCTTCTCCGCCAGGGTCTCGTCGGCGTTGCGCTGTATGCGCCACAGGCGCATGGCACGGTTCATGAAGTCGCTTGCCAGCACGGCCTCGCTGAAGTAGGTCCACTCCAGCGACACTTCGCGCAGCTTGGCGTAGTTGTTCTCCAGCTGGTCCAGTACGTCGCGGTACTGCGGCTTGTCGGCGGCCCACTTGCGGAACTGCTCTTCCTGCTCTATCTTCTGCTCCACGCCGTGCAGACGCTCTATGCCGAGGCTCTCGCCCTGCCATTTCTTCCAGCCGTTGGCTATGTTGGCCACCTTCGAGGCATATTTCAACCTTTGGGCGGCACTCTGACGCATGGCGTCGTTGTAGTGGTCGAGGCGTATGGTGCGCAGCTCGATGCGCACGGGGTTCTCCACATTGGCGGCCAGGTCCACATAGTCGTGCGTGACATAGCGGCGTGTGGTGCCGGGGTAGCCGAAGACGAAGGTGAAGTCGCCCTCTTCCACACCGTTGAGGCTTATCTCCAAGTGTTTCAGCGGACGGTAGGGGGTGTTGTCTTTGCTGAAGTCGGCCGGCTTGTTGTCGGCGGTATATACGCGGAACATGCTGAAGTCGCCAGTGTGGCGCGGCCACATCCAGTTGTCGGTGTCGCCGCCGAACTTGCCGATGTTGCTCGGAGGGGCTCCCACCAGACGCACGTCGGTGAACACTTCGTTGACGTACATGAAGTACTGGTTGCCGTAGTAGAAGGGCTTGATGACATACTTATAGTGCGTGCCCTCGATGGCTTTCTCGCCAACGGCCTTGATATTCTTGTCTATAATGTTCTCACGGTCGCTCTCGCTCATACCGTCCTCTACGCCGTCAAGCACTTCCTTGGTGACATCCTGCATGTACACCAGCCTCGTGACGGTCAGCCCCGGGCAGGGTATCTCCTGTTCGCGGGTCATGGCCCAGAAGCCGTTGGTCAGGTAGTCGTGCTCCACGGTGCTGTGCTTCACGATATAGCTGTAGCCGCAGTGGTGGTTGGTGAGCACCAAGCCTTCGTCACTGACGAACTCGCCCGTGCATCCGCCTCCGAAGAGCAGCACGGCGTCCTTGAGCGACGCATTGTTGATGTCATAGATGTCCTGTGCGGTGATATGCATTCCGGCCTTCTGCATGGCGGCCTGGTTGCGGCCCAGCAACATGGGTATCCACATGCCTTCGTCGGCGCGGCTGACGCCCGGCAGAAGCAACATCGCGGTGGCGATAAGAACAAACAGTTTCTTCATTTTATTGAGTATTTTAAAAATGCAAAGATACGAATATTATTCCATCCGTATCATTTATTTTTGCATCTCGTTAATACTCAAACATAATGCGGTTGTCCACGATGCGCGCCCCCACGCCGTAGACGGTCTTGATGTTGTCGGTTGTGAGCCCTCCGGCTATGGGGCCGTGGTAGAGGCTGTGTCCGTCGTGCAGCAGCAGCAGGTCGTCGCAGAACTGCAGCGCCAGATTCAGGTCGTGAATCACTATCAGCGTGGTCTTGCCCTCGGCGTTCTTCAGTAGCCGCATTATCTCTATCTGGTGCGCTATGTCGAGGTTGCTCACGGGCTCGTCCATCAGCAGCACAGGTGTCTGCTGCGCAAGCGCACGTGCTATCATAACCCTCTGCAGTTCACCGCCGCTCATCTGAGCAGGCTTGGCAAAGCGCAGGTGCCAAGTGCCGGTCTGCTTCATGCAGCGCTCCACGATGTCCCAGTCTTCCTGGCTTTCGTTCTGCAGGCGGTGCTGGTATGGGTTGCGCCCCATGAGGACGGTCTCGAAGGCCGAGAAGTCAAAGTCGGTCTGCGCATGCTGCCTGACAAAGGCCACCTTCTGCGCCAGCGCCTTTGCCGTGTAGTCACCTACCTTCTGCCCGTCGATAAGCACCTGCCCCGCAGTGGGCTCCAGCAGGCCGCCGATGATGCGCAGCAGCGTCGTCTTGCCACAGCCGTTGGGCCCCATGACGGCGGTGATGCGCCCGTCGGCAAACGTGGCGTCGAGCCCGCGCAGTATCTCGCGCTTCCCATAGTTGAGCCTTATGTCCTGCAGCGTTATCATCAATACCCTTTCTTGTTCTTGTACAGCAGATATATGAACAGCGGTGCGCCGACCATCGAGGTCAGCGAACCGACAGGCAGCTCGCTTGGGCGCAGCAGGTAGCGCGCCAGGGTGTCGCAGACGAGCACGAACAGTGCGCCGCAGAGTATGGAGTAGGGCACCACCTTGCGGTTGTCGGGTCCCGCCACCAGCCGCACGGCATGCGGCACAATCAGGCCCACGAAGCCTATCACGCCGCAGCTGCTCACGGCGAAGGCCACCATCAGCGTGGTGGCTACCAGCAGCACACGCTTCACTTTCTCTACCTCGCAGCCCATGCTCTTGGCAGCCTCGCTGCCGGCAAGCAGCAGGTTCAAGTCACGTCCATACCACAGCACCACACCTATGCCAACCAACGCCACAGGCGCCATCATCGCCACGTCGGTCCACGACGAGCTGCCGAAACTTCCCATGGTCCAGAAGATAATGCTGTCCATCTTCTCTTGGTTCAGCACCATGAGGAACGAGATAAGGGCCGAGATAAGCAGAGTCAGGCATACGCCGGTCAAGAGCAGCGTGGTGGTATGCATGCGGTTGCCTATCGACGCTATGCGGTAGATGAGCCACACCGTGGCCAGCGCCGCCAGCAGCGCCATACCGCCCACGCCCCACAGCCACGCCTCCAGACCCAGCAGTATGGCTACCGCCGCGCCCAGCGAGGCACCGCTGCTGACGCCCAGCACGTATGGGTCGGTCAAGGGGTTGCGGAAGATGCTCTGGTAGGCCGCTCCGCAGACGCTCAGCACGGCACCCACCAGCACGCTCATCAGCACGCGCGGCAGGCGCAGGCGCCAGAAAATCTGCGAGTGCCATATCTCGTCGACTCTGATGTCGGCAGCACCCAGCAGGCAACTGCCTGCCATCGCCGCCGCCAGCAGCAGCGTCAAGCCTACGACAACCCACGGATTAGCCCTGTTCTTCACTTGACATTCAATACATCAGTCATCCCATACACTCCCGCCGGAGCCTCGACGAGCCATTCGGCCGCCGTCAGCGCTCCCAGCGCCAGGCCCTTGCGGCTGTGCGCCTCATGGGTGAGGGTAATGGTGTCTATCTCGCTGTCGTACACCACAGTGTGTGTCCCCGGCACCTCGCCCTCGCGGTACGAGGTAATAGGGATGCTGTCGGCCGCCCGCTGGCCGCAGGCCACTATCTGCTCCTGCAGCGTGATGGCTGTGCCACTCGGCGCGTCGAGCTTGTGAATGTGGTGCGTCTCACTGATGGAGCTCTTGTAGTCCTCGCGTCCGCGCATCAGCTGCGCCAGCCGCTCGTTGAGGGCAAACATGATGTTCATGCCGATGCTGAAATTGGTGGCCGTCAGCAGGCGTCCGCCGGCTTTGCGGCAGGCCTCAGCCACTTTGTTATAGCTGTCGTACCACCCTGTGGTACCGCACACTACCGGCACACCCGTCTCGAGGCAGCGCAGCATGTTGTCCACCGCTGTGGCCGGTGTGGTGAACTCAATGGCTACGTCGGCGTCAATCTCAGCAGGCCACACGTCGTCCTTGTCGAGCCTCAGCGTCACGCTGTGCCCGCGCTCCGCGGCCAACGCCTCTATGGCGTGACCCATCTTGCCGTATCCTATCAGTGCTATCTTCATAATGCTCTTGCTCTTTCAGACTTTTCGTCTCTCCGACTCCCAGTCTTTTAGGTTTGCAAAGATACTAATAAAAAATTTATTTTGTATATTTGCAGCGGTAAAATATATTCATGCAGACAGTTATGGACTTTAAACTCAATACTATAGAAGAGGCTATCGAGGATTTCCGCGAGGGCAAATTCGTTATTGTTGTCGACGACGAGGACCGCGAGAATGAGGGCGACTTCATCATGGCCGCCGAGAAAATCACCCCCGAGCACGTCAACTTCATGCTCAAGAACGGCCGCGGCGTACTCTGCGCACCCATCACCGAGCAGCGCTGCCACGAGCTGCAGCTCGACATGCAGGTGCACGACAACACCTCACTCCTCGGCACCCCTTTCACCGTCACCGTCGACAACCTCGAGGACGGCTGCACCACCGGCGTCTCCATGCACGACCGCGCCAGCACCATCCGCGCACTCGCCAACCCCGCCACCAAGGCCGACCAGCTGGGCCGTCCGGGCCACATCAACCCCCTGCGCGCCCGCAACGGCGGCGTGCTCGTCCGCGCCGGCCACACCGAGGCCGCCGTCGACCTGGCACGCCTCGCAGGCCTCTACCCCGCAGGCGCCCTCATCGAGATCATCAACGACGACGGCACTATGGCCCGCATGCCACAGCTCCAAGAGGTGGCCAAACGTTTCGGCCTCAAGATAGTAACCATCAAGGACCTCATCGCCTACCGCGTGGCCCACGAGACCCTCGTGCGCCGCGAAGAGGAGGTCTTCCTCCCCACCCAGTGGGGCAACTTCCAGCTCATCGCCTACACCCAGCTCGACAACGGCAACACCCACATGGTGCTCAAAAAG
>Ga0310690_10004665_pt1 | contig 19218 bp, 19 predicted proteins | sample AusTroGonzalo_MG_2_FD_207661 | JGI IMG/M metagenome (GOLD analysis project Ga0310690, IMG submission 207661) | Bovine rumen microbial communities from tropical cattle in Woodstock, Queensland, Australia - Gonzalo_04 (v2) (version 2) | ecosystem: Host-associated > Mammals > Digestive system >...
CGCCGTTGATGGCAATTACAGCGTTGTATTTTTTTGCCAATGCGGATACGGTTGATGTTCTTGAAGATCCGAGTTTTTCCGGATTGGCCACGCCGGTTCGAAACTGCGACGGATCAGCAATCTGGACATATGCTACATGCATCTTCGTCCCGTCATCCATCTCCTGATGTTCCATCTTCACCCGAATGGATTCATCCTCGTATCCGTTTTCGGCATATTGGTCCGCTTTCGGTTCCTGCCCCGGTGTAAAATCAAGAGGCAGCGCCCATTCCGGATGGGAAGCAAACTCACCGTCTACGAGTGTTTCCTCCTCCAGTTCATCCTCAGCCGCCGCGGAAGAAAAAAGGATCCGTCCGAAATCGATCTCATCTTCGTCATCATTCATTAATTCCAGTTTGATGTCATTGAGCATGTTCGGCGAAGAGATCACAAAAGGCAACGCAAAAATAATGGCCGCGCAAAGCAGCACCAGAATAATCCGCACGGGCAGTTTCATGGTCACTCTTCCTCTTCTTCCTGCATTTTTGTATTGAAGATCTCGACCAGCTTCTGTGCCAGATCGTCATCATCGACCAGTTCGAAGCTTTCAATCTCTTCTCCGTCCTCTTCGTCAGGAACGATTTTGCAGATAATGCATTCCTGCGTGTTATCATCGTTTACTTCTGCGTCTGCTTCGGTCAGCAGGGCGTATTCATCTCCGTTGTAGAACATATAGTCAATCACAACGTAGCTGTATTCGTTGCCGTCCTCATCTTCAAAAACGATGATGTCTTCTTCCATGTTGTTCATTTCGTTGTCAGTCATTTTTTGTTCCTTCTTTCTCCGGTTTTCCCGGCTCGTTGATTGTATTGGGAAAATCATATGCGATTATACCTGATACATCCGCCTTTGACAAGTTGACTTCCGGCGTTTTCAGCTTTATCATTGGACAGGCGAATGATCTTTCTGGGTAAGCTGGTGGCGGCTTCCGTCCTCCTCCTGGATAACGATGCCGTCAAGGATCGCTTTCATGTTCTCGCGGTATTCGGCAAGGTATTCATGACGCAGTTCCGCCTGCTCCGCCGCTTCCGCTTCCGTGAGTCCTCCGGCTTTCTTTTTTCGGGCCAGTTCGTTGATCCGGTCAATCTTGGCTTTCTCCATCTGTCAACCTCCCTTTTTTCATTCAAAATTCTGTATGCTTATGAATAATGAATTTCTCTCCGGAAAGGGGTCCTTTCATTGATCCAGGGTAAATGGTTTGCTCCCGGTGAAGATCTCTCCGCTGTGATTCCCGTCCGTACTGCGGTCTTTGGCCGTGGCACGGATAATCTCGACTCCTCCAGCTGGAACGCCCTTGTTTATCAGGATGGTGTTCCCTCTGCAGCCGGCCGAATCTGGTGGGAGGATGGCGCTTATCGTCTTGGCGATATCGGCGTCCTTGAATCCTGCCGTGGTCAGCGTCTTGGTGATCTGGTTCTGCGTCTTTTGCTCTTCAAGGCCCAGAGCCATTCAGCGCGGGAAGTCCGTCTGCAGTGCCCCCGGAACCTGGAGGGCTTTTTTGCGCGTCTTGGTCTGAAAGAGGAATCCGTTTCCGATTCGGGTCTTGTTGAGATGATGATTTCCGGCAGCGATATCGACCTGGATACCTGCCGCCACTGTCCGAAATCCTCCTGCCCGAACCGTAAACCGTAAATAGCGCCATGCGTATGTCAGTTCTCTTCAGCAACCGGCATTACATTCATTCTGCGTTCAGGATTCCGAATTCTGATTTCTGAATGCAGTATTTCTTTGATCTCCTCCGCACAGCAGTGTTACCGTCATCAGCAGCACCGAGCATCCGAAAACAACCGCCAGATCCCCGATCGGGCTGCCAACCGACAATGTCCCGGAAGCCGTAAGCACAATCATTGCCGTGCAGATTCCGGCTGCCACCCAGTCGAAAATCATCCGCCTTTGCATGGCTGTATCCTGTGACCGCCTCAGCGACCAGTAAATCAGGCAGGCAAATATCACCGCGCAATATACATAACGGAAAACGTTATTCGGAGGTTCCCGAAAGCTTTCAGTCACGATTCGGATTCCGGACCACAGGCACAGGGATACGATCAGTAAATCTCCGGTTCCTTCAGGCCCGTCTTTCCGGATCATCAGCCAGATGCAGATCCCGCCAAAGCAGATCAGCGCCGCGGCTGCCTCAATATTCTCGGGAATAAACCTGCCGCTCTCCGTCAGTCCGGGAATCAGCGGAAGCGGTTCGATGATTTCCCGACCGGCCCCGGCGCCTGTGACTGCATAGATCTTCCATACGGCAGCCGCCGGCAGCAAAGCGAATCCGATTCCGTCCAGCCAGCTTACAAGTGCCCGCGCCTTCGCAGCGCTTTTTTTGTTCATCGCTTTTTGCAGGAGCGTGAACAGGATCAGGACCAGTACCGCCGTGATGATTCCGGCTGTCCGAATCGTCAGCTTTACTCCGCCGATCTCGGTCAGCACGTCATCCATACTGTTTTTCCCCCTTGAACACCCATCTTTCCTGTACTCCGTAGCTGACGAAATACAGCAGCGTATCCGTAATCAGTTTTGCGACCGTACTGCTCATGCCGGTTTGTCCCAGCAGCCAGGTTCCGCCCGCGCTCATCAGCATAATGGCAATGCTGAGAATGACATACTTTGCGAATGATTTCCCTGCATTTCCTTTATCTTTGAATACAAACTTCCGGTTCAGCAAATAATTGACTGTAGCGCTGATCACTCGGGCAATAATCGTACAGATCAGGATGATTTTTGCGCTCTTTGCTGTACCGTTTGCAAAAACGACCAGGTTCAGCAAATTGAATAAACCCTGATCGATCACGACGCTGGTCAGGCTCGATGCCATAAACTTGAAGAAACTCCCGAGGATCACTTTGTAGATCCTTATGCTGTCTTTGATCGGGTGGAAGTGCGTTCCCTCGTTTTCGTTTTCATAAATGGTCTCGATGGGCACGGGAATAATCGGGATTCTCGCCCGGGAGCATGCAATCAGCACCTTCATTTCATATTCAAATCGTGCACCCTCCACATCGATCATAAACTGCAGATCTTCCTTCCGGAAAGCGCGCAGGCCGGTCTGCGTATCCGGAAGATACTGCCCGTAAAGCAGTTTGAACACAACGGAGGTCATCTTGTTGCCAAATCGGCTCTTGGGCGGAATGTTTTCGCTGTTAAAGTCCCGGCTGCCCAAATAAAGTGCTCGTTCTCCGCCCTCGAGCTTTTCAGCCAGTTTCAGGCAATCTTCTACCGTATGCTGTCCGTCAGCGTCTGCGGTAATCACGCCGCTGATCTGATCCGCCAGGTTTTCCAGAATCCACTTATATCCTGTCTTCAGCGCGATTCCTTTACCCTTGTTGACTTCGTGATGAAGGACTGTTGTATCTTCAACTGCTTCAATTTCCTTAAAAATCGGCTGATAGCTCTCCGGTGAACCGTCGTCCACAACCACAATTCGGGCGAAGCCGCCTTTCTTCAGCCTGCGGATATAGTCTGGCAGCCGTTCGTCCGGTTCCAGCGATGGGATCAGGATGACCGCATCCTGAGCCGCGTGCTTTTCCATTCCGCACCCATCCTCTCCGAATACTCATTATCCAAATTATTATACTCGATTTTCATTTAAAACACAATATATATGGTACAATTCCCTCATTGACATACAATTTGTATCTTATTATAATTTGTAATTAAGAATTCTGAATTCTGAATTCTTTATTCTGAATTCCTAAGGAGGCTTCCCCATGGGCATCATCGCTTCCCGAAATCTCGAAGATCAGCGCCGTGAATCCAACGGCATCACTTATTTCGACCGCGGGACTCTGACCGGGAAAAACGGCCGTAAATATGACCGTTTCGCTATCCAGACTCACTTTGTGGAAGTCGGTGAGGATCAGGCGGAGCTTGTCCGCAGGTATGTTCTTCCCCTGGCCCAGCCGGGAGATGTTCTTTCCTTTGGTGCCAAGGTTATGGCAATGTGCACCCGTAACGTGAAAACCAAGGAAGAAGTTCATCCCGGTTTCTGGGCTAAGAAGCTGGCCCCCTTCGCAGGCATCAATGAAACCGGGGTCGGCATGCATGAACCCTACAAGCTCCAGCTGGTTATCGATATGTGCGGCCTTCCCCGTGTCCTCTTTGCCGCCTTTATCAGTGCGGTCACCCGGCCTTTCGGTGTGCATGGTCTTTTCTACAAAATCTGCGGAAAAGGCGTTGCCGGCATCGACGGGTTCTATTTCCGTTCCAGCTTTGAGCGGTATAAGGAGCTTGCCCTGATCAACCCGCCGAATCCGGTGGAATTATGCAATCAGCTGGAAAAAGACACGGGCATCCCGGTTGTTCTCATGGATGCCAATGATATCGACCAGAACCAACTTGGCAAGTGCGATGACTTTCCTCTTACCGATGAGGAGATCCAGGATGCCATGGCGGACAATCCTTCCGGTCAGGGTGATGAGCTTACTCCTCTGATCCTGATCCGGCCGCTTTCCTGATTCTATGAGACATATTCCGTCTTCAGACACGGCGCATGCCGGGGTTCTCACTTTTGAGGAAGCGCTCAGGCCCACGGCTGCGGACTTTGACCGCAGCCGTTGGCTCTATATTCCGGATCATTACAGCGAATACCGCTATATTCTCGGCACCCGGGGAAATCATCCGCTGATCTGCATCGGAATCAATCCCTCCACTGCAATCCCGGATCGTCTGGACAACACCCTGAAGTCAGCCGAGCGAATTGCCCTTTTCAACGGCTATGATTCCTTTGTTATGTTCAACGTCTATGCCCAGCGCGCTACCGACCCGGATGATATGGAAATGGAGCTGAACCCCGTTCTCCACCGGGAAAACCTCAAGGCTTTCTCCTGGTTGCTTTCTCAGCTGAATACCGTCCCTGACCTCTGGGCAGCCTGGGGAACGATCATTGAGAAAAGGCCCTATCTTCCCGCCTGCGTCCTTGATATGGCCAACGTGGGAAAACAATTCGGAGCCCGCTGGTTCACCGCTGGTCCCCGCAGCCGAAAAGGTCATCCCCATCATCCCCTGTATCTCAAAAAAGATTCCGATCTCGATCCCTTTGATGATCTTGAATCATATCTTGGAGGATTATCCGATGCATAATACATTTGATGAAACATTTGTTTTAAGAACCCGGGACTGCGATCTCACCGGAAAGTGGCGCCCGAGCGCTATTTTGGAGTCAATGCAGGAGGCCGCCGGCATGCACAGCATGCTCCTCGGTTGCGGCCGGGATGAGCTGATCAAAAATAACATCGTCTGGGTTCTTTCCCGTTGCGAGCTCCATATGGATCGCTACCCTGCCGTCGGAGAGAAGGTCACTGTGCATACCTTCCCGACTCCGACACGTATCTGCTTCTTCCCCCGCTACTATATCTTCACCGATGAGCACGGGGAGATGATCGGCAAAGCCGGCTCTCTCTGGCTCCTCCTGGATATCCATACGCGCCGTATGCTTCCACCGGGTGATGTCGGCAAGCTGATCCCGGATAACAAGGACCTCTCGATCCCCATGAATCTGCCCGCTACCGTCGGCAATCTGCAGGGTGAAGAGTTCGTTACTGAGTATCATCCGGTCTATACCGACCTGGATGTGAATGGCCATGTCAACAATACCCGTTACGCGGATATGCTCTGTAATGCCTTGGGAATCAGCATCATGACGGAATATGAGCTGGAAAGGATCATCCTGAATTATAACCATGAGATCCTGCCTGATCACAAAGTCACCCTTCGCCGCATTCTTCGCGGCACAGAGTATCGCCTCAGCGGCAGGCTGGATGATGATGTTTCTGCCTTTGAAATTGGCGGAACCCTCCGTAAGCGTGTATAAATCCCTTTTGTTTTCCTTTCATATACCAAATATTCGGAAGCAGCCTGAAAACAGTTTCGGTCCGATTCCCGTCAGAGGAGTAAGCTATTGTGAAGAAAATGACTGTTTGGATGCTCTTGTTCGTTCTGGTGCTGACCTGTGTTTCTTCTCTGGCCGCCGGATCGGAAACAAAGCTGAACGACTTTACCGTCAAAACGATTGACGGGAAAACCTTCACCCTTTCCGAATCCCTGAAAGATCATGATCTGGTCCTGATTAACCTCTGGGCCACCTGGTGTCCTCCCTGCAAGGCCGAGTTTCCTTTTCTGCAGGAGGCCTGGTCAAGGAATAAGGACCGCGTCGCCGTCATCGCCCTGTCCGTTGAACCGGCGGATACGGAAGCCAAGCTGCAAAGCTATGCCGGGGCAATGCAGCTCACCTTCCCCATAGCCAATGTGGGCCGCACGGGTCTGGACGCTTTTGCATCATCGGGTATTCCAACCACGATCCTCGTCGACCGTAATGGGAATGTCGTCTCCGTGGAAATCGGTGCTAAATTCTCCGCGCAGGAATTCCAGACTCTGTTTGATCAGTATATACCCACAGACCCCTCGCATCATCTCTTTGACTTTAAAAAGGACTTTATCCGCAGAGGCGACAGAGCCCGCCCTGATAGTTTTGTTTTCGCTCACCCTTAATTTTTTAATCGATCGGAAAGCCCTTCCTGGCATAACAGCATTTATCCGAAGGGGTGGTGTGGGGGGCGATCGGAAAGCCCATTCCGGTAAAAAAGCATTTATCCGAAGGGGGTTTGGGGGGCGATCGGAAAGCCCCCCAAAAAGCTTAAAGCCTTGTGACTTTTCTTCACAAGGCTTCTTTCATGTATGCCCGGCAGGATTCGAACCTGTGACCTTCAGAGTCGGAGTCTGACACTCTATCCAGCTGAGCTACGGGCACTCAACGCGGGATATTGTATCGCTTCTGGCTCAGAATGTCAAGGTGGACTTCACAGCATATGAGACAGGAAGATTTCCAGCCCGATGGCGATCAGAATAATACCGCCGAAGATTGTGGCTTTTTCGGCAAGCTTGTCCCCGGCCTTCCTCCCGATAAAGATCCCGGCCAGGCATACGCCGAACGTCACCACGCCGATGATGACCGCCTGCGCAATCGCCTCCGGTACTTTTAGTTCCGCCATCGTGAATCCGACAGACAGTGCGTCAATGGAGGTCGCAATTCCCTGTAGCAGCAGGTTCCCTGTTCCGGTTTCTTTTTCCGCTTCCTCCTCTTTCTTTCCGCGGATCCCCTCTATCAGCATCTTTCCGCCGATGAACACCAGCAGGATTAATGCGATCCAGGGGATGAATTTCTGAACCTCCTGAAATGTGTCCGCGATTGTCTTCACGCAGATCCACCCGATCATCGGCATCGCAAACTGGAATCCGGCGAATGTCCCCGCAATCTTCAGCATTCTGCTCTTTCGCATATTCGGCTCGTTCATCCCGTTCACCAGAGAAACCGAGAACGCGTCCATCGCGAGTCCCAAACCCAGCAGGATGCTGTTAAAAATCAGCAGGATCACGGATTGCAAGTTAATTTCACCTCTTGTCGTCAAAGCCTCCCCTCTCTTTGCTGAGGGGAGGCTGTTTGGATTATATCATTTTAGTCCGGTTCAGTACAGGGCTTTTTCCGCGTCTTCCGCGCTGGCGAAAGGTCCCGGAATGGTTTCCGCCCCGCGGTGACCGCCGAAGTAGTCCTCGTTGAAGATGATATCCGTTCCGTCCGGATTCTCGAAGCGCTGTTCCGGTTCGAAAGCCTTGCCCAGCGTCTCGCTGCAGTGGATTCCCGTCTTGAAGTCCTTCAGGTGGCTGTATACATTGGTCTTCAGGAACCACTGTCCGTTCTTCTCTGTCAGCTCCACTTTGATTTTCGACCGTTTGTCGCTCAGCTTGTGCTGCTCATGCTTGCACACCGTAGCCCCGCCGAAGTAAGCGTTTCCGTCCACCCATACCGGAAGGTGGCCGAAATGCGCCAGCGCCAGGCCTCCCATATCCGGCTTGTCACCCGGCAGGAAAGGCTTCAGCCACTCGTCGTATGTCGGGAAAATATCGAACGGCGCCGTGCCGACCGCCTGATAATCGGCGTCCGTAGGTTTCTTTTCCTTGTCAGTCACCGGATACGCCTGGATGAAGATATTGTTGTAGATCCGGTCATCCCCGTGCAGGATCGTCATGAAACCGGCCACCTCTGTCCTGTGGCGGATGTGATATGGCGTATAGCGCGGCTCCCGCTGTCCATTGATCACGCTGTCCACGCCGCTGTTGATCAGGCTGAAAGCACCGAGCATCAGGTTATGCACGCAGGCAATACCTTCGCTGGGGATCGTTACGGAAACCGGGGACATCAGGATATTGTTGTCGATCAGGGTCGGACCGTGACCGACTTCGATGAACACGTCCGTGGAGAACATGGCGCCGCGGGCCTGTTCCAGTCCTTCCGGCCTCCAGTTGTTGTGCATCAGGTTCTGGCTGATCCGCGCGCCTTGGGCTTCCCAGTCCAGCCATACGCCCATGATACAGTTATGAATATGATTCCGGCGGATCGTCACGTCAATGGCCGCATGCAGCTTGATGCCGGCGGTTTCCGCGCCGCCCAACTGCTGCGAATTGCAGATATGATGGATATGGCAGTCTTCAATAATGGAGAACACGCCGCCCATCCGGCCGACAATACCGGTTTGCTCGCAGTGATGAACGTTACAGCGCCGGATAATGTGGCTGCCGACTTTTTCCTTCAGCCAGCCGTGATACTGGCCGCGGCATACCGCATCCCGCTCCATCTGGGTCGGGCTCTTGACCCGTTTCCGGAAGAAGTACATATCATTTTCCGGATCCAGATATTTGCCCAGTGAAATACCGCAGCAGCGGCTGTTGCTGACTTCGCAGTCCTCGATGATCCATCCCTTGCTCCAGTGCGGACCGATCATGCCGTCCTGATAGGCAGCCGGAGGCGCCCAGGTCGTGGCAGCCTTGGTAATGTTGAATCCGCTTACCGTGATATAGCTCACGCCGGTCTTGTCCGGCATAAAGCAGTTCCGTCGTACGCTGAACTCAACTTTTTCCTTGTTCGGGTCCTTTCCGTGGAAATTGGCATAAAGCACGGTTTCGTTCCCGTCCTGTTCCGTATACCAGAGATACTTCGCCTCATCCTGGTTCCAGGCATACGGGTCGGGTTTTCCGGCCTGGCATTCCTTCAGGGAGGAACATTCGTACATCATCAGGTCGTTAAGAAACACCGCACCGGTATGACGTACTACCGGGGAGAAGTACCAGTCGCCGCATACCGTCTCGATATACGGGTTAAAAGCCCCGAAAATGCCGTTGTTCACTCTGGCCGTCCAGACATTTCCCTTTACTTTTGTCCACCCGGTCAGCAGCTCCGCACCGGTGATCACCGCGCCAAGCGGCTCGGTGGACCGGTATTCGATCCGCTGTTCCTCCGTACCGGCGTTTACCGGGTTCACATACTCCCGGTAAATCCCGGGTGCGACCAGTACCTGATCACCGGGTTTTGCGATTTTTGCCGCGTCATTGATGTGTCTGAAAGGAGTCTCTTTTTTGCCGTTTCCCTCTCTGGGAGCGCCTGCGTTCACATAATAGATCATGGGCCATCCTCCTTAATATATTTTGTAGTTTCCTGTTAACATCAATAAGCAGAAGAAATACAGACAGTTATCATAGTATCTTCTGTTCCCTTTCCGCATCGGCAGTTCCGCAAACTCCTTCAGGAACCTGATCCTCTCCGGCCCCGTAGCTGCAATGGAAGCCGCCCCGAGCACAGCCCGGATCGCCGTCGGATGCATTGCCGGTTCGCTCTGGGGTGTTCCGTCCAGTTCATAAGCCTTCAAATCGTTTATATCCTGTTTGGCGAAAAACTTCTGTAGTCTTGTTGCTACGGCATCCAACTCCGGTGTTGCTCCGAACCATAGATGATCCAGCGCGATGTTTTCTGCCACCCGATAAGCATCCGAATAATAGACCCAAGGTTTTCCGAATAAAAGCACCGTTTTCCCGTCATAGTCTGCATACTCCGGACTCAGGCCGGTTTCAGGATGAGCGGACATCGCGATGTATTCCCGGCTTGCTTCCGCAGCCCTTTTCCAGAATGCACGGTCTGCCTCATCAGCCCTCATGGCAAACAGTTCGTAGAAATGCGGCAGATGGTAACTTGGATCGGAAATCTTCATTTCGGGAATAAACCGGATATAGGCGTTTTTCGGCTCCCACATGGGCTCCCCGCCTTTAACCATCTCATGCTGGTGCACCGTGTGCCGCAGAATCTCCCGCGCCCTTGCGGAGTAGTTGAAACTGCCTTCTCCGTCTCCCCACCGGGCCGAGGCCATGAACAGTGCCATCGCAAAGTATTCCTCGCCGTCTGGCGCCGGGCCTTCAGCATTGTGTGTTCCGTCCAGTTGAACGGACCAGGCGAAATATCCTTCATGCGGCCCGCCCTTCAGCAGCATATAACGTTCCGAGAACATCCACAGCTTGTCAAAGATATCCTTTCGGTCCATCTGTACGCACATCATCATCCCGTAGCTCATGCCTTCTGTCCGGGCGTCAATGTTGCCGGTGTCCACCATGCACCATGCATCCTTGTCCGTCCGGTGGCAAAATCCTTCTTCGGGATTGAAGAAAATCGTCTCAAAGGCTTTGTTTACCTTCTCCAGAGCTTCTTCATCGCTGATTCCGACTTCAGAAAGATAATTCGGATATATCCCGGTCTGAAAGGCTCCCTGTTTCATGGTGTCCTCCCGGTTGTACGTACTTTTCAACTAAATAATAACCGGAAGATATGCGCCTGTCAAGCTTGAAATTCAATGAAATCAAAGATAAAATGAATCTTGCCTATCATTCAGGAAGGATGTGTCTTCTTTTATGAGAATTCTGCTCATCCGGCATGCGGAACCCGACTATAGCATTGACTCCCTCACGCCTAAAGGCTGGGTGGAAGCCGAGTTGCTCAGTCAAAGGCTTGTAAAGGTTCCGGTCCGAGGTTTTTTTGTTTCTCCTCTCGGTCGGGCGAAAGATACGGCCTCCCTGACCCTGAAGAAGCTGAACCGTACTGCGGAAACCCTTCCCTGGCTTCAGGAATTCCGCGGTACCGTTCCGGATCCGGAAACCGGGGAAAAGCGCTGGATCGCCTGGGATCTGAAGCCAAGGATCTGGTCAGGCTATCCCGGCATCATGGATTTCCGCTCCTGGATGAATGCTCCGGTTTTTGCCGATACCAATGTCCGGGAGATCTGGAAAGAAACCACAGACGGTGTCGATGAACTGCTCGGCCGCTACGGTTTCCGGAAAGATGGTCCTGTCTGGCTTTGCGATCAGAATGAGGATTTCACGCTTGCCCTCTTTTGTCACTTTGGAATTTCCATGGCTGTCCTTGCCTATCTCACGGATATTTCCCCCATGGTTCTCTGGCACCGTGTTCTTTGTATGCCTTCCTCGGTCAGCGAAGTTGTCACGGAAGAACGGATCAAAGGCGAAGTCGCCTTCCGGATTACCAAGCTCGGGGACCTGACTCATCTGGAGTCCGCAGGCGAAAACAGAAGTACAGCCGGCCTTTTCCCGGAATGTTTCACAGGTATTGATTCCACTGATCCTGCAGAAAACGGTACACCCGGTACGCCTGCTTAAGAACCTTTATTCATGCAATCTGTATGGAGGAAAGATGTAGCCGGGGGACTGAAGCCAAATGATTATATACTCATGCGTCAACTTTTGAACCGAAAGGCCCGAAGCGTTCGTTGATCAGTGGGATATCCTGCGGATAGTTTCTGGTAAAGTCATCCGGCTTTCTCAGTTCCGGGTCCAGAGAATCGGCGTGGTGAGAGAAAATTTCATTTGCTTCCTCCGGCAGGATAATCGGCGGTTCCGTATTTTCTATGTGATATTTCAGGCGCCGGTTGCGTACGCGTTCAAAAACTTCCGGATACTGAATCGGATTGCCTCTCGTCGGAATTGCGGGTAAGCACGCCAGCATGAACATTTGATTCAAAGTCAGATCGGAAACCGGTTTGCTGAAGTAAAACCGTACCGCGTCCGAAATACCATAAACGCCGTTTCCAAAGTAGATAATATTGGCATACATTTCCAGGATATGTTCTTTTCCCAGTTTACGCTCCATCAAAAGGGAAATCAGCGCTTCCGACGCCTTTCTCAGATAGTTATGGGTAAAACGGAAATACAGGTTTTTGGCTAATTGCTGTGTGATTGTGCTTCCGCCGTAAACGATCTTCTTTGCCTGATAATTCATTTTTACCGCGCTGCGGATCTCGTCGAAAAAAACACCGTGATGGGCATAAAAGTCTTTGTCTTCCAGCTCCACGAGCAGTTTGACCATTCGTTCGGGAATCCGGGCAAGCGGAATAAAGTCATCCTGTTTTGTCCGGGCTTCATATAGCGTTGTGAACGGTCTTTTGCTGACGATAATAAAAGTGTATCCGGCAATTCCTGCAAAAACCAGCAGGCAGGCAGTGAGAAGAACCAGAATCACCGTTCCGACTGTCAAAACTTCTCCCTCCTGTAGTCCGTTAAATAAATGTCTTATTCTTTGCCCGTCAAGAAAAACTTTTCGCTCAGATCTTTATCATGATCTGTGTAAGTTGTCCGTATCAGGCGTCGATCGCTTTACTGAACTGGGTTTCATACAGTTCCTGGTATGTGCCTCCGGCATGAACCAGGTCTTTGTGGTTGCCTCTTTCGACGATCTCCCCGTCACGGATAACAAGAATCTCATCCGCGGCCAGGATGGTGGACAGCCTGTGGGCAATCAGGATGGAAGTTCTCTCCTCAATCAGTGGATTGATCGCCGCCTGGATAGCGGCTTCTGAAATGGAATCCAGTGCGGAGGTAGCCTCGTCGAAGATCAGTACAGCCGGATCTTTCAGCAATGCCCGGGCTATGGAAATTCGCTGTTTCTCGCCTCCGGACAGTTTCAGGCCCCGGTTTCCGACCATGGTGTCCAGTCCGTCCGGCTGGCCGGAAATGAAATCATAGATATTAGCCTTCCGGCAGGCTTCAATCATTTCTTCTTCCGTAGCCTCCGGTTTGGCATATAGGAGATTCTGCCGGATTGTTCCGTTGAACAGATAGGTCTCCTGAGTCACCACGCCGACCTCGTCCCGCAGGGAATGCAGCGTAAGATCCCGGACGTCCGTACCGTCGAAGGTTACTCTCCCGCTTGTCGGATCCCACAGGCGCGGGATCAGGTTCACAATCGTGCTCTTGCCGCTGCCGCTGGGGCCGACAATGGCGATACAGTCTCCGCTGTGCAGGGTAAAACAGATGTCTTTCAGGATCATGCGCTGTCCGTCGTAGGAAAAGTTCACATGGTCGAAGACGATCTCTCCTTTCGCATTTGTCAGTTCCCTGGCGTCCGGTTTGTCGTCGATTTCCGGTTTCATATCGTAATACTCGAAGATCCGGGTAAACATGGCCATGGATCGGATCCAGTCCACCTGGATGTTCAGCAGGCTGTTCACCGGACCGTACATCCGCCCGAGCAGGGCAACCAGCACCGTGATATCGCCGACACTCAGGGTGCTGTCATATTTCATAATCAGGATGCCGCCGACAAGGTAAAGGAGCATCGGTCCGATGGTTGTCAGCGTGCTCAGGAGCATAAAGAACCAGCGGCCGGCCATCTTTTCCCGGATATTCAGTTTGATCATCCGTCCGTTGGCTTCCTCGTAACGTTCGTATTCGGCCTTTTCCCTGCCGAAAAGCTTGACCAGCAGCTGTCCGCTGACGGACAGGGTCTCGTTCAGAATTCCGTTGATCTCATCATTGCATTGCTGGGCCTCTCCTGCCAGTTTCCACCTCCGTTTGCCGGCCATGCGGGTGGGCAGCGTAAGCAGCGGCACCAAAGCGATGCCGACAAGCGCCAGAATCCAGTTTTTCTGGAACATGGCGATCACTGCCACCGCCAGCGTAATGACGTTGGATAGGATGCTGGTAAACGTGCCGGTGATCACGGATTCAACCCCCGAAATGTCGCTGGTCATCCGGGTAATGATATCCCCCTGGTTCGCGGTGGTGAAAAAGCGCTGGGACATCTTCTGCAGATGCCGGTACATCTGGTTCCGCATGTCATAGGAGATATGCTGGGCAATCCAGTTGTTCAGGTAGCTCTCTCCCACCCCGATCAGGTTGGAGGCCAGATTCAGTGCCAGGGAAACCACGATCAGTTTGATGAGTGCTGAGATTCCCGCGCCGAACCAGCCGCCCATGTCCTTTCCCGTCAGCACGTCGATGATATTGCCGGTCAGAATGGACGGAAACAGACTGCAAACGGACGAAACGACGATGCAGCCCAGCACCAGCGCCAGCTGTTTCCAGTAAGGTTTCAGATAGGCAAGGATCCGAAGGAGCAGTTCCTTTGTGATCTTCGGTGTATTCTGTTTTTCTTCCTCCGTCAGGAAATTTGCCCTCCCGCGGGGACCGCCCGGGCCTGGCATCTGTCTGTTCCCTCCTTCTGCGGTTTATTGCGGTGCCGGTTCCCTCATTCGGTTTCTGATTCATCCGGCATAACTGTCGTAAATTCTGTTTCTGCGCTGCCGTTCTTCAATAGGCAGATTTTCGATGTCTTCGATCTCATACGCGCCGAAGGTATCGAACAGGCGTGCGGAGGGATCAACCTCCACAAATGTGCACCAGGGCAGCCAGTGATAGCGGCTCCGGTATTCCTGCTCGCTGAAAGAGCCGCCTTCGTTCACCAAGCCGATATACCGGTATCCGCATCTGCCGTCGATATCATTGGCCTGCTTGCAGTTTCGGTTCAGGAATTCGGCAAACTCGCAGTAGTGACTGTCCCTGGTCAGCAGATACAGGCGATAATAAGTGTAGCTGCACGCTGCCATATAGATATCCCCGCCCGGCATACCCGCGCAGACATTGCTCTGTCCGCTGATATGGTACCGGTTGAAAGGATGGGCCGGATACCGGTTGTACACCGGGAAATCCCAGACAAATGTATAAGTCTCGGTATAATCTGCGGCGCCGCAGGCGGCATCCAGCCATTTCTGCTCCCCGGTCACGTCGTAGAGCGCAAGGAAGGCAAACATTGCGTAGATGCCGGATTCCTTGTCCAGGATGTCGGAAGTGTCACAGGGCCCGCCCCGGTATTCGAATTGCAGGTATTGATGTTCATAGGACCATTCCCCGGCCCTGACCGCAGTCCGGAGGTATTGCTCATTTTTTGTCACCAGGTACAGCTGGGCCAGGAATCGTACGACGCATTGGGTGCTGGCCTTCGAATCCATGCGGCAGGAACCGTCATCGTTGTAGGATCGGTAGAAGCTTCCGTCTTCGTTCTGGTTATGTACCAGCCACTCCGCGGTGCGGACGCAGTAATCCAGCCAGTTTTCATGAATCGTTCCCTTTTTCTTTTCAAACACATACGCGTCCAGGATCGCTTCCATCCCGTCGCCGATCTGCCGTACCCACAGCGGCTGCGGTTCTGCCTGATGTGCGGACAGATGAACCCACAGCCGTGGGAAACCGTATTTGGTCATCGTGTGGTTTGTCCAGTATTCCAGGATCCCCAGTCCTTTTCGGACCGCCTCTTCGTCTTCCTTCATCCGGCCCCAGCGAAGCAATTGGTATCCGATGCCGGCCTGCTGCCCCACAAAGCCGATCTCCGCGGAAAACGAGTTGGGGTCAAAGTCCGGAAGCTGGGCCACGAAGGGCGTACCCCATGCCTCTCCGAACTGTTTTGTTACCTCCCGTAAAAAACGCATCATATAATCGAACAGTTCCGCGTTATCCACATTGAAGAGCCTGTCTTTCAGCCGTGAATAAACTTTCCGCCAGGTTTCGCGCATCATCGGGCCGAACCCGTCGTATCGGCCGAAGGTCACCGCCACGGCATAATGCTGCATAAACCCTTCCTCCATCGGATGCACCCAGGTGATATTGCTCAGCGGCTGCTCCGTGATCACCGGGCCGATCCCCCGGGAGGGCTGCTGGCCGTTGACCGCGGGATAGATGTAGTCAATGGACACCCCGTCGCATTCCACGTCCGGCAGCGGCGTTGCCATCATATGGCCGTAGTAGGTGTAGGTCAGCGCTTCCGGCCGCGCCTTGCTGACGCCGAAGGAACCGACCGTGATCTTCGGATCGACGTAGGCATAGTTTTCCGTCGTCGTCCGGTCCAGGGACGGCAGCGTGGCATCCGCCGCCCACCGGGAGAAGGAAACGGTCTCCCCGCTCTCCCTGTTCTGCATCGCGAACATCGGAAGCCCGGAATAGGTCTCCTTCCGCCAGTGGTATTGCAGGTCCAGGTTCTTGCCCATGGCAAAATCGGCCGCATATTCGTTGTTCCGGTACCACTGCCCGGGGCTGAAATAAACGAAATCCCGCAGCTCGTCCGAAACAGCCTGATACAGGGAGATCTTGGTCTGGAAGCCCAGGTCGTTCTCCTGCTGTTTCCGGACCTCCGCGTTGCGGGCGATCTTCAGCGTGTCCCCGCAGGCTGAATAAACGTCGCGGACAAAGATCTCCGATCCGTTCCGTGTCACCAGCAGACCTTCGCCGACAATGCTGCCGTCACTCTCATAGAAACGGTTGTATGACGTGTCGGAAAACTCGTTGATCGCCGCGTAGGTCTTGACGGACACATAGACCGGCCGGGCATTGAAATACAGCACCGTGCCGTCTTTGGTCACCCGGATCCCGCCGTTTTCAAACAGGACGTCGTATGCTCCGAGACGGATATCCATGCACATCGCCTCCCTATTCCACTTGCTTGTTTATTTTATTTAAACCTTTGAAGACACCTTAAGTCAAGGGTTCTTTTCACGGAATGATACAAAATGAGGAAGCCGATCCGGCTTCCTCGGAACCGTCATGCATTCTTGTGCATCTCCTCAAATATACAGGGCAGCATCCGGTTCGTGTTCATTCTAATCCTGCTGATGATTTCTTCAATGGTTTGTCACGTAATGAAACTTTACGGAAGCTTATCTGCCCATGTATGTAAATAATTACAATGAAAGGTCGCTGCGAAAAACAATGTCACAATACGAAACATGACTTTGACTGTTGTATGGGAGTACATGTTCACCCGGGATATTGAACAATTATCGTATATTATATATAATAAAAAATTGATATGTACAGGTTAGCAAACAGAAGTCAGACCGGCAAATATATACGGAGGGATAAATAATGAAGCGAACAGCAGCATGGATTATGGTTTTTCTGATGATGATGACGATTATCCCGTCTTTCGCGGAGGAAGCTACGGCTCCCGTCGCGCTGGATGCGCAACCGGAAACGGAATCACAACCGACAGAAACCCAGCCGGCGGGCTCGGAGGAAGCCCCTGCAGAAACGGAGCCGGCGGCGGAAGCTGCAGCGGAACCCGCTCCGGCGGAAGCACCTGCCGAGGAAACGACGGCGGAACCCGCACCGGTAACCAACACGCAGACTGCAGCGATCACCGACAGCCAGAAGCTGGACGCAGCCTATACGCTGGCCCTGAACGCGATCACGTCCGAAGATTATGAGACCGCGAAGGAATACATCAATATCTGCTTCGCCTACTGTGACGCGCAGAGCGATCCGGTGATGTTCTCCGACCTGCTGCTGAAGCGGGCCTGCATTGACGTGATCGAGCAGAAGAACGACATGGCGCTGCTGAACCTGGACGCAGCGACCCGCGTGAAGCCGGACCTGGCGGACGCCTACCTGGTCAAAACCCAGGTCTACGCCAGCCTGGGAGACGCGGACCGGGCGATCGCCAGCCTGGAAAAATACATTGAGCTGACTCACGACACCTCGCTGTATGAGACAGTCGCCCAGCTGCAGGAAGCGAAAGGGGACATCAAGGCGGCACAGGCGGCCTACGACAAATATGTCGCAGGGGCCGGCACCGACGTGGAGGAAGCCGGCTTCCAGGCGGGCCTGTACAAGATGGAAAGCGGCGACCTGGAAGGAGCGGTTACCGCGTTCGAAGCCTACCGGGACAATGAGACCTACGGCGCCGGCGCGATGTACAACATCGGCATCTGCCGGATGAACCAGGGCAACTACGCAGCCGCGATCGAAGCTTTCACGACCTGCGAGGAAAAGGGCGGAACCTTCGAAGGCCTGTATTATAACCGGGGCGTATGCCGCCTGCTGAGCGGAATCTGGAAGGAAGCTGCGGAGGACTTTACCAAGTCCATTGAAACCGAACCCTATACTGCTGACGCCCGGTACAATCTGGCGATCTGCAAGATGCAGACGGAAGACTACGAAGGCGCCATCGCCATCTTCACCGAATACATTGACGGCAATAAAGCGGCTGAAGGCGCAAACGAAACCGAGCAGGCCGTCAACTACGGCGCGTACTACTACCGGGCCGTCTGCAACGCCGCGCTCGCCAGGCTGGAAGAGGCGATCGCCGATTATACCGTCTGCATCGAGCAGCAGTATGAACCGGCCCAGAGCTACTACCAGCGGGCCCAGATCTATGCCGCCCTCGGCGATACCGAGAAACAGAACGCGGACCTGGCGGAATCGCTGAAGTACACAAACTAAAAGCACAGAAACAAGGGAGACTTGTTCCGATCAAAACGAACAAGTCTCCCTTTTCAGTTTATCCTTGTTTCTTAGTGATCCAACCGGATCCATACCGGATAATGTCACAATACGAAACATGACATTGACCGTACAGCTTGTGTCCCATATATTAATATGTTAAGGAGTTTATAAAGGAGTTATCCGTCATGAGGGCAGAATCGTTCGGGAACCGGATCAAGGAACTGCGTGAATCCCGCGGGATCACGCAGGCGCAGCTGGCGGACAGGCTGAATGTTACCCGGAGCACCGTGGCGAACTGGGAAGCCGGGAACCGGCTGCCGGACCTCAGCATGCTCGCGCTGCTGGCGGATGAGCTGGATGTCGACACGGCTGTCTTCCTGGATGAACTGAGGAGTGAAAAGAAACAGCCGGTCATCATGGTCGTGGACGATATGCAGCTGCTCCTCAACGGCTTCACCCGGTTATTGCGCCGGGAGCTGCCCGAGGCGGAGATCACCGGTTTTTCCAACGTCACCGACGCGGTTCAGTTTGCCCGCGGCAAAAAGGTTGCTATCGCTTTCCTGGATATTGAGCTTCAGTGCGGTGACGGGATCTCCCTGGCCAGGGAGCTGGTGCGGATCAATCCGCGGATCAATATCATTTTCCTGACTTCCCATCCCGAATATATGGAATCAGCGCTTTCCGACCACTGCAGCGGTTATATCCTCAAGCCGCTCACGCCGGAGAAGATTCGCCACGAGATCAGTCACCTGCGCTTTCCGATCCGGGGGTTGAACGAATGAAAAACCGCTTTGTCCGGAA
>Ga0310690_10004666_pt1 | contig 19218 bp, 11 predicted proteins | sample AusTroGonzalo_MG_2_FD_207661 | JGI IMG/M metagenome (GOLD analysis project Ga0310690, IMG submission 207661) | Bovine rumen microbial communities from tropical cattle in Woodstock, Queensland, Australia - Gonzalo_04 (v2) (version 2) | ecosystem: Host-associated > Mammals > Digestive system >...
CTCTCACATTCTGACAAAGAAGACAAAGAAGCAGAAGAGAAATCTCGATCATTCAGCTATCGTGGTAAAAGCAAACGTAAAGCAAGTACGTGACCTACTTTGCCTCCGTTAAATCTCTAACAGTAAGTAAGAATTAATTAACAGATTGTTTAATCGGATGATTAGCTCAAAAAGAGTAGTAACGACTACCGCTAACATTCACAAAGAAAAAAAATTATGCCAAGATCAGTAAATCATGTTGCTTCAAGAGCAAGAAGAAAGAAGATTTTAAAGCGCGTCAAGGGTCAGTTCGGTGCACGTAAGAACGTGTGGACCGTTGCGAAAAATGCTTACGAGAAGGGACTTACCTACGCATTCGTGGGTCGTCGTCGTAAGAAGAGAGAATTCCGTGCATTGTGGATTCAGCGTATTAACGCAGCAGCTCGTCTCGAGGGTATGTCATACTCACAGTTGATGGGTGCACTTCACAAGGCAGGCATCGAAATCAACCGCAAGACTCTCGCAAACCTTGCCCTCAACAATCCTGCAGCATTCAAGGCTGTTGTTGAGAAAGTAAAGTAAATCAACTTGACTTACAATACGGGAGAGCGTCAATGAAGCGCTCTCCTTTTTGTATCAACAAGATTCATCATGTTACAACAAACAATCAGAATCAAAGCAAACACCATTCGCTGGCATCGGTTCACGCGCCGCTCCGATGCTGTGTTCCTCAGTCTCGGTCGGGAAATAAGCATCGGTGTGCTGAGTGTCGCCACCCTGCTTGCTGCTACACCCGATTCGGCTACAGCAAGAGTATCGATGGCACCTGTACACGCTGACGAAGCTACGGAGCTATTAGATGACGGAGTCGCGGATGGAGAGGTCATCGACGACGGAATCGTGGATGGCATGCCTGTCGATGAAACCGTCATCGATTCTTCCTTTACGGAAAAACACATTCAACTGAGTTGTACCGAAGTGACAGCTTCGCGCATTCCGATTTCATCGGACAAGGCAACTCGCATCATTCAAATCATTACAGCAGAAGATCTTAAAGCCAGTGCGGCACAAAGTGTGAGCGACCTACTGAAGTTGGTGGCTGGAGTCGACGTGCGCCAACGTGGCGGATTCGGCATCCAGACCGATATCGGTGTGAACGGAGGCAACGAGGATCAAGTCACCGTGATGTTGAACGGCATCAATATCTCCAGTCCTCACACAGGACATCTCACGATGGACCTGCCAGTCAGCATGAACGACATCGAGCGTATCGAGGTGCTGGAAGGTGGAGCCAGCCGCATATATGGTTCATCGGCCTTTGCTGGTGTCATCAATATTGTGACGAAGAGCGAAGCTGTCAATCGTGTCAGTATTGCCACTTCGGGCGGTTCGTATGGAACATTCTGTGCCGACGGGGCTGTCAATCTGCTTTCAGGGGCGTTCACAAACCGCATCAGTGGCGGATGGAGTCAAAGCGACGGAGCAAGTGCGAATAGCGAATTCAAGAAAGCAACCGTCTTTTGGCACGAGCAGTATGGCAACGACTTTTTCGACCTGCGTCTGCAAGCAGGAATGAGTTCAACAAAGTATGGAGCCAATACCTTCTACGGAACTGGCAGCCAGTCACAATACGAGGAAAACGACCGCTATCTGCTATCGCTTCAAGGCGAAAGTAAGACTCGTTTCCACTTGCTTCCACAACTATATTGGAACCGCACCTACGATCATTACATCTGGCGTCGGGAGAATCCTGCTGCCTACGAGAACCATCATCGTACAGATGTGTATGGCGGCCAACTGAATGCTTGGACTGCATGGAGTTTGGGAAAGACAGCCTTCGGTGTGGAGTTCCGTCGTGAAAACATCCTGAGCACACGGCTTGGCAAACCTATCGACCCAAACAACATCACCCCCTACCCTGGCTACAAGTACGAAGACGGACGCAGCAACCTCGGCCTCTATATCGAACATGATGTGTTGCTTGACAACTGGAGCTTCTCTGCAGGGGTACTGGCTAATCACAATACCAGCGTGAACGGCGGTCTGCGCTTCTATCCTGGCATCGATGTCAGTTATCGACCGATGGAGGGCTTACGCCTGTATGCATCGTTCAACCAAAGCCTGCGTACCCCCACATTTACCGAACTATACTATAACGGTCCTGGACTGGAGGCGAACCAAGCATTGAAACCCGAAAAGAGTACCGACTACGCCGTGGGATGCAGCTTTACTTCATCCACTATCAGTGCAACACTCAAAGGTTTCTATCGTCGTGAAACCGATATGATGGACTGGGTGAAGCCACAAGGTGCTACGGTTTGGACTACAGCCAACTCCGATATCGACAACATGGGAATGGAAGTACTGATTGCTTACGATGCCCATCGATTGGCAGTTGATAACCATTATATAATAAATAAGGTGTCAGTCGGCTATTGCTACAACTATCAGTATCGAATTGATGAACAACAAGCAGCTAAATATGCCAACCAGTTGGTGTATCTGCGACATAAGTTTGTTGCTACCCTCCAGCATCGTATCATCAGCCATCTCTCAGCCAGGTGGGAGTTTGTATATAAAGACCGTACAGGTTGGTTCGACAATGCGCTGACAGGTAACCGGCAGAATTATGGTAGCTTTGGACAGCTGGACCTGAAACTGCAATGGGAGACCAAGCATTACACGCTCTATGCACAAGGCAACAACCTCACAGGCAAGCACTACTACGACATAGCCAATGTTCCTCAGCCTGGATGTTGGTTTACCATCGGTGCCAAACTCGACTTGGACTTTTAGCATTCTTATTGCACAGAATCCATCGAAAATGCAAGTTTTGCTACGATAAATTGCGCAATACTCAACATTTGGTGTAATTTCTCACCTTTATATTTCCCCAAGTGGGAATAAATGCATATCTTTGCAAATGAATCTAAAAGAATAGTATTAACATCTAAAACAGAATAAAGTATGAAAGCATTTGTATTTCCAGGTCAGGGAGCTCAGTTCTCCGGTATGGGTAAGGACCTCTACGAATCTAATCCACTCGCAAAGGAGTTGTTTGACAAAGCAAACGAGATTCTCGGTTTCAAGATTACGGACATCATGTTCGAAGGTACAGCTGAAGAATTGAAGCAAACGAAAGTGACTCAGCCTGCCGTTTTCCTCCACTCTGTGATTTCTGCATTGTGCATGGGTGAGGCTTTCAAACCTGAGATGGTTGCAGGTCACTCTCTCGGTGAGTTCTCTGCATTGGTAGCAGCAGAATGCCTGTCATTCGAAGATGGACTTCAGTTGGTCTACAAGCGTGCGATGGCTATGCAGAAGGCATGCGAGGCTGCTCCAAGTACAATGGCAGCTATCATCGGTCTGCCCGATGAAGAAGTTGAGAAGGTTTGCGCTTCAATCAGCAAAGAAGGTAACGTGGTGGTTCCTGCCAACTATAACAATCCTGGTCAGCTTGTCATCTCTGGAAATATCGACGCTGTGAACGAAGCTTGCGAGGCTCTGAAAGCTGCTGGAGCAAAGCGTGCGCTGCCACTGCCAGTTGGTGGTGCGTTCCACTCTCCACTCATGATGCCTGCACAAGACGAACTGGCTGCTGCCATTGAGCAGACCGAGTTCCACACTCCGAAGTGTCCTGTATATCAGAATGTCGATGCTAAGGGTCACACCGATGCAGCAGAGATTAAGGCTAACCTGCTGAAGCAACTGACTTCTCCTGTGAAGTGGACTTACGAAGTTCAGGCCATGATAGCAGACGGTGCTACCGACTTCACAGAGTGCGGTCCTGGCAAGGCATTGCAAGGTATGATTGCCAAGATTTCACGCGACGTTACAGCTCACGGCATCGAAGCGTAATTCATAATGCATAATGCATAATGCATAATTGACTACGTCGAACTAAAGTTTCATAATTAATTATGATGCGTCCTATCATCTATCAGACCCTGCCGCGCTTGTATGGCGCTGTCAGCAAGGAGAACGTCCGAAATGGTTCCATTGACCAGAACGGATGCGGCAAGATGAATGACTACACAACCAAGGCCCTGAAACACATACGGGGTCTTGGTTTTAACTATATTTGGTATACAGGTCTCATCGAACACGCCACGAAGACCAACTACTCACGCTATGGCATCAAGGCCGACAATCCTGCAGTAGTAAAGGGTAATGCCGGCAGTCCCTATGCCATTAAGGACTACTACGATATCGATCCAGACTTGGCAGTTGAAGTACCGAAGCGCATGAAGGAATTTGAGGCACTTGTCGCCCGTACCCATCATGCAGGTTTGAAGATGATTATCGACTTTGTGCCCAACCATGTGGCACGTCAGTACGGCTCGGATGCCAAGCCCATGGGAGTGTCTGATTTAGGCGAGAACGATGACCGAGAAACGGCATTCTCTACTCAGAACAACTTCTACTATCTACCAGGACAGCATCTCGACATCAGCGATATTGCTGGCGAAGATGCATCCTATGATGAATATCCTGCACGTGTGACTGGCAACGACTGCTATTCAGCACGTCCTTCCAAGAACGACTGGTACGAGACGGTGAAGCTCAACTACGGCATCAATCCGTCAACCCATCATCTCGATGTCACCATCGCAGAACAACTTAACGCAACAGTTCCAACCGATGGCATCCGTGGATATGGACATCTTGGGAATCCACAACTCCCCTCCTTAGGAGGGGTCGGAGGAGGTCGTATTCTTTTCACCTACCCCAACACTTGGTCGAAGATGCTCGACATCCTTCGCTTCTGGGCATCGAAAGGTATCGATGGCTTCCGCTGCGACATGGCGGAGATGGTGCCTGTAGAGTTCTGGGAGTGGGCCATTCCACAGATTAAGAGCGAACACAAGAACATCATATTCATAGCCGAGGTATACAACCCCAACGAATATCGCAACTACATCTATCGAGGTCATTTCGACTATCTCTACGATAAAGTAGGCATGTACGACACATTGCGGAGTGTGGTAGGCGGGGCAAGTGCATCGCTCATCACACAATGCTGGCAGTCCATCGACGACATCCAGCAACACATGCTCAACTTCCTCGAGAACCACGACGAGCAGCGCATTGCATCACCTTTCTTTGCCAGCGAGCCACGTAAGGCCTACCCTGCCCTACTCGTTTCGGCCCTTATGCGTACCAATCCGTTTATGGTTTATCAGGGTCAGGCACTCGGTATCGATGGAATGGAAGATGCCGGATTCAGCGGTAGCGACGGACGTACCACCATCTTCGACTATTGGAGCACCGATGCCTTCCGGCGTTGGCGTAACGAAGACCGTTTCGATGGCCTCCAGCTTAGAGACCGTGAGCGCGAATCAGTTGGCTACTACACCCGTGTGCTACATATCGCAGCCACAGAGCGAGCCATCACCGAGGGTCAGACATTCGACCTCATGTATGCTAACTACGAGAATCAGGCAATGGACACCAACCGCCTCTTTGCCTTCCTGCGCAAGTACAAGGAAGAGACCATCCTTGTCGTAGCCAACTTTGCCGATACAGAGATGTGGGCAGATGTCCGCATCCCCGCTCATGCAGTCGAGTATCTACAACTTCGCACAGGCGTACGCAATGCCACTGACCTCCTTACTGGCAACACACAGACCGTCGAGATAGGATGCGACCACATCATCCCCATCCACGTTCAAGCACGCGACGGCCTCGTCCTAAAGTTCTGATACCTCAAAAAAAAAGCGACATCCGATGTGGATGCCGCTTTCGTTTATAAGGTGTTCGTGTGATTACTTCACGAATACCTTTCTTGTGTTACCGTTCTGGTCAACGAGGATGTTGATACCACGCTGCAAGGTGTTCACCTTAGCACCAGTGAGAGTGTAGATACCTGCAACAGCCTTCTTCTCAACACTGACACCCTTGATGGCGCTGTCGATACCGTAACCAATCTGGATGCTGCTTACGTTGGTATCATTCCAGTTAGCACCCTTGATGGCATTGAGGTGACAGTAACCATACTCTTCGGTCATACGCTTCAAGTCAACAACGTAGGTCTTTGTACCGTCTTCGTTGTCTGTTACAGTCCACCAACCATTAGCTTCGTCACGTGGTAATTCGACTGGAATTGTACCACCGTGGCTATCAGAACCACCTGCTGGAGGATCAGGACGGTTGAAGAGCAGACGTGGAGTACCTGTAGTTACTACGAGTACGAGTACATCAGCACCTGTGAGGTCTGCAAAGTTGTTGTACATTACGTTTGCATCACCATAAACCATCTGAGTATTCTGGTTGAGAGCGAATGCACAACCTGCCTGGCTAACCATCTCAGCTGTTGCATCGAATGTTGTCCAAGTATAGAACATATCAGAAGTCAAATCAACATATCCGCCTTCTGGCAACAAGAGCTGTGCCTTGAGTTCCTTCATTGCCTGAGCAAGTTCGCTTGCCTCGTCAGCAGTAAGATTCAACTTAATGAGTGCATCGTCTGCCTTTTCAAGCAGATCCTTCACTGCTGCGTTGCGCTCTGCTGAGAATTCTTCTTCTTCGTGAGCATAGTACTCATTCATAAGATTATCGTAAGCTGTAGTGAGTGCTTCGTAAGCAGCCTTTGACTGAGCTGCGTATGCGATAGCTTCATTACCCTTATCGAGTGCTTCGAATACACCGTCAGCATTGTTTTCTGCGTATGCATTAGCCAATGCGTCGCGGATAGCCTGAGTGTTTGGAATTACGTCAGCACCATAGATAGATTCTTCATCTTCAAGAACTGCGTCGAGCTTAGCCAACATGCTGTTAACTGGCTCTTCGAGTGCCTCAAGACTTTCACCTGTGTAGTACAGACGGAAGTTATCAAAGATTACCCAACTATTGTTGAATGTATTCTTCAGACCGATGGTGATGCTGTCGCCTGCATGTCCAAGAACGAAGTCTACAGAAACGAGGTAGGTCTGATGGTCTTCACCAAGGTTGAAGTAGAAGTTTGCACCATCCATTGAGTTTGGTACCCACTTGTCGTATGCAGAAGAATAGGTGTCGGTTGGATAGCTATCTGAGCTGTTGTAACGATAGATGCACTCATCCTGAGCACCTGCCATGATGTTGTTCACCTTAGATTCGAAACTGTTAGCGTAGAGTACTGCGTTGATACCTACTTCAGGACCTTCTTCCCACATGCTTTCCCAACCATTGTCGTTACGCTCGAATGCCTGACAAGTGAGCTTGAAAGCACCCTTCGGCATGTTGCGTACAATCTGGAACATGTTGAATGTGTTGTGATATACCTCTGCATTTCCACTGCTAAGCGTTTGAGGATCGCTGAGGTCGTTAGCACCATTACCACCCTTACCACCGAATGCAGGTGTTGTACCAGTCGTTGACCAGCCTGAGAAGTTAGTGTCGAATGCAGGGTTCTTAATCAATGGAGTAAGTTCGTCGCCTGGCTTCACGTTAGCTGTGATGTGGTCAACAATCATCTCACCCATCTTGATAGTGATAGAGTCGATCATTGCCTCGTCAGCAGTACCGTCGTTGTAAGCCTCCATGAGGGTCATTTCGTACCACTCGCCAAGGATTTCACTCAGTTCGTCGAAGCTGGTTCCCTCGAACTGCTCTGCCTGAGCCTGTACTTGAGCCATGAGACCTTCCATACGAACGTAGTCGTTGATGGACTTAGCAAGTGCTGCAGCTGCTGCGTTGAGAACAGAGTCTTCTTGCTGATAGTCTGCTTCGCAATTCTTTGCATTTTCGAGTTCTGACAAGTAAGCATCCTTCACATCGTTGTTAGCCATAAGGCCTTCTACGTCAGGATACTTCTTCTGGAGACTTGCAATAGTTCCGTCGAGGATTACCTTGTATGGGTCGTCGTCTGGGTCAACCTCACCGTAGTACCAAAGCTCGAAGTTGTCGGCTGCCATCCAGTTTGCAGTTGCGCTCTGTGACTTCAGACCGAGTACGATGGTACCACCGGTGCTAACGAATGTCATCTCGAAGTGTTCAGGCTTCTCGTTGTCGGTAGAGATAGAAGTCTGCATGTTGACATTACCACCCTGTGCGAAGAGGTAAACACCTACGTTAGACTGCTTGCCTGCTGACTGACGACATGCGATAGCGTCGCAAGAGAAGCTGTACTTACCAGCTGGCAGACCTACAATGGTCTGGCTGATGGTACCGTTTCCGAGGTTGTTGCTTGCATGCCAAGCCTCGATGAAGCCTTGAATCCATGCACCAGTTTCAGCGTTGTAGTGACCATGAATAGCTGTTCCGTCAGGTAAAGTATAGTCGTGAACACCAGCATCGTAGTTGTACTGGAGGTTCTGACCGATACCTGAAGTGATGTCCCAACCGTCCTTGTTACCTTGGTCGAAGTTAGGATTGATCATCAATGCTGTTACATTTGCAGGTTCTTCGTTCGTAGCGCCCTTGAAGAGTGTTTCGATGAGGTATTCACGAATCTGCTGTTCAACAGCTGCCTTAGCTTCCATGATTTCTTCGTAAGTAACAGGAGTACGAGAATCGAGGATTGCATACAGACCACTCAAGTTCATCTTGTTACCATAGTGGTCTTCTACATCAGCAATGAAGTTGTCGACTTCGCCATTTGCGATGTAGTTCCAAGCCTTGACATAAGAATTGTACTTGTCGTACTCAGCCTCTGGAATGAATCGCCAACTGATAGCAAGTTCTGCTGCCTCCAAGTTTGGTTCACCTTCTGCTGGCTCTGGATTGTATGCCTGATTTGTAAGCACATCCAACATAGGAATAAGTGGCATTACAGGAACATCTTCGTCAGCATTATAGTCGTTGTCGATCATGTTGAAACCATAGTAAGTCTCAGTCTCTCCACCGAATACGCTATCAGCGAATTGAGTGTTAAAGCTTGGGTTGAGGTCCGATACAGAGAAACGGAAGATACCATCGCCCATAGACTTCATGTTCCACATGTGGTCGGCCTGTCCCTGATGGTCAACAAACGAGTTGTAACTGCTCGTTGGGAACACATACCACCACTGGTTGTTATACCAGTCAATGATGTTGTAAGTCACACCGTCCCATTCAGGGATTGTGATGCTTACGGTGTCGACCTTCATCACCGTCTTGAAGTAGGTGGTGTCAGGCTCGACAACCTCCTCATCCACATAAGTAGTGTCAGTCACGATGATTGGAGCCAAACGATACTGAGCCAACATAATCTTGTTAGCCTGATCGCAGCGAATCGCTGCGTGAGTAGCCCACGGAGCATGAGAAGGACAAGTGTTGTTTGAGAGGAAACCGTCTGCCTCTACATTATATAAATAGTAGAAGGTAGAGTCTCCTGCCCAAAACTTTCCATTTGCTTCAACAGAGACCTTCGGATTCGTCTCGAACTTCAGTTCAGAGGCAGGCGGAACGTCCCACAGCTGAGCAAACGATGTAGCAAACGATAGGAGTGCTACACTGAGCAAAAGTAGTTTTTTGTTCATGAGTTAAACTTTTTAATTGGTTAATGATTTGATTTAATATGTTTGTAAAAAACAATTCATCATCATTGGTCTGGTTTTGATTAGTTGCGAGTAAATACCATTTATCACCTCATCAGCACAATGTCTTCACAAATTCATGGCAAAGTAACATATTTTTTTTCAATCAGCCAAACATTATAGTGCAAAAAAAAACTTTTTAACACAAATTTCTCCTGAATGCAGAAAAATACGCCCCCACGAGGAAAAAAAAATGTGCCCCCACGAGGAAATAAATGCAGTAACAGTAACAAACGAGGCTTGCTCATGCAAATCTCATGTACATCCCTACTATATATCTACTATATCTCTAATTATAAACTAGAGATGAACTAGAGATAAACTAGAGATGAACTAGAGATGAATTAGAGATGAATTGGAGATATGCATGAAAAAAGTGAGATGAGCAAGGTAATGCAGCGGATACTAAAAATACAATGGGATGGTACATTACGAATTAATTAAATAAAAAACTAATGCCCGACAGTAAATAATTGGCAATTGAGCATTAACAATTCATTTTTATTTCGTAACTTTGCACAGAAAATAACAAGGTACAAGGTATATTATTATATTATGAGATTTAGGTTAGTTAGTATTTTTGGTTACAGATTATTGGTTATAGGGGTTTTGTCTCTCTTTACGCTATGTGCAATGGGCCAGACCCGTCATGAAATCAAGGCAGGCGAAACACTCTATAGCATCAGTCGCACATACGGTGTGACCGTCAGTGCCATTCAGGCCGCAAATCCAGGACTAGGCGAGACCATCATGGCAGGCCAGACCATCAACATTCCGACAAAGACAGCACAAGGACCACAGCAACATATCATCATTGAGGTACCTTCCACAAAACAGGAGCCTCAGCAGCATATCATTATTCAGCCTGTACAACAGCAGACCCAACAGCAGCCCGTACAGCAAACGGTGGTGCCTGTGGTGACACAACAGACTATAGTGCCCGTAACCGAACCGACTCCTGTAGTAACAGAAATCCCTCCATGCAAGGAAACGTATGAGGTAAAGAAGAAGGAGACGCTCTTCAGCATCGCACAGCGGTTTGGTGTGACAGTAGATGAAATTGTGGCTGCCAACCCTACCATCGAACCTGACAAGAAGGACAGAATCAAGAAAGGACAAGTGCTGTGCATCCCATTCACACAAGCAGAACTGGAGGCAATGCGTCCAGTGGAAGTGGAGGAGGAAATCATCATCAAGGAACCTGTTCCTGTAAACTTCGCTGTCATCATGCCGTTCGGACTGAACCAGCAGAAGAAGACACGTGAAGCCATCACGATGATCGACTTCTACGAGGGTATCATGCTGGCGGTATCGGAAATGAAAAAGGACGGCGTGAGCGGAAAGGTGTATGCCTACGACGAAGCACAGATTGACAGTGTGCTGGCACTGCCGCAGATGAAGAACGTGAACCTCATCATCGGTGCGAAAGAAACCAACAACATCGACAAACTGAAGGCATTCACCGAGAAGAACAACATCAGTCTGGTGGTACCACTCTCATCGTCGACTACCTTAGTGAACAACACTCACAACGTTTATCAGGTGAACCAGAAGATGGACAACAACACCTATGACCGTGCGTTCGCTTCGTTCTCGGCCATGCATCCGAACGCTAATTTCGTGTTTGTGAATATCGAAGACCAGACAGATAAAGCAGACTACATGATGCGCCTGAAGAACTACCTCAACTCGGAGGACATCAGCTATTTCAACTGCGACTTCCAAAATATAGCCACCATCGCAGAGATGCTGACGACGGACAAGGAGAACTTCATCATCCCTTCGTCGAGCACTAAGACGGCATTCGACCGCCTCGTAAAACGATTGGATGAACTGGCACTGAATTCGTATCGCATCAACCTGTTCGGCTATACCGACTGGCAAGCATTTGCCGACAAGTCGATTGAGGCATTCAAAAAGTACAACTGCATGTTCTTCACCAGTTTCTACAACAATCCGAACGCAACTGACACGTACGCCTTCAATCAGCGATTCCGCAGTGCCTTCGGACGCGATCAGTACAACACGTACCCTCGCTACGGTATGCTGGGCTACGACATTGCGAACTTCTTTGTCCGCAACATGTATGTAGAAGGTGAAGATTTCGCTGCCAACATCGAGAACCTAACCAGTGAGGCCATTCAAAACCCGATGCACTTCACACACAAGAACACATGGAGCGGATTTATCAACAACGCCATGATGTTTGTGAAATACAACCCGGACGGAACCATCAGTGTGAAGCAACTGTGATGGTAAAGTTGATAGTTTAAAGTTGAAAATTGATAGTTGAAAGTCTGCTGATAAAGTGTAAAGTTGAAAGTATGAAGAGGTGGGTCATCATATCTATGTTGTCGGTGCTTTTTGTGTGCCAAACGCTCAACGCGCAGGTGGGCGAAAAGCGTAACGACTTTGCCATCGGAGGTAATGTAGGTATGTTGATGACGAGAATGGATATGACCCCCACCATCAAACAGGACTACAAGTACACCCCTACGTTCGGATTTTCAGCACGTTACATCTGCGAGAAGTACTTCACCGCCATCTGTGGAGTATCGATGGAAGTCAACTTTGCTAATCTCGGCTGGAAAGAGGTCATCGAAGACGGAAGTGGCAACACCTACAGCCGCAGTCTGACCTACATACAAGTGCCTGTGATGATGCAGATGGGCTGGGGACGTGAGCAGAGAGGTTGTAAGTTTCTGTTCGAAGCCGGTCCGATGTTGGGCTACAATCTGGGCAGTACTGAATCGTATGGAGGAGGTGTATGGGATGTATCGAATCGTCCGAACCATGTAGTAAAGCAATATGGGATGAAGGTGGATAATAAAGTTGATTATGGCATCACAGCCGGTATCGGAATGGAGTTATCGACTCCCGTTGGACACTTCCTACTCAACGCCCGATACAACTACGGACTTGGTGACGTGTTCGACAACAGCAAGAAAGGCTACTTCAGCCGGTCGGCTCACCAAACCATCACAGCCAAACTAACCTATCTTTTCGATATCGTCAAAACGAAATAACAAAAAACGAAAACAAAAACTAAGATAACTTATGAGAAAAATTACTATTCTACTCACATTCATCTCAATTGTCAATTGTCAATTGTCAATTGTCAAAGCACAGAATGACAAGGTGGCCTATCTTTTCACGTATTTTACTGGTAATGCTCCAGAACAGGAACAGATTTGCTACGCACTCAGCGACGATGGTTACAACTGGACTCCCCTCAACAACGGTCGTCCTGTCCTTGCGTCCGATACGATTGCCTTCACGGGCTGTGTACGTGATCCCCATATTCTACGCTGCGAAGATGGCAAGACCTTCTATATGGTAGCAACCGATATGAAGTCCAATCTGGGTTGGTCATCTAATCGTGGTATGGTGCTCATGAAGAGTACCGACCTCATTCACTGGGAACATACGGTCATCCACTTCCCTACCAAGTTTGCTAACACCTGGCGAAACGTACAACGTGTATGGGCACCAGAGACCGTCTACGACACCCATAGCGGAAAGTATGTAGTGTTCTATTCGCTGCTATCGCCAACCAACCGCTACGACAAGATATACTACAGCTACGCCAATAAGGACTTCACAGATATCACGGAACCTCAACTGCTGTTCGATGATGGCAAGGCAGCCATCGACGGCGATATCGTCTACAACAAAGCAGACGGATTGTTCCACCTGTTCTATAAGAGCGAAGCCGGAGGTGGTATCTTCCAGGCAACCACTCGTGCCATTCTGCCCGAAGCAGGTCAGAAGCCAGGCGAGCAATGGACGAAAATCCCATCGAGAGTGGAAGTTAGCCGCACAGCTGTCGAAGGTGTAGGTGTGTGTCAGGCAATAGACGGCAAGAGCTGGATTGTGATGTACGACTGCTATTCTGCAGGTCACTATCAGTTCTGTACCAGTGAGGACCTCAAGACTTTCAAATTTGTACAGGATACCAAGACACAAGGTGTGTTCACGCCCCGGCATGGTACGATGATTCCTATTACGCAAGCAGAAAAAGACCGCCTGCTCAATGCCTTCCCATCAACCAAGCAGCCAATTCTCGAAGGCTTCCACGCCGATCCCGAGGTGCTCTATTCAAATAAAACCAAGAAGTATTACATCTACTCAACAACCGACGGATTCGAAGGTTGGGGTGGTTATTTCTTCCAAGTGTTCTCTTCGACCAACCTCATCGACTGGACCAACGAGGGCACAATGCTCGACGTGAAGTCCGATCAGGTTCCTTGGGCGAGAGGTAATGCATGGGCACCTGCCATAGAAGAAGTGAAGCAGAAGGATGGTTCTTACAAGTATTACTTCTACTATAGTGCTGATGCCGGACGCCGCAAGGAGATTGGTGTAGCCATTGCCGACGACCCTTGTGGACCGTTCGTTGACTTTGGTAAACCTATCATCAGCGAATCGCCTGCAGGACGTGGACAGCAGATTGATGTCGATGTATTTACCGACCCGAAATCAGGTAAGCACTACATCTACTGGGGAAATGGATATATGGCAGGAGCAGAACTCAACGATGATATGACAAGCGTCAAGGAAAACACCATCAAGGTACTGACTCCACAGGGTGGCACCTTGCGCGATTATGCCTATCGTGAGGGCACCTACGTGTTCTACCGCAATGGAACCTATTACTTCCTTTGGAGTGTGGATGATACAGGCAGCCCGAACTATCACGTTGCCTACGGAACCAGCAAGAATCCGTTAGGGCCAATCACAGTAGCCGAAGAACCAATCGTGTTACAACAAGATCCATCCCTTCAAGTCTATGGACCAGCACACAACTCGGTACTGCAAATCAAAGGTAAGGATCAGTGGTATATCGTCTATCATCGTATCAACAAAGACTACCTGCACAACGGGCCTGGCATCCATCGCGAGGTATGTATCGATGAGATGAAATTCGACAAAAAAGGAAAAATCATTCCAGTGAAACCAACCCTTAATGGACCGGCACCGCTGAAGAATTGATAATTCAAGAATTGAAACAGGCTATTATTTTCGACCTCGACGGCACCCTACTCAATACGTTGGACGACCTCTATTCCAGTGTCAATCATGCACTGGCTCTATATCATTTGCCTGTTCGCAGCAAGTGGGAAGTGAGGAGTTTTTTAGGGAATGGAGTACGCCGTCTTATTGAACATGCGTTACCTGAAGGCTGCGATGCAGAACTGACAGAGAAGGTGTTTCGTGAGTTTCGTGAATACTATCTGGAACACAGTCTCGACCGCACCCAACCTTATGACGGCATCATCCCGATGTTGCATCAGTGTAAGCAATTAGGACTGAAGACGGCGATTGTGAGCAACAAACTCAACATGGCTGTTCACGACCTCCATCAGCGTTTCTTTTCCGATTGCATTGATATCGCAATTGGTGAGACTCCCGATGTACGCCGTAAACCTGCCCCCGATATGGTGTTACGAGCTATTGAACTATTAGGATGTCAACACGATGAAGCTGTCTATGTAGGCGATAGCGAGGTCGATTTGGCAACAGCCCATAATGCCGCCCTTCCCTGCATCGCCGTATCATGGGGATTTCGCGAAAAGGACTTCCTCATCGAGCAAAAAGCAAAGATAATCATTGATTCTCCAACCGAACTCCTGAAAAGAATTAAAGATTGAACATGAGACGACTTACATCTTCCATCTTACTTCTTACATGGTGCATAGTACTCAATGCCCAAACCTCCTTCGACTCAGTCCTCCAAATGCTAGCCGACTTTACACCTTATTTATATCATCAGTATCAGGAGATTGACGACCAAAATTCGAAGGGAGAGGCATTGGCAACCTTCAAAGGCGAAAACACTTTTGGGAATAACGAGCAGGGCGTGCGTCACAATGCCGACCTCTCGATGATTTGTGCGTTCCTTTGCAAATACGCCAAAGGGAAGGTCACACTTCCCCAACAGGTCAGTTGGGAGCAACTCGAACAAATGGGGCGTCGTACCCTTGTCTATGCATATTCCACCCATAAGGCCAACCGTCTCTACCCATGCAAGAACAACCAATATTGGGGGTCTGTCAGTAATGTAGACCATAGTTGGGAATCGTCCCTTTGGGCAATGTCAGTAGCCTATTCTGCATTCTTTCAATGGGATAAACTGACTGCCGAGCAGCGCCAGTATATCTACAACTTACTAAAGGCTGAGTGTAACTACGAACTCGAGCGTAGCATCCCTACTGGTTATCAAGGTGACACTAAAGCAGAAGAAAACGGCTGGGAGTGTAATGTGCTGGCAGCCACACTCGGTCTTTTCCCCGAAGATGCGTTAGCTCCTCAGTGGTTCGACCGTCTCAGAGCTTTCGCCATCAATTCTTACTCGCATCCATTTGATAAAGACGATGATACGATTATCGACCCCGATTACAACCAGAAAACTATTGCAGACTTCTATGTGGGAGCAAACCTCTACGACGACTACACCCTGCAAAACCACAATTACTTTCACACCAGCTATCTAAATGTGGTAGCTCAGGAATTGGGTGAGGCTGCGTTGGCGCTCAAGTTGTTTCAGACTGATCTTTATCAGAAAGAGCGCTGGCAGACCAATGCCCTCATGCACAACGTTGGATTCGTGATGGATGAAGTGCTATATAGTCTGGCTTTGAGCGATGGTGAACTGGCGATGCCCAACGGAAACGACTGGAGCCTGTTCCTTTACGATCAAATAACATCTTTCTCCACAGTCTCTTGTTTTTTGCGCGACCCCTATGCCCTTCTTCTGGAACAACAGGCACTGCAACAGATAGCACGTCGACAGAAAACCACTCCTGATGGCTCTTGGCTACTGCGTCCCGATGTAGGGGCACGACGTATGGGTGTCGAGGCGCATCGTGTCATGATGACTTGGCTCATGCACCATTTACTCCCAACAAATGACATCACCCCTGTTACTTGGAACCAGTTCCTGACACAATACGGAGAAACCAGCTATTATCCCGACCAAGATGTCATCACAGCATCGTCGTCCGAACGTTTCACCTGTTTCTCGTGGAGCAAAGGGTTAAAAAGCTATACAGGATATTTCGCACCTAACAGCACCCAGCACAACAACATCGTGGTGCCTTTCCGTGCAAACAACACAGGTAACTTTATCGGATGGTACGAAGTAGCAGACAAAAAGACAGACGCTATCGATGTCCGTCACTCTATCGTATGGTCAGACTCCAACAGCTACATCATCAGTGGCACCCTTGAGACCAACGAGCATACACTACGCGACCACTACGTTCTCTTCGCATCCCACCACAATCTCGTTCTCTATTTTGATATTGTTAAGGCCATTGCCGACTGCACCATCAACAGCGAGCGAGGTGGTCTGCTGGCCATCTCTACCGACCCCTTCACAAAGGAAGAACGTACACTAACAACATTTAACGGTCAACGATTAGCGACTAATGATCAACGGTCAATAGTCAATGGTCAATGGCTTAATATCGACAACTGTATCGGTGTACTCACACGTACTGAACGTACAGACAACACAATGGCATTTGGAGACCAACAGAACAACAACTCTATTCTCACCTCACGCCTCTATCCCGTCTACTCCGACAAACCACGAAGCATACGTATAGGAGACAGAGTGGACAACCGCCTCATTGCCTACTACAGCAATGTCACTACACCCCAACTATCAACTCTTAATAATCAATGTTCGATGATTAATGGACTCCCACGTGGTTGGAAAGGATATCAGGTCAAAGACACTGACGAAGCAACCTACCTCATTATCTTCAACACAGCCGAACCCATCGCCAACAAGTTGAAAATGGACAAACTCCTAAAGACCTACAATCCCACACTTTCCATCATCATCACCCTCATTGATGGAAAAATCGAAGTGCTACCAATTTAATAACAAACTTATCAACACATTAACTAACATGAAACGACTACTATTAAGCATTATGAATTATGCATTATGCATTTTCACACTCTGCGCACAAGATTACACCCTCCCTGCAGGTAAGGAAATCTATATCCCGAAAGAACTACGTGACAATGACTTCACAAGTCGCGACTCCAAATGGAGTTACTACCGTATGGCATGCACACCCAATGTGGTCTGCTTCTGGGAGAAAGGATTTGGTGATGACCTCAGCAAGGCACCCGACCTCGATGGACACAAGATGACGGTAGACCTCGACAATCTACTCTCCCGTGTAGAATACTTTTACAATGTCTATCGCGACATGATGGGATTCCTGTTGCCAGGTAGTAAAGCTGAGAAATATCGCATGATGGTCATGCTCAATTATTCCCTCGAAGGAACAGCCTATGGAGGTTCTTACGACGATGAGATTGGTGCCCTGTGGATTGCACCAAATCGTGTGCAAGACAAGACCCTTAACTGCATCGCTCATGAATTGGGACACTCCTTCCAAATCCAGATATCATGCGACGGACAATCTCAAGGAATGGGTGGTGGCATTTTCGAAACTTCTGCCCAATGGATGTTGTGGAATGTAAACCCCAAGTGGACGACCGATGAGAACTACCACTGGGAAGCTTTCAAGAAACTCATCCACCTCAGCCTCTTCAATAGCGAGAATATGTATCATGCACCTTTCGTGCTCGAATACTGGAGCTATCTCCATGGCCTCACCTACATGGCTGACATGTTCCGTGGAGGCAAACGTGGCGAAGATTTCACTCAAACCTATATGCGGATGTATAATGTCGATGTTCACAAAATGGGCGATGAACTGCTCGACTGCTACAGCCGTCTCATTACCTTCGATTTCCCCGACAAACGTAAGGAAAGTGTTCGTTATTCCTGTGAGATGAAAAGCGAACTCCAGGATGCAGGAAATGGTTGGTTCAAACCCGTCAATGCACCGCAGACATACGGATTCAACGTAGATGAGATAACTCTTCCTGCTGTTGGGAAAACCATTAAGATTCAGTTTCAAGCTCTCTCAAAGGAAGACAATATTGGCTATCGATATGGCCTTGTAGCTGTCGACAACGATAACCGTCCCACCTACCTCGGAATTAACTCTGAACCTAAGAAAACTCTTACCTACAAGAATCCTGGCCATATCAAGCATCTCTACCTCGTTGTTGTAGGCTGCCCCACCAAAGAATATCGCCCAGAATCATTCGGTCGCCGTCGTGGTCCTCAGGCAGATACTGCTATACAACAAACCCCAACGACATATCCGTATCAAATAAAGTTCTAAGACACATAAGAATAACAATATGAAACGACTTACATCTTCCATCTTATTACTTACATGTTGCGTTATAATCAACGCACAAATCATTCCTTCCCCAAATAAAACCCTTCGCGTAGAGTTGTCACAACAAGGAGGACTGCATTTCACCCTCACAGATGGTTTCAATCAATTGATTGAACGTGCTGATATCGGAATGATGATACAAGCAGACGGAACAACTATCGATGTTTCTAAAGCGACTATCAAAGGTCGTCCATCCATTAAGTTGTTGAAAGAGGACATCATCGCCCCACTCTACCGTCAGGCCAAATACACAACTGCTTACAATCAAGCAGTAGTCCGTCTCAACTGTGGTGTCAACCTCGAATTTCGTGTGTTCGATGAAGGTGTGGCCTATAGATTTGTCACGACTGGTATCAAAGGAAACTATCTGGTGCTCGATGAGCAAGCCAACATCCAATTTGCAGAAGACTACGTCAGCTATATGCCCTTCACCACAAACGAACGTAAACCCGAAGCGATGGCCT
>Ga0310690_10004668_pt1 | contig 19216 bp, 12 predicted proteins | sample AusTroGonzalo_MG_2_FD_207661 | JGI IMG/M metagenome (GOLD analysis project Ga0310690, IMG submission 207661) | Bovine rumen microbial communities from tropical cattle in Woodstock, Queensland, Australia - Gonzalo_04 (v2) (version 2) | ecosystem: Host-associated > Mammals > Digestive system >...
AAAAATACACGGCGCCGCTGGGTATCGGCTGGATGATTACGCCCCATGATCACTACGGCCCGAACCCTTCGGGATATGAATATGACCTTTGGGGAACCTATCACAAAGCGAACCGCGACGCCGTCGGCATTGACCGGACAGGAACGGGTACGGGATACCTGCTTCAGTATCCGGAATGGATGCAGGAAAAATACGGTGATCCTTCCACGTGTCCGGATCTTTTCCTTCTTTTTTACCACCGGCTTCCCTATTCCTTCGTCATGAAGGACGGACGAACGCTGATCCAGCGGATATACGATGACCACTTTGAAGGATACGAAGAAGCAAAATCCATGGCGGAAAGTCTCCGGTCTCTTCCTTTTCCTGCACCGGACCGGGAAGTGATCCTTTCCCGCATGGATCGCCAGCTTTACAACGCGAAAGAATGGTGCGATATTATCAACACCTTCTTCCGCCGTCTTTCCGGCGTCGACGACGCCCGGGGAAGAATTATCTATGACTGACGCGGCGTTTCCGCGGGAGAGGAATCACAATGTCATTTGAAGTCATTCTGAAAATGAGCCTGGCAACGGCCGGCTATGTGCTGGTGACCGCGTTGCTCTGGATTTTCTGGATGAAAAAAGAAATACGCATCAAAAAGAAGAAGATTCTGGTCGGCCTGGCCTACGGCGCATGTTCTATCGCGGCCAATCACTTCGGAATTGTCAACGGTAATTTCCTGATTCTCAACGTTCGGGATATCGGGCCCCTTTCCGCCGGTCTGTTTTTCAGCCCGGCCAGTGGCATTATCGCCGGTTTGATCGGCGGCATTGAACGCTATCTTTCGGCAGAAATCTGGCACATCGGGGAATTTACAAAAGTCGCCTGCAGCCTGAGCACCTGCCTTGCCGGGTTCCTTGCCGCAATTCTGAACAAATATGTCCACCAGGGGAAACGTCCTTCCATGCCTCAGGCTTTCTTCATCGGTGCGGTTATGGAAGTTTTCCATATGTATGCCGTCATTTTTACCAACCGAAACAACATCAACACAGCTTATTTTATCGTTCGGAACGTGGCCTTGCCCATGATTCTCTTTACAGCCATCGGGTTGGCCCTCTGCTCCGGAGTGATTATGCGGCTTTCCCACGAAACCTCTGATCTTGGGATCCGAATGCAGGATGAAGACATTCCGATCACAGCCCTTTTTCAGCGGTCGCTGCTTTTTGTTACGATCGGACTGTTCATCTTCAATTTCATCGTTTCCTTTAACACAAACACACGCATGGTTACAGAAACCGCGGAAAACGAAATTCTGTCCGTCGGCCTTCAGAAAAAATACATTTACGATTCGACCGAAGACGTCAATGCACTGATCAAGAACCTCAAAGAAATGGATGAAATCAGCACAACCGCCATGCTGGTTGACGCCAAAACCGGCGATATCATCGCGGGTGGACAGTCTATCACCGATTATCTTTCCTTTGATCAGCAGGATTTGCAGCTTTTGCAGGAAATGTCTGATACCGGCAATACTTATCAGATTCAGTTCGACACCCTCGGCAAAATTGACTTCCTCTGCAGCTCCTACAACATCAACAACCAATACTACCTCTTCATCCTTCGAGAAATGTATTCCGTTTACACAACCCGGGATTCGCAGATGTACGAAAATACGCTTTCGGACATCCTGCTTTTCACGGTGATGTACATGCTGGTTATCATGCTTGCGGACCGTCTCGTCGTTCGCAATCTGCACCGGGTCAACAAATCCCTTCATAAAATCACCGGCGGCGACCTGAATGAGGTCGTGTGGGTTCACACGTGCAAGGAATTCACGGATCTGAGTGAAGACATCAACAGCACCGTCACCGCCCTTCGCGGGTATATTGATCAGGCGGAACAGCGTATGAAGGACGAGCTTCGGATGGCCGCCACGATTCAGGAAGCCTCTCTTCCGCAGAATTTCGATCTTCCGTCAAAGAATATCGACATTCACGCGCTCATGACCCCGGCGAAACAGGTCGGCGGCGATTTCTACGATTTCTTCTATATCGGGATTGACCAGCTATGCCTTGTAATCGCCGATGTCAGCGGAAAAGGAATTCCGGCAGCACTGTTCATGATGCGCGCCAAGACGGCCATCAAGAATTACACCCGCAGCGGTATGGGCCCGGCGGAGGTGCTCTCCAAGGTCAACAAAACGCTTTGTGAGGGAAACGACGCAGAAATGTTCGTTTCCGTGTGGCTCGGGATCCTGAACCTGAAAACCGGCCATCTTCTCTGTGCCAACGCCGGTCACGAATATCCGGTTCTCATGCGTTCCGGCGAAAACTATGAGCTTTTGAAGGATCGGCACGGGCTTGTACTGGCTGCCATGAACGGCATCAAAGTCCCGGAATATGAGATTCAGATGAATCCGGGCGATCGTATCTTCGTCTACACCGACGGGGTTCCCGAAGCGATTAACGAGAAGAATGAAGCCTACGGAACGGATCGTCTCGTCAGCCGTTTGAACCGTGTCAAAGGTTATCCGCAGGATTATATCCTCAAGGTAATCCTCCAGGACATTCGAAACTTCGCCGGATCCGCGGAACAGTTCGATGACATTACCATGCTGGGGCTTACCTATCTGGACAGGATTGACGGCTGAGAAATATATGATTTCTCGGTATGAAAAAAGCTGTCTCCCGATGAGACAGCTTTTTGATATTGGGTGTTTCTACTCTTTTTGGGACTTCAGCCGGGAAAGGAGGTTGATTTTCTTTCCCCGGTTGGCAAGAACCACACTCTGCATCAGGATAAAGATGGCCAGCATTGCGCCGCTGGCAATTTCCTGCCAGTAGGATTCCTGGACTTTACTGGCAGCCATGATTTCCTGAATTGTCGTCAGGATCATGACGCCGAAGAAGGTTCCGAAAACATTTCCCACACCACCGGTCAAAAGCGTGCCGCCGATAATCGCGGAAGCAATCGCGTCCATCTCGCTGCGCAAACCAATGCTTGTTTTTCCGGAAGACGCATGCATAATAAACACATAACCGGCAACAGCCGCCAACACGCTGCTGATCACATAGGTCAGGAACCGGGAACGCTTCACATTAATTCCGAGCATCAGCGCACTCTGTTGGTTTCCTCCCAGGGCATATACACTGCGTCCCAGTTTATGATGGCGAAGGAGGAAATACATACCTACAAGGATCAGTAAAGCGATGGCTGCGCCCAATTCCAGTTTGAGCACTCCGGGGATTTGAAAGGTGATCTTTTTCATTTCCAGGAACGCCTCGTGCTTAATCGGCACATTTTCGCTGGATACCATGGTCGTCACGCCCCGGGAGAGGAACATGCCGGCCAGGGTTACGATGAATGGCTGTATTCCCAAATAGCTGACCAGGAAGCCCTGTTCTATGCCGAAGAACAATCCGATACCAAGGGCCAGGAGGATAGAGAGAATCACGCCCAACGGGCCTTCAATACCGGAAAACTGCAGGAATTTGGCAACACTCATAGCTGTCAGACAGACAACGCCACCGACGCTGATATCGATGCCTCCGCCGATCATGACGATGGTCAGAGAGCAACCAAGAATGATCAGGTAAGCGTTATTATTCAGAAGATTGAAAATCTCCTGGACCGTCAGAAATCGTTTACCGATGAAGATCATTGCCGCCGCATACATTACAATAAAGATTCCGATTGCGATCAGCATCAGCAGCTTTGTGTTTGACATCGGCTGCCGCCGCGAAGCGTTGAATTCAGGATTCTTCACTGTCATTTTTCCTTACCTCCCCGCCACCGTTTTTCCGGAAGGATTATGGATTCTCTTCCAGAAAGCTGAAATCTTCTCTTTGACCGCGGGAGAGCCTGCAATCACGATAATGATGATAACGATCGCCTTGTAAGCCTTGATGGATTCCGGTTTGACGCTCATATCATTCAGCGTGTTGGTCAGCATCAGAATGATATAGGATCCGAGGATTGTTCCCGAAAGACGGAACTTTCCGCCGCCAAGGCTGTTTCCGCCGATGGCAACAGCGAGAATCGCATCCATTTCAATCGCGTCCAGAAGCGTTTTATGGCTCAGCTGATTCAGCCGGCAAACCTGGATCATCGAAGCAAGTGACACACAGATTCCGAGAATCACGAAAGAAAGGAGTTTGATAATCGTGGGATTAATACCGTTCAGACGAGCCGCTCCCTGGTTGATACCAACCGTCTGAGTATAAAGACGAAGATTGGTTACCTTGAAAATCAGGGTTAACAGCAACGCCATAATAACCACCAGGAAAATTGGCGTTGGGATTGGGATGCCCGGTATGGTCTTTCCGATTGCGTTGATCAGTTTGTCATTCAGCTGGGGCGTTGCGCTGCCCGTAATCATATAGGCAATGGAACGTCCGCAGGAGAAAAGGATCAGTGTCGCAATCATGGGCTGAATTTTGAACACAGCAACCAGAGTGCCGTTGAATAGCGTGAAGATAATGGTTACTGCGATGGCAGCAAGAAGAGCCACGATGATGCTGCCGGCTGAAATCTTATCCAGACCGAAAACATCGAGCACCTTGACAAACACGGCGCCGGAAATCGCTCCGACTGCGCCGACAGAGATATCCTGTCCGCCGCAGGCCGCGGTGACCAGCGTCATGCCCATGGCGATGATTGCAAGAGCACTGGCGTCGTCAATAATACTGATCAGATTTCCGGCCAGAACAACATTTCCATCGTTGTTCACACGGGTACCGATACTGAAGAAGCCCAGATCCCCGATCGCAATGCCGCGAATCAGATTGAAAAGAATCAAAATACCAAGCGCTGCCAGTGGAATAATCAGCTGGGACAAATCGGCTTTCTTCCGGGAGTTTTTCCTCTGAATCATCTTTACTGTCCTCCTCCCGCAATAGTTTTCATCACAGAGGACTGATTCAGATCGTCGCCCGTCAGCTCTCCGACAATATTCCGATCCCGCATAACAATGAGGCGGGAGCAAGTGCGAAGCATCTCCTCAATTTCGGAGGAAATAAAGGTGATGCTCATGTTTTCTTCTGCGGCCAGCTTCAGCACCAGCTTTTGGATTTCCAGCTTGGTACCGACGTCGATTCCGCGGGTCGGTTCATCCAGGATCAGGTAATCCGGATGAGTCAGGAGCCATCGGGCCAGGATTACCTTCTGCTGGTTTCCGCCGGAAAGGCTTCCGACCGGAGTATCCTGATTGGCGGTTTTAATCTTCAGGGCTTTGATGTATTCATCCGCAAACTCCTCTGTTTCCTTCCGGCTCATCGGGTGGAAGAATCCCTTTAATACCTGCAATGCGAGGATGATATTCTCCCGAACGGAAAGATCGGCAATAATTCCGTCGCGCTTCCGATCCTCCGGCAGATAGCCGATGCCGGCCTTCATGGCTTCGTGCGGTTTGGTAATACTGACTTTTTTTCCTTTCACCTGTACATCGCCGCCGGTGACCCGATCTGCCCCGAAAATTGCACGAACGCTTTCGCTTCGTCCGGAACCAAGCAGGCCGGTAAAGCCGTTTACTTCGCCCTCGTGAATGACAAAATTGAAAGGTTTGCTTTCCGAGCTGGAGAGCTGTTCCGCCTGATAGACTACCTTTTCGCCGGCGGTCTTTTTCTGTCCGATCTCTTCGAGGTCTGCAAGATCATTCAGATCCTTGCCCATCATCCGGGCGACAAGCTCCACCTGCGGTAGATCTCTGATCGGATATTCTCCGACCAGTTCGCCGTTGCGAAGCACGGTAATCCGGTCGCTGACCTCGTATACCTGCTCAAGGAAATGGGTGACAAAGATGATTCCGACACCCCGGCTCTTCAGATCACGCATCAGGCCGAAAAGCATCTGGACTTCCTTTTCATCCAGGGAAGAAGTCGGCTCGTCGAGGATCAGAACCTTGCAGTTCATGTCCACCGCACGGGCGATAGCCACCATTTGCTGAACAGCCAGAGAGCAGCGGGACAGCTCCTGATTTGCCTGGGCAGGGATACCCAGATTGTTCAGAATTTCCGTCGCTCTCTTTTCATTCTCTTTCCAGTGAACACGTGCTCCCTTTGAGCGCCCGATGAACATATTTTCCGCCACAGTCAGATTCGGACAGAGGTTAATCTCCTGATACACTGTGCTGATTCCAAGATTCTGGGCGTCCTGGGGAGAATGAATGGCTGCTTCACCTTCAACACCATCCACAAAAATTCGGCCGTCGTCCTTTGGGTATACGCCGGTCAGAACCTTGATCAGCGTTGATTTTCCGGCTCCGTTTTCACCCATCAATGCGTGAATCTCGCCTTTCCGCAGGGTAAAATCCACTTTGTTCAGCGCTCTTGTTCCCGGAAAAGACTTGTCAATTCCGCGCATAGCCAGAACAACGTCCTGGTCCAGCTGTTTTGAAGCCTTAAGGTCTTTTGCCGAGACCACTCGATTTTCCATTTACGGCTGCTCCTTCCCAACCCGATTGCGTCACTTCGAACGCTTCTTAAAGAAAGCGCGGTATGAACGCGCGCCTTACCGTTTGTTCATACCGCGCCTGATTGGCTATCCGTTGATTATTCGCCCAGACCGTAAGCTTCGATATCAGCTTCGGTGATAGTGGTGGCGTCGAAACCAACTTCTTCATTAATGATCTGATTCAGTTCGTTCAGACCTTCGATGGCTTCTCCGGCTTCCAGCTTCTTGATCATTTCGTCGATCAGCTTGGCCTGGAAGGGGCTGCACTGTCCATCGTAGTTCCATTCGCCGGCCAGCAACTTCCGCAGAGCCCACTTGTTGCAGTCAAAGCCCATGACTTTCACATCGCCTTCAACACCGTGGGTAATTCCCTTGGCGTCCAGAGCTTCGACAGCGCCATTGGCCATGCCGTCATTCTCAGCGTAAATGATGTTGAAATCTTCGCCGGCGTCGATGGCAGCCTGAGCGATCTTGCGGGCTTCTTCAGGATCCCAGCTGTCTCCGCCGGTACCTTCGCGGACGATGGTCCACTTGTCATCAGCAGCGCACTTTGCTTCCAGAGCGCCGGAACGACCGATCTGAGCAGCGCTGCCCAGCTGGCCCTTGATGTGCAGGATTTTGTATTCTTCGAGGCCCAGGCTTTCCAGCCACGCAACAGCGGTCTCGCCTTCCTTCGCCATGTCGGAAACGACAGCAGCGGTATACAGGGAAGGATCAGCATTGACCATGCGGTCGAAGAGGAACACGCCGATGCCGGCATCTTTTGCTTCCTGCAGGACTTCGTCCCAGCCGTCAGCGTCAGCAGCGGAAACCAGGATGTACTTCACACCGTCGGCAATGAAGCCGCGGGCCGCATCCAGCTGCTTGTCAGAGGTGGGGGCGGTCACGAAGGACGCTTCGTAACCGTTTTCGGCGGTGAAGGTATCCGTCATGTCCTTCACGTTTGCTTCACGATATCCGGATTCAGCGGGATCCAGATTGATGATGCCGACTTTGATTCCGTCCGCCAGAGCGGAAGCGGCGCACAGCACCATTACCAGAGCGAGTACCAGAGCAAGGATTTTCTTCATAGGTTTTCTCCTCCATTATACTTTTTGGCATTCCTGCCATTTGTCTGTATTATAGAAAAAAGTCCCTGAATATGAAATACAGAGGCTTTTTATTTTGGTTAAAATTTTTCCGTTTGTGTCAAAAACAGGGGCCTTTTCAGTTTGTTTTCTTTCTTGGATTGTTCACTTTTTTTCGTTACGGCTTTCTTTCCTGTATTCGCCCGGGGTCATGCCGGTATTCTTCTTGAAAAGATAACTGAAATAATGAGAATCATTGTATCCGATCTCCAGAGCGATCCGGGAGGAACGCATCTCTGTGGCCTCAAGAAGTTCCTTCGCCTTGCCGATCCGAAGAGCCGTCAGATACTGGGTGAAGGTGAGGCCGGTTTCCTGGGCAAAAATCGTTGAAAAATGACTTTGAGAAAGATGTACCTCATCGGCCACATCCTGGAGCATCAGGTTCGGATTGGAATAATTCTGGGCAAGATAGGCGCGGGCGAGGCTGATGGCAGAGTCACCGTAGCCGGCCCGGTTCTGGTCCCGGTATTCCATCGCGGTGCGAAGGAGTGCCGCCAGGCGGCGGAGGCCTTCATCCCCCTCGGTATGCAAAGCTTCGGCGATCTGCTGTTCATCCAGCACATTCTTCGGATTACCGCCCGCTTCCTGAATAATACGACGGGCAGCCAGCAGGGCCGCGACGCGGAGATAGCCCATTGCAAGAGCCGGATCCATGCTTTCGGAATACTCGGTCAGGATGATTTCCACGCTTTCGGTCTGGGCATACTGCAGGCGTTCATAGAGCGGACTCAGTTCGGTTTCCGACAGGGGGTTGTCCGAGCCCTTGTGTTCATTGATTCCGATGATAATATGATCCACAACGCGTTCGGCATTCTGAAGATGGCGTGCATGGCGGGCGGTCCGCATGGACTGGCGGATGGAATGGAAATCGTTCACGGTTTCACCGATGGAAATCAGCAGATGGCCGGCCTTCATGAGTTCCGGAAGATGAATTACCGAGTTCGCAAAGGAATACGCCCGCTCTTCCGCGTCGTCCGGCCGGTCGCCGAGAACAAGGGCCCTGGCGCCTTTGGGAGCGCTGCAGACAAAGACGACACCGCCGCTCATTTCCGCCAGCGTGAAAAGCGCATTGCGGCAGGCAAGGCGCTCCTCCCCATCGGCGTCGAAAGCAATGTCAATGACAGCATAGCAGCCGGCAGACAGATTAATTCCCAGGGCGCGCATCTGGCCGATCAGCGCATCGTCGTCTTCGGGATCCCCTTCATCCGTGAAAAGCGAAGCCAAAAGCTTATCGCGAAGAAACTGATTCCCAGTGGACAGGCGTTCCCGCATGGCTGTCAGGTTCTCCCGCTCCCGGCGTTTTTCCTCGATCTGGCGACGAACCCGGTTCAGGGCTGCTTCCAGTTCTTCAGAGGTTACGGGCTTTAGAAGATATTCCCGGACACCGAGGGAAATCGCCTTCTGGGCATAGGAAAAATCATCATAGCCAGAAAGGATAATCCGTTCCACCCAGGGCATGGTCCGCTGAACCTCTTCGCAAAGGCGGATTCCGTCCATAAAGGGCATCCGGATATCCGTCAGGAGGATATCAGCGTTCAGATCCCGGAGCATCGGAAGCGCCATTTCCCCGTCGGGAGCTTCTCCGACCAGCTGATATCCCTTTTCTTCCCATGGAAAAGAATTCCGAAGGTTTTCACGGATGGCAATTTCATCATCCACGAGAAATACTTTCATCATGATCGATTTCCTCCTTTGTCCGGAACGGAATTGTAAAGGAAACTTCTGTTCCCCTTTCGTCCGACCGGATGGTAAGACCTTTCTGCTTCTGATAGAAAAGGCGGATCCGCATATCGACATTCCGGAGTCCGAATCCGGAATGGCCGGGTTCCGTCTCTTCCCGGACGGTCGGGTTTTCCTCCGTGAGCATCGCACGGACTCTCTCCAGTTCTTCTTTCGTCATTCCCTTGCCGTTATCCTTTACAAGGAAGGTAACGATTCCCCTTCCGATCCGGACCCGAACCTCGATTCGTCCGCCGCCGCGCTTGGTCTTGATCCCGTGGTACAGAGCGTTTTCAACCAACGGCTGAAGAAGCAGCTTCGGCATATAGACGCTTCTCAGTTCCTCGCATTCATCCACCTCATAATCCAGGATATCCCGATATCGGGTTTTCTGGATGCTCAGATAGGCGGAGACATGCTTCAGTTCCTGGGGCACGGGAATCCAGTCGGCGCCGGAGGACAGGGAAATCCGGAAAAAATCGCTGAGACTTCTGGTGAGCCGGACCACTTCGTCTGCTTTGCCGGATTCCGCCTGCCAGACGATCGTGTCGAGGGTATTATAAAGAAAATGAGGATTAATTTGGGCCTGCATGGTTCGCAGCTCAGCCTTGGCCAGATTTTCGGACGTCTGGCGCGTTTCCTGCATCAGGGTCTCCAGCTGGTTTGCCATTTCGTTGATCTGGTCCCCGAGTTCCTGAAGCTCTTCGACCTCCACGCCGGTAACGCGTTCTCCGAACTGACCCTCGGCAATGCGCCGCACGGTGTTTTCCATGGATCCGAGAGCATTTTGGATAGAATCGGTCATCCGGTCCGTCTTGAATCGGCTGTACCAGAGGGCAAAAAGAAGGAGCAAAACCTCCGCCGCCGCAGCAACCCACATCCACTGGTGCAGGCGCTTGCTTGTCACAGTTGCGCTGGTAATCTCTTCGGCAATAAAAGTGTCCAGCATGTCCGCCACAAGGCGTCCCACATTCCGGACCTCATCAACAATTTTTTCAATCTCATCCACGGGCCGGCGTTCTTCCATGCCGTCCCGTACCTGTAGGGCATACTGTTCCATGGTATCCATGGTCCGCCGGGCAATCATCAGCTGGAGCTGGCCGCTGCCCTCGGTCTGTCCGGACAGCTGGTCCAGGGTGTTATCCACCTTGCGGATACTTTTCATAACGCCGCTTTTGTCGAACTCGACGCGTCCGGCCGCAACGGAAAACAGATCTTCAGCCAGCGTTGATTCCAGCGCGGGCTTAAGTTCCGCCGCTGCATCCATCCGACTGATCATCGCCTGATACCGGGATGAATAGAGAATCATCGTAACCAGACCGATCACCACAGGCAGGGCCAGAAGAACAGCAATGATGTTGACGGAATGCCGGACCTCCGAGGAAATCCCGGTGCCTTTTCTTCCCATAGTCAGAAGCCCTCCACAGCCGGGTCCGTCAGATCGTCAAAATCGGTGAAAACGCCCTCCTCGGGATGCGTCACTTTGGATACTTCCCTGCCGGAGGTCAGGCTCTTTACCAGTGACATGGCCGCGGGACCAAGATTCGGCGTACACTGGACAACGCAATTGATTTTCCCGTTTTTCAGCGCATCAACCGCTTCCTTTTCACCGTCCACGGTGATCAGGAGGATATCCTTTCCCGGCTGAATTCCTTTCTGCTCCAGGACATCAAGGACGCCCAGGGTCATGGAATCGTTATGGGAATAGATCACATCGATTCCATCCTCCCCGAACCGCTCCAGCAGTTCCAGGGCACACTCCTCACCCTTGGAGCGGAGAAAATCTCCGTCCACACTGGCGATCACCGAGAAGCGGCCGTCATCGGCAATAGCGTCCATGAACCCGGCTTTACGATCCCGCATGGGCGTTGAATCCTTTGTTCCGCAGATTTCTGCAATATTCAGATGGTCCGCACCCAGAGCGTCTGCCTTGCGGATCAGATATTCGCCGGCTTTTTTTCCTTCGGCGTAGAAATCAGCGCCGACATAGGAGGCGTAAAGGCTTTCGTCCTGCGTTTCGATCATTCTGTCCATCAGAATCACAGGAATGCCGGCTTTTTTTGCTTCATTCAGTACGTTGTCCCAGCCGTTTTCGACGATCGGCGAAAAAACAATCACATCCACCTGGTAAGCAATGAAAGATCGAATCGCGTCAATCTGCTTTTCCTGCTTCTGATTCGCGTTTTCCATCATAAGGCCGAAGCCGGCTTCCTTCGCCGCCTTCTCCATGCTTTCAGTGTTCGCGATGCGCCAGGAGCTTTCGGCGCCGAGCTGGGAAAAACCGACGACAACGGAAGGCTGCTTTGTCTCCGGGGCCGGCTCCTTCGCACAGCCAAAGAGCAGCAGGCAGAACAAAAGAGACACAGTCAGGCAGATTTTCTTTTTCACGCTTTGATCCTCCTCTCCGGACGTTAAAGATCCCGGATGCTCACACATCCGAACTGTCGGAGCGCCTCCTCATGGGCGACAATACATACGCGGCCTTCCTGTGCGAATGCATCCAGCCATTCGCCGCATTCTGCCAGCTGATCGGGAGTTGTGTTCAGAATTTCGCAGCGGATCCGTTCGTTGATTTCCCGGGTGTATCCTGTGAACGCTCTGGTATCCGCCAGAGCACCCTTATCCCTTGGCGACAAAAGCGGATTCAGTTCGTTAAGGGCTGAAATGATATACCGGTCAAAATTTTTCTCAGTTTTCGCGAAGTCCCGAAGGAAATCGGCGGAGCCGCTGTCCGCCAGGAGCGTTTTGGCGGGAGTCGGATCACGGAACGAATAGGAAAAAAGATTCCCCATTCTGTCGATCTGAATGCCGGCGCCGTACGCGCCGCCTTGGACGCGAACTTTGTTCCAGTAATATCCAAGGGACAGAATGCCGCAGGCCAGCCACATGGTTCCGTTGAAACGCAGATTGCAGCGACTGAGGTGGTAACCCCGGGCGGCAAAGCCGATCCGGGCCGGAATTCGGAAGCCGTCTGTTCCATCGTCCGCTTCCTGCCAGGAAGACTTTTCGGGTGCCGGGGTTCCTTTCGGAAATGTGGAAACAAGGATTTCCGGAAGCAGATCATTGCCAGAGGTGACGCTGAGGTTCAAACGGTCACGGCATACCGTCTTCTGAAGGATTTTTTCCGCGTTTTCAATAAAAGAAGGCATTTCTTTATTTGGATCAGCCGCAAAGGAATGGATATATCGGACGACCCGGTCTCCGTCGAGGGCGTTTTTCACGGCACAGTCTGCGCTGAAGACACTCAGGTTTTTTTTCACAGCAATCAGATGGCCTGCGCTCACAATCCGTTCCCGGGCGCCGATTTCATTTTGCATCATGATCTCAGCAATCTTATCCTCCTGGCCCGAAACAACGGTATTGCAGAGGATTTCCGCGAGAAGCTCCTGAGCCTCGGCAGCATACTCCTCCAGGGCGCTGACACAGGCGATCAGACATGGAGTGCAAAAGGCTTCTTCGCCGGATTTCGTCCGGGAGGCCACCGAAAAGCTGATACTGCCGGTGCAGCGGCGGATCTCCTGCTGAAGTCGGAAAGCTGAATATTTCCGCGTCGGGAGCTTTCCAAGCATCCCGACAAAAAGGGACATTTTCATCAGCTCCTCCAGCGAGAGGTCCGTCAGAAGAAAATAGGCTCGCAGATGCACCACGCCGTTGCAGGGAATCCGGTGAATCATGACCGGAACGCCGTTGATAAGCTTCGTTTCCGTTTCGGTCCATTCCGGAGCGATATCCGCATCCTCCCGTCGAAGCAGCGGTAGCGTCGCCAGATCTTCTTCCCGGTCCGGCGTCAGCTGCCATTCCTCGATTTCTTCGCAAAGGCGCTCCGTTTCCCTGCGTTCTTTCTCCGTCATGTTTTCCAGCGTTTCCCGAAGCCTCCGCTCTTCCGCTTCACGTCGCTCTGCACCAAGGGTGACGGAAGGCAGCGTATGCAGCATGGCAGCATTTTCCCGATTCAGCAGCATATCCACTGCCAGGCAGTCAAAAGTTCCATCGTTTTGCCATGTTTTCAGTGTTCGGATCAGGTTCCCGCTTTCAAGTGCCTCGGCAGGATCTCCGCCATAGAGCCAGGTTCCCATGCTTCGGATGCAGCGGCCGATTCCCTGGGGCTCTTCCTCTTCGCGAAGATGGAATACCGCCCGATTCACGGATGCCTCCACGGCCTCGTGATCCAGGCCGTTCTGCTTGATCTGATTTCCCGTTTCCTCGAGCAGCGAAAAAATGGCGTCCTCTTCTCCGTCCGTCACATGCTCGGCATGAATCGCAACCCAGCTCTGGAGGCCGGTATCATCCACGGACAGATTCAGATCTTTTGCGAGGTTTCTCTCCAGGGCCGCGCGCTTCAGCGGTGCTTCGTTGCTTCCGGTCAGCACATCGGCGATAATTGCCCGGGCCATATTCTCCGCCCGGTCCCTCCAGGTTCCGACGATCCGGGCGATGGTCAGGTATCCTTTGTTTTCCTGCTCTTCCTCCCGGCCGAGTTCATAGAAAATCGTCCGCTCGGAGCCTTTCGGTTGCTGGAAGGAAAACTCCGGTTTCGCTGTCTCTTTTTTATTGGAAGAAAAGTATTCGTCCAGAAGCGGCAGCATTTCCTCCATCGGCACGTCGCCGTCGAGATAAACCAGGGCGTTGCCGGGATGATAGCAGCGCTCGTACTGTCTTTTGTATTCCTCATAAGTCAGCTCCGGAATTTTATCCGGATCTCCTCCGCTGTTGAAGCCGTTGTATGTATCCGGAAAGAGCATGGCAACCAGTTCATGCTCGATCAGGGCGTCCGTTTCACTCATGGCGCCCTTCATCTCGTTGTAAACGACGCCGCGATATTCAGGATTTCCTTCTTCATCCCGGTCAATATGCCAGCCTTCCTGGCAGAAACGCTTCCGGTCCTTCAGGGCCGCCGGAGCGAAAACCGCGTCCAGGTAAACGCCGGTCAGATTCATCAGATCCCTCGGATTCCGGCTGGAGACCGGGAACATGGTCATATCCGGAAAAGTCATTGCGTTCAGGAAAGTGTTCATGCTGCTTTTCAGCAGTTCCACGAAAGGCTCTTTCATCGGATACTTTTCACTTCCGCAGAGAACGCTGTGCTCCAGTATATGGAAGACGCCTGTGGAATCCTCCGGCAGGGTCCGGAAGCTGATCGAAAACACCATGTTTTCCGCCCCGTTATCCAGGAAAAAAAGCCGGGCGCCTGTGCCCTCATGCTCCATCTCATATACATCGCCCTTCGGATCGAGGCTTGCCTCCGCCTTCAGCACGCGAAACCCGTGGATCAACAGGTCCTTTTGATATCTCATACCGTTACTCCCGATTTTGTTTTCTCTCCCATTTTATCGGATTCCATCCCGTTGTCAAGAAGAAGCAAAGCAGGAATTCCCGACTTCGTGTTGTATATATCATGTTGTGGATTTCCATGATCCGCGTGAAAGGAGGCAGGGCATGAACATTCGGCAGCGTCTTGAACAGCAGGAATACCTTCTTCTTGCGCCATATGCTTCCCACGCGGCGGACAGTGCTGGCCGTGAGAAGGCGGAAACGCCCTGCGATCTGCGCACGGATTTCCAGCGGGACAGGGATCGGATTATCCACTGCAAATCATTCAGGCGGCTGAAATTCAAGACACAGGTTTTTCTTTCCCCGGAAGGGGATCATTACCGAACGCGCCTGACCCATACCCTCGAGGTTGCCCAGGTCGCCCGGACCATCGCGCGTGCTCTGCGCCTGAACGAAGACCTTACGGAGGCCATCGCCCTCGGGCACGATCTCGGCCACACGCCATACGGTCACATCGGCGAACGGACGCTGAACAACCTTCTTCCGGAAGGGTTCCGCCACAATGAACAAAGTCTTCGGGTTGTCGAGAAGCTTGAGAACAACGGTTCCGGTCTGAATCTGACGCATGAGGTTCGGCACGGGATCCTGACGCATTCGGGAAGCGTTCTTCCTGAAACGCCTGAATCGGAATGTGTCCGAAGGGCGGACAGAATTGCCTATCTGAACCACGACCTTGACGACGCGCTTCGCAGCGGCATCCTCCGGGCCGACGCGATTCCGCCGGACTGTCTCAAGATTCTCGGCAATACCCACCGCGCAAGAATCAACACAATGATCGTTGACGTGGTCGCAAACAGCGAAGGCCAACCGCATCTTTCCATGAGTCCCGCCGTTGAAAACGCAATGAACGGTCTTCGGGAATTCATGTTCGAGCGGGTTTACCGCAATGAATGGCGCGATCCGGAAGAGGCCCGGTGTGACTACGTCCTGCGCCATCTTTTCGAGTATTACTGTGAACACCCCGGGGAGATGCCGGAAGAGTTTGTCGTGATCGGCTATCAGGATGGGATCGAACGAAGCGTTTGTGACTTCCTGTCATGCATGACGGACCGGTACGCCACGCGCACGTTTACGAAGCTTTTTGCTCCGAATTGCTTTCCTGCGTTCTGACCCATACGGGTGATGGAATCCTGAATCGTGATTTGTTTACGGCCGGAATGAGTTTTTTGACCATAAAATAAGCATAATTTTCATTTGAAATTCTGAGGTGTAGCATTCATGGCATCCCGTTTCCCCGCCCACTGGCTGGATGAGCTGAGGTCCCGGTCGGACATTGTCCAGGTCGTTTCCAGCTATGTGGGCCTGAAGAAGTCCGGTCGAAAGTATTGGGGACTGTGTCCTTTTCATGGGGAAAAGACCGCCTCATTTTCCGTCGACGAAGAGCAACAGCTTTACTACTGCTTTGGTTGTAAAGCAGGCGGGAATGTTATCAGCTTTATCATGGACATGGAGCGTTGCAGCTTCCATGAAGCCGTTGAATTTCTTGCCGAGCGGGCACACATTCCTCTCCCGGAGATGGAAGACGACCCGGAATGGGAAAAGCGGCGCACCCGCCGCGAACGACTGCTCAGTGCGAACCGGGAAGCCGCAAAGTTTTATCACGAAATGCTGTTCAGGCCCGAAGGCATCGCATCCCTCAACTACCTTCGTCAGCGCGGTCTTTCCGATTCTGTTATCCGGAAATTCGGTCTCGGTGCCGCACCGGATCAATGGTCCGCCCTGACAGACCACCTGGTGGCGGCGGGTTATACGACAGAAGAACTTTCCTCCGTCGGACTCACAATTGTTCGTCCGCCGAAGGAACCCGGCGGAAAGCAAACCGCGTTTGACATGTTCCGTAACCGGGCCATTTTTCCGATCATCGACATGTATAAGAACGTAATCGCCTTCGGCGGGCGTACTCTCGGAAAAGAGCCTCCGAAATATATGAATACTTCGGATACGCCGGTGTTCAATAAACGGAAAAATGTCTACGCCGCCAATCTGCTCCGACAGCAGCGCCATCTTGAGCATGTGATCCTTGTCGAAGGCTATATGGACGTAGTCAGCCTTTCCCAGTTCGGGGTCGACGGTGCCTGCGCTACGCTTGGAACTTCACTTACCGAGGATCAGGCACGGCTGCTTCGCCGTTTTGCCCCGGAAGTATGGCTGGCCTACGACGGAGATGCTGCCGGCCAGAATGCCATTCTTCGGGGATTGGATATCTTTGAAAAGGAAGGAATACCGGCCCGTGTGCTGGTTTTCCCGGACGGATTGGATCCCGACGAGTTTGTCCGCAGGGACGGCGCGGAAGGTTTTGCAAAACTTCAGCCCATGCCGGCGGCCGCCTACAGGCTTTTGCGGCTAAAAGACTCCTTCGACCTGTCCCGGGATGAGGACAAAATGAACTATGTCCGGAAAGCATCGAACATCATTGTAGCGCTGGATCCCGTTGGGCGGGAGACCTACCTGAAAACGCTGATGCTGGAAACGGGCTTTTCCCATGATGTTCTTCAGCAGCAAGTGGAGGCAACCCGCGGACAGGCTCAAAAAAACTCAGATCTTTCAAAGCCGGCAGAAACGCGCCGATCCCATGCCGACCGAAGATCCGAAGGAGTTTCATCCCCAGTCATTGCTGCACAGGAAACGCTTCTTGGGCTCCTCGCCACAGGACAAATTCCGAAAGATATGGTTGAAGAAAAGGATTTTGAGGATGACGAGTTGAAATCATTATATATGGCGTTGATAGCCGGAGCGTCTCCCGCATCGATTCCGGATACGGCGCCGGACGATGAAAGCCGTTCCCGCTATACGCGAATTCTCATGACCCCCGCGGCGGAGAACACGGATCAGATGATTTCCATGGCAGGCCAGTGTCTCGGCAGGATTCGGAAAGCATCCTGTCAGAAGCAGTACGATGAACTGATGCAGAAGATAAAAACAATGGACCCGAAGGATCCCGCTATTCCCGAAATGCTCCGGGAAGCCCAGGAACTTCGGAAAAAAATGGACAAGCTGACCTGACCGAATACAAGAACCGACCGATAATAAAGGAGAGGATTCCCTTGTCTACCCTTTCACCCGAAAACAGGCAGAAGCGTCTGGACGAACTCTACGAATACGGCAAGTCGAAAGGAACGCTGACTTATAAGGAAATCATGGACCGGCTGATGGAGCTGCAAATGGATTCCGACCAGCTTGACCGCGTGCTGGAGACATTGGACGCCTACGGGGTTTCCGTCGTCAACGATTCCGCGGAAGATTCCGTTACGATTTCTGATGACCAGGCGGCCGATGTCGCGGCAGCCACCGCGGCGGCAGACGAATCCGCCAACGATCCGATCGATCTTTCCATTCCGGAAGGAATCAGTATTGACGACCCTGTCCGCATGTATCTCAAGGAAATCGGAAAAGTTCCGCTCCTCACGGCGGAAGAGGAAATCGAGATCGCCAAGCGGCTGGAAGCCGGAGACGAATCCGCCAAGCAGAAGCTGGCGGAAGCCAATCTGCGCCTTGTTGTCTCCATCGCCAAGCGGTATGTGGGCCGCGGCATGCTCTTCCTCGATCTGATTCAGGAAGGGAATCTCGGCCTGATCAAAGCTGTTGAAAAGTTCGACTATCGCAAGGGATTCAAGTTTTCAACCTATGCCACCTGGTGGATCCGCCAGGCCATCACCCGCGCTATCGCGGATCAGGCGCGCACCATCCGGATTCCCGTGCATATGGTTGAAACGATTAACAAGCTGATCCGTGTTTCCCGCCAGCTGCTTCAGCAATACGGACGTGAGCCCACGCCGGAGGAAATCGCCGCCGAAATGGGTATTTCCGAGGCTAAAGTGCGTGAAATCATCAAGATTGCCCAGGAACCTGTATCTCTCGAGACTCCCATCGGCGAAGAAGAAGATTCCCATCTCGGAGACTTTATTCCCGATGACGATGCCCCCGCCCCGGCCGAAGCCGCCTCTTTCACCCTCATGAAGGAACAGCTGATGGATGTCCTTGATACGCTGACGCCGAGGGAGGAGAAAGTGCTCCGTCTCCGTTTCGGACTGGACGATGGCCATCAGCGCACCCTCGAGGAAGTCGGAAAGGAATTCAACGTTACCCGCGAGCGCATCCGCCAGATTGAAGCCAAGGCCCTGCGCAAGCTTCGCCATCCCTCCCGCAGCAAAAAGCTCCGGGATTATCTGGACTGATTCATATGCAACAAAAAATGCTTGACGCCCGCCTTTCCCTCGCTTTTGATCTTTACGATCCGTGCGAAATGGCGGCTGACATCGGAACCGATCACGCCCATCTCCCGGCCGCGCTCCTGCAGCGCGGCCGCTGTCGGCATATGATCCTTACGGACATCAGCAAAAGCGCCCTGGAAAACGCGCGTATGGAGATAATCCGCCTTTGCCTTACGGACCGGGTTTCACTTCGCCTCGGGGACGGGCTGGAGCCAGTTTCGGAAAAATGCGGCATGATCTCCGTCATGGGCATGGGCGGCCGAACCATACGTGACATCCTTCTGAACGGAAAAGACCGGCTGCAGGGCGCCTCACTGATCCTTTCCGCCCACACGGATTGGCACCTGATCCGCGCTGCGGTTCGGCAGATCGGATATCACCTTGACCGAGAGGAACCCT
>Ga0310690_10004669_pt1 | contig 19212 bp, 14 predicted proteins | sample AusTroGonzalo_MG_2_FD_207661 | JGI IMG/M metagenome (GOLD analysis project Ga0310690, IMG submission 207661) | Bovine rumen microbial communities from tropical cattle in Woodstock, Queensland, Australia - Gonzalo_04 (v2) (version 2) | ecosystem: Host-associated > Mammals > Digestive system >...
AGCTCCTCCGCGATGACCTTCTCCACCCCCGGGTTCTGCAGGCCCACCGCGTTGATCATGCCCGCCGGGCATTCCGCGATCCGCGGCGTCGGGTTCCCGAACCGGGGATCCTTCGTCGTTCCCTTGAAGGAGAAGGTCCCCAGGCAGTTGATGTCGTACCACTCGGCGAATTCATATCCGAAGCCGAAGGTGCCGCTGGCGGGGATAACCGGGTTGTCCAGTTCGATGCCGCAGAGGCTCGTTTTCAAATTCACATTCATCGCTTGCTCCCTTATCTTCAACCATCATCCGCAACCTCAATCAGCGCAACTGCCCACCGGGCAGCTTGCTTGTTTCGGTTGACCTCAGGATCAATGAAATTCCCGCCACTGGCGGTCATTGATCCTTCGCCCATCCGATGATCTCCTCCTTCTCCAGCACCGGGCCTTCCCGGCAGATCCGCTTGTATCCCGTAATGGTTTTGCAGCTGCAGCCCATGCAGGCGCCGAATCCGCAGCCCATCCGTTCCTCGAAGCTGAACTGGCCGGAGGTCTTCGTTTTCCGGTATACCGCCTTCAGCATCGGTTCCGGTCCGCAGGTGTAGAAATAGCTGTAGTTATCCGGCATCGCGTCGGTTACGAAGCCCTTCACGCCGCGGCTGCCGTCCGCCGTGGTCACGGTGACGCTGCATCCCAGCGCCCTGAACGCTTCCTCCCCGAAGACCTCCGCCTCCGTGTTGAAGCCCAGCACCGCGGTCACGTCTTTTCCCTGCGCCCGCAGTTTCCTTGCCAGCATGTACAGCGGGGGCACGCCCACGCCGCCGCCCAGCAGCAGCGGCCTCTCCCCGGCCTTCGACAAGTCATATCCGTTGCCCAGGCCGGTCAGCACGTCCAGCGTTTCGCCCGCCGCCATCCGGCTCATCTGCTCCGTTCCCCTGCCTACGGCCTTGTAGATGATCGCAAGCTTCCCGCGCTCCGAATCGTATACGGAGATCGGACGGCGCAGGAACTGCCCTTCCAGCCGGATGTTCACAAACTGCCCCGGCTTCATCTCTTCCAGCGCCGGGCTTTCCAGCGTCATCCGGTATACCTTCTCCGCGATCCGGACGTTCTCTGCAATGTTCAGAATCTGTTGCTTCATGGTTGCCTCTTTTGTTTTATGGTCATTCCGGTAAGATCCTTCGCTACGCTCAGGATGACACGGGGGAAGGCGCCTTGGATGACACGTCCGCATCATGCGTCGATCGTCGAGATCGTCAGCGTCGTCTCCTCCAGCACGTCCAGCAGCACCCGCACGGTGTCCAGGCTGGTAAAGATCGTGGCGTTGTTCTCCGTGGCGCTCTGGCGGATCTTCAGGCCGTCGCTCTCGGAGTCGGTGGCGCCGATCTCGCTGGTGTTGATGATGTAGGCCACGTGGCCCTGGCGGATGCTCTCGGGAATCTCGTTGCTGCCCTCGCTGATCTTCTTCAGCGCGTGGGTGCGGATCCCGTGGTCCTTCAGGAAACGGGCCGTTCCGGTCGTCGCCTCGATGTTGAAGCCCAGGTTGTAGAACCGGCGGATCAGCGGCAGCGCCTCAGCCTTGTCCCGGTCCGCCACGGTCACCAGCACCGTACCGTAGTTCTGCAGCCGGGTGCCGCCGGCCTGCAGCGCCTTGTACAACGCCCGGTTCAGCTTGTCGTCGTAGCCGATGGCTTCGCCCGTGGATTTCATTTCCGGGCTCAGGTAGGCGTCCAGGCCCTTGATCTTGTTGAAGCTGAATACCGGCACCTTGACGTAGAAGCGTTTCTTCTCCTCCGGATACAGGTCGAAGATGCCCTGTTCCTTCAGGCTCTTGCCCAGGATGACCTCCGTGGCGATATCCGCCAGGGAGTATCCCGTGGACTTGCTCAGGAAGGGCACGGTCCGGCTGGAGCGGGGATTGACCTCGATGATGTAGACGTCCTCGTTCTCATCGACGATGAACTGGATGTTGTACAGGCCCACGATGCCGATACCCAGGCCCAGCTTCTTCGCGTACTGCAGGATGATTCCCTTCACCCGGTTGCTGATGGAGAAGGCCGGGTATACGGAGATGGAGTCGCCGCTGTGGATACCGGTCCGCTCCACCAGTTCCATGATGCCGGGCACGAACACGTCCCGTCCGTCGCAGATCGCGTCCACTTCGACTTCCTTGCCGCGGATGTATTTGTCCACCAGCACCGGCTTGTCCGCGTCGATTTCCACCGCGGTCTTCAGGTAATGCCGCAGCTGCGCCTCGTTCGCGACGATCTGCATCGCGCGGCCGCCCAGCACGAAGCTGGGGCGCACCAGCACCGGATAGCCGATCTCCGCCGCTGCCGCAACGCCGTCCTCGATCTTCGTGACCGCCTGTCCCTTCGGCTGCGGGATCCCCAGATCCAGCAGGATCTTTTCGAAGCTGTCCCGGTTCTCCGCCCGCTCGATGGCCGCGCAGTCGGTGCCGATGATCTTCACGCCCCGGTCCATCAGCGGCTGGGCCAGGTTGATGGCCGTCTGGCCGCCCAGGGAGGCGATGACGCCTTCCGGCTTCTCGAAGTCGATGATCGCCATCACGTCTTCAGGCGTCAGCGGCTCGAAGTACAGCTTGTCGGCCGTCGTGTAGTCGGTGGAAACCGTCTCCGGGTTATTGTTGATGATGATCGCTTCGTACCCCGCCCGGCGGATCGTCTGCACCGCGTGCACCGTGGAGTAGTCGAACTCGACGCCCTGGCCGATGCGGATCGGGCCGGCGCCCAGCACCACAATCTTTTTCTTGTCCGTCAGGATGGAGTCGTTCTTGTTGCTGTAGCTGGAGTAGAGGTAGGCGATGTACTTGCCCGTGTGCAGCGTGTCCACCATCCGGAACACCGGCACGATCCCGTTTTCCTTCCGCCGGGCGTAGATCTCAGTGTCCTTCACGCCCCACAGCTTGCCGATCTCCTCGTCGCCGAAGCCCATGACCTTCGCTTCCCGCAGCAGGTCCAGGTCGCCCTTGTTGGCGGCCAGCTTCTTTTCCATGTCCGTTATCTTCTTCAGGCTTTCCAGGAACAGCTCCGTGATCATGGTGATCCCGTGCAGCTTTTCGATGCTCTCGCCCCGGCGCAGCAGCTCGGTCACCGCGTAGAGCGTATCGGCCCGGAAGTCTTTGATATAGTCCAGCAGTTTTTCCGTGCTTTCGTTGTCGAACTTCGGCAGGTGCAGGTGGCATACCCCCGTCTCCAGGGAGCGCACGCTCTTGAGCATGCATTCCTCCAGGTTGCTGCCGATGCCCATGACCTCGCCGGTGGCCTTCATCTGGGTGCCCAGCGCGTTGCTGGCGGAAGTGAACTTGTCGAAGGGGAAGCGGGGGAATTTCGCCACGATGTAGTCCAGGCTGGGCTCCATGGCCGCGTTGCCGCCGGCCACCGGAATCTCCTCCAGCGCCATGCCCAGGGCGATCTTCGCCGTCACCCGGGCAATCGGGTATCCGCTGGCCTTGCTGGCCAGGGCGGAAGACCGGCTGACCCGGGGATTGACTTCGATCAGGAAGTATTCGCTGCTGTTCGGGTTCAGCGCGAACTGCACGTTGCAGCCGCCCTCGATCTTCAGCTCCCGGATAATCTTGATCGCGCTGTCGTTGAGCATCTTCAGGTCGTGGTCGTTCAGGCTCAGGATCGGGGCCACCACCACGCTGTCGCCGGTGTGCACGCCGACAGGGTCCACGTTCTCCATGCCGCAGATCGTGATCGCCTTGTCGTTGCTGTCCCGCATGACCTCGAACTCGATTTCCTTGTATCCGCGGACGCTCTTTTCGATCAGCACCTGGTGCACCGGGCTCAGCCGGAAGGCGTTGGTGCCGATCTCGATCAGCTCTTCCTCATTGTTGGCGAATCCGCCGCCGGTGCCGCCCAGGGTGAAGGCGGGCCGCAGCACCACCGGATACCCGATATCCAGCGCCGCTTTCTTCGCCTCTTCCAGGTTGTAGGTGATCTCGCTGGGAATCACGGGCTCGCCGATGCTCTGGCACATTTCCTTGAACAGCTCCCGGTCCTCCGCCCGCTCGATGCTCCGGCTGGAGGTGCCCAGCAGCTCCGTGCCGCATTCCTTCAGCACGCCCTTGCGCTCCAGCTGCATGGCCAGGTTCAGGCCCGTCTGTCCGCCGATGCCGGGCACGATGGCGTCCGGCCGCTCGTACCGGAGGATCTTCGCGATGTATTCCAGCGTCAGGGGCTCCATGTAGACCTTGTCCGCGATGGATGTGTCCGTCATGATCGTGGCCGGGTTGGAGTTGCACAGCACCACCTCGTACCCTTCTTCCTTCAAGGCCAGGCAGGCCTGCGTGCCCGCGTAGTCAAACTCAGCCGCCTGGCCGATCACGATGGGGCCGCTGCCGATAATCAGTACCTTTTTCACATCTGTCCGCTTCGCCATGTTCTCAATCCTCCGTTTTGTATTCCCAGACTGTCCTGTTGTTGTGAACCGTACGCAGGCACCGGCCGTATACCTCCGTGCCCGCGAAGGGCGTCGCCTTTCCTTTGGAAAGGAATTCGCCCGGATCAACCGTGTACTTTGCTTCCAGGTCCCATTCGGTCCGGTCTCCCTCGAAAAGCGGAATCCCGAACCGCTCCCGCGGCGCGATCGCCATCTTTCCGACCAGCTGCTCCAGGGTCAGGATCCCGGTTTTCACCAGCCCGGTATACAACACCGGGAAAGCGCATTCCAGCCCGACGACCCCGAAGGCACTGCCCGCCAGCCCCCGGCTCTTTTCCTCCGCGCTGTGGGGCGCGTGGTCCGTGGCGATCATGTCGATCGTGCCATCCAGCAGGGCTTCCACCAGCGCCTCCCGGTCCTCCCGGCTGCGCAGCGGCGGGTTCATCCGGAACCGGCCGTCCTCCTGCAGGTCGTTCTCATCCAGCAGCAGGTAGTGGGGCCCGGTTTCGCAGGTCACGTCCACCCCGTCCTTTTTCGCCTGCCGGATCAGCTCCGCGCTTTCCCTGCAGCTGATGTGGCATACATGGTAGGCGCATCCGGTTTCCTTCGCCAGCTTCAGGTCCCGGGCGATGGGCCCCCATTCGCTCTCGGAGCAGATCCCCCTGTGCCCGTGGGCCCGGGCGTAGCTCCCGTCGTGGATGTATCCGCCCCGCACAAGGGATTCGTCCTCGCAGTGGGCGGCGATGATCTTCCCCAGCTTTCTGCACCGCTCCATCAGCGAACGCATCATGCTTTCGCCCTGGACGCCCTTCCCGTCGTCCGAGAAGGCGATCACGCCGCCGGCCATCTCCTCCAGCTCCGCCGCTTCCTGCCCCTTCTCCCCGACGGTCAGCGCCCCGTAGGGGTAAACGCTGACGATGTCCCCGGCGGAGCGGATCAGGCGCTTCTCCTCCTCCAGGTTCATCACGCTGTCCGGCACCGGGTTCAGGTTCGGCATGGCGCACACCGCGGTGTATCCGCCCCGAGCCGCCGCCCGGCTGCCGCTCACGATCGTTTCCTTATAAGAAAAACCCGGTTCCCTGAAGTGCACATGCACGTCACAGAAACCGGGAAAAACAAACACGCCTTGCGGGTCTTTTCGGATCATCCGTTCCACTCCTGCAGTCATCGCGCGTTCTCCTTGCTTGTCGGTATAAAAAAACCCTGCCGCAGATACGGCAGAGTCAGGATTGCGCGTCAGCCCGCCTGCCGCGGCGCGGCAAACGTTCTCCGTCCCTCTCTTGCCGATATCTCAGTATCGCCTTAAAGATCAGGTACCGGTACTCTTTTTATCACAGGTCGTCCTGCTTGTCAATGTCCGATTTGGGTTTTTCCTGCTCCTTCGGATCCATGGTCGTCCATTCCGACGGCCCGTCCTGTTCCGGCTTCTTGCGTACCCGCTCCACCACGTTGCCGAATCCGAGGGATACGGCCTGGGCAATCAGCCGGGTGAAGGCCCGCCGGGTTTCCGGATCCAGGTCCTTCCGCCCGCCCACCATTTTCCGCAGGCTCCGGAATTTCTCGTTCAGGATGTCGCTCATCTTCGTGGCGTTGGTGTTGTCCGCCATGCGGAACAGCGCCTCCACGAAGGCCGCCCGCTGCTCCGGCGTGCTGTTGGTCAGGCATTCATGCAGCGTATCGCAGACCACGGAAGCGGTCCGGTCAATGCCCGGCATCTCCTCGAAGTGCCTGCCGTAGGCCTGCCAGGTCAGGGGGTCGTGCTGCTCCAGGCCTTTGGCCGTGGAATGCACCACCGTGTAGGGCTTGTAGTATTCCATCAGCAGGCCGATGATGCTCGTCTGCGGGATATAGGAATGGATCTTCGTCCGGATCCGTTCGAATCCCTCGCTCTTCGCCATCTCCATGTTCATGCCCGGCCCGTCGTAGCTCCAGATGCTTTCGATCTGGTCCTGTATTTTCTTCGGTACGCTGGCCGCGGCGTACACCGCCAGGTTCCCGCCCTTGCTGTGGCCGATCACCCGGATGGATCCCTTTGTTTCCTTCGCCGCCTTGGTCAGGTAGTAGGCCGCCGCGGCCTGGGCCGGCACCTCCGTCTGGTATGCCATGTTGAAATCTTCCCGCCAGCCCACCAGCGTGTTGTCCGTTCCCCGGAACATCACGCACATGGTGCCGTCCGGCAGGTCCAGGCACTCGGCGGAAAACTGCATGCTCAGTTCCTCGTCCGTCCGGGCGATGAAGTGGTGCATCCGGCAGTCCCCGAAGCGGTCGGAGTCCGCCATCGCCTCGAATACTTTCTTCCGCGCCTCGAAGGCGTTGCCTTCCCCTTCGATCAGCAGGTCAATCCGCTTCGCTTCCCGCAGGGTCCATCCCCGGTGGTCCTGCACGCCATGGAAATTCAGGTAGCTCAGCACGGCCATCAGCAGCCCGTCCAGTTCGTTCCAGGGGGCTGCCTCCAGGGGAATGTCGCCCCGCCAGGCCAGGTAATCAATGATATTTGCCAAGGTTGATCAGTCCAGTCCTTCTGATGATTTCTTCATTTCTTCCCATTCTTCCCGGGTGATGAGGCACTTCCGGGGCTTGCTGCCGTCCTTGGCCGCCACAATGCCCCGCTCCTCCATCTCGTCGGTCAACCGGCCCGCCCGGGCGTAGCCGATCTTCAGCCGCCGCTGCAGCGTACTGGTGGAGATCTGCCCGTCCTGGATCGCGTATTCGACCGCCTGCTCGAAGAGGCTGCCGTCGCCGCCGCCCATCTCGCCGCCGATCATGTCCGCGCCGGTGTTTTCGCTGGCGCCGCCGCTGGCGATCTCCTCCACCTTCTCCAGGATATCCGGGTCGTAGGTGCTCGGGTTGGCGTCCCGCACGTGCTTGACGATGCGGTTCACTTCCTCATCGCTCAGGTAGCAGCCCTGCACCCGCGTCGGCGCGAAGGCGCCCGTCGGCAGGTACAGCATGTCGCCCCAGCCCAGCAGCTGCTCGCTGCCGTTCCGGTCCAGGATCGTCCGGCTGTCCACATAGCTGGCCGTCTTGAAGGCGATCCGGCTCGGGATGTTGGCCTTGATCAGGCCGGTGATGACGTCCACCGACGGCCGCTGGGTCGCGACGATCAGGTGGATGCCCGCCGCCCGGGCCAGCTGCGTCAGCCGGCAGATGTATTCTTCCACGTCCTTCTTGCAGACCATCATCAGGTCCGCAAGTTCGTCGATGATGATTACGATCCGGGACATGGGCTTTTCGCCGGATTTCAGTCCCGCGTTGTAGCCGTCCAGGTTCCGGACCTTCCGCTCCGCGAACTTGTCGTACCGCTCCATCATCTCCGCCACCGCCCAGGCCAGCGCGGCCGCGGCCTTGTGCGGATCGTTCACCACGGGAATCAGCAGGTGCGGAATCCCGTTGTAGCACTGCAGTTCAACCACCTTCGGGTCCACGAGGATCAGCTTCACCTCGTCCGGGCTCGCCCGGTACAGCAGGCTGTTGATAATCGCGTTGATGCATACGGATTTACCGCTGCCGGTCTGGCCGGCGATCAGCATATGGGGCATCTTCGCCAGGTCGCAGACGATGGGCGTGCCGGTCAGGTCCTTGCCCAGGGCCACGGTCAGCAGGGACCGGGCGCTCTGCATCTTCTCGCTCTGCAGCACTTCCCGCAGGGTCACGGTCTCCACCTTCCGGTTCGGCACTTCGACGCCTACCAGGCTCTTGCCGGGGATCGGCGCCTCGATGCGGATGGAGGTAGCCTCCATGCCGTAGGCAATATCCTTTTCCAGTTCCGCCACCTTGCCCACCTTCGTGCCCGCCGCCAGTTCCATCTCGAACCGGGAAATCGCCGGGCCATGGGTCACGTGCACCACCCTGGCCTGCACACGGAAGCTCGCCAGCGTTTCCTCCAGCTTCCGGGAGCGCATTTCGTCCTCGGCGCCGGTGTCCTCGCTGCGCGGCTGGGGCATCGCCAGGTCCGTGATCGGCGGATAGTTATAGGGGATCGGGAACCATTCCTCGTCCTCGGGGGTATGCGGTTTTTTGGTGCTGGGTTCCAGCTTCAGCTCCGGCGCGTAGGTTTCCCTGCCGATGGTCTGCTGCACCGCCGGGACAACCGGCCGCTCCGGTCTTTCCGGCTTTTCCGTTTCCGCGGCCGTCCGCTCCGCCCGCCGCCGGGGCGTGCGCTCCGTCTCCGCGGCCGGTCTCCGTTCCTCCGCCCCCGGGCGCCGGTAGGCGTCCCGGTTCACCGTCGCCGGAATTTTTGGCGCCGGCGCCGGCTCTTCTTCCTCGTCCAGCGTCATTTTCTGCTGTACGGGTTTCACGGGCCTTGCCGCCTGGGCGGGCTGGGCCTGCTGTACCGGCGCCGCCTGTACGGGCTGCGCCTGCGCCGGTTTCGCCGGCTGGGCGGTCCGCTTCCATTCTTCCTCCGCGGCTTCATCCGGCAGGTTCCAGCGGGTATCGGGGGTGCCGATCTTCGCGCCGGTGGCGGTGCGCCGCTCCGCCGTCTTCTGCGGCTGTACGGCCTGCGCCGCCGGTTCTTCGCCCACCAGCCCGTCGTATTCCTCTTCCTTTTTCCCGAAGATCCGGCTCTTCCAGGACCGTCCGGCTTTCGCTTCCTGCGCCTCCGGCCGGGATGTGAAGATCCGGCTCCGGTGGTCCGGCGGCGCCGTGGCCGCCGTCTGGTTCGCGGCCAGCTGCTCCTGCCATTTCTCCACGCTCTGCTGCGGCGCCTGCGACGGGGCGGGCCACGCCCTGTTCTGCGGCTGGACCGCCTGCTGCTGTTGCTGTGCCGCCTGCTGCTGTTGCTGCCAGGCCTGCTGTTGCTGCTGCTCGAGGATATACCGCTGCTGCTGCATCGCCTGTTGCTGCTGCCAGGCCATCTGCTGCTGTTCGGCCTGCATCCGCTCGGCTTCCTTCTGCTGCTTCCAGGCCCCGGCCTGTCCCGTGACGATGGCCTTGATCCGCATCGGGGTCAGGTTCACCGTCATCAGCAGGCAGAACAGCGTCGCGAGGAAATAGATCAGGATGCCCAGGGCCTGGCCCAGGAGCGTCCACACCGGCCAGGCGAAAATAACGCCCAGGGCACCGCCGCTGGCCTTCTGCCGGTAGCTCAGCTCCAGCGCGTTGCCCCAGCCCAGGTGTTTATTGTTTGTCAGGTAGGACAGGTACTCCCCGGAAGATGTCCGGGTAACCAGGATCATGAAGGCGCAGATCCCGCAGAAGCTCAGCAGCGCGAAAATCCACGGCCGCACGGGAGCTTTCCGCTGAGTGGACCAGATCACCAGTCCGCCTGCCCACAGCGGCAGCACGGGCATCACGTAGGCCATGCCCCCGCTGACGCCGAAGCAGACCTGCCGCAAGCCTTCGAAGATATTCCCGGACATATTCAGGTCCACCGCCATGAACATCATGACGCCCAGCGCAGCCAGCGCAAGCCCTGCGATATACCGCAGGGCCATCGTATCCGCCGAGTATGCCGGAGCCTTTTTCCTCCTGCCGCCTTGTTGAGCCATTCTGTCCTCCACCTATGATGAATATGAAACGCCGGTTACTGGCCGCTGAGCGTGATGCCGGCGAGAATCCCGTCCGTATCCGACTGCAGCTCCAGGGTATACTCCCCGAACCGGTAATAATCGCATTGCCCGCTCACGGTCCGGTAGCTTTCCGCCTTCTCCGCGTCGAACACCGCCATGTACTCCGGTTCCCCCAGCGCGTTCCGCCAGACCTCCGCCCCGGTCTCCCCGATGCACAGTCCCCACAGGCAGCCCCGGTCCATCCGGATCCCCTGTACCCGGCTGTTCTCCCAGCCCCGGTCCACCGCGTCGGAAAGCAGGTACACATCCCGGAAGGCCGCGCCTTCCAGGGTGAACATCCGCCCGAGGGCGTACTCCTCCGGATCGTACAGCTGGTGCATCCGGTCCGTCCATTCCTTCACGCTGTCCCCGATTTTCACCGGGATATCCGTCAGCATGCCGCTTTCCGCCATGGCCCGGAGCCCGCCTGCGCTTTCCTCCGTCCAGTTCACCATTTCCGCCGCGCCGATCCGCGCCGGAATCCCGTCCCCGGACCAGTCCACGAAATCCCGGATCTCGTTCCAGGCGATTTTCACGGCGCCGGCCCGGTCCCGCAGGGTGCTCAGCTGGTCCGCACCGTACAGCAGCGTCAGCCCGGTCCGCTCGATCCGGAATCCCTCCGGCAGCGGCGTCAGGCTGCTGTTCTGCAGGTGCGGGCTCAGGTCGTAGGAAAGATCCTCCAGGAGCGTCTCCAGCCCTTCCCGGGCGGAAGCCTCGTCGGTGAACAGTTCGCCGAGGGAGATCTCATGCCCGTCCCGCAGGTCCACGCTGCTCCAGGTCCATACGTGGGAGCTCAGCAGGCTCCCCGCCGTGGTTTCCGCCTCCAGCAGCCCGCTGAATACGTCCCCGGCGATCATCCCGCTCCAGTCCACGTTGATGGAGCGCGCCTCGTCGGAAATCAGCGCGGTCATCTTTTCCAGGTATGCGTCCACCCGCAGGTCCTCCCGGATCCGGGCGTTGACCGCGTCCTGCGCGGTTTCGTCCGCCATCCCGGTCACCGCGGGAAAGCGCACGCTGCTGCCGAACAGCTCCAGCGCGTTTTCCTCCAGCCCGGCCCCTTCCGCCGCCCCGAGGGCCGGCAGCACCGCCAGGCAGGCGGCCAGGATAACAGTCAGAAGCTTCTTCATATCCGCTCCCTCCGTAACATCTTATTTTACATCGGTTTTCCCTTTCGGGCAAGCCGGGCGGTTTGACAGCCTGTTTTGCCGCCGATATAATAACGTTACAGATCACCGGTTTCGTCCCCTCCAGGGGCTGGGCGGGCCGCCGGGGAAAGGAGGTCCGCCCCGTGAGCAAGCGGAAAAAGTTCATCCGGATCCTGCTGAAAGTGCTGGCGGGGCTCCTTACCGTCGTGCTGATTGCGGCGGTGGTCCTCCTCCTGGTCCTGGCCCAGCCGAAAAAGGAAGATAACGAAAAGCCGGAGCCCCAGCCGCTGCTGACCGCCAGCCCGGCCCTCAGCATTTCGTCGGAGACGGAAATCCGCTCCCTGGTGAAAGGCTTTCCGGTTCCCGTCCTCAGCTTCATGAGCGGCTCCGGGATGCTCTTTGTCTCCGGCACTTCGGCCGACGTGGGCCTGTCCGGCGGTTTCGGCCGGGTGGCCACCCTTTACTGGCAGACCCAGGAGGGCGAACCCCTCATCCTCCAGAGTATCTATCCGGCCTCCGCCCTGTCGCTGCTGGAGGGCGGCTATCATTTCAGCGCCGTTGCCGGCCCCACGCTCTTCGGCGCGGACTCTGTCCGGATGGAGAACGCGGATACCGTCCGCATCCACGCCGCGACGGAATCCGGCCTTTACGCGGTCACCCTTCCCAAGTCCGCCGCCCCCCGCCTCTCCTCCCTGAGCCGCTCCCTGCAGCTTTTCTCGGTTCCGGCGGACAACTGATCCGCCCGAAAGTTTCCTTTCACGGGATAAATATGGTATAATGACCCGTCTTATGATTGAACTGTTCCGTAAGGAGGTATTTCCCGTATGCGAGCTGTCCTTTCTGTTTTGCTTGCGCTCCTGCTGCTCCTCCCCTGCGCCGCGCTGGGCGAGGCTGCCCCGGCCGCTGAGCCGACCCTGTTCTCCATGCCGCTGCCTATCGATTTTTCCGGCGGAATGGTGCCCCAGGAGGAGTTCTACAAGGATGACTGGACCTACGAGGATCCCACGATCTCCGTGCATATCACTTTCCGGGATGATCTTTCGGAATACATGACCGGCTATAAGGGAAAGAAGCAGTCCGGCGCCTGGATCGTGGATATCCGGATCGGCGACGCCTCCCAGCTGCGGACCCTGGCCGCCGTATCCTTCAACAAGAAAGACGCCAAGGCCGTGGAGCAGATGGCCGGATGGGTCAACGCCGTCATCGCCTTCAACGGGGACTTCGCCGCCCGCCGGACGGAGGGGCTCATCATCCGCCAGGGGGAAACCTTCAAGAATAAGCTGAAAGGCGCGCTGGATGTTCTCGCCATCGACGAGGACGGCGATTTCCACGTCTTCGCCAAACCGAAGAAGGGCGAAATCGGCGATTCCATTGACGGGAAAAAGATCATCAACGCCTTCTATTTCGGGCCGATCCTGGTGGAAAACGGGGAGGTCCCCGCAAAGTTCACCACTTTCCGCTACCTGCATGAGGACGATTACTACGCCCGGCTGGGTATCTGCCAGGTGGGGCCCCTGCACTACAAGATGATCATCACCACCATGCAGGACGTGACCGTCGGCATGAAACTGACGGATTTCGCCCGGCTGTGCAAGGATGAGGGCGCCATTACCGCCTTCAACCTGGACGGCGGCTACTCCGCGGCCATGATCTTCCGGGGCGTGATGGTCAACGACACGAAGAGCGCCGAACCCCGGGACGTGCCGGATATCGTGTATTTCGCTTCCGCATGGAATGGAGAAGATATTGAATGAGTACCTATCTGTGGTTGATGGCAGCAGGCTCCGTCCTCATCTTCGCCCTGTACGGACTGCGCTGCGCGAATGCCGTGCGCCTGCCGCAGCTGAAGAAGCGCGCCTGGGAGACCGCCCTGCTGGCCTTCCTGTTCTCCGCCCTCTTCGGTACGGTGCTGGCCCGCTGCGGCGGTGCCCTGATGACCCAGGAGCTGGATTTTGAGTACGACGGGATCGCCGCCCTGGAACAGCTGCTGGAGTTTGATTTCGACAGGATGTCCTTCTTCTGCGGGGCGCTGGGCGTCTGCCTGGGCGTGCTGCTGGCCAACCGGCTGACCCGGAAAGGCTCCGTATGGGCGGGCATGGATGCCTTCGCCCCCTTCGGCGCGCTGCTGGTCTGCCTGTTCCGGATGGGCGAATGCTTCGCCGAATCCTGGGGAACCGGCGCCTCCCTGCCGGAGGGCAGCCCCCTGGCTTTCTTCCCCCTTGCCCTGAAGATTTCCTCTGACGGCGGGTACGAATCCTGGAGCTGGGCCGTCTGCGTGCTGTCCGCCGCCTTTGCCCTGGCCTGGGCCGCCATTGCTTTCTTCCGGCTGCGGAGCACCGGCCGTACCGGCTGGAATTTTACCCTGGCCCTGTTCTTCCTGGCCCTGCCCCAGGTGCTGTGCGAAAGTATGCGGTCCAGCGGCATCTACTGGCTCTTCGTGCACGCGGAGCAGCTGCTGTGCGCCCTGGTGCTCGCCGGCGTGATCCTGTTCTGGCTTATAAAGTCCGGCAAGGACCTTTCTTTCCCGCGCCGCTGGGCGCCCCTGGGAATCTACCTGCTGTGCATCAGCGCGCTGATCGTCATTGAGTTTGCCATCGACGGCAGTAAAATCAAAGTGCCGGGCATGACGCATGCTGCCTGGCACCTGGTAATGTGTGCGGTTGTCGCGGTGATCGGCGTTGCCGGCATGGCTGCCGCCCGGCGCTGGAACCGTCAGGCCTCTCCCGTGCCCTCCAGTCCGATTTCCGCTGCGTGAGGCTTCATCCCCTCGATGCAGATTTCAGCTACCTCCCGGACTTCCATGCCCAGCAGGTCGCATCCCTTCTGAATCAGTTCGCGGTCGCATTTGGCCGCGAATTTTTTGTCCTTGTATTTCTTCATGAAGCTTTTGATTTCCAGGTCCCGGATCCCCATGGGCCGCATCCGGGCGCAGGCCTGGATGATGCCGGTCAGCTCGTCCACCGTGAACAGGCTTTTCTCCATGTTCGTCTCCGGCTTCACGTCCGTGCAGATGCCCCAGCCGTGGCTCATGATCGCCCGCACGTCTTCCGGATCCACGCCGGCCGCCAGCAGTTCCTTTTCCGTGTGCTGCAGGTGCTCCTCCGGGTATTTTTCATAGTCGTAGTCGTGCAGCAGGCCCAGCGCCTGCCAGTGCTCCGCGTCCTCGCCGAAGTGTTCCGCCATGGCGCCCATGGCGTAGCTCACGTTCTTCGCGTGGATAACCAGGTGCTCTTCCGACACCATCGTCGCGTTCAGTTCCGCCGCTCTTTCGATACTCAGCATTTTTCCTGTCCTCCTCAATACCCTGTATTTCCTTCCCTCCGGGTCTGTTTTCAGAGCGGGTTTCATTATACAGTATCCGGAAAAGCAGATACAAGCTTCTTCCAAAACAGGCACTTGAAAAGAACAAACAAGGGATTTCCGGAACCTGCATCGAATATATTTATTCCAGCACAACCCTGAATAACGCAATATTTACTATAAGGAGGAACACATCATGTCCAAGAATCCCTATGCCGGCACGCAGACCGAAAAAAACCTGGAAGCCGCTTTCGCCGGCGAATCCCAGGCCCGCAACAAGTATACCTATTTTGCTTCCGTCGCGAAGAAGGAAGGCTATGAGCAGATTTCTGCCCTCTTCCTGAAGACCGCCGAGAATGAGAAAGAGCATGCCAAGATGTGGTTCAAGGAGCTCAAGGGCATCGGCTCCACCGCGGAAAACCTGGCTGCTGCCGCCGACGGCGAAAACTATGAATGGACCGATATGTACGAAGGCTTCGCCAAAACCGCCGAGGCCGAGGGCTTCCCGGAGCTGGCGGAAAAATTCCGCGGCGTCGCCGCCATTGAGAAGCATCATGAGGAACGCTACCGCGCCCTGCTGAAGAACGTCGAAATGCAGCAGGTCTTCGAAAAGAGCGAAGTGAAGATCTGGGAATGCCGGAACTGCGGCCATATCGTCGTCGGAACCAAGGCCCCCGATGTCTGCCCCGTCTGCAATCATCCCCAGAGCTATTTTGAAATCGCTGCCGAAAACTACTGATCCCGGAAAACGCCGGAGCTGATATTTTCCGGCAGGGTATCCTGAATCTGTTGCGGAAAGGAGGGAAACGTCGTCATGATCACCGCGGTCATTATCCTCGGGGCAGCGCTCATGATCTGGAATATCTGGCGCTTTATCAAACTCATGCGTTCCACCGACGACGTCCTTTCCGGCAACAGCACCCGCGACCGGCGCTGGCTGCTCCTGGGGCTGGTCCTGCTGGTCTTCTTCCTGGGCGGTTATCTCTTCGTCGGCATCTTCTCCAAGCCGGACTGGATGATGGCGCTGATCCTCTTCTTCGGTTCCGTCTTCGTCGCCATCGTACTGACCCTGATGTTCCACCTGATGGATACCGCGAAGACCCGAAGCATCGACATCGCGGAAGTCCTGGTGGGCGTCATCGACGCCAGGGATCCGAACCTGAACGGCCACAGCCGCTATGTCCAGCAGGTGACCATGCTGTTCTACCGCTACCTGCCGGCCGCCATGAAAAAGGAGATCAACCCGGTCAGCCTCGAATACGCCGCCCTGATGCACGACGTCGGAAAGCTCGGCGTTCCGGAATCCATCCTGAACAAACCGGGCACGCTGGATGAGGAAGAGTGGAAGGTCATGCGCGGCCACCCGAAAACCGGCGTGAAGATCCTGAAGCCGCTCTCCACCTTCCGGAATATTGCCCCCTGGATTGAGAACCATCACGAACGGCCGGACGGCAAAGGCTACTACGGCCTGACCGCGGACGAGATCCCGCTGGCCTCGAAGATCCTCGCCATCGCGGATACCTATTCCGCCATCACCATGCGCCGTTCCTACAAGGCTCCCCGCACCCACGAGGAAGCCGTGCAGATCATGCGGGAAGTCGCCGGTACCCAGCTGGACAAGGACCTGGTCGATATCTTCCTGACCATCCCCAAGGAAGAGCTGGTCCGCTGCATTCCCGAAGAAGTGAAATACTGATTCCTGCCCTTCGCATTACCAGATCTCATCTCCCTGGGGTTCTCCCCAATCCGGTTCCTCACTTTTGTTGCCCATTGCCGGAACTGAATAGCCCTTTCTGAGTTAACGCGATAACCGACCGCAATAATCATATCAAGGGAATAAAACAGATATTGATATGTTTTCCCGTTGTCGGCAACTTGTGCATATTTTGCACATGTTGAATTTTTATCCTGTTCATTTGTCTGATATATATGCCGGATAACTGTTTCTTTTGACGCCCCCTTCAGGGCATCTTTTCCGTTTGCAGGATAGAAATCCACGATGAGTCATGCTATACTGATCCGGCTGTATTGTTGTATTTCCTCATACCGTGCAGAATCTGTCTGGATTGAACGGAGCAGGTATATGAAAACTTTAGTCTTTAACGGATCCCCCAGGGCCGAAGGGGATACGGCCAGTCTGATCAGCCTCCTGGCGAAAAAGCTGACCGGCGAAATAAAAGTGATCAGCGCGTACAGGTGCAGCATCTCCCCCTGCATGGATTGCCGGTATTGCAAAACAAATCCGGGATGCGCAATCATGGATGAAATGCAGTCGGTTTATTCGTACATAGAGGAATGTGACAATATCGTTATTGCTTCGCCGATTTATTTTTCTGAACTGACCGGGCAGATGCTGAATATCGGCAGCCGCCTTCAGACATATTTCTGCGCGAAGCATTTCAGGAAAGAGACCCCGATCGCAAAGGAGAAAAAAGGCGCTGTGATCCTGGTCGGCGGCGGAGACGGAGATGCGGCCAAAGCTTACAATACCGCCTGCACGCTGCTGCGTCTGATGAACTGCACAGATATTTTCCGGATGATCTGCAGCCATCACACGGATACGACCCCGGCCATTGAAGACCGGGCTGCCGCGGAAGACATAGAAGAACTGGCAAGGTTCTTTTGCAGAAAGCCGGATGAAATCCGGGAAACCTGAAACAATTCGTGAGGAATCAGTATATAGCTGATATCCCGATTACAGACCGCCCGGCCGTGATGGCCGGGCTTTTTTCGTCTGCCGGATCATTTGTTGTACATGTGTTGTACACTTCTGCGGAGACTTGCTGCCACCCGGAAAATCCACCCGTATCAACAGGTGTTCCGGGACAAAGAAACGGAACAGAAAATGAAGATAAATAAACTTTGAACAGGTATCAGGAAAACGGGGGATCCGGAAATAAGCTCCGGATCCCCCGTTTTTTTTATTTTGTTTCAGCTGGCTGTTCGCAGCCCAGGAACATGGTATCCGCGCCTCTCCCGGATTCCGTTTTCCACCCGTCGCCCGTGGTTAACGAACCCAGGGAAGGACAGAAGGCGAACATGTAGTCCATCTCCGCCCGGGAAGTATCAAAGCTGCCCAGGTCCGGCGATGTAAGGTTGCTGCAGGTCATGAACATACAGCTCATGTCCTCCGTACTGGAAGTGTCGAAGCCCGTCAGGTCCAGGCCGGTCAGGGACTCACATCCCGCAAACATATAGGCCATGGAGGCAGCGGAAGATGTGTTCATGCCGGCCAGGTTCAGATCCGCCAGGGAATGGCACCGGTAGAACAGTGCCCGCATCCCGGTGACCTTCGAGGTGTCGAAGCCGGACAGGTCCAGCGATTCCATCGCGAAGCATTCCGCGAACATACCGGTCATGTTCACAGCCGCCGATCCGCCGTTCTTAGGGAAAGTAACGGACTTCAGCCCGTGGCAGCGGTAGAACATGCAGCGCAGGTCGGACACATTGGAAAAATCAAAAGTGGAAAGGTCCAGGTTCGCCAGTTTGTAGTCCCCCAGGAACATCTCCCGCATACTGGTGGCGGAAGAAGTATCCAGCGCGGAAACATCCAGTTCTTCGAGCGCCGGGCACCAGGCAAACATACCCCGCATCATTTTTGCGCCGGAAGTATCCAGGCCGGCCAGGTCAATCCGCTCCAGGCTGTAGCAGTGGTAGAAGAAAGCCAGGCAGGTCGTGGCGTGGACCGTTCCCCGGAATGCCGCGCTCCGGATTTTGTTCATGTACGGATACCAGGGCCGTCCCGCCGAGCTTGTCCAGGCCTCCAGCGTCCCTTCATTCCCGTCCAGCGGTCCGATCACCAGGTTCCAGTCCGCGTCAATCCGCCACCAGCACGTTCCGCAGATCCCGCCGGCCGCGTCATCCGGCTGCGCGCCCGGAACCGCCTGTCCGGCGCTCGCGCTGTCCTTCGCCGTAGTCTGCGCCGCGGCAGGCTGGCCGGCATCCTCGCCGTGGTTCTCCAGGACGGCGCTGATTTTCCCCGCCCGCTGGCGGATAAACTGTTTCAGCTCGATCACCTGGACCTCCAGGCTGGCGCTTTGCGGATCGGCGTTCGGGTGCCAGCGGTCCAGGTCCTGTTTCCAGGAAGCGCTGATCTCTCCGGCGTAACGGTCAATCAGTCCGCCGTCCTCGACGGCCTCCTCCAAGATCGGCTCCAGCTCTTTCCAGGCCCGGATCAGCTCCTCCCGGAACTGCGGATCGCAGGTGCGCAGGTGATCCAGCCAGGGCATGGAGATAATATCCAGGCCGTCGTCGTACATGACAGGATTCAGTGACTACTTCTATGTTGAGGGACTTACCAATTGCGATACCTCTCCCTTGTTATCTTCACGGGAATGAGGCGAGGTGAAGTTTTGGCTCTTCGCTGGGAAGATATTGATTATGATGGAAACGTGATCAACGTTCAAAGAAATGTCACCTACACCAACAATCAGCCATTCATCGGTTCGCCAAAGACCAATAGCGGATATCGGGCTGTTCCCATTCTGGATGAACTCCTATCTTTTCTCTCTCCTTGCGAAGAAACTGGATACATCGTCTTTGGGTCAGATTCCGAATCCCCGATGACTCTTCAGGCATTCCGCTGCATGATGGATCGCATTCATAGCACAATCGATCTACACGGGGCTACAGCCCACGTCTTCAGGCACACAATGGGAACTATGCTAAATGATGCTCAAGCGGACGTAAAGACCATTCAGAGCATTCTGTCCCATTATTATACATGTTTTTCTTCGTTCGTCACTTCCCAAATTGATACATTGCAAGTCAGACCTACCCCCTTCGTTCCACTTTCGGGGTATTGTCAGTTTTACTTTTCCCATACTGGTCCTG
>Ga0310690_10004671_pt1 | contig 19211 bp, 33 predicted proteins | sample AusTroGonzalo_MG_2_FD_207661 | JGI IMG/M metagenome (GOLD analysis project Ga0310690, IMG submission 207661) | Bovine rumen microbial communities from tropical cattle in Woodstock, Queensland, Australia - Gonzalo_04 (v2) (version 2) | ecosystem: Host-associated > Mammals > Digestive system >...
TCGTAAAGTTGATCCGGTACGTTTTCACGAGACCGACCGTGCTGATCAGCTCGATGTCGACGATGCCGTTACCGTCGATGCCTTCCTCAGAAACAAGAATTATGATGTCTTCACAGCTGCAGTCGCTCATCTTGTCGTTCTTCCTTTCACAGTAAATTTACCGTAGATCCAGTATTTGACCTCTCCGTTCGGTTCGATCGTCTTGAGATCCCACGCATAATCACCGGGCCAGAGCTCGGCGGTCTGCTCATGGGTCAGCGCAAGCGAGATCAGCCCGTCGACGCCGATCACGCCGACATGGATCTCAGCGGCGATCGTGTCGGAGTTCTGTTCCGGTCGGATCTCGGCCTTCGCTTCCCAGCCGGTGAGGTCATAGGTGTCGTGTGTCGTTTCATGTATGTAGCGCAGGTTCCGGTTCCAGGATTGGCCTTTCCAGCAGATGAAGTCCTGCCGGACCGGGCGCTTGAGTTTTTGAGGTACAGGCGGTCTGTTCATACTCCTCCTTTACAGCGCTGCCATGCGCTGGGCCACTTCTTTGTGTTGTTCGTCAGTCAGTGCCACCGCAAAGAACGCGGCGCAGATGATGTCTTTCCCTGAATGGTTGGCGTTGTTCAGGTCGGAGATCGCCGCGTGGGTGTTGCCGAAGGTGCGCCAGGACTGCTGGCTGCCCTTGCTTGTGCTCGCGTTGATCGTGTGGACATAACTCGTCATGTGGCCGCCGTTGATGTAGAGCTTGTTCGAGCTCCCGAAGTTCGCGCCAACGACCGCGGCAGCGTTGCCCATGGAGCAGTATGTCCACTTGTCCTCGCCGTGCGGATAGCCTGGGCCACTGTAGGTCCTGACCGTGCTCTCATCCGTGTCCCAGACAGCGGTGGCGGCACAGAGTTGAACAAGACCTGACGAGCCGCCGGCGGTGATCAGCCAGCACCGGTTTGCGTTCGCACGGTTGGCATAGCGGACGACTGCGGTCTTGATGTTCCGGCCGTTGAGCGTGCTGTTCGTCAGGTAGCCCTGCTGGCCCTGGTACTCTGTGGAGAACTTCCAACCTCTGGAAGCGTCCCAGGACGGGCTGTTTCCGGATTCGGATCCGAGCGTCAGGGTGTAGCCGTGACCGGTCACGTCCTCGCGTGAGACGTCCGCACTGGCCACGCCCTTGAAGAGGTAGGCCGCGAAAACATCGTCAGCGGAGTATCCTGAGGGAAGCCAGAACAGGCCCGAACTGGCCAGCAGCGCGTCGCGTTTGCGGATCAGGTAGTCGTGTCTCATGACGCCCTCATGCCGCCGCTGATGCGCACCAGTAATAAACGCCGTCCCACCAGATCACGAGGCTGTAGACCTTGGACTTGAGCGTCAGGGTATCGCCTTTCAGCTTCAGATTTGTGGTGCCGCTGATGGTCGTGCCGCCCTGGGTAATCGTGACGCCTGTGAAGGCAGAGCCCGCCTCGAAGGACACCGATGTGATGTATGTATCGTTCGGGATCGCCGGCAGGTTGATCGTCATGGATCCCTGGACCGTGTCGTTCCGGTACTCGTGATCATTGAGCGGGGCGATGGTGTCAGTTGACCAGGTGTCGACAGTGTCATCGTGGATCCTGAAGATGTAGCGCTTGTCAGTCACAGCGTCGGCCGCGATAGACACCACGGAAGCGCCGACTGTGATCTCAGCGAGCGGAATCTCATAGGTGCCGCCGGTGACCTGGACAAGGTCATCGACAGTCTCGCCGGTCTTGACATCCAGCACAGCGGTGGACAGTCCTTCGTTGCCGTAGACGATGCGGGCAACGATCAGATCGGTCCGCTCCGTTCCGGAGGCCGCGGCGATCGTGAGTTCTTTCTGGCTCGTGATCCAAATGTGGTGGTTGTCGACCATGGCCTGCCCGGCCTTGACGTAGACCTTCATCCCGTCAGCCTGGGCGAAGACCTCGAGCTCGTCATCAAGCCCGGCGATCACACCGTCGGGGATAAGGCCGCGGAAGAAGTTCGCCCAGTTGGACTGCTCGATCCCCATGAGGCCGTTGAAGAATCCGAATTTATCAGCTGATACGCTCATGTGTTCAGCTCCTCCTCTCTCATTCTCGTGTCGAGCCCGCGCAGCCTGTCGAAGATCTTCGCGAACTCTCCGTGTTCACACTCGCCGAGCGTCGGGGTCACAGCCTCGAAGCCGTCGGCGTATTTGATTTCAGCTGTCTTGATCGTCGTGGCGAAGGGCTCGCCGTCGATGATACAGGTCACGAGATCGCCGACGCGCCAGTCGTCCATGAAGCGGAGTTCCGGCGTCTCGACCATCGTGCCTGTGAATTTCGTGCTCGCCGCGCCTTCCTGCAGCGCCTTGTCGGCTTCGTTGTTGAGCAGGGTGTAGGCTTCGGCTTCTGTGGTCGTTACGTTGTCGTAGGTGCCGACTTTTACGTCGGACGCGGTGACGACCGATTCAAAGCGGCCATATTTGGCGATGCTGGCGGCATCCTCAGCGTTGACAAAGATCCGGATATCGTTGCCGTTGCCATCATCAAAGTCACCGGAGCAGACCAGCACCGCGTTGCAGGTCGGCAGGGTCATCGTGCGGGTCCACTTCGCGATGTTGCTGAACTCCGGAGCGATGATGATGTCCGTCCGATCGCGCTGGGTGTCAATGGCCACCGACTTGCCGCCGGTGTCAGGATCCCATACAAAACGCGGATAAACGTTGTTATCGTCCTCGGCACCGATCTCCTGCAGGGCCTTGTCAAGCGCTTCATACCGGTAGGCGCTCTCGGTGTTCTTGCCGAGGTTCGCGGATGCCGGAAGCGTCAGTCCGGAGATCTGACGCCCAGCGAGCGCGCCCGCGCCCATGTTCCGCCAGATGTAGTAGATCTGCCGCGCGTCGGCGTAGTTTGTCAGCTTATCGACGACGCCTTCCGCGAAGGTCACGGTCACGGGATCCGCATAGACCAGGTATCGGGCGAATATGATCGAATCCTCGAAGCCGGTCGCGGTCCATGTCTTGAAGCTCGCGGCAACATCGGAGCAGGTGATCTCGACCTGGTCAACGATCCCGGAGAAGAACACCACGCCGTTCCGGTACCAGATCAGGCCGTCGCCCGGCTGGATGTCGTCGATGTCGATGCCGGCGCCGGTGATCTGAAACTTTGAGATCTCACCCCAGTTCAGATTGATGGTAAAGTCCGTGTAGCGCTGGACGAGTTCCTCGCGGATGCCCGTCGTGCGGTTCCTGCGGAAGATGGTGTAGGACCCGTTCATGCGCTGAGCCAGCCTTCCGTGTACGTGAAAGCAACGCCGGACCCGCCTGTCGCTTCGCTGTTGCGGTAGTGGATCGTGTTCACACCGCGCTCCAGATAGAAGTCGAGCGAACTGTCCGCGGTGAGTTTGTTCAGGATGTTGGTCTCAGTGCCCGTGAGCTCGTCAACGAGTACGCACTTGCGATGCAGCGGTTTTGTCTCCACGAGGATGTAGGAGGACCCGCCGAGCGTGATGTCGTTGGCGAACTCCAGCTTTTTGCCGGTCAGGTCGTTGATGATCCGGATGTTCTTGGAACTGCCGGAGATCGTGATCGTCGGGTAAATGCGCTGGGAACTGAGGAGCAGGTCCTCCGCTGTCTCGTAGGCCGCGGACATCATGTAGATACTGTTCGGATTGTGATCACTGTCGTCGTGGCTCGGATCGTCCAGGTCTCGCATGTAGAGCCCGCCTGGATTGTGGTCGATGTCATCGTGATCCGGATCCGCGAGGTCGTGCATCATCAGGAAGCCCGCCGCGTCATCCGCTTCGATGCGGTAGACCGTCTGGAAGTCGTTGTAGAACAGCGGATCATTCGCCCGGAAGGTCAGGCTGAACTTCATATGCGTCGGATAGTTCCGGACGGCATCGTTCATGCCGCCGGTGTAGACGCAGTTCAGGACCTTGTATGCGTTCTCGGTCGGTTCCCAGACCTTGAGCCTGCCCCAGTTGCCTGTGCGCGCACCTGTCTGGATCAGCTTCTGCTTGACCGCGTCCAGTTTTTGGGACAGGTCGTGCGTACCGGTCGGCGCCCAGAAGTTTAGGGTAATGTCCCTGGGCTGAGCGTTGACCACGACGATGTCTGTGGATCCATCCCCATAAAGGATCTCGGTGTACTTGAGCGCAGGAGCCTCGAAGCCCTTGCGCCCGTAGAGTTCGCCGATGAAGGTCCTCGCGGTGTCGTCGAGGATGATCTCCTCGCCGCGCGCGTTGATGTATGAAACGTTGATCATGCTCCGAGCCTCACTTCCTGCCGGATCGCTCCGGTCACTGCGCTGATGACGTAGTCACGGAGGTAACTCTCGCCGTAGACGTTGCCGAGGTTGACGTTGATCGTCGTGCCGTAGTCCTGCAGATGATCATTCGGAACGACATAGCCGTTGGTCTGCGGGACGAACAGTTCGGGCCCGACCTCGCCGATGATGTACGGATGGCCGGCATAGACCGAACCGCCGCCTGCCCTTCCAGGGTATCCAGGGATCCCCATCGGGTTGCTTGCAGTCGCGCCGATGCCTGTACTGCCACCTCCACCGCCGCCGGTGATCAGGTCACGTGCCCAGTCCGGGAGCAGTTCCAGCAGCTTCTGTTTGATGGAGTCTTTGACCTCGTCGATACGCGTCTGGATGCCGGAGACAATGGAGTCCACGAAATCCTTGCCCTTCTGGATCAGTGTCTCCGGGTCGAGCGCGGTTGAGACAGCCGTCTTGATCTCGGTAAACTTCGTGACGACCGATTCCTTGAAGCCAATCAGGTTGGCCTTGAGCACGTTCAGCTTGGACTTCCACTCGTCAAACTTCAGCTTGATGGCGTCGATCGAAGCAGTGAGGGAGATCTTCACGTTCTCCCAGGCTGTCTTGCACCATTCCGTGATCTCGCTCCAGTGCGTTTTCAGGGCGATCCCGGCGACGATCAGGAGAGCGATCACACCGCAAACGATGAGGATCGGTGCGCTGATGGCGCCGATCGCGACGCCGGCAACAGCGAAGACCGGGGCCAGCGCGGCGAAGACCATAAGCCCAAGAGCGGCCACTGTGACGACCGCCATGATGCCCATCGCGAGATTCGGATGAGCGTCGATGAACGTCGTCACGTTGTTCAGCAGGTCCGTGATAACAGGCGCAGCCTCCTTGATGACTGGCAGAAGCGCCTCACCGAGCGATGTCTTCAGCTCCGAAAACGCGTCCTTCATACTCTCGACAGCTGTCACAGCTTCCGGATCCGTCTTGATCGCGTCTTCCAGGGCGCCTTTGACGAAGCCGCCGATTGCTTTGCCAATGACCATACATGCCGCGGCGACTTTGACAGCGTTGACCGCGGTTTCTTTGAATGAATCCTTGAGGTTTTTGACAGGCGCGTTCGCGGCTGCTATATCTGTTTTCGCGGCATCGCCTACGTCTTTGATGGCGTCGGTGGTCTGAGACATCTCCTCCTTCAGGTCGGAGACGTCACAGCCGATCTTGATGGTGATGCCTTCTATGCTTGCTGCTGCCATTCTTCCTCGTCATCCTGCGGTTCCAGAACCGCATCTGTTCGTTTTATTTGTTCCGGCCAGAGCAGGAGCTTCTCCGGCTTCGGCGGTGTCTTGCCCTTCGGCATGTTCGCTCGAACAAATAGCGCCTTGAAGTGGGCGAAGAGATTGTCCAGGACTGCCAGTCCCCACGGTTCAAGCCTGTAGAAGGCTATCCACTCGTCCACCTGCTGCGATGACATCTCACGGAGCATCGCGTCAGGGTTGGCATATCCGAGCTGGAGCGCTAATCGTAGGACAAATCTCCGCTCGGGGTCCCGCCTGAGTTTTTTTCGGCGTCCTCGATCGCCTTCTGGCGTTCCCGCATGCCTGAGATCTCAAGCACACGCATGGCGATCCGCGTGATGACCGCGGTGGACTTCTTTGAGAGTTCCGCGATCTGTTCCCTGTGGAGGATGCGGTTGCCGTCCTGGTCGACGATGGCCATCACACAGAGGGTCTCGTCGATGTCTTCGCGGCCGGCGTCGATCGCCTTCTTCAACTGGACACGCTGACCTCCGGAGAGGCTGCGGATCCGGACCGTCCCGCCCCACTCCGGGCAGTCGACCTCGTCATAAACGAAGTCCTCTGCCTGGAGAATGGACGCGGCGTCGTTCAGGTACTTTGTCATGATTTCCTCTTTTTGTTTTGTTTTGTTCAGCTCAGCAGGCTATCGGAGACGTCTTCGACATCACCAATTGCAAACGCGACTTTGTCCATAAGGACGTCCGGGTTCTGCGCGTCGACGTCGGCACGGGTGATGCTCATCACCTGCGCAACGAACTGTAACGCAAAACCATCCGGATAGGTTACACGAAACAGTCGGCTCTCTTTAGTCTCCTTCATCTCAAAGAGGATCTGATGCGTTGGCTCGGTGCGATCGGTCTCCATATCCACTTCCCAGTCACCAGGGTTAGCAAGGTCGGAGCTGATAAATTCGCGGTTCTTTGAGCCGTTATGAGTAACTTCGATCTTCTCCTCTTCCATCTTCAGACCAGGAATGGTCCGCAGGCGCGGGATCTCGGTAAAGGTCGGATTCTCACCAGCGGAGCCAATTTCCAGCTTTGTTTTGCGGTTGCTGTAGTATTTGCCCATTTCTACTCCTTCGGCCGATGTCCGGCCTTTTTGATGTGACGAATGAATTCGTCCTCGTTGATCGTTTTGAATCCGCAGACACACTCGCGGATCAGCCAGCCATCCCAGTTTGCGGGGCGATGGCGATGCCTGCCAGCTGGAGCCAGACGCGCTTGGTCTGGATCTGCGGTTCCCACATGTCCTTCCGCGTTCTCAGGTCGATGTCGAATGTCCAATACTTCGCCTCGATTTCTTCGCCAGTTGTAAGGGCGATCAGTTCGGACGCCATGTCGTCGATGTCTTCCAGCGAGCCAAAGAGGCTGGCCTCGATGGTGATCTCATGGACGGGCGTGGATCCGGATGAGTTGATGCGGACCTTGTCGGCCGTGATGAGCCAGACGCAGATGTGTGCGGTCTGTCTCTGGAGGCTGTCAAGGACCTGAAGCGGGACAGCGCCGTGGAAGATCCTGCAGTCGTCCGGAAGGGCGGCTTTGAGGAGCGCGGTGACCGCATCATATACTTGCGGCGTCGCTTGCGATTGCGGCATATAGATCCTCCCTCATGATTTCCACGATCTCTTCTTCATGCCCGAGAATAGCGGGCTCGATGTAGTGCTTTTCTTCGATGTGGACCTTCTTCGCGAAGATCGGCTCATCGTCATCACCGAACCAGCGGAGCGCCTTGGCTTTCTTCGGAACGATGTCCCCGCCATATTCGTGGATAGCGGCGTATTTGATCTTTGGATCGTACATCGTTGGATAAACCAGACACACCGCGCCTTCTTTTTCGTTGCTCGTCGTCTGCGCTCCGACGGACGCGGCAAGCCTTCCGGTGGACTTTGTGGTGAAAGTCGTATAAATTGACTGGCGCAGCCATTCAGCGACCGCGTTCCCCGCGTCTGTAACCATTTCAACAGCCGTCCGCATGCGGATGTTGTCGGACAGGCTGTCGAGATCGCGCTGGAGTTCGTCCAGGCCTTCGATCTCGATGGTGAAGGCTTCGCCGAATGTCCGCGGGGTGTCGCTCATAGGTAGATCTCCATCAGGTCGGCGACGATCGCGGACGGACCTGGATCGGGAATCCTGCTGACCTCGAACATGCGGGGCTCGATTTCCTCACCGTAGGCGGTCAGGATCGTGACGCGATCCTTGACGCCGATGTAGGTGTCGAGCGGCAGGCGGAGCGTGGCATCGGCTTCGGCCGTCTCGTAGAGGCTGCCGGAGTTGTGACTGCCGTTCGTGCTGTTGAATCCGCAGATGGTCTCGAAGGCGTCGCCATAGCTTACCGTGCCGTCACCGGCAACAACGTAGGGCTCGATCCTGCAGGTGTGCTGCATGGATCTCACCTGCGTGTTCCGCATGAAGGCACGGGCAGCGGACGTGATCATTCAGCCTCCACACGCTTGAGCGTCGGGTCGATGATCATGCCGGTCGAGGACATCGCGGCACAGCGGGCGGCCTCGTCAAGGCAGCGCTGTCGGGCGGCTGTGAACTCGTAGGTCCCGCCGTCCACACTGAACTTGTCAGGGCTCGACGCCAGCGCGGCAGCTTTGTAGGTCCAGACATCGGACGCAGCCAGGGCGACATCCCCATTGCGGGCAACGAGGATCTCATCGAGGCGCTGGGTTGTCCAGTCGGATCCTTCGGACGCTTCGCCTGTCAGGAGCCGGAGCCTGGTGATCTCTGAGGAGGTCGGTCTGTATGTCATAGGTAAGCCTCCAGTGTTTTGACGAATCGCGGGCCGTCGAAGGGCTCGCCGATGAAGCGGGCACGCCAGTCCGCGACGTCCGATGATCCCTCGCATGCCTTCGCGATCACCTCAGCAGGATCTCCCTGAAGGATGTCGAGCGGGAACATCAGCAGGTCCTTGTAGTCGTCCCAGTGCTTCACATAACAGAAGCCGATCTCGGACGAGCCGGATCGGGGCGGGACGTCTTCTCCCATCATCACGGTCGGGATGCCGAGAGCAACGGCGATCCAGGCGAATGTCTGGTGCGCCACGACCACATCGGCCGTCTCCATGTCGAGGGTCGAGTTGTTTTTGCGCCCTTTGTGGGCCTCGACCAGTTCAGGGAGCTCGGCGCAGATCCCAGCCAGTTCGGGGATGCCGCACTCTTCGAGCGTTCCGATGTATCGGACGGAGAGCTCGCAGCCGTGTGTCTGGCAATAGCCGACGAGGCGGGCGAGCGTCCTGCGGTTCAGATCCTTGTCGACCTGATGCAGGTATCCGTTTCCGTTCGGATGGATAGGCGCAAAGCAGATCCTCTCCACCTTGGAGGTCGGCCGGAAGGGTCTGACATCACTGTAGGCCCATCCGGTGACCTCGACAGGGTAGGGATAGTGAATGATCCGCATCAGTTCTTCACCGCCTGGCGCCTGTGTGAACATGGCGCGGACGGGCTGCGCTTCGACACAGCCGTCATACTGCACCATGGGGCGAGCGGCGTGCGGGTAGAGGAAGACGGGAATGTTTCTGCCGCCTGCTTCGGCCATCATCTCCGGACGCCAGTCGGCATCGCTCAGGTAAAAGCGAACGCCTTTGACGTTGTCGCGTTCCGTGAAGAGCCAGCCCGCGTCAGCGAGCGCATCACGGTAGGCATCGGATTTGTGCTGATGATCGAAGATGCGGCAGAGCTTCATTTCGTCTTCCTGGACCGTTTGGTCACGGTCTTCGGCTTCGGTTCCTCTTTTGGAGCTTCTTCAGCCGGTTTGGCAGGAGCCGGTTTGGGTGCCGGCTCCTCGATCGGTTTCATACCGACGCGCGTCGCCATCTTACGCAGACGGGAAGGACGCGGAGGTATTGGACGTGTGGACGTAGATGCCCACACGCTGGTTGTAGTAGGCGTCGACGATGCCGTACTTGCGATACTTCAGCAGGAAGGCGTCAGCGGTCTGGTTGTCTTCCGGGCTGATCAGGTTGGAGACGACATGCTTGTCGTACTTGATCACCGCCGGTTTGTAGACGATGACGAAGTTCAGCCACTTCGCGCCGGAGGCCGGAACATAGTGGCCGGCATAGCTGTCGTCAGCGCGGCCGGACTGCAGGTCGATCGCGGAGATGAAGCGGGTCTTCGGGACCTTGACGATCTTCGCGAAGCCGTCGAGGATGCGGCGGGACTTGGTCAGGTCGAGATCCTCGAGGGAGTTGATGAGGGTCGGGGTCGCGTAGAGGTAGCGTTCCTCTGCCGGGACTTCGTCGTTGTCCATGGTGTCGACCGCAGCGCGGAGGGCAGCCATGAAGGCGGCGGCGTTCGCCAGATCGGCGGCAGCCGGAGCGGTCACACCGGTCAGACCGGCGAGAGTCGCGAAGGTGAAGGCGTCCGCTTCAGGGGCGACTTTGGTGCGCTGGAGTTCGGCACCGGCACGGCCGGCGGCGATGTTGAAGGTCTCCTGATCGTCCATAGCGTCGATCATGACCTTGATACCGCGATCGTAGTTGAACTCGGCGTACTTCCAGGCAACGTTTACACCGCCATCCGGATAACCGGTGGTGCGGCTGTAATCACCGAGGCCCTTGGTCTCGATTTCGGGATAATAGATCTGGTTGGCGTTGGATCCGGCGCGGGTCAGCGCGATGTCGCCGGTCAGATCGGAGGTTACGGACGCCTTGGAGAAGACTTCGTCCAGGAGATCCGTGTAATTGTGGGCAAGTGAGATGCTCATGGTTTACTCCTTTTTCACAGACAGGCCCATCGCCGCGCGGAGTTTGGCGTCGTTGACGTCGTCGATGTCCGCGCCACCGAAGCCCGGCATGTTCGGGACGATCGGGTTCGGGTTGGCGAAGATGCCCGTCTTGTCTTTGGTCAGGTCCGTGAAGATCTCAGTGATCCCTCGGCCCTGATTTTCCGGTTTCGCGAGCTCAGCCTTGATCTGGCTGATCATCGCGGTTTCTGTATACTCGTTCACGAACTTCTTGTCCGCAGGGAAGGCGGCCCTGATGGTGTTGGTGAGGCGCTCGTCCGCGGCGGCTTCTTCGGCGGCTTTGCGGTCCGCTTCGAGTTTCGCCTTGAGTTCGGCGAGTTCCGCCTTCACGGCTTCACCGGCGCCGGCTGACTGCTCCAGTTCGTCGACCTTGGCTTTGTATGACTCCAGTTCGGTCTCGGCTGCAGTGCGGGCGGCGTTGGCTGCCTGGATGTCCTTTCCGTACTCGGCCATGATCCTGTCGATGGCTTCGTCGGGGACGCCTGCTGTTTTCAGAAATTCTCGGTTCATGCTTTTGTCTCTCCTTACGCTGTTGTTGACGCGGACCCGATCCGCGCGGGATGTCGGTCAGCATACGCCCTGACCACGGCGGGGAGGCAGTTAAACAAAAAAGCGCCGACCACAATTGGTCGGACGCTTTCCGGGAGCTGCCCTTATGGATATTATACCACAGTCACTTCAGCTTTTCTAAGCCGAGTTCTGCCAGTGTCTTGGCGTGCGGGATGTCGCCGAACTCTTCGGTGTGCTGAAGTTCCGCAAGGTCGTCGAGGCTGATGTCACCGTTCTGCCATGCTTCCCAGCGGGTCTTGCCGAGGATCTGCTTCTGCGTCTCTTCGTCCTGCTCCTGCAGCCACTTTCGGCCTGTGTAGTCGTCCTGCGCGTCCTTGCCGACGGGGACGAGGTAGCACCTGCCATTCGGGTGATCGCTGAAGTCGGAGGCTGTGTCGTAGACGGTGCCCTCGAGCATCAGGCAGGCGAGGCAGGCGGTCGAATGGTTGGCCATGCGGCGGACCTTGGTGATGCCGGCGCGCTTGAGCATCTCGGTGATCGCTCTCCGAAAGACACGCTCGGCAGTGGTCCGGATCACGCGCTGGAGATCCGACCAGGCTGAGGCGAGGATGCGCTCAGCCTGCTCACGGACATAGCTTCCCGCCTTGTCAGCGAGCGACTTCGCTGTGCGCACCGCGTCGCCGATCGCGTCGGCAGCGGTTTCCGGTAACTTGTGCAGGAGTTTCTTCGCGGAGGCTGAGACACCTGTGAAGAGTCCCGCAGTGTTGATCCGCTTGTAGCGTGTCTCGTGCGTGCGCTTCACGTACTTGGCCGAGTCATCACCGCAGGCGACACCCAGACGGGCGGCGTGGTTGATGAGGTCGTCCATCTCATCGTCAGCCTTGAGGATCATGTTGATAAGGCTTCCGAGGATCTTCACGCGGCCCGTATAGTTATACTCGTGGTCGAGCGGGACGCGGGAGCGCTCCATCCGGTCGAGTTCCTCAAAGATGGATTTGCGGGCGATCCGGAACGCCTGGACAAGGCGCTGGTTTGTCTCGTCCTCATAGAAGTCCATCTGGCGGCGGTAGGCTTTGACGACCCGCAGGGAACGCGCCTCACGGGACTTGTCTGTGAGCATCATTCTTCAGCAGGCTCCGGTTCTTCCAGGGTGACGGGCTCGCGGCTGTCGCGGATCATCGCGTCACGGAGCAGCTGATCGGCGAGGCTGGTCTTGCCGGAGGCGATCTGGGCGCAGGCGGCCCTGGCTTCGTCGATGGTCTCGTCAGCGTAGATGAACATGCGGACCTCGGCCGGTTCAATTGCACCGACACCGACGCCGCTGATCAGCTGGTTGAACGATTCCTGGCTTGACTCGATCATGCTGTAGGACCAGTCGATGCTGATCTCGTGCTCGCCCATCGGCGCGAGGTTGTAGGCATTGATCAGGATGTCCAGGGCGTCGACCAGGTCATCCATAGCGCCGGCGATCGCTGTGCGCATCGTGTCGATGATGGCATAGGTGTCGTAGTTGGCGGCCTTGATCTCGGTGGCGGTGGCTCCGTGGCTGGACGGCTCGGTCAGGATCCCGCGAGAGGTACCGACCTGCTTCTCGAGTTCCTCATAAAGGTGCTGCAGTCTGGAGTAGTATGCGGATTCGCGGATGTCCGGATCGTAGACTTCCCACAGCTTACCGGAGTTGTCGAGGCCGCGCGGCATGGTCGGCATGAACAGCCCGGTGACGGGCAGGTTCCGGCGTCCGTTCTTGACATCGAAGAGCGTCGAATCCATCCCGACGATAGGTTTCTTCAGCTTGTACTCTCTGCGGATGTCCTCGAAGCACTCTGTGATCTCTGCGATCTTGTCGTCGCATCCGAACGTGATCGGCGCGCCATAGTAGTCCTTTGTGTGCCGGCTGTCAACCGGACACTTCAGGAAGGCGAGCGGGAGCCGGTCCGCGCCGCTGATGGCGAACTCGTCCGGGATCTCAGCCCATGCCGGGATCGTGGACATGCGCACCGGTGAGCCTGCCGCGTTGGTGGCGCGCTGGCGGATGATCAGCGTCGTGCCGTCGAGGCTGTAGTCCGTGTAGCGGAAATACCGCTTGTCATCGACCACGGTCGTGTCCGCGATGATGGACACCGCGCGGAGTTCATCGCCGTTCACGCGGTTGATGAGCATGCTCGACTGCGGGACGGTGTCGATGAAGATCTTCCCGCCGGTGACATAAGGCAGGAGGATCACGCCGCCGGTCCCGAAGGCCGTGCTGACCCACTTGCGGGAACTGCGCCAGAGCGGCTGGACGATGGAGCTCAGGAGCTCGGCGCGGGCGTTCCCACCGGTGACCTCGATCGTGGATTCCGTGACGGTGAGCGTGGACAGCTTGCCGGCGAAGATGGCCGTCATGTTGTAGCCGGTCGGATCGCGGTAGCGCGCGCCCTGCTGTGTCAGGATGTTCGCTTCGGTCTGGGTCGTGACGGGATCAATGCCAAACAGCTGCATGATCACGGTCCGGATGTTTTCAAGAAAGTTCATAGTCCCTCCATCTCCGCGATCAAGCGCGGGGCATATCGTTCAAAGCTGTACTCGAAGGCGTCGAGGCTGTCGATGTCGGTCGAGCCGTTGTCCAGGCGGACCCACGTGCCGGGCTCGTCCGGATCCCAGATGCACTGGCTGAGAGCGGTCTCGAGGCTTTCGGTCTGACCGGTCACGAGGCTCAGCCGGTTTGTGGACATGAGGAGCTCGGTGACGCGGATGCGGTCGATGATCTCGGTCTTGGCAGAGTTGGCGACGGGGAAGTCGGCAGCCTGCCGGAATGTGTTGATGATCGCCTGCTCGGCCGAGTCGCAGTAGGCGACGGTGATATCTTTGTAGTCTTCTCGCACTTCCGCAGCGAACTGGAGGAAGTGCTTCGTGAGCGCTTCGACGCTGAGCCCTTTGGCGGGGAGCCTCAGCGATTTAAGAACGACAACATGCCAGTCTTCAGTGAGGCCGGTGGCAATGAAGGCGTGCCAGGATCCGGTGCCGCCGAAGTCGACACCGAGGTTGATCGCCTGGTATCGCTTCTCGAGGGCTTCGGCCTTGGTGGTGCGCCAGTTCTCCGGCTGATCGGCGTATGCCTGATAGATCAGTCCTTCTGCGATCACGCGCTGTCCGAGGATGTCGCGGCGGTACCACACCGAGTCCTTGCGGTAGCGGGCGATGAAGGCATCCCGCTGGGCGTCGGTCATCGAGGCGTTGTCGTGGATCGTGAAGTGCTCGTAGAGATATCCGTGGAGCGCTTCGTCACGGTAGCGGTCGATGTACTCGGTATAGATCCGGTGACGCGGGCTCGACGGGTTGAGATCCCAGAGCGTCATCGGCTCCTGAGCGGCGGCCTGTCTGGCCATGGCGACCTTGATGAAGCTGGTCCGGCTGTCGTCACAGTCGTAATGCTCGTTTATTTCCGTAGCGATCCAGAGGCCGTAAGAGTTCCCGAGGATCCGCTTGTAGCTGTCGGCCTTGCCACCGCCCGCGAAGATGACGATCTTCTCGCCGGTCTGCGTAGCGATGAAGAGCGCCTCATTGTCGCGGTACTTGCCCCAGTGCGATCTGCCTCGGAAGAGGTTCTCTAAGCCGAAGCCGTTGCAGACGCCTATGTTCAGCTTGGCGTTCCCGATTGTGGATCCGGTCGCCAGGTGGAACTTGTCGGGCGTGGTCTCGAGATAGGCCGCCGCGATGACACAGTGGTCAATGGTCTTTCCGGCGCGGACTGCGCCTTCTGCCACGCAGAAACTGCCGCGCTTGATGGCCTTGCGGATATAGGCGCGGTGCTTGGCAGTGAAGGGCGCCCACTTAATCGTCCGAGTCAGGGTCATTGATGAGCTCCGCGAGGATGGTGAGATCCTCGATGTCTGTGACTTCGCCGGCGGGTTTCTTCGCCTCGAACTCTTCGCGCTTCAGCTTCAGCTCTTCGCGCTTGATCTTGCGGTCCTCAGCCTGCAGGTCGAGGCGCGGGCTGAGTCCAGCGTATTCCATGATCTTCTCGTAAGCCTGCGGATCACCGCTTTCATCGACGCGCTTGATCATGGCGCGATCCATGCGCTCCTGAAAGGTCATTCCGCTGAAATCTTCCATAGCCAGAAGCTCACGCCAGCGCTGTTCGCGTTCTTTGCGCGCCCTGGCATTTGCGGCCTTTGCCAATCCACCTTTTCGGGCAGTTCTCGCCTGCATCTCGCCTGCAGAGAACTGTGTGGCTTTGCCTTTTGTCAGGTTCTGGTCGTTCATTGTTGTTCCTCTGTCTGCTACACCTTCTCCGGGCCGTTGTCGAGGATCTGGGTCTCGCCGTCGTGGATCGCGACCCAGTAGGTGACAGGTTCGGGGTAGACCTCGGCGTAGGTGTAACCGAGGCGCTGCGTGGTTCGGCCGGTGAAGCGGAGGCGGGTGCCCTGCTGGTAGACGGTCTGGCGCTTGGAGAAGTCCGGCGCCCATGCCCACGCGCCGAGCGGGGCGGTGATCATGACATGGTCGCCAAGCTGGTCGGCTTCCTTGAGGTACGGCTTCACCGGCTTCGGTTCCACAGGCTCGGTGAAGTCGGCGAAGGACTGGAGCGGCAGATCCATCGGGTCGAAGTGTGACTTATAGTCCGTCCAGGTGCGCCGTGCCTCGAAGTGCAGATGCGGGCCGGTGCTGTTGCCGGTGCTTCCGCTGTAGCCGATGACGGCGCCCTGCGCGACCTTCTGGCCGGTGATCACGGTGATGGAGTTGAGATGAGCGTAGAGCGTTCCGTTGCCGTCGGCGTGGTAGATGACCACCTTATAGCCGTAGCCTGTGCGATCCCAGCCGCACTCTACGACGCGGCCGTCATTGGATGCCAGGATCGGCGTACCGATCGGGCAGGCGTAGTCGATGCCGGTGTGAAAGGCGCTCGTGTCGGTTGCACCGTAGGTCTGTGTGATTGGGTAATCGCCTTTGAAAGGCTGTCTGTAGCTCATGTCGCTCCTTATAGGCGCCCGAGGCCGATTTGAACGGCCTTACCGGTCAGGAAATTCTAAAGCATCCCGGTCTGGCTCCCCGCCCGGGCGGTGTTGGTTAGAAGTTGGCGCGGTCGGTCGGGTTGTTGAGGATCCCGAAGCCGATCAGGATGCAGCCGACTGCATCGACGACGGTCTTGAAGGTCGTCTCGGGAATGCCCCATTTTTCCGTCAGTCCGAAGGCGTTGAGGATCGTCCAGATGGCGCCGAGTGTGCTGAGCCAGACTGCCCAGGAACGCCAGCGCGGCTGCGGATCCACGACGATGTAGTTCTCTTTTACGTATTCTTCATTGTCAGTGTTCATTGCGTGCCTCCAGTTTTTCCAGTCTTGTGAAGACTTCGGTCAGTCTGGTCTCGATCACGACAACGCGCTCCGAGATGATGCTCACCGACCGCATGTCCTTCTGAAGATCGCGGAGCATATCCATCGCCTGCGACAGCTTGATCTGGATCTCCGCCATCTCGGTTGTCTCCTGCCGGTCTTCATGGCGCTGGTTCATCTGCCAGTTTTTAAAGCCAAGGATACCGGCGAGGACGGCCAGCAGGATGTTCAGGAACGTCTGCCAGTCCATTGTCACCTCCGTGTGGTATAGAAAAAGCGCGCACCGGTGAAGGTACGCGCTTTCCGAAAGTCTGCGTTTTCTACATTATACCACATCGGGCCGAGCATTGCTCTCCTGCTTCGGGCGCAGGTTGGTCGTCAAGTTGACGCGCTTGACCTTGCCTTCGGAGACTTCCACTTCGATCTTGCCCCAGTGATATGAGTCACGGAGGAGCCGGATGGCGTCGGCGATGAGGATGTAGGCTTCCTGGTCAGTCATCTTTGCCTCCTGTGCCGTCGCGCAGCTTTTGGATCCACCGGAGCAGGTCGCGTCGGTAGTCTCCGGAGCAGGCGTCGGTGGACTTGTCATAGTATGGGCAGGCTTTGATGCCGGGACGCCCGCGGCAGACTTCGCCGGAGATGCAGTGACGCGCGCCTCGGATAACATCGTCGAGTGGTTTGAGCGGTTTCTTGATCATCGCCAGATCTCGTAAATCAGGATCAGGAGCATGGAGACGGCTGTGAGCGCGATCGCGATCAGCGCCGCTTCAATCATTCCTGAGCTCCTTGATGGTGTCGATGATGACGGTCCACGCCAGGACACCGATGAGCCCGAAGAAGCCGATCCCGGCGATGTACATAACAAGCCTGAAGATGATGTGCAGGATATCGAGTATGTTCATAGATCCACCTCCATAAGGTACTTGTAGATTATGTCGCAGGCCTCCTCGGAGCCGTGCGCGACTTCGGCACGGTAGTGCTGGTAGTTCAGTTCGGTGAGCCAGTCCTGCTGGTGGTCGCTGACCTTGCCGCCTTTCCGGCGCTTCATTTCGATATAGAGGCCATGGAATCCACCGCGGGCCACCGGCAAAAACAGATCTGGCACGCCAGGCTTGACGCCCTGGGCCTTGAGTTTGGCGGCGGTCATGATCGGCCGGAAGCCTCCGTTCGGGATGTGGTGAAGCAGGTGGAGCTCCGGGATCTGATGCTCCATCAGCTGCGCCCACTCAAAGACGGCCGCCTGCTCCGCTTCCTCTGTCGGCTGATACGCTACACCGGCCGCGGCGATCGTGCGCCGTTTTGCTATTTCTGACATTTTCGTTGGTCCTCCGTTCATATGTCTTCCCGTCTGTGTTCAAGTGCCTGGCGTTCCGCGAGCTTCGTGCGGATGTCGTCAAACGATGCTGCCACGATGATGTTGTCGGCCCCGTTCGCGCTGAAGTGTATGATCGAGCAGCATCTCTCACAGTCCCGTATGATGAACGCCACGCGATCCATGTTTACCAACGTATTTCCAAAACTCATGAAATTCATACGTCCTCCCTTCGTAAGTCCCAGCCGATCTCGCGCGCGATAATCCGGCCGTCTTTGATGATCCAGTCATCATCGTCACAGGTCACCCAGCGGCCGACCTGATCGCGGTGGACCATGCAGCTGCGCCACATGCCGCGCTCCCATCGGCGCAGGTGGTAGTGCTTGCCACCGATCTCCGCGACCAGGTCCCCGGATGGCATCAGATCGACCAGTTCAGTCATTTCTTCACCCAGTCCCCAATCTGCACACTGTCATAATACCGTTCCGAAACGAACCATGAATCGAATTCGTCGCCATTCTGGACCGTCACGATCCACTGCTCAGAGTGCCATTTGCACTTATTATCGTCGCAGGTGCTATAGCCAGGAAAGCTCATTTTGTTTGTGACCAGCCCTTCGACCAGGCGGGGCCTTGTGGCCTCGTAGACGATAAAACCGATACATCCGACTACAAAGATGATCACAATGATCAGTTGTCCCCAGTCGTACAGGAAATCAATTATCCGTTTCATGACGTTCCTTCCTGTATGCGTTCCACCCGTTTTCCTTGCCTTGCCAATATCTATGCAGGCACAGACTTATTTCTGGAATCAGGTGTGTGTCCGTAACTCTCATGACAATGTCCCAGCGCGATTCCCGACCGTCTGCTTCCACCCAAACAGGCTTTCCTATCATCTGCTTCAGTTCGTCCCAGCTTAACGCAGGATTGCAATGCTCCTCGGCATACCAATCACGCAATTCCTGAAGCTCATCGTAATCGAAGTCCTTCGCTTGTTCTTGGTACTCCTTCAGGTAGTGGAGCACATCAGCATTTATTGGGCATCCGACCGCTTGATATTCATACGGACATCCCCAACATCCCTTTTCAGAGGAGCAATGTTCAAATGCCTTGATTACTTCATCCAGCATCTTCATTCTCTCCTGATTCTCCTTTCCGATTGTTCCACAGACTTATTGCCTTTGTCAGCTTGTAATTCGGTTTTGTTCCAAGCCCACACTCCGAGCATTCGACCGCAAATTTATGGGAATACTCTTTGACCTCAGGCTTTCCAAAACATATCGGGCATGGTTTCAGGAACGCCAATTTTACAATATCCCCAGAATATTCCTCCTCAATTTTTTTGTCAGCCTCTTCACGAGTGAGAAACAGATTTTTTCCGAAAGACTCAGAAAGATAACTCCCCTCGTTATCCGTTTTCAGATACGCATTTTGATGCCGAAATTCGACAGAACTGATATGGATTCTTTTTACAATCGGTTTGTCATGCATGACAGCATCAATCTGATATAAATCCTTCCCAATCAATTCCAATATTGCTTGCACTTCTTCGTTTGTCTTCATTTTTTTCTCCGTAAAATCAACACAAATATGTTTACAATGATCGATAACAAACTGATTATTACTTTGATGGCTTTTTCATCAAGCGTCTTCATCGTAATCTCCTTGGTAAATTTTTCCATTTGTAAATAAGTTCATCTATACCGTCTTTCAAAGAAACGATGAAATCAGGAATGTATATAAGTATGGTTAACAAAAAGACAAACAAACTAAGAACTACTATTACAGCACAAAACAATTTG
>Ga0310690_10004672_pt1 | contig 19209 bp, 15 predicted proteins | sample AusTroGonzalo_MG_2_FD_207661 | JGI IMG/M metagenome (GOLD analysis project Ga0310690, IMG submission 207661) | Bovine rumen microbial communities from tropical cattle in Woodstock, Queensland, Australia - Gonzalo_04 (v2) (version 2) | ecosystem: Host-associated > Mammals > Digestive system >...
CGAGAACGGTAACATCACTGACGACACCCGTATCCGCGGTGCCCTGCCTACCCTCAAGCACATCCTCGACGAGGGCGGTGCGCTGATTATCATGAGCCACATGGGCAAGCCCAAAGGCAAGGTGGCTGCCAAGTACAGCCTCGGTCAGATCAAGGACGCTGTAGCCAAGGCGCTCGGCGTTGCAGAGGTGAAGTTCGCTCCCGACTGCGCCAAGGCACAGGCTGAGGCCGCTGCCCTGAAGGCTGGCGAGGTGCTGCTGCTCGAGAACCTGCGCTTCTATCCCGAAGAGGAAGGCAAGCCTGTTGGCATCGAGAAGGAGGATCCCGCATACGAGGCTGCCAAGAAGGAGATGAAGGGCCGTCAGAAGGATTTCGCCAAGGTGCTGGCTTCCTACGCTGACTGCTACGTGATGGACGCTTTCGGTACCGCTCACCGCAAGCATGCATCCACGGCTGTTATCGCTGACTACTTCGACGCTGACAACAAGATGCTCGGCTACCTGATGGAGAAAGAGGTGAAGGCTGTTGACAACGTGCTCTCCGACATCAAGCGTCCGTTCATCGCCATCATGGGCGGCTCGAAGGTAAGCTCGAAGATCGGTATCATCGAGAACCTGCTCGGCAAGGTGGACAAACTCATTCTCTGCGGCGGCATGACCTACACCTTCGCCAAGGCGCACGGCGGTGAAATAGGCGAGTCAATCGTTGAGATGGACAAGCTTGACGTGGCCCTCGGCGTTGAGGAGCTCGCCAAGAAGAACGGCGTGGAGCTCGTGATGGCTCCGGACGCTATCATCGCTGACGATTTCGCCAACGACGCTCATCAGAAGGTCGCTCCGTCGAACGCTATCCCTGCCGGCTGGCAAGGTCTGGACGCTGGTCCTGAGGCACAGAAGAAGTTCGCTGCCGCCATCAAGGGCTGCAAGACTATCCTCTGGAACGGTCCTGCAGGCGTGTTCGAGTTCGACAACTTCTGCGCCGGCAGCCGTGCTATCGGCGAGGCTATCGCTGAGGCTACCGACAACGGCGCCTTCTCGCTCATCGGCGGCGGCGACAGCGTGGCTTGCGTCAACAAGTTCGGTCTGGCTGACCGCGTATCGTATATTTCCACCGGCGGCGGTGCACTGCTCGAGGCTATCGAGGGCAAGGTGCTCCCGGGTGTGGCTGCTATCAAAGGAGAATAAGCGATGGAGATAGTAGGAAAGATTATTCAGAAACTCCCTCTTCAGCAGGGAGAGTCTAAGGCGTCGGGCAAGCCCTGGGCGCTCCAGGCATATGTTCTGGAGACGCAGGAGCAGTTTCCGCGCAAAGTGCATTTCGAGATCTTCGGCGAACAGCGTATCAAGGACAACCCTTGCGAGATTGACGACCTGGTAACCGTTTCGTTCGATATCGAGAGCCGCGAGTTCAACGGCCGCTGGTACACCTCTATCCGTGCATGGAAAGTGCAGCAGGGTGTAGCGGATACCGCTGCCCAGCAGCCTGCTGCGGCTCCTGCAGGATCGGCGGCACCTGCCGCTCCGGCACCGCAGCCGATGGCTGCGCCGAACGTGGAGGCCTTTGACCCCGCAGCCGGCGGCGACTCGACCGACGACCTGCCGTTCTAAAAGACCGCTAATGAGCAGACGAGCCGTTATATGGCTGATTATTACCGTAATCATTCTTACGGGGAGCACCATCCTGTGTGCTCTCCGTTGGAATGTGTGGTTCGTCATCCCTGCTGAACCCGAATGGCACGGGGATACGCTCAGCACACGGTTCGTAACGTTCAACGACGACACGACTTATACCTGCCAGTACGCCGACACCCTGTCGATGGTCGTGCTCGGCGATGTGCACAACACCCTGACCACCTCCGACTACCTGCAGATAGCCGCCTTGTGCCCGGACATGCAGTGCTATGCACAACTCGGCGATTTTGTGGACCGCGAGCAGTTCTATTACAAGCAGTTGCTCAAGAGCCAGTTGGCTGGTACGCCGTTCGACTCGCTGCCTGTGCTGGTCTGCCCGGGTAACCATGAGTACCTGAAGGGCATCAACAAGCAGCTGCCCGACTCCTGGTACCACTCGTTCCCCATGCCGCAGAACGGTCCGTCGTACAGCGTGGGCTCGACGTACTACGTCGATTTCCGTAACATGCGCTTCATTGCCATCGATACGGAGGACCCCTTGCTCATCTCCGACCATACGCGTCTCAACGCCTGGGTGAAGAGCACCATCCGTTCGGCTTGCCAGCCCTGGGTGGTGGTTATGATGCACCGGCCGGTGTTCTCCACGCGCAAGGGACGCGCCAACCCTACGGTGTGGATGACGCTGGTGCACGCGCTCAAGGGAGCGGATGTCATCTTCTCCGGTCACGAGCACACCTATGCGCGTCGCGGAAGAACACTGCAGAACGATCATGAGTCGCACGAACCCGTATGGCTGGGTATAACCTCCACCTCACGGGCGAAGAAACCCAAAGAGCGCAGCCGTATGGATACCGTCATTGCCGGCGGTCCGTTCTTCGAGCAGATGCGCGTCACCCGCCACGAACTGACCATCCGCACATGCCAACTCGACGGCCTGTTCATCGACAGCATAGCCCTGTACAAGCGCTAAATCTTGCAATCTTGAAATCCTGAAATCTTGAAATTTGAAATCTCCAAATGAAAATCCTCGCTCCCTCCGTTCTCTCCGCCAACTTTGCCGAACTGCGCAAAGACCTGGAGATGATTAACCGCTCTGATGCCGACTGGCTGCATGTGGATGTTATGGACGGTACGTTTGTGCCGAACATCTCTTTCGGTTTTCCGCTTATGGAGCCGATGCGCACGTACTGCACCAAGCCGCTGGACGTACACCTGATGATTGTGCATCCCGAGAAGTACGTCGAGCGTTTCTGCGATGCCGGAGCGTGGAGCGTGGGCTTTCACCTGGAGGCGGTGGACGACCCTCTGCCTGTGCTTGACCTCATCCGCGCCAAAGGTGTGCGCACCTGCCTGACCATCAACCCGGATATCGATGTCAAGCGTCTCGTTCCCTATCTGGACAAGGTGAATATGGTGTTGCTGATGTCGGTGTTCGCCGGCTTCGGCGGACAGAAGTTCATCCCGGAGACGATGGACAAGATACGCTTCATCCGTCAGGAGATTGACCGCCGCGGACTGGACACGCTCGTTGAGATTGACGGCGGCGTGAACACGCAGAACGCGTCTGAACTGTTCGCAGCCGGAGCGGATGTGCTGGTTGCCGGCTCGGCGGTGTTCGGCGCGCCTGCCCCCGAAGAGGCCATCCGCCTCATGAAGCGCTAACTGCAAATGCTTCGGCGTTATCCCTTTGTATGTATCTTTCTGTTGACCGCACTGTGTATATGCATTGCGTTTTACTTTCGTTTTCCTGTTGACCTGCGTGCCGACACCGAGGCGGACTATCTGGACTCTCTGCGCGTGTACCGCGTGCAGGTGACCGAGCCGCCTGTAGTCCGGCAGAGCGGCTGTCTTGTGCCGGTGCGGCTGTTGGCGTATGGTCAGCAGGCGATGCTCCATCTGTATGCCGACAGTCTGGCTGGTGCTCCTGTTGTGGGCGATATCATGCTGGTACATACGCGCATCACGCGGCCTGAACGTGTTTTTCCCGATGAGTTCGATTACGGCAACTACCTCCGCCTGCGGCACAAGGCGGGTATAGGCTATGTGCCAGCCGGCCATTGGCAGCGTATAGGCCACGCACCGGTGCGTACGCTCCGGGCGTATGCCGTATCTGTCCGGCAGCGTCTGGTGCAGCGTTACCGCGATGCAGGGCTGTCCGGTCGTCCGCTGGCGTTCCTGTCGGCTATCACCTTGGGCGAACGCGACGCCCTGGACTCCGAGTTGCGGCAGTCCTTTGCGGCAGCCGGTGCAGCCCACGTACTGGCGGTGAGCGGACTACATACGGGTATCATCTGTCTGGCGGTCGTGTCCCTGCTCACCTGCTTCGGACGGTTCCGTCCGCTGTACGAACAGCGCCTGCGCCGTGTGCTGCTGTCATTGACGATCATCCTCAGTATGTGGGTCTATGCGTTCGTCACCGGTCTGTCGCCCTCGGTGATGCGCGCGGTGGTTGTGCTGACCATTGTGCAGGTCGGATGGATGCTCCGCCGGCAGGCTCTGTCCTTCAACACGCTGGCTGCGGCTGCATGCATCTGCCTCTGGGCGGAACCGTTGAGCCTGTTCAACGTGAGTTTTCAACTGTCGTTCTCGGCGGTGCTGGGCATACTGATGTTTGTGCCGTATATGAGTGGTGTTTGGAAGGTAAAAGGCAGCGGAATGGTCCGATGGCTTCGTGACCTGATTACCGTGTCGCTTGCCGCCACGATAGGCACCATGCCGGTCACCCTGTACTATTTCGGTCAGGTGTCGCACTATTTCCTGTTGACGAACCTCGTTGTTCTGCCTGCCGCGTTCGCTATGGTCATCCTCGGTGCCGTCGTCTTGCTTCTGGCGCATACGGCGCTTGGCGGATGGCTGGCTGTCGGGTTGAAGTACCTGAGCACGTGGGTGTGTGCGTATGTCAGCCGTATTGAGCACCTGCCATATGCCACCCTGCATATGTCTGCTACCCTGTGGATGGCTTTCTGCCTGGCTGCGGCTGTGCTGTTGTGCTATGTGAGTCTTCGCCGCCGGCGTCCGGTGTGGCTTGCACCGGCTGTGGCTGCGGTCGCCTTGTTCTGCACACTGCATGTGTACGGAGTGCATCAGACTGCTGCCTGTCAGCAACTGGCTATACGCAACCGGACGGTCTATTACCGTCGTGCCGCCACTGTCCGGCAGTACACCTTGGACAGCCGTTACACCTTCTTCCGCTACAACGGACAAGACTACCTGTACGCTCCCTACCAGCCTGAATATATCCGTCAGGCTTTGCAGCAGTTCTGCACCGGGCGTGGCATCACCTATTCGCCCGAAGAGTACGTCTGCTATAACTGAGACAGAAAATCCGCGACACATATGCGCCGGTTGCGCCAGTAGTGTGCACCCTCGGTCTCTGTGCAGGAGTGCGTTACGCCGCGTTTGTTCAGCCGCTTGTGCAGCCTGCGGCTGTTCTGGACGAACAGGTCATCCTTGTAAGGCCCCATCGGACTATATCGTACTTTTATAAGGGTCAAGTCGGGGTCATGTCGGGGTCTCGTCAGAGTTTTGTCGGGGTAACAAAAAAAGCACGCTCAGATGAGCAATGCTTTTTCGCTAAACGCTAACTCGTTAAACGTTACTTAACTTGTGCGCCGGTCATGTTAAAGAGTTTGCCGTCACGCTCGATGAGCAGCTGGCCGTTCACGATGCGCTTGGTAGCCTTCTCGGTAATAACGGTGATGCTGACAGCCGACGGTTCCTCTTTGAGCAGATAGACGCTGCTGATGGTGAATATACCGCCTGTAGGCTGGCATTGAACAGCCAGGATGCGGGCTTTCGTGAGGTCGAAGCCTTCTACCTGCTGATGCAGGTCGATAACGAGATAGTTCAACTGGTTATCCGGAGCATCCAAACCGAGAAAACCTTCCATCTGTTTGGCTTCTGTATCAGATTTGTCACGCAGGTATGCTTTGAGTTTCCACCACTCACCGGCACAGTTGTCCATGTTCGATACTTCAATCACAATCTTGTCCCACTTTGTCAGGTCAATCTCCGGATCCCAACCGGTAGAAACGGCACCCCAGTCAGAGGTGATAGTAGTCTGGAGACCACCCGCAACGGCTCCTACAGAACTGTCGTAGCCCCATGTCCAGTTGGACGGATCGATGGAGATGTTCTTCCGGTAAGACTCGGTGTACTCAATCTTGATGTTGCGGAGGTAAAATACGCCTTCAGATGCAGATGCAGGGTTGGCTGCGAACACGAGTTGTGTCCACGGACCTACGCAGGTTTCCGACCAAAGGGGGGCGTCCGGAGTCAGTTCTACCGAAGTCCACTCGGCTTGCTCCAGTAACTGGCCGCCGGCTTGGCTGTCCCAGAATTTGCCGGTCTCGGCATTTTCCAGCCATACAAGCATGGACACGGCCGAGCCGTCACCCTTATACTCAAACGAGATCTTGGATACCTCCTCCAGTTCGCCCAGCGCGAATGCTGCTCCGGCCACTGACCAGTTTTCAGATACACTCCATGAGACATTGAGTGCGCCGTCCATAACAGAAGGAGTTGAAGAACCAAACTCCACATAGGGCTGAGCGGCATTCAAATCCATCGTCTGCTCCGTAGCGCTGAGAGTCACCGCAGCAAGAGCAGCAACAAAGAAAGTGAAAAGTTTTTTCATGCGGTTAATAAATTTAAATGGTTAAACAATCATATTGTTCTTATGTAGGCAATTCTAAGAAATCTGCATGCAAAGGTACAAAAATTATTTCATATCTGCAATAGTCGCGACAAAATATCATGCGTTTTATGACAAAATTTCCAATGATTCATGCGAAACCTTATCCGCAGTTGCCACGTGTTACTGCTAGCCCTTCAGGGTCGGGTAGGCGATACGCTGGTGGTGGATGGCAACCAGTTTGGTGGTGAACACCTCGCGGATGGCCTCCACATCGCTGAACGACAGAGGTGTCTCGGCGAACTGACCGTCCTGTATCTGGGCGTCAATCATCTGGTTGACCATCTCCGCTATCGACTGCTCGGTATAGGTGCTCAGGCTGCGGCTGCGTGCCTCCACGGCGTCCGCCATCATCAGGATGGCCATCTCCTTGGTCGTGGGCTTGGGACCCGGGTAGCGGAACAGCGACTCGTCGATCTTTTCTCCCGGATGGGCGTTCGCCTCAGAGTTGTAGAAGTAGCGCACGAGCGATGTGCCGTGGTGCGAGGCGATGAACGTCTTGATGGTCTGCGGCAGGCGGTGCTTGTTCGCCAGCGCCAGTCCGTTGCTCACATGCTCGATCACCGTACGCGCCGCCTCGGTGTTCGACATCCGCGAGAGCGGGTTGTCACCGTCCTGCTGGTTCTCCGTGAAGTTCTGCGGTGCCGCCAGTTTGCCTATGTCGTGGTACAACGCGCCCGTACGTACGAGCAGCGCGTTGGCGTCAATCTTCTTTGCCGCCTCGGTGGCAAGGTTACTCACCTGCAGCGTGTGCTGGAACGTACCCGGCGCCTCCTCCGCAAAACGGTGCATCAGGTCCGAGTTGACGTTCGACAACTCAACCAGCGTGACGTCGGACACCAGACCGAACATGCGCTCGAAGATGTATATCAGACCGTAGGCGCAGATGATCAGCACCATGTTGATGACAATGAACAGGTAGATGCGCGGCTGCAGATGCGTGTACGTGCCGGTGGTGGTGAACGACAGTGCCGTATAGACGAACGCATAGGTCAGACCGGTCAGTACGGCCGTGCGTGCCAGATGCGCGCGCTGCGTCATCTGGCGCAGCGAATAGATGACCACCACGCTCGCTACCAACTGCGTGAACAGGAACACGAAGGGCGCCGGAGTGGCCAGCGAGATGATCAGCAGGGTCATCACCTCCAGCATCAGCGCGGTACGCGAGTCGTAGAAGACCGTTGTCAGGATGCCCAGCCAGGCAAACGGCACGATATACAGCATCGAGTCGTCCGCCGTGAAACGCAGCAGCAGGAACGAACCGGTGATAAGCAAGGCTATCACCAGACAGAAGAACAGCGTCGCACGCAGTTGCACGAACAGGTTACGGCGCATGATGGCCAGATACAGCACGAACAGCCCGATAAGCAGGGCGATGAGCGTCAGATAACCGATCTGCACGAACCATGTCTGCTGGCGGGTGATGTTTTTCTCCGCATAAGCACGCGACAGGGAGGTGAGTATCTGGTAGGTCTGCGCTGTGACTATCTCTCCGCGGTCGATGATGCGCTCACCCGTCTGCACCAGACCAAAGGTCTGCGATACGGACTCAACGGCATTCTGATAGAGGTGCGCGTTGGCAATGGAGTCCGGCACGACGTTCGGTTCGAGTTCCTCGCCGATAATCTTGTACGCTGATTTGGGCGTGTGCAGGTCACTGACGGGAATAGTGGACGCTTCGTGCCTGCCGGTGAGCAGTGATATACGCTTGTATCCCCCGGTGATGAGCTTGTCGTGCTCGGTGAACGAGATGACCAGCATCCCGTGCGACAGGTCGTTGGTCTTGATGAAGCACGGCGTGATGTTCCTCACCGCCTCCTGCTGCTCCTGCAGCACTTCGGCTTCGGTCTTGTAGATAGGGAAGTCAAACTCCGCCGTAACAAGGTCGTACCCCCACGGCTTGCCTACTTCAAAATGGTAGTTGAAGGCGTTGTTGTACCGCGGAAACAGATACATGGTCAGGACGGTCAGCGCCATGTAAGCGGTTAGGATGAGGAGGGTTTTCAGGGTCTTGGACATGTTATCTTTTGTATTTCAAGATTTCTAATTTCTAATTTCAAAATTGAATATTCAAATCTTCAAACTTTCAAATTCTGTCTTTTCGACAGAAAGAACTGCTGCATGAGTTGCTGGCACTCGTCGGCGAGTACGCCGGCGGTGACGGTACACTTGGGGTGCAGCGCCTGTGGCGCAAAGGTCGCATAGCCTCGTTTGGGGTCGGCGGCACCGTACACGAGGCGCGATACCTGCGCCCAGCCTATCGCACCTGCGCACATGATACACGGCTCGACCGTCACGTACAGCGTGCATCCCTGCAGGTACTTGCCGCCGATCGTCTCCGTGGCGGCGGTGATGGCCTGCATCTCCGCATGTGCGGTGACGTCGTGGAGCATCTGGGTGAGGTTGTGCCCGCGGCCGATGATCTGATTGTCCGCCACGATCACGCAGCCGACAGGTATCTCGCCCTGCTCGTAGGCCAGTTGCGCCTCATGCAGCGCCAGGGACATATATCTCTCGTCAGTACTCATCACTCCCGATGTTGGTCCGACAACGGCCCGACAATGCCCCGACAACGGCCCGACAATGCCCCGGTGAAGTCGGACACGCTTTCCGGATGCTCTTCAAAATGGTTGCCGATAACCACCAGGTCAGCGCCGGCCCGGAACGCGTCGTTCATCTGCTGCACGGAGCGTATGCCTCCGCCGGCAATCAGCGGCAGGCCGGTCGCCCGGCGCACGGCACGTATCACATCCTGCCCGACAGGTGTCAGGGCGCCGCTGCCCGCCTCGAGGTAGATGAGGCGTTTGCCCAGCAACTCTGCCGTACGTGCCATGCGGACGATGGCATCGGTGTTTTGCTGCGGCAGAGGCTGTGCGCCTGTCAACCTCTGGGTGGTGCTGACGCGTCCGCCGTCCACCAGAATATATCCCATCGGTATAGTCTCTATACCGGAGGCAACGATCTCATCGGCACTTTGGATGTGTGGGTCAATCAATATTCGCGGGTCACGGCTGTTCATCAGCGTGAGAAAGAGCAGGGCATCCGCTTCTCTGGTGAACTGTGCCGGACTGCCCGGGAAGAGGATGACTGGCGTAGTGCATGCCTTGCGTATAGTTCGCACCACCTCGCTGCAATCACCACCCGTAGAGCCGCCTACAAAGTAGTAGTCGAACCCTTCACACAAGGTCGAAGCATCGAACTTGTCGGGATCGATCAGCCGGACGAGCATCTTTTCGCCCCGACCTGCACGCTCTGCTATGTTGTCGTAGATGGTCATTTATTGCCAGCGGAAGGATTCAATCAGGTGGTGTATATCCCGTCGCATGATCTCGTTGACCGGCGCCAGCGAGTCGGCGTTTGGGATATTATTATAGTATAGTGCCGCGCGGAAGAAATGGTGCGTGGAGTCCGTGAGGAAGAACTGCGCCGGCGAAGCGGTGTTGCCATCCAGGTCGTAGTACACGCCGTAAACGCGCTCTCCGGGATTGCTGTATCCCTGTTCGGGAATGGCGTCCGCCTTGATGGCGTGGTCAAACACCATGCGGATGGTTTCGTCGGTCAGCTTGCCCAGATTACGTTCCACAGGCTTGTAGCTGCAGTGGATACGTGCGTTCAGCTTGGGATAGACGATATCCAGCCAGTACGGCTCGGCGTTGTCCACCGCCGTGTCAATATACGCTATATCCGCCACCTCAAAGCGATAGGGATAGCCCGGAAGCTCCGTCTCACGGTAGCCGTACTCCGGTATGTCGATACGGAAATACCCGTACGGCCGGGGCTGCGACGGACGCGTACACGACAGCAGCCACAGGGTGGCACACAGGAGCAGTATCGGGCAATTTTTAGTCATACGGCAGACGTTTCGGCTACAAAGTTACGACATTTTGTTGAAAAATGCAAATATTTTCATATATTTTGTCGGATTATTTGCATAATTGAAAAAATAATCGTATCTTTGTAGGCAAAACAAAATAGAATATAATGGCAAATTCCATTGACAAGTTATCCCGTGACCGTAACTTCTGTGTCATCATGGCCGGAGGTGTAGGCAGCCGTTTCTGGCCTGAGAGCCGTAACAGCCGTCCGAAGCAATTTCTTGACTTCTTCGGCACCGGGCAGAGCCTGCTACAGATGACGGTGAACCGTTTTCGTGAGCTCGTGCCCGTCGAGAACATTCTGATAGTCACCAACGTGCTTTACCGCGACATGATGCTGGAGCAGCTGCCCGAGCTCAAGCCCGAGCAGATACTCTGCGAGCCTGCCCGTCGTAACACCGCACCCTGCGTGGCGTATGCCGTCTCGCACATCTCCGGCATCATAGGCCGCCGTATGGGCGTCAAGAGCATCGCCGATGTGGACTGGAGCAGTCCGGAGAGCCATGCCAACATCATCGTGGCGCCCAGTGACCACCTTATCCTGCGCGAGGACAAGTTCATCGAAACGCTGAAGGTCGGCCTGCAGCACATAGCCGACCACGACAGCCTGCTCACCCTGGGTATGCGTCCCACGCGTCCGGAGACAGGCTACGGCTACATCCAGCTGGACGGCATCGTCGACAAGCGCGAGAACGCCGTACTGCCCGTTAAGACCTTCACCGAGAAGCCTAATCTGGAACTGGCGAAAGTGTTCTACGAGAGCGGCGAGTTCTTGTGGAACTCCGGTATCTTCCTGTGGAACATACGCGCCATCCGCAAGGCGTTCCGCACCCACCAGCCGACGATAGCCGACGTGTTCAAGAAGGGTGACGAGATAATGGGCAAGCCCGAGGAGGAGGCGTTCATCCAGGAGATGTTCCCCACCTGCCCGAACATCAGTCTGGACTACGGAATCATGGAGAAAGCCGAGGACGTGCGCGTCATCTATGCTGACTTCGGCTGGAGCGATCTGGGCACATGGGGCTCGCTGTACGATCTGGGCAGGAAGGACGAGCAGCAGAACGTGGCGCTGCACGGCAACATCCTGTTCTACGAAAGCAACGGCAATGTGGTGACCCTGCCCGAAGGCAATCTGGCTGTGATAGAGGGCCTGGATAACATGATAGTCGCCCAGAACGGCAACGTGCTGCTCATCTGCAAGAAGCAGGACGAGCAGAACATCCGCCAGATAGTGGCCGATGTCGATGCCAGATTCGGAGGGAAATACAACTAGCCGGCTATACGACTAGCACAAGAGTATCAAATGTAAAACACAATATTATGAGTTACTTGAATTTTGACAAGACCTTGCTCGTCAATCTCGAGCGAAGTTTGAGTAAGGAGCTACTGCTGACTAACCGTGCCGGAGCGTACTGCGCCTCCACGCTTGTGGGGTGCAATACGCGCAAATACCACGGTCAGCTGGTGGTGCCGGTGGGAGACCACAACTATGTGCTCCTGTCGTCTCTTGATGAGACGATTATCCAGCACGGTGCAGCCTTCAACCTTGGGTTGCACGAGTATGGCGAGAACCAGTTCTCGCCCAACGGACACAAGTACATCCGTGAGTTCGACTGCATCACTATCAGCAAGACCACGTACCGCGTGGGCGGCGTAGTGCTGACCAAGGAGCACATGCTCGTCAGCTTCGAGCCGCGTATCCTCGTCCGCTACACCCTGCTTGACTCCGGAGCATCCACCACGATGCGCTTCAAGCCGTTCCTGGCTTTCCGCGACATCAACGAACTGACGCACGCCAACGGCACTGCCAACACGAACATGGACGATTGCGCCAACGGCCGTTCATGCCAGCTCTACGGCTCGCTGCCCAGACTGTACATGCAGTTCAACAAGCAGGTCGAATATGTGCACGACCCTCACTGGTACGAAGGCATCCGCTACCGTAAGGAGAAAGAGCGCGGTTTTGAGTACAAGGAGGACCAGATGGTACCCGGCTACTTCGAGGTGCAGATGCGCAAGGGCGAATCGATCATCTTCTCCGCTGGCATCAGCGAACTCAAGCCGTCAGGACTGAAGCAGCTCTGGGAGAAGGAGTCGGAGCGCCGTATGGCGAAGAACGACATGTACTCCTGGCTCAAGAACTCCGCCTCGCAGTTCTACAAACGCGAGGGTGACAAGTGCTACCTGCTGCCGGGGTATCCTTGGTACACCGCCAACGCACGCAGCGAGTTCTTCTCCGTATGCGCCTGCACGATGGGCATCAACCGTCCCGAGTACTGGGATGTGATCATGAACAAGACCGCCGTACCCGAGGTGCGCGCTTTCCTGGACGGCAACACCGAAGGCATCAAGATGGCGGACATGAGCGAGGCGGACAGCCTGCTGTGGTTCATCTATGCCATCCAGGAGTACACCCGCTATGCGGACATCAAGGACGTGGCCGCACAGTACGGCCAGCTCATACAGGATATAATCGCCTTCTACCGCAAGGGCAAGCACCCGCGTGCACAACTGCACCACAACGGTCTGCTCTGGGTGGACGGCACCGGGCGTCCCGCCACATGGATGGGCGCCGTGGAGAACGGCCGGCCGATCACTCCGCGTACAGGCTACGTGGTGGAGATCAACGCCTACTGGTACAACGCCATGTGTTTCGCCACCGAGCTGCTCAAGGCCGAGGGCAAGGAGCATCTGGCCGAACTGATGGAGTACCAGTCGGAACTGACGCGTGACGCTTTTGTGCGCACGTTCTGGAACGGCCTGTACCTCAACGACTACGTGATTGACAGCTATCAGGACAAGGAGGTCCGTCCGAACCAGATATGGGCTGTGTCGCTGCCGTACTCGCCGCTTGACCGCCGTCAGCAGAAGGCTGTCGTGGATATCTGTACGAAGGAGCTCTACACGCCCAAGGGCCTGCGTACCCTGTCGCCCAAGAGCGGCAACTACCGTCCGCTGTACCGCGGCGGTCAGCAGGAGCGCGACCGTAACTTCCACAACGGTCCCGTATGGCCGTCCACCCTGTCTGCTTATGGCAAGGCCTATCTGCGCGTCTATCAGCACAGCGGCGAGAGCTTCATGCGCCGCCTGCTCGTAGGCTTTGAGGCGGAGATGAGCGAACTGTGCGTAGGCACGCTCAACGAGCTCTACGACGGCAACCCGCCATACAAGGGACACGGCGGCATGAGCTACGCTCCGAGCGTGGCTGCCGCACTGACGGTATTTAACGAACTGCGTGCCATGGAGCAATCCGCCGCAGAGAACAATGAACAAAAATAGGAGGAACGTGATATGAAAGCATTAATGTTCGGTTGGGAGTTCCCGCCTCATATCCTTGGTGGTTTAGGTACCGCCAGTTACGGTCTGACCCGTGGCATGGCGCAGCAGGAAGACATGCAGATCACCTTCGTCATCCCAAAGCCCTGGGGTGACGAGGACCAGTCGTTCCTGCGCATCATAGGCGCCAACAGTGTGCCTGTCGTCTGGAAGGATGTCGATTACAACTACGTCCGCCAGCGTATGGAGGGACGCATGTCGCCCGAAGAGTTCTATCACTTCAGAAACGGTATCCGCTACGACTACACGCGTATCGGCACCGACGACCTCGGCTGTATCGGTTTCTCCGGCCGTTATCCTGACAACCTGCTGGAGGAGATCAGCAACTACGAGGCGGTGGCATCCGTTCTGGCGCACTCGCTGGACTTCGATATCATCCACTCCCACGACTGGCTGACCTATCCCGCAGGCGTGTTCGCCAAGCATATAAGCGGCAAGCCGCTGGTCATCCACGTGCATGCAACGGATTTTGACCGCTCGCGCGGCAACGTCAACCCCACGGTGTTCTCAATTGAGAAACGCGGCATGGAGGAGGCGGACCACATCATGTGCGTAAGTAACCTGACGCGTCAGACGGTGATCGAGAAGTACGGCATTCCGGCATACAAGGTCTCCACGGTGCACAATGCCGTTGAGCCGCTGCCCAACCCCGAGGAGTTCGTCAAGCATCCGCGTAAGGACAAGCTCGTTACCTTCCTGGGCCGTATAACGATGCAGAAGGGTCCGGAGTTCTTCGTCGAGGCTGCCGCACGCGTGCTCGCCAAGACCGACGGCGTACGTTTCGTCATGGCGGGTTCGGGCGACAAGATGCAGGAGATGATTGACCTGGTGGCCAAGCGCGGCATAGCCGACAAGTTCCACTTCCCGGGCTTCATGCGTGGCAAGCAGGTGCAGGAGATGCTCTGCGAGAGTGACGTGTATATCATGCCTTCCGTCAGCGAGCCGTTCGGTATATCGCCGCTGGAGGCGATGCAGGTGGGCTGTCCGTCGATCATCTCGCACCAGTCCGGCTGCGCCGAGATCCTGCAGCACGCCATCAAGACCGACTACTGGGACATCGACGCCATGGCGGATGCGATCTATGCCATCGTCAAGTATCCGGCTATGTACAAGTCGCTCAGCGAACTGGGTAAGGAAGAGGTGAATAACATCAAGTGGTACGATGCCGGCCTGAAGGTGCGCCGCATCTACGACGGTGTAATCAATCACACATTGTAAATCTTCGAAATATCGAGATTTCGACATCCCGACATCTCGAAAAAACAATTAACAACGATTAAATATTATTGCCTTATGAAAAATATATGTTTTTGCTTCCAGATGCACGCACCGTTCCGCATGAAACGCTACCGCTTCTTTGACATCGGTGCCGACCATTACTATTACGAAGATATGCAGAGCGAGGACCAGGTGCAGTACTTGGCATCCGCCTCTTACCTGCCTTTGTGCCAGACCCTGCAGGAGATGATCCGTCTGAGCCATGGCAAGTTCCACTGCGCCTTTGCCATCTCGGGCGAGATGCTGGAGATGTTCGAGCAGTTCGTGCCGGAGATGATTGACAGCCTCAAGGCACTGGCTGAAACGAAGTGCGTGGAGTTCGTGGCTATGCCCTATGCCTACTCGCTGGCTTCGCAGTACGATGCCAATGAGTTTGCCGCACAGGTCAAGCAGCACGCCGACAAGATCAACGAACTGTTCGGTCAGAAATCCACCACGCTGTGCAACACCGAGATGCTGTTCGACGACGAGCTGGCGTTCAAGGCCCAGAAGCTCGGCTTCAAGACCTGCATGACCGAGGGCTCGAAGCACCTGCTGTCATGGAAGTCGCCTAACTACGTCTATTCGACTGCCGCATCGCCCAAGATGAAGCTGCTGCTGCGTAACGCAGCCCTGTCCGACTCGCTGTCGTTCCTGTTCAGTGATAGCTCATGGCCCGGCTATCCGATGGATGCCGAGAAGTTCACCCAGCAGATTATCGACCTGCCGAAGGAGGAAGACCTGGTGAACATCTGGCTGGGCGCCGAGACCTTCGGTGTACGCCAGCAGGCCGCTACGGGTATCTTCGAGTTCCTGAAGGCCATCCCGTACTTCGCACTGGAGAAGGAGATAGGCTTCCTCACTCCGTCGGAGGCGGGCAAGAAGCCTGCTGTTGACTCGCTGGCCGTACCGTTTGCCAACACCTGGTGCGGTGAGGCGAAGGACCTCGCGCCGTTCGTGGGCAACGACCTGCAGCAGGAGGCACTCAACAAGCTCTATGCTGTAGCCGAGCGCGTGCACCTCTGCCAGGACAAGAACCTCCAGCGCGACTGGCTGCACCTGCAGGTAGCGGACAACTTCCTATACATGAACCACATCAACGCCGGAAACACCAACTACGAGTCGGCTTATGATGCGTTCATCAACTACATGAACATCCTTTCTGACTTCCTGCAGAGGGTGGAGGAGCAGTACCCGACCACTATCGAGAACGAGGAGCTGAACGGCCTGCTGAAGACCATCAACAACCAGAACCAGGAGATCGAGGAACTGCAAGAGGAGATCAAGAAACTCCGCGCCCGCAAGAAAGCGTAACGCCTTCGGCAACGCAGTCGCACAGATGGAGCCATGCTCCATAAAAGCGACGCGTGCCTCGGCTTCTCCCCGGCGCAAACAGCCTTTGGCTTGGTTTACGCTGGGGACCCCGAATTTATTTGGTAATAGTTGACAAAAAAGGTACTCATAATTGCCTGTATCTTGCTCGTCGCCGCTACGGTGGCAGGTAAGGAGAAAATGCCAGCGCCCGCTCTGCGGACGTGGCATTTCTCTCCTGTGCTCATCACTCCCGACACGCTGGAGGAGGTGCGCGATACGATGCATCTGAACTTCCCGATGGAGACGGTGATCAACAGCTACAGTATCGCCAACGCCTACAACGGCAACTTCGTGTCGCCCATGCAGGCTAAGCTCTACTTCGACCGCCGTACGCCTACCGACAACCCGTTCGTGCATGCCTACGCGCCGTACATCATCACGCCTTCGCAGGTGCGCTTCTTCCGCACCAATCTGCCGTTCTCGACCATCTCCTACCGCAAGGGGTTCAAGACCTACCGTGATGAGAACGACCTCGAACTCCTGCTGACCGGCAACATACGCGAGGACCTGAATGTGGGTGCGGAGATCAAGTACTACAACTCAAACGGCCATTACGCCTCACAGGAGGGCAAGACCGTCCATGGTGACGCCTTTCTCTCGTACAGCGGCCCGCACTACGCCATTCACGGAGCATTCAACTTCTCCACGCTGTCGAACTTCGAGAACGGCGGTCTGGCTAATGTCTCGGATCTGGGCGGCGCGCTCAATACCGAAGATATGGATGTCAACCTGTCCGCTATGTCCGCCGTGCGTTATCTGTCGGGTTACGTCAACCACTCCTATACCTTCACTACTCCGGACACCGTGCCCCTGATCACCGTCCGCCATGCTTTTGATATCCAGGAGGCCACCAAGCGCTATATAGAGCAAACGGCCGACCAGGGTTTCTACTCCAACAACTACAAGTGGGATTCCACGCGTACCTTCACGCGTGACACCTCGGCGGTGCTGACCATCAGCAACACGCTCGATGTCACCTTCCATGAGGAGTTCAACAGGCTGATGCGTTTCGGCTTTGACGTGTATGCGCGCAACGAATGCCAGCGGTACACTCTGCAGGACGACACGCTGAAAGCCACATACATGTGGCTGAACAACACCTTTGTGGGCGGTGCGCTATATATGCGCCGGCACCGCTACGTGCATTACGACTTCAACGGCGAGGTGTGCGTTATAGGCTATAAGATAGGTGAGTTCCGGGTCAACGGACATGTGGATGCAGGTTTCCGTCTGGGTAACGACAGTCTGACCCTGTCCGCCAAGGCGTATATCCGCAACCAGACGCCCTCGTACTACCTGCAGCACTACTCGTCCAACCACTTCCGCTGGGACAACTCGTTTGCCAAGACCTACCGATTCTTCGTCGGCGGACAGGTCGCCTATCCGACCAGGTGGGTCAGGCCTGCAGTGGATGTGAGCTTTGAGAACCTCACGCGCCTGATCTATTTCGACCGCAACGGTCTGCCCCGGCAGCACGACGGCAACGTGCAGGTGCTGGCTGTCAACGCGCATCTTGACCTCACTACGCCGTGGGTCAACTGGGAGAACAATGTGGTCTGGCAGCACTCGTCGAACGCTATCCTTCCCTTGCCGGCTATCGCCCTGTACAGCAACCTGTACTACCACGGTTTGTGGTTCCGCGCCATGGAGGCCCAGTTCGGCGTGAATGTGCGCTACCACACCGCCTACTATGCGCCGCTCTTGTGCCCTGCCACCTCGCAGTTCTGCACCCAGAGCGAGACGAAGGTGGGCAACTATCCGGTCATCAACGTCTATGCGAACTTCTACGTCCGCCTTATCCGCCTGCGGTTCTTTGCCGAGTACCAGCACCTGAACGGCCATTTCATGGATGCCAAATACTTCTCCTTGCCCGGTTATCCGCTCAACCCCCCCGTCTTCCGCGCCGGCCTCGCCTGGCACTTCTATAAGTAATCGAGCCAATAGGGCTAAGAAGTAATCGTGCCCGAAGGGATAAGAAATAACCCTTCCCATCGTCAAAGGGGCAAAAAAAATGCAATTTTTGGGGAGAAGCGGAGGCAATGGTGCGCCCTATTTCGCCTAGCGAAATCTGCTAAGCACCATTTGCCGAACGCGAGGGTCATCGCGCCTGTCTTCAATGGTTTCCTGTCTTCCTTTTGTAGGATACCCGCCCACCCACCCGTTGTCGATGGCTACGGCATGTTATGCCGATTTCATTGACTAATTGGCATTTAGGGGTGCTTCGCGCATTTTCCCTTTCTGCGATATATTTATCGCAGTTACCCGCCATGAGTTTCGTTCATTGTCCTACATAATATGCAGGTGTCCTTCTCTTTTCTTTGTCTATTGCCGCCCAATCCTATTGGGCGTATTCTTCGTTCTGTGCGCTTCGCGTAAGCGTAGCGGTGTCCTCTTGCCAGCGTTTGTCTGTTGTCCTACATGGCATGCAGGTTTTATCGCTCCGTCTATTCCCCCTGCATTTGATGCACGCATCGGCTCTGCCGATTTTCTTTGTTTATTGTGTCGGGATGTTATCCCGACAACGACTCCCGGAAGCCACAAAAAAAAGGAGGTACGTCTTGCAGGCATGCCTCCTCTTTTTGAATGCGGATTGTTGCGTTCTTGACCGCTTCCGCGGATCTAACACGGACGCTTGGTGGGCAGGTTGAAGATAGTTTGCACGTCCTTCATATCCTTGTCGGTGAGGCCTTCGGGCTCGCCGCCGATGTTACGAGCACACATGTAGATGATAGCCGCCTTGTTGAGCACATCCACCTGATCGAAAGCATCCATGATGTCCTGTCCGACGGCGAACACCCCATGCTTCTCCCACATGGCTACGTCATAGTCGTGCATCTTGGCGAGGGTGGCTTTCGCCAGTTCGAGCGAGCCTGGCACCTCATAGGGCACCCAACCGATACCGAGCGGGGCGAAGGCGAGTGTCTCGGGGATCATCGACCAGAGGGTGTGGGTCATTGTGTCGCTGTCCTTGAAGCGGGTGAGATGGCTCATCGCCACGAGTTCGATAGGATGCGTGTGCAACGTAGCTTTGTAGCAACTGCCGG
>Ga0310690_10004673_pt1 | contig 19206 bp, 15 predicted proteins | sample AusTroGonzalo_MG_2_FD_207661 | JGI IMG/M metagenome (GOLD analysis project Ga0310690, IMG submission 207661) | Bovine rumen microbial communities from tropical cattle in Woodstock, Queensland, Australia - Gonzalo_04 (v2) (version 2) | ecosystem: Host-associated > Mammals > Digestive system >...
GGCCTTGAGCTCGGCGATGAGGCGGTCCTGAAGATTGGCCGTCTCGGACGTTTCGCCGCAGCGGCCGCTTGTCGTGCAGCCTTTGTTGCCGAAAGCCTCCTGACACTGATTACAGAACATGGATCCTTCCATCTGGATTTTCTCCTTTATAAAAATTGATGTTGCGTTTCGGAAAATAGGAAATCCCGGATGTATTTTACACGCTGGAACCCGTTTTGTCAAATCGTTTCCGCGGAAAACGCACAGGATTTGCGAAAAAACGCTTTGGTACGCGAAAAACGGAACCGTCCGGAAACAGACAGGCGGCTCCGTTTTTCTTCCCGTGCCGAAGCGCAGCCCGGCACTACCGCAGTCGAGGCTTTGCCTCCTTATGCTTTCTTCACAATCTTGGACCAGGAATCCTTCAGGGCGACCGTGCGGTTGAACACGGGATGCTCCTTGGAATGATCCTTCGGATCGGAGAAGAAATAGCCGATGCGCTCGAACTGGACGTGCGTGCCGGGCGGAAGCTCGGCCAGACCGGGTTCGATGCGGCATTTCGTGACCTTCAGGGATTCCGGATTCAGATAGCTCTTCCAATCGGCGTCCTCCGGGATGGCGGATAGATCGGGGATCGTGAAGAGCTTGTCGTACAGCCTGACCTCGGCCTCGAGGGACCGGTCGGCGGAAACCCAGTGGATGGTACCCTTGACCTTGCGCCCGTCGGGGGCGTTGCCGCCCTTCGTGGCGGGGTCGTACGTGGCGTGCAGTTCCACAATCTCGCCGTTTTCGTCCTTCACGAACGAGGTGCAGGTCACGAAATAGGCGCTGCGGAGACGGACTTCCTTGCCGACCGCGAGGCGGTGGAACTGCTTCACGGGGTTCTCCATGAAGTCGTCACGCTCGATGTAGAGCGTCTTGGAGAACGGGACCTTGCGGGTTCCTGCGGCGGGGGCTTCCGGATTGTTCACGGTCTCGACCTCTTCCACCTGGCCTTCGGGATAGTTGTCGATCACGAGCTTCAGCGGGTTCATGACGGCCATGGCGCGGCGGGCAGACTTGTTCAGGTCGTCGCGGACGCAGTGGTCGAGGAGTTCGATCTCGGTAAGGCTGTTGAACTTGGTGACGCCGATGGTCTCGCAGAAATCGCGAATGGCGGAGGCGGGGATGCCGCGGCGGCGCATGCCGCAGATGGTGGGCATGCGGGGATCGTCCCAGCCGTTCACGAGGCCGGTCTTCACAAGCTCGAGGAGTTTGCGCTTGCTCATGACGGTATAGGTCAGGTTGAGGCGCGCGAACTCGATCTGCTGGGGCTTGCACGGGGTGTCGAGCGTGTTCAGGATCCAGTCGTACAGCGGACGGTGAATCTCGAACTCAAGCGTGCAGATGGAGTGCGTGATGCCTTCGATGGCATCTTCCAGGCAGTGCGCGAAGTCGTAGAGAGGATAGATGCACCATTTCGAACCGGTGTTGTGGTGGTCGGCATGGCGGATGCGGTAGATCGCCGGGTCGCGCATGTGGATGTTCGGCGACGCCATGTCGATACGGGCGCGGAGCACCTTGCTGCCGTCCGGGAACTCGCCGGCGCGCATGCGCTCGAAGAGGTCCAAGTTCTCCTCGACCGTACGTTTGCGTCCGGGTGGCTCCTTGCCGGGTTCAGTCAGCGTGCCGCGGTATTCCTTGAATTCGTCTTCGGAGAGTTCGCAAACGTAGGCTTTGCCCATTTTGATGAGCTGGACGGCATACTCGTACATCTGGTCGAAATAGTCGGACGCGTGGAAGAAGCGGTCTTCCCAGTCGGCGCCGAGCCACTTCACGTCTTCGAGGATGGATTCGACGTACTCGGTGTCCTCCTTCACGGGGTTCGTGTCGTCGAGGCGGAGATTGAACTTGCCGCCGAACTTCTGCGCGGTGCCGAAGTTCAGGCAGATGCTCTTCGCGTGGCCGATGTGGAGATAGCCGTTCGGCTCCGGCGGGAAACGCGTCCTGACCGCGCCGCCGTTCTTGCCGGCTTCGAGGTCCTTGCGAATGATCTCGTGGATGAAGTTGTCGGGGAGATTGATCTCGGTTTCGCTCATGGTTTGTCGCTCCGTATGTGATTCAGTCAAAAACAGAATAATCTATTAGTATAGCATGATTTAACCCGGCTTTCAAGCCGGAATCCGAAAGTTCAGCAAAAGTTGACGAAGAGGACCTCCGGCGGACAGCAGATGCGTGCATGGAACCAGGTCGCGCCGATGCCGGCGGACACATACATCGTCGCGCCGGTCGAACTGTGCCGGTACGCGCCGTATTCCAGGCGTTTGCGGTACCGCGAAGACGTGACGACCGCGCCGAATCCGGGGATCCTGAACTGGCCGCCATGCGTATGCCCACAGAGGATCAGCGGCGCACCTTTCAATTTGTCCGTGAGGAGCATGGCCGCCGCGGTGTCTGGATTGTGCGAGAGGATGCAGACATTCTCGGAACGCGGGATCGCTGCCTCGCAGGAAAGCCCATCGCCCTCCTTGGCGTCGTCCAGTCCGTGAAACTGGATCCCGCATGACTCGGCGGTCTCGTTCACCAGCAACTGGAATCCGGAGCTTGCGAAAAGGTCGTGCCAGCGTTCCGCGGGGAGCCAGCGGCGGCGAAGCTCCCAGTTGCCGCAGACAGCGAATTTGTCCGGCCCGGACGGGATGGTACGCAGGAAATCAAGCGACTTGTCGATCCATGCAGCTTCCCCGGCGAGGTCGCCGCCGAAGAGAATGCAGTCCGGCATCGGGATCGCCTCGAAAAGTTCCCGAAAAGATTTCGTCAACCATTCGGTTCCGCCACTCTGCCGCACATCGGGAAAAAAGCCGCGCACACCCGCGGTCCGGATGTGGGGATCGGAAAAAAACAGCAGGGTGCGCCCCGCCAGTTTCTGCTTCGAAACGCGCAGGAACCGGACGTGCAGGCCGGACGGAAGCACGCGCGTCTCCTTCACGAGCGACGGAGCGGGCTGCCAAAGCAAAGCGCCCACGCGCTGCTCAGGCGTCAGCTTCGTTTTCTGTCTCCGGACATAGATCCGGGTTTTGAAGGAGGAAACGTCCGACATGGCCGGTACGCGGTCAGAGACGGAATTACTCGCCGGAAAGCTCTTTGATCATGTCGGCCGGCAGGGGTTCGAGCTTCTCGATCAGGCATTCGCCGAGTTCGGCCAGCTTGACCTTTTCGCCGATCTTGTGTTCGACGAGCGCCTGTCCGAGCGGAGCCTTGTAGGCGATGCGGCCGCGGTCGACGTCACCGTCCCAGGCGCCGAGGATGTAGTAGGAGACTTCCTTGCCGTTTGCGTTCTTCAGGAAGACACGGCAGCCCGGCACGACGGTGTCAGTAACCTCGACGTCGGCGAAATTCGTGACTTCCATGAAGCCGAGCGATTTCTCGAGTTCGGAACGGCGTCTCTGAAGGAAGCGGCGCTGCTCCTTGGCGGCATCGTATTCCGCATTTTCGCGAAGGTCGCCGAAGCTTCTCGCGTAGGCCACGGCTTCGGCGTTCTGCGGGATCAGGACCTCGACGAGATGCTTGAGTTCCGCCTGCATGCGCTTCTGTGAAGCGACGGACGCGACCGGAGGCTGTTCCGTGGTGCTGGTCGCGCCGATGCCGAGGAGCTTGCTGCCCTCGCCACTTTCGATATACTCCATGAATTCGGGGGAGATGCGGCCCATCTTGACCATGACGCTTTGGAGCTCGCTGGCCTGCGTGCGGAATTTCTGAAGACTGCCGACAATGGACGGGATGTCGCCATCGGCATTCTCGATGAGATATTTGCGGAAGTCGGCCTTTTCGCCGAGCAGGATGCGTTTGAGTTCGCGCTGCGCCGCGCCCCATTCCTTCGGGAGGTCCGAGCGGTTCAGGGCGGCGACGACGGTCTCCATATCGACCAGCGAAGTGATGATCTTGGATTTGATGCGGGCCTTGTTCTTCCAGATCCAGAGGCAAACGTCGGCGGACAGGGTGTCCATCGCGGCGATCTTGGTGATAATGCTTTGTACGAGAGCGGCATCCGCGGCTTCACGCGCGGCGGCTTCTTCTTTCGTCTCGGACACGGCTTTCTTCAACGGCTCGAAGAAGACGGTCATGCAGCGGAGCGGGAGCATCAGGCCGAGGGAAACGAATTCGTCCTGCGTATAGATGGCGCGCGTGGCTGCCAGAAGGCCGTCGAGGTCCTTCACGGAGACCTTCGCCCAGATCGCAAGATTCGCAAGCTTGACGTCGGCCGGGATCGAAGCGGGCCAGAAGGGAACCTGGCCGCGGAGCGGAGTAAACATCGACTTGAGGATTTCCGGCGCGGCGTCGAGGGAAAGCCAGGAAATGGATTCGGCGAGCATCTGAACATCCTTCGGGAGGAGTCTGGAGCTGACACGGACGAACAGCTTACCAAGTTTTTCGGCGGCAGTCTCGTCAACCGTCACGGTGCCGCCGGCATCCACAACGCCCTTCAGGAGCGTGTAGAGCTCAAGAACGCTGCGGGAATCGCTGAAATGGCGCTTTCCGCCTGCCGTGGCAGCCGCAGGCGTCGCGTCCCACCAGGCCGCAAAATCCGAGGCGGCGAAAACCTGCGGGACAAGGAGACGCTGCACGAATTCCTGGATTTTCTGTTCCGGGACATCAACCAGGGCCAGACGGTTCAGGATGCGGCGGTATTCGGACGAGGGACGGATCGAGGATCTGAGCGGGGAAATCAGGTCCGTCAGCTCGGGCGTGGTTTCGAAGAAATAAGCGGAAACAACAGCTGAAGCAATCGGAATGGAAGAGGAGCTGGAACCGTCGATCGGGGTGACGGCGATGGTGCCGGTCACGCGGTCGATGCCGGTGATGCGACCGCACAGCCCGGTTTCTGCCTGATACATGATCGCGGTGGAACGCAGACGCTGGAGTTTTTTGAGGCGGAGCGCGACTTCACGGACGCCAACGTTCGCGTCTTTCGCACCGAGAGCCTTCACGACCGCGCCACTTACCAGGTAGGGCGGGAGCAGTTTGCGGACCGCGTAGTTCAGCGAAGAACGGAAATTCGCAGAATCGAGGATAGAGAGCTCTGCAATACGGACGCAGAATTTAGCCTTGTCGACGGAGGCGGAAATCTGGTCGTCCCATGCCTCGAATAAAGCTTCGAACTGAGGCGCAGCGGCGCGGAGTTCCTGAATGCCGTCCGCGTTTCCCAAACGGTTGACGCGGTCAAGCAGGACATTGACAGCGTCGTCGTGCTTTTCCAGTTGGGCGTACAGGATCAGGTCCGGCAGAGAAAAGTCATTGATGCTCATAGTGAGTCGTCTCCTTCGACATCGGTTAGTCAAATAACATTTGTGAATTTATATAACTAATTAATGTACACCCAATTCGATGTTTTTTCAAGTTTTTTTTGGGATCGAAGGCATTTTTTCCGATATTTTGATTTGATTTTTTCCCGGAAAGAACTATGTTTATTTTTTACCTTCCTTTTTTCAGCAGCTTTTTTCAGCACAATCCGGAGTCCTGCGCCATGGAATCATTCGACGTCATCATCTGCGGAAGCGGTCCCGCCGGACTTGCTGCCGGACTTGCCGCCGCCACGCACGACGCATCAACGGTCATCCTGGACCCGAACTATGTCATCGGGCGCAAACTGTGCGCTACGGGAAATGGCCGCTGCAACTTCTCCAACACCCTGCCGCCGCTCAAGTTCATGGCGGAATTCGGACGGCACGGACGGTTCATGACGGATGCCCTGCGCGCCGCGCCGCGCGAGTTCTTTCTGGAACTGCTTCAGAAAGAAGGCATCCGCCCGGCGATCGAAAACGAGATCCACTATTTCCCCATGAACGGCAGAGCGTCCGATGTCCGCGACGCGTTTCTGCGTGCGGCAAAACGAGCCGGAGCGGAAACGCGTCTGTCAGTCTCCGCACGGCGCATTCTTGTGGAAGATGGCGCGTGTATCGGCATCGAAACGGACGGAGGCGAGGTCATCCAGGCAAAGCATGTGATCCTGGCATGCGGCGGTACGGCGGCACCTTCTCTCGGCGGCACGATGTCCGGATTGGAACTCGCAAAAGCGCTCGGACACAGCATCCGCGAACCCGTCGCTACTCTTGCGCCGATTCACGTTGACGACCCGTGGATTTCCGAACTCGCCGGGTTGACCGTACCCGACGCCGAACTTGGCGTCATGGTCGGAACCCGCCACGTTTCCATGCGCGGCAGTCTGCTCTTCACGCACACCGGTTTTTCCGGTCCTGCGGCGCTGAATCTTTCCGGCACGGTGAACCGGGACCTTTTAGAAGAGAAGCCTGCTCAAGTTTTCCTGCGCGTCCTGCCTGACAAAAAGGAGCAGAACCTATACGACTATCTGATCGATGAACGGGAAAAAGTACCGGACCATCTGCTGAAAAATTCCCTCGCTCGCATTATGCCGCGTTCGCTGGCGTCGCTCGTCTGCGAACGTCTCTTCGGGGAAGATTTCCACTCGAAACGCCTCACGAACGCCGGAGCGCACGAACTCGCACATCTGCTGGACCGCATGCCATTCACGGTATCGAAACCGGCCACGATGGACGAGGCCATGGCGATGGACGGCGGCGTCCTGTTGAAAGAGGTCGATCCGCGCACCATGGAAAGCCGTCTGGTCAAAGGCGTGCATTTCGCCGGGGAGATACTCGACCTGACTGGACCGACCGGCGGATTCAACATCCAGTTCGCGCTGTCCAGCGGACGTCTTGCGGGCCTTGCCGCGGCGGGCGCGCTGTAATCAAATCCGCCTCATTCCCTGTTCATCGGGGAAACAACGTTTCAGGTGCAGGCGGATTCGGCTGTTTCAGCTTGACTAACGCATCTTCCAGCCAAACACGGAAGGATACACCGCGCAAACGGCATTCATCCGAGCAGATCGCGAGCATGGCAAACGGGTCGGCGACAGGCGTTTCCGGATTCGCGCGGGACAACTCCAGCCTCGGGTCGTACAGGAATTCCGAAAGCGTCTTTTCATGTTCAACGGCATGACGGAGCGCCTCGCCGAGAGGCGATTGCGGATTCAGAGCAGGAAGCATTTCCCGGCACCGTTCAAAGAATCGCGCCGCGATCCTTGCCGATTCGACACGGACGGCACGGCGTTCGCGATACAGGTCCTCCGGTGCGCCGCCGAGACGTTCGGCGCGAATTTTGGCATGATCCTCCAGTTCGCCGAGCGCATGGATCTTCTGAAGAAACTCATCGGCGAGCCAGTCGCCTCCGGCCTTTGCGTTTTCGAACATCCGACGCAGATTCATCCAGTCGGGAAGCGTCCGCACGACCATGGCGGAGCAAACCGAAGCGATCGTTTCCGCCGCGGACAGGACCAGTCCGCTCAAAGCGGTTTCGGAAATCACAAGGTCGGATTCCAGTTTCAGACGTTCGGAAATTGTTCGGAATGTCATGCCTGCCAGATAAAAGTCTGTCACATAAGCGACAAACGAGGCATCGAACATCTGTCCGATGCCGGACGAATCGGGAAACAACGCCGGAACCGGCGCGGCGAATGCCGTTCCCGAACCGTCGTCGGAAACATACATGGCGCGGTGAATCGTCCGCCGGACGACTGGAGAACGCGCCGCAATCGCTTCCGTCGATTCGTATGCGATCACCGACATCCCGGCGGATTTGGAGGGCGGAAGTTCAAGCTTCATCTCATCCGACGGGAGATCAGGCGGAACAATAGCCGGTTCAGAGACGCGATAGGACGCGGCGAGTTCATGCAGGGTTCCGGCATTCGTTTTCGAAACGCTGTTTTTCCGCAAAGGTTCATCCGCCGGAACATCCTCTTCCTCAGCCGGAATCGCATACAATCCGGGCATGACACGTCCGTAAACCTGACGAGAAAGAAGATCAATCGTCTTTTTCAGCGCGGCAATCTCGTGCTGACTGGCTTCAAGCTCACGTTCGAGCTGTGTTTTCCGGTCGGGCGGCATAGAATCGGGGGTATGGAACTTCTAAATTACAGGCCGAAGAAGCCTCGCGGACCGTCGTAGCACATGGTCTTCGCGAGCTTCATGGCAACGGGTTCCGGCATCTGTCCGGCCTCGACCATGCCGCCGAGCGTGGAGGACAGGATCCTGCGGAACATCTCGAAGCGGGACCCGTAGCTCAGGAGCTTGCGGGAATCCGAGACCATGCCGGCGAACGTGCTCAGCAAATCGACGCTACCTATATATTCCAGCTGGCGTTTCATGCCGATGGGCGTGTCGCAGAGCCACCAGGCGGAACCGAGTCGGACCGTACTGCCGAACGCACGGGAGAGCGTGGCGAGCGTGGCCTGATGCGCCTGGTCCAGACAGTAAAGCACGATCTTCAGACGGCCGTCGAAACGGTTCAGGAACCGGATGAGTTTCGCCTCGTGCGACTGGAAAAGATCGCTCACGTCGCCGCCGGAGTCCGGCCCGATCGTACAAAACAGGAAATCGCGGACGTCGCGGACCGCGCCCATGTGGAGTTGCATCACCCAGCCGCTCTGGCTGTTCATCTCGCCGAATTCACCGAGCAGATAGTCCGCATAGTTTGCCGTTTCTTCTGGGGATACAAATTCGCCTGCGAGAGCCTTTTTGAACGTTTCCGCGGCCATGGCGGCGTCGCCGGTCCCGCTGGACGCGAGTTCAAGTCCGTGGTCGCTGGCACGGCAGCCATTTTCGGCGAAGAAATCATGGGATCTCTGAAGGACGTCCAGCAATTCGGCGAGCGTGGTGATCCTGATGCCCCAGCGTTTGCCCAGACGCTCGATGTAGGCGGGGAATCCCGGTTTTCCGGCCTTCATGGCGGCATCGGGACGCCAGGTCGGACGAACGACCGTCCGCTCCATGCTCTCGTTCACGATCTTATGATATTCAAGCGTATCGGCGGGATCGTCGGTCGAACACATCACGCCGACGTTCATGCGTTTCAGGAGCGCCTGCGGCCTGCTTTCCTCCTTCGCGAGGATGTCGTTGACTTTCCTCCAGATCAGCTCGCCCGTCTCCGCGCTCAACAGCTCCTCGACGCCGAGGAACCGGAGATCGAGGTGAATCCATTCATAAACCGGATTCCCGGCGATCTGATCGAAGACTTCCGCCATAGAGATGAACTTGTCGTGCGGAGAAGCGGAGCCAGTGATCTTCTCCTCCGGCACACCCGTTTTCCGCAGAATCTCCCAGACATAATGGTCCGTAGCGGCGAAGAGTTCCCACGCATTCTTGAATCTCTCATTGCGTGCGATGGCCGCGACGTCGGCGTGGTTGTGCGGATCAAGGATGGGAAGGTTTTTGACCGAAGCGAAGATGCGTTTTCCCGTTTCGTTGGCAATAAGGTAGTCCTGATCGAGGAACATGGCACGTCCTTTCATCTTATGTATTGTTACGTGGATTTCAGGGAAATAATATACCTGAAATCAATGAAAAATACAAGCGGAAACGCACGATTCCACAACGTATTCCGAACCTTGTCGAGGAATGTGTCGGACTCAGAAGACTTGAATAGCCTCGCGGATCGGAACGATCCAGCAGCAAACGTTGTGGAATTCCGCCCGCGGGATGTAGCGTTCTTCGGCGGCTTTCTGGAGCGGTTTCAATATGACTTCGTCATCTTTACGGGAATAAACGGCAAAAAGGTATTCTTTTTTGTTCCGGAGCTTCACGAGCACCGTGTCGCCGTCACCGGGCGCATCCAGCCCACGAAGCAGCAGACGTGTTCCGACAGGAAAAAAACCGCTTCGTTTTTTGTCGACCTCGACCGAGAAGAAACCGGCCTGAACCGGGGACGTGAAAGGAACGAAGCGTTTGGATTTCTTCCGGATGATCTCCTCGATCGAATCAATCTGCGGATCGAAATCCTTCAGGTCGTCCAGCTGGAGCAGCGGCGCTGGGGAACTCTGCGCCACGCCGTACCGACCAGCATACTTTTTTTCGCGCAGGACATAAGCGGGATTTCCAGCCGTTGCAGGTTCGCGCGGGTAGGAGTAGGCTTCGCCCGAATCCTGTTCCATGAACTCCCGGATCATGGGCAGCAGATTGTCCCATACGGTAGAGTTGATCTTGCGCGTACGTCCGCTGAGCCAGTAGGCAACGGTCGTATGCGAAACCCCGACCGAACGGGAAAAACTGAGCAGGCTGCCGCATTTGTCGATCGCGGACTGAATGGCTTTTTGAATCGATTCGGTGATGACCATGGATGAATTCCCCTCTCGAATATGAAAAAGCAATCGACCGGAAAGAAGCCGGCCGGGAAAGTATCAAGATTGTATCACTATACACCGGTTTGAAAGAAGTTTCAAGTATTTTTCAAAAAAGAAATCAAAAACTTTCAATTTATGCTCAACTATGACAAAACCGGACAAGTTGTCTTTTTTTGCGACACTGGATAAAAAACGGGAACTTTTTCTGAAATGCGGTGTCTATACCAAATGCCGGAAGGACACCCGCTGGACCAAGAACCGAGCGGCGGACCTCCCCGCATCGTACTGACACAGTTTTTCAACACCGACCCATTTTGAGGAGATAGTTTGGCATGAGACAGGAAGAACTTCAGGAACTGCAAAGCAAAATCTCGGACGCATCCGCGTTCATCCGCCCGCTGCGAACTGAAATCGGCCGCATCGTGGCAGGACAAGAGTATTTGGTTGACCGCGTACTGCTGTCGCTGATCGCGAACGGGCACCTTCTGCTGGAAGGCGTCCCAGGCCTGGCGAAGACGCTGCTGGTGAAGACCGTGGCGCAGGCCCTGGACGGCGCGTTCTCACGTATCCAGTTCACGCCGGACCTGCTGCCCTCGGACGTGGTCGGCACCACGATCTACAACCAGAATGACCACACGTTCTCGGTCAAGAAGGGGCCGGTCTTCGCGAACCTGGTCCTCGCCGACGAGATCAACCGCGCGCCGTCGAAAGTGCAGAGCGCCCTGCTGGAATGCATGCAGGAACGCCAGGCGACCATCTCCGGAGAGACCATCCCTATGCCGTCGCCGTTCCTGGTCCTGGCTACACAGAACCCGATCGAACAGGAAGGCACGTACCCTCTGCCGGAAGCCCAGGTCGACCGCTTCATGTTCAAGCTGAAGGTGGACTATCCGACCCGTGAGGCGGAACGTTCCGTAATCGACCGCATGGCGCACCCGGAGACGAACCTGCGCGCGCTGGCAGTGGCGAAACTCTCCGACATCGAGAACGCCCGCGAATGGGTCGACAAGGTCTACATGGACGAAAAGATCCTCGAATACATCCTCGACATCGTGATCGCGACGCGTCCGAAGCACCATGCCGAGCTTTCCAGCCGCCAGAACGGCGTGAAGCTGGGCGAGCTCGCCGAGCTGGTGCAGTTCGGCGCATCTCCGCGCGCCGGCATCGCGCTGGCACTCGCGGCGAAGGGAGCGGCGTTTCTGGAGGGCCGCGCCTACGTGATCCCGCAGGACGTGAAGGCGCTCGCGCCGGACGTGCTCCGTCACCGTCTGATCCTCAGCTACGAGGCCGAGGCGGAAGGACTCGACGCCGACAGCATCATCGAACGCATCCTGAACGAACTCCGCACGCCGTAGTCCGCGCCTGTCCGCAGGACGTTTTCCCGTCGCAGATTCAAAGCAATTCAGCGAGGTTCACCCCATGTTGACCAGAGACCTGCTCGCCAGGATCCGGAAAATCGAAATCAAAACGCGCAAAGTCGTCGAGGAGATGACCGGCGGTGCGTACCGCAGTGTGTACCGCGGACGCGGCATCGAGTTCAGCGAAGTCCGCACATATACCGAAGGCGACGACGTCCGCGACATCGACTGGAACGTCACCGCACGTACGGGCGTCGCACATATCAAGAAATATGTCGAGGAACGCGAACTGACCGTGATCATCGCGGTCGACATCTCGTCCTCCACGCTCTTCGGATCAGCCGAGGACGACAAGCGCGACAAGATGGCGGAGACCGCCGCGCTCCTCGCATTCAGCGCCATCCGCAACAACGACAAGGTCGGGCTGCTGCTTTTCTCTGACCGCGTGGAATCCTACATCCCGCCGAGGTCCGGGCGCGCCCACGTGATGCGTGTGATTCGTGACCTGGTGGCGACACGTCCGCGCGGACTCGGCACGAACATCGCCGCCGCGCTCGAATCGCTCAGCCGCACACTGAAAAAGAAGACCGTGATCTTCCTCATCAGCGATTTCATGGACGAGGGAGACTACTGGAAGCCGCTGCGGATCCTGAACCGCAGGCACGATCTGGCGGCAATCCGCGTGGTGGACTCGTTGGAGACCGCTCTGCCGGCTGCCGCCGCGCTCGAACTCGAGGACGCCGAAACCGGCGCGACCTTCGCATTCCCCGGCAGCAAAATGGCCGCTACACGTTACGCCGCCGCGCAGGAGCTCTTCGACCGCCAGCTGGAGGAGAACTGCCGCCAGGCGAAAGTGGACCTGATCGAACTGCCGTGCACGGGTGACATCGTAAAACCGCTGATGGGATTCTTCCAGAAGCGCGGCAAACGCAAATCCAGAGGCTGACGGCATAACATGAAATCAAAACTGATTGAAAAGACCTGGTTCCGGATGCTCCCGCTCATCCTCGGCGGCGTCCTTCTGCTCCTGATCGCCGCGGGTGCGGCGGTCGCGGTCCGCTGGCACATGTCCACGAAGGAGGCCGCCGATCCGGTCCTGCTCGACGAACCGTTCTACGAGTTCGAGGGCAAGGAACCAGCCATCGGGATGCGCTTCAACGCGGTCCTGAAATACCGCCTGCCGTGGACTGACTCGTTCAAGCTCGCCGCGGCCGAACCCGGCAAAAACCTTCAGCTCACCTCGGATCCGGCGTTTCACCGTTCGCGCATCCGCTGGGGATATTCCGACTGGACGCTCGTGATCCCGCTTCAGGCATACCGCGGCGGAGAATCCGGCGGCGGGTCGGTCCTAGCTGAATTTTTCGCGGGCAAGAGCATTGAAACGCCCCTGCCCGAACTGAAGGTCGCCGACCTGGTGCTGCCGCTGGACGACAACGGCACGGATCTTTCGCTCGCGCCGCGCATCGAAACGCATGACAAAAGGATGTCCTGGTTGACCGCAGGCATCGTCGCGGCGGTCGTGATCCTCGTTTCGCTGGCCGTCTGGGCGCTTCTGGCGCACAAGAAACGCGAAGCAGCCAAACACGTCAAAACCATCTGGGAAAACGCTCTGGAAGCCATCCAACTGCTCCGGGCGCAGGTCAGCGGCGGCATGGCATCGCCCGAACTCGCCATCGCCGGACTCACCGACATCGTCAGGCATTACCTTGAGGCGCGGTTCCGTCTGCGCGCCGAACGTCAGACCACGGCGGAATTTCTGGCGGATTTGGAGCATAATGACCGTATTCTGGAGGACAAGGACCGCAAGTTCCTGCGCTCGTTCCTGGCGTCCGCCGATATGGTGAAATTCGCCCGGATGCCCGCCGATCCGCACCTCTTCGAACAGGCATCCGAAAAGGCGGAGGATCTCGTCTCCGGCACGATCCCGCATGAGGACGACCTGCCGGACAATCGGGAGGAAACCCGCAAATGAAACTCGAATATCCCTGGCTGCTTCTGTTGTTCATCCCGTACGCCGCCGTGCTGTGGTTCGCCTGGACGCTTCATGCGCCGTCGATCCGCGTCCCCGGTCTGGCGCCGTTCCGCCGCGCCGCGGGCAAGAAAGGACGCCGCGTGAACTGGCGCAAGCTGATCCCGTTCGTACTCTTCGCGCTCGGCGGCGCGGCCATGATCGTGGCCTTGGCACAACCCCGCGAAGGCATTGAAGAAATCCGTTCGAAGGCCGACGGCATCGACATCATGATCGCGTTCGACCTGTCGCCCAGTATGGAGGCGTACGACCCGCCCGCGGACCATCTCACCGACACGCAGATCATCAACCTGATCCAGCGTGGCACGCTCAAAAACCGCGTCGAGACCGCCAAGGAGGAGATCGCCCGGTTCATCGAGGAACGCCCGAACGACCGCATCGGACTTATCGTGTTCGCCAGCATGCCCTACGTGGTGTGCCCGCCTACGCTCGACCACGCGTTCCTGCTCGCCAACCTGGAACGTCTTTCCTCGCGGCAGATCGGCGACGGGACCGGGATCGCCGCCCCGATCGCCAGCGCGGTGAAACGCCTGAAGAGTTCCGACGCAAAAAGCCGCATCCTGGTGCTCTTCACCGACGGTTCGAACACGGTCAACGGTCAGATCTCGCCGCGCGACGCGGGCAAGCTCGCCGACACGTTCGACATCACGATCTACACGGTCGGCATCGGGTCCCGCCGCGCACGGATCCCCATGCAGAGCCTTCTCGGCGGCGTCATTCTTCAGAACTATCCGGACGAATTCGACGAACCGCTGCTGCGCGAACTCGCGGACATGACCGGGGGGCGTTACTACCGCGCCGCCGACGCAAAAGGCATGGCACAGGCCATGGACGAGATCAACAAGCTGGAAAAAACAAGTGTGGAGCAGCCCGTCGTGGTCAACTGGCGCGAACTCTACCCGTATTTCTGCTGGTTCGGACTCGGCGTGATCCTGCTCGGATTCTGCCTCCGCCAGACCGTCTGTCTGCGATTGCCTTAATCGCAGACCTACCCTAAGGTTTTCGTGTTCTCGCGTAGCAGAACACAACTGCAGTGGAGACACCGCCTCCCCGGAGCTTTAGCTCCGCGTTTTTTCCTATTATAAAAAAGAACGTTCTTTTTTCTTTTCCGCTTGACATTCGCGGGGACTGTCGCTATATTAATAGAATAAGCAAAAGCAACCCTGCCGGAGCCAGAGCGGAAATTGGAAAAACCGCGCGGATTTTCGGCATTTCCCGGAGTATACAGCATGAGCAAACAACTGGTTATCGTGGAGTCCCCCGCGAAAGCGCGTACGATCGGACGCATCCTGCCGTCCGAATACATCATCAAAGCCTCGATGGGCCATATCCGCGACCTGCCGGAAAACTCGTTCGGCGTGGACATCGAACACAACTTCGCGCCGCAGTACGAGGAAAGCAAAGCGCGCGGCCACAACCTCGGCGAACTCAAGACCGCCGCGAAAAACGCGGAGGACATCTATTTGGCATCGGACCCTGACCGCGAAGGGGAAGCCATCGCGTGGCACCTGCAGGAAGTCCTGCGCAAGATCAACAAAAAGGCGCATTTCCACCGCGTTTCTTTCCACGAAATCACCCGCAGCGCCATCAACCGCGCATTCCAGGCTCCCGGCGAGATCGACATGAACCGCGTGGACGCCCAGCAGGCGCGCCGCGTGCTCGACCGCATCGTCGGCTACCAGATCAGCCCGCTGCTGTGGTCTCGCATCGAACGAGGCATCAGCGCCGGACGCGTACAGTCCGTGGCGCTTCGCCTGGTCTGCGAACGCGAACGCGAGATCCTGGCGTTCATCCCGAAGGAATACTGGATCTTCGAGGCGCTGTTCCATCCGGAAACCACGCCCGGCCGGTCCTTCCGCGCAAAGCTCGCGAAAGTTGACGGCAAGAACGCCGATGTGCCCAACAAGGAACAGGCGGAAGCCCTGCACAAATTGATCAGCGATGCCTCCGCATGGCATATCGCCGACCTGGAGACTTCTCCGCGCCGCAAGTTCGCGCCGCCGCCGTTCATCACCAGCACGCTCCAGCAGGCCGCCAGCTCCGCCATGGGGTTCACCGCGAACCAGACCATGCAGACCGCGCAGCAGCTTTATGAAGGCATTACGCTCGACAACGGCCCCGTCGGCCTCATCACCTACATGAGAACCGACGCCGTGAACATCGCCATCGAGGCACAGGCCGCATGCCGCGCCTACATCGAAGCGGCGTTCGGCCCGGACTACGTCCCGCAGAAACCCAACATCTACAAATCCAAGGCGAACGCGCAGGCCGCGCACGAGGCGATCCGTCCGACCGATGTCAATCTGACCCCGGACAAGCTCCGTCCGTTCCTGAATCCGGCCCAGCTGAAACTCTACACGCTGATCTGGCGGCGTTTCGTGGCATGCCAGATGAATCCGGCCCTGCTCGAGACCACGACCGTCACTGTGGAAAACGCCGCGCCCGCGCCGCACGTCTTCTCGTTCCGTTCCTCCGCGACCGTGACCAAGTTCCCCGGATTCCTCGCCGTCTACAATATCAAGGACGAAACGCACACGGCGGAGGACGACCAGGACGAATCCGCGCCCGACCCCGAACTCCTCGGCATGCTCCGCAACGGCACGAACTGCGATCTCGCCGGATGCAAGCCGGAACAGAAATTCACCGAGCCCGCTCCGCGCTACTCCGAAGCCACGCTCATCAAGGAACTCGAATCCAACGGCATCGGCCGTCCGTCCACGTACGCCACGATCGTGAACACCATCCAGGTCCGCAAATACGTGAACCGCGAGAAAGGCAAGCTCATCCCGACCGAGCTCGGATTCCGCGTAAACGACTACCTTGTGAAGTCGCTCCCCGAACTCTTCCAGGTCGGATTCACCGCCGACATGGAAAAGAAGCTCGACAATGTCGAGGACGGCGGGGTCGAATGGACTGCCATGCTCCACGATTTCTACGGCATCTTCTCCGAATGGCTCAAGGGTGCGAAATTCGCCGACGCCCCGGACGACGGCAAGGCCGCGGCCCTCATCGGCATCCTCGCCGGATTCCAGGGCTGGGAAAAGCCGGTCGTCCAGCCTGGCGCGAAACGTCCGTTCAACGAGAAAACTTTCTTCAACTCGGTCGTCTCCAAGAAGCAGTCCGGCGTCCCGGTCACGGTCAAGCAATGGAACGCCCTCCTCTCCATCGCCGCGAAATACCGCGACAAGCTCCCCGGCCTGGAGGAAGCCGCAGCGAAATACGGTTTCACCGGCGAACTCAACGATGCGCAGGAAAAACTGAATGCGCATCTGCAGGCGATCAGGGAACGTCAGGCGGTCCAGGTAGAAGTCCCGAAGTTCGAAGCCGATCCGCGTCTGGAAGCAGTTTTCCAGGCGGCGGAAAAGGTCAAATGGAACAAGGCGGAACGCATCCGCGGCCGCGTGTACGACGATGCCGCGTTCGTGGAATCCCTCCGCAAGCAGTACAAGGCTGGCAAGACGCTCAGCGCCAAGCAGATCGCCGCACTCACGCGCGTCATCCGCAAATATCCCGGACAGTTCCCCGAAGGCGACCTCGCCGCCGCGACTCCCGCTCCGGAGCAGAATCCGGCCGCGAAGGCGCAGATTGACTCCCTGCTGAACGCGTTCAAGTCGTTCGAAAGCTGGAACGAGCCCACGGTCCGCCGCGGACGCACGTTCAGCGACCGCGACTTCATCGCCTCGCTCGCCAAGCAGCACGCTTCCGGCAAGGTCCTCAGCGAGAAGCAGGTCGCCGCGCTGGAACGCATGGCCGCCAAGTACAACCTGAAACCGGTATGACCCGCATTAGCCGCACCAGAAGAATCGTCCTCTTCTGGACGGCGGCGGCCCTGATCGCCGCGCTGGAGGCCGTGCTGACCGCTGGATGGCTGGTCGGCAAAACCTCGGCGCGCATTTATTCCTCCGTGAACGACATCCCGGCCCGCAAGGTCGGGATGGTTTTGGGTTGTCCCGAGTATTCCAACGGCCGTCCCAATCCCATAATCGCCGGACGACTTCAGGCAGCGGCGGAACTCTATCATGCCGGCAAGGTCAAGACGCTTATCGTGTCCGGCGCAGACTATCCCGAAAGGTTTTACAACGAAATTTCGGCCATGACAAAAGGACTTGTCGCGCTGGGTGTTCCGGATGAGGTCATCATCGGCGATGGAAAAGGCCTCCGTACGCTTGATTCAATTCTCCGCATGAGGGATGTCTTCGGATACGACGATTTCATCACGATCTCCCAGCGGGACCACTGCGAACGAGCGCTTTATCTGGCGGACCATCATGGAATCTCCACCTTCGGATTCGAGGCGGGAATACCTTCGGGACTGTATTTGGATGAATGGCTCAGATCTGCAATCCGTGTGCCGCTGTCCAACGTAAAGGCTATTCTGGACATCGCGATCGACCGTCGCGCGAAATATCCGATTGAGGGATAAAACAAACGGACAAGGAGCGTAAAAATGAATCCTGTTTCCGATACAGTATTGATCCTGGCCGCGGGCGGAGCCTCCACCCGGTTCGGCGGCGGATCCAAGCTTTTCGCGGAACTCGACGGCATCCCGGTCTTTCTGCATGCCGTCCGCACGGCCGCATCCGTGCTCGCGCCCGGTTCGATCATCCTGTCCGTCCCCGCCTCGGCCGAAGCGGATTTCCGCGCTGCCGCCGAAAAATACCTTCCTGGTATTCAACTTCATTTCACGCACGGCGGCGCAACCCGGACGCTGTCCGTCCTGAACGCCCTCGAAGCCGCCGCGAATCGCGGTGAATCGCGTTTCCGGCTCGCCGCTGTCCACGATGCCGGACGCCCGATGCTCACGCCGGAACTCCTGCTGGCGTGTCTGGACGCCGCGCGGACGCACGGCGGAGCGATGGCATGCCGCAAAGTCGCCGAAACGGTGAAGCGCATCACCCCGGACGGATTCCTCGGCGAGACCGTCCCGCGCGACGAGCTTCGCACGGCCGAAACGCCGCAGGTGTTTCATTTCGAACCGCTCCTGAACGCCTACCGGCTCGCCGCCGCGTCCGGCGAAGTCTTCACCGACGACGCGCAGGTCATGGAACGGTTCGCCCCGGTCCGCGTGTTCCCGGTCGAACACGATTTCCCGAATCCGAAGATCACGTACCGTCCCGACCTGGAGCTCTGCCGTACGCTGCTGCGTCTCCGCCGCGAGGGATCCGGCGCATGAAGCCGAAGGCAAAAGCCGCCTCCGCGCCCTCATCCGGCAAAGCAATTCCCCGCCGCCGGAATCATCTGTATTTCCCCGTCGTCCTGGCTCTGCTCGCCTTGACCGCCATCGTGCTCCGCATTATCATGTCGGTCGAGGTCGTCCATACGGACCCCTTCGCGTACAATCCGCCGGACGTCACGGACATGGCCACCTACCATGCGCTGTCCCGGGGCATCCTGAACGGTGTTTTCCCGTCGGAGTTCGTCTATCAGCCGTTTTATTACACGGTGTTTCTCCCGGCGGTGAAATTCCTGCTCCGGTCCGAATATCTGAGCGTGGGCATCGCGCAATCCGTCTGCGTCGGTGTCATCGTATGGTTCGCCGGACTGACCGGCGCGATGCTGCGTTCGCGCATGACCGGACTCGTGGCGGCCGCCCTGTGCGCGTTCTCCACGATGCTGTTTTTCTACGTGCCGTACGCGCTGATCGAGATCCAGCAGGCGATGTGGTTCACGCT
>Ga0310690_10004674_pt1 | contig 19203 bp, 32 predicted proteins | sample AusTroGonzalo_MG_2_FD_207661 | JGI IMG/M metagenome (GOLD analysis project Ga0310690, IMG submission 207661) | Bovine rumen microbial communities from tropical cattle in Woodstock, Queensland, Australia - Gonzalo_04 (v2) (version 2) | ecosystem: Host-associated > Mammals > Digestive system >...
AATATCCAGTAAGAGATGTCAAATCTGCACTTAAGCCATTGCTAGCTTTGTTATATCCATATACTCTGCTAAAATCTACTAGGCTAAAATCACTATTAGCAACTACCCAACTTAAATCTGAGTTGTTTAAAATTGCATTACTAAGTTCATCTAGTGTATATCCGTATTCTAATATTGTAGATAATGGGTATGCTACTGCTGATTCTAAAGAACCATATCCTTGTGTCAATACATCAGAAACATATCCCATCTCTGATCCTTGAGCATAATCATATACAGTTTCAGCTGTTTGGACGGATTTGGTTATTTTGACATTGTTTATGTCAACACTCAGTGAAGAGAATTGCGATGACAGAATATAGTTTGTAAGCTCTGCTTTATCTGCTTTTTCAGAAATATCTTGATGCGCTGTAAGCACTGTTCCAAGGTCTACTACCTTGTTAGTGACTGCCTTTAAGCTTCCATTCATACGGACGCCTGAAAGATAGCTGCTTGGAAGTTCTGCAGAAAGTCTGCCATATGGAATGTTGCCGTTAGCATCGAGCAACTGCCAATTCTTTATCTGAGTTGTTCCTGCTGTAGTATTTGTTCCAGTTCCAATCTGAATAGAATTGTTAGCATTTGCCCATGCATTGACTCCACCAATTGCTATTGATCCAATTGTTGCTTTAGCATTTGTTCCAATTGCTACTGCTACTGCACCACCTTCTGCACAGTTTCCAAGTGCATAAGTTCCATCAAATGTATTGACAGAAAGCATATTGGTCTGTCCGTCGGTACTGACCCATTTGAAAGTATCTGATGAAATTATTCCACCAGTGAGAGGAAGATATCCACTCAGACTTTGATGCGCTGTCAAGAATCCACTGTCGTTAGTCAACTGTGAAGTATTATGTGGAATAGTTGGTTTGTCTAAAAGATCATTATAAGATCCGGTTTGCATTACGCCTGGAACATTCGCTATATCTGACAAACTATGTGTATGGTCAGCTAAAGCAAGATCTACAGCTGTTTGATCTCCAAGAACAGCGCTCTTCTTATAGCGCTTTGCATATACTGGGAAGTTTCCCGCCCAGTCACCATTGCTTCCCCAAGAAAGCTCTGTAGAAGAAAGATCTCCAAAATATCCACCACATGGAGTATTGTCTTCAGTATATAGCTGCCAGCCAGCCTCGTTATAAGAAAATTCTTTCCATATAAGCTTAAGTCTTTTTCCAACTATTTCTGGCCATGGAGATTGTGGATTGTCAGCTGATATACAAGAAGGAGTCAATACCCATTCTGTATAATCATTTTGAATTGATAATTGCTGATGAGAACTTATTACTGTTCCAAGATCTGCTACTTTGTTCGTGACTGTTCTAAGACTTCCATTCATCTGGATGCCCGAAAGACAATTACTAGCAACAGAATCTAATTCAGCTTGTGTAGCTAAATCTGTACTTAATGGATAATTTTGTAATTTTTCTATTGTTGGCATGTTTAAATCTCGTTTTTTAGTCTACAATGCAATTTTCATCTAAAAATGATCTAATTTCAGATTCTGTCTTTCCTAAAGCATCACTTATTACAGAAATATATTCAGACAGTAGCTCATTGTCTTCGATGACATTGCTTGCATTCCAAATATATTGAATTCGCTTATTAGATTCAATGAAACTGATCAAGTTTTCTACAAATCCAGCATCTTGAGCTGCTAGCAATATCTTTACTTTAGAATATTGCTTTGGACCTTCTGGAACATAAGTGCTTTCAACTGGAATGTCTGTCTCAGTAAAGACACGATTTGCTTCTGCTGGGTCATATGAATAGTCATAATCACCTTCTGGATATCCTCCATGGATCTTAAATCCTAAGTTAGAATATGTTCTAACAAGTCCGTTTCCTAAATTTTCTTGAATTATCATATTAAATTAAGCCTCCGAAGCTTTTGTTATTCCGGTCACATTTGACCAAATCGATGCAGACAGCCAATCATCATACAATGCATCTGGAACAATTATCTGCTTGCTGTTTGGAGTATTAGCAAATGCATCTACATTGCCTAATGTTGGAACTGTTGTGCAATGACTGAAATCAATTGTTCTTAATCCATAGCAAGAATTGAATGCTTTAGAAGCAATAGATGTTACATCTCCTTCAAAGATTAAATGTTGAAGAGTTGAACATGAGTTGAAGCACATTGATCCTATCTCTGTGAAATTTGATGGAAGATTGACTGTCTTAAGGGAATTGCAGTTGTAGAACACCTGCGTTCCACTGATAGTCACGTTGCTAAGAAACTCTATTGTTGGAATAGCATAGCAACCATTGAATGTCTTCTGTCCAATGCTTGTTATGCCAGCTGGGAATTTCAAATCTTGCATAGCGCCACATCCACTGAATGCTTCTGTTCCGAGAGAAGTAATTGTATAAGGTATTACAAGTTCCATCAAAGCATTGCAGTTCATAAAGCAAGTTGTTGGTATGCTTGTAATGCTTGGCGGCAACGAAATCATTTCTGTCGCATAGCAATAAGCAAACGTTGATGTTCCAAGACTCGTTATAGAATTTGGAATGACTATTCCTTTCGCTGCATCCCAACCACCGAATGCTTGCTGCCCGGTTGTTGTGACGCATTTTGGTATATTGATAGTCTTAACTGAAGTTATCCAGTGAAAAGCATGGTTTCCAAGAGTAGGCCCTATGTCTCCAAGTTCGATCTTGTCGAACATACTTCCAAGAGCTGTAGTCTGCGTTGCTACGCCATTGCTAGTTGGTGTAGACGTTTGGGTGGCAGATGTCACAATTGCCGCTGGAAATGAAACTTTGCCAGAACCAGTATTAGTCACAGTAATAACATAAGATGCTGGATATGATGCTGGAGAATAGTCATGAGTTCTTACAGAATAATTAGTGGATCCAAATGGACCATCTGCTGCGCTACCATCACCCCAATCAATAGTATAGCTTTGGGTAGCTGTTTGTCCAAGTCCTAATCTAAAATTCTTGAATTTTGGATCACGGATCGTGATATGGAATCTTGTCTTTCCATCTTCTGTGATATAGTTGCATCCAACAATGCATTTTCCGATTATCTGTGCTTGTGTCTTAAGTTGCTCAAGCGTGTAGTTCCAACCTTGGTTAGTGAATCCTGGTCTTTCAGGAAGTTCAGGAAGAGCAGATAAAGCAGCAGTAGCATCTACACCATAAGAATAAAGCAATGTTCCATCATAGTCAACAAACTTGATTGGATTCATTGGATTTGGCGCTTCGTTTTGTGGAATATCTCTGATTGCATCTCCATACTCTCTAAAGGTTGATGGAACAACGGCGTGTTTGCTCTCTAAAGCATCAATGATGTCCGCTTTAGAATCAAGGATTGCTTGAAGTTTCTGTGCTATTGTTCCCATCCTTAAATGACCTCACCGTTGATTTCATCAAGTATAGAACCAATGTCTTCAAGCTGCGTAATGACATAGCCGCTTAATGACAATGTCAAAGATGAAAGCTCATCTTTGACAGAAAACAATTCACTCTGAGTAGCTAAATCTGTACTTAATGGATAATCTTGAAGCAATTCTATGGTTGGCATACTTAAATGTTTTTATTTAATTACTTTTCAGCAAACAAAATAAAAGCAAAACAGCGGTTGCCCGCTGTTTTGCATATTTGATTTATTGATTGTTCAATTAGCCACCAGGAGTTTCTTCAACGTGCTGAACAGCAAATGCATCAATTATAGCATTTACTTTAACAATGATATCTCTTGTAGAGATTGAACCATCAGTTGGAAGCTTTTGCATTTGACTTGCAGTATTCAATGTAGTAGTAATGTCAGTAACTGTACCTCCTAAACCATCAACTGTACCTGTTAAAGTTTCAACAGAAGAAGTTGATGCTTTGCCAGATAGAGCTGATGTTATACCATCAATTGCACCCTGGGTTCCAGTTTTCCAGTTGTCTAATGCAGTTTTCCAATCAGCGTCAACACCGGAGTTCACAGCAGAAAGCTGAGCGGCATTGAGAGCATCTTGCTTGCCGTTCCATGCTGTCTTGTCAGCAGTTGTAACGTGAATATCAGTGTCAGCTATATGATTGCCAACTGTTGTTGACATCTGTGAAACTTCAGAACCAAGTGTAGTTACTGCTGAAAGATCAGCTTTTCCAGTTTCTAGAGCTGCAACTCTGTTTGTAAGAGCAGAAACTCCAGATTCGTCATTAGCAATCCAATCAGCAATTTCTTTCAATGTATCATAAGCTTCTGGAGCACCGTTGATCAAATTTGTAACTGTAGTGTCTGTATATCCTTTAGCAGCAGTTTCAGCAGCTGCAGCAGCACCTTTTGCATCATATGTTGCTGACAAGCCGGCAATTGCAGTATCTGTATATCCTTTAGCTGCAGTTTCAGCGGTAGATGCAGCGCCAGCGGCGTCATAATTGCTTGCTAATCCATCAGCATAAGACTTAGCAGCAGTTTCTGCGGCAGATGCAGCACCTTTTGCATCATATGTATCTGACAGAGCAGCGACTTTACCATCTGCATAAGACTTAGCAGCAGCTTCTGCACCATCCCATGCTGTTACCTGTTCAGCAGTGATTCCATCGAGGACAGCTTTGTTGCTGTGTGTATGAACAGCTCCAACTGCCTCTTCGACTTTAGAATCTACAGCGGTTGAAAGATCTGTAGCAATTGATATGACTTGCTCAGCTGGGAAAATCTCTACGCTGAGTTGTGCACTTAATAAACTTAATTTTGTGTATTTAGATGTGTCCATTTTAATTTTTTGATTATTTTGGTTTGTTAAAAAGTATTTTCATACTTTATTATATTTACCTTTTTAATAAGAAAAACTAGTATAATTTATTTATGGAATTATTGAAAACAAACAATGGAATAACAAAGAAGGAACTAATAGAGTATCTTCTTAGCAGGAAAGACATTCCAGACAATGCGGAATTGAACTTGAACTTCAACAATGATCTGTTCTTTGAAAATGATGACATGACTGACAGGAAATTCCGATTGTCTTTTCTTTGGGATGAATTTGGAGCATGTGCTGAGACTGTCGTAGAGTTTGATGAAGTAGATTCAGAGCAAGTAATAAAGAATGTCTTTAGGTTAAGTGTATAATTTAATCAGAAAGTAAATAATAGATAATTTGCAGAAATGAACAAACATGAGGACGGGTGTTCCATTAGTAGTCCATTCTCTGACAAAAACAAATAAATAAAACAGGAGTATCAAATATGAACTCATTAATTAAATCAACATTCGATCCGTTTGCCGGATTATCACTATATGACATGTTCAACGATGATTTCTTCGCTGACTTCAGAGACAACTTCGCTACTCGAGGCCTGAAGAAGTTTATTTCTCGTCCACATGATCTAGTGAATGTAAAAGATGAGAATGGAAATGTCGTAGGCCAGGAACTTTCTCTTGTCTATACTCCATTCAAGAAAGACCAGATCAAAGTCACAGTAGATGATGGAATGCTTTCTGTCTCTATTGGTGATGAACAGAAAGAAGAGAAGAAAGATGACAAAGGAGAAGTTATCTACAAGGGAATTTCTACTCAGTCAACTCGCTTTTCTCTAAAGCTGACAGACAAGATTGACAAAGCAGCAGTCACAGCAAAAGCTGAAGATGGTATGCTCCATATCAATTTGCCATTTGTCAAGAAGCAAGAAGAACCAAAGCAGATTGAAGTTTCTGTCCAATAAGCAAAAATTTCTAAATTTTGATTCAGGGCACCAATTTGGTGCCCTCTTTTTTGTATATTATTTTTATTAAAAAGTAAAAACAAAAGCAAAGGAAAAGAAACAAATGAGCAAACAGTGGTTCATCATGAACGTTTTCACTGGCAAAGAAAAGCAGATCAAGCACAAGCTTGAAGAGCTTGCTGCAAAAGAGCCAGAGAAATATGGGACTGTCCTAATTCCAGAAACAACTGAGACTGTGAAGAATGACAATGGAAGTTCAACTACTACAAAGCGGTTGAATTTTCCTGGATATGTCTTTGCAGAGCTAGATGCTTTTAGGAATTTCTCAGAGCATGAAAAGAACGATGATGTCTGGAAGGCTGTCTCTGGACTTGAAGAAATGATTGGATTTCTTGGAGGTGACAATCCACGCCCAATGTCTGAAGATGAAGTTGAGTCTGTCAGGAAGCTCATGAATTCAAAGGCATCTAAGAAAGTTGTCCTTAAAGAGGGTGATTCCGTCAAAGTCCTTGATGGCGCATTTGCAAACAATGTTGGGACAATCAAGAAGATTGAAGATGATGTAGCTACTGTTAGCGTTGAGATCTTTGGAGAAGAGACTGAGCAGGAAATTCCTATCGGGTCGCTTGAAAAAGAGGAAGAAGAATAAATGCGGTTTTTCAAAGACAGAGAATTCGACCCTTCAGGACTAGTAGAAGTCCTTCTCAACATTGGGTTTACTTTGCTAGCAATCATCATTGCAATCGCTTTTATTTGCCTTTGTGCATATCATCCAATTGTGATTGGAGTAAGCTTTGCTGGAATCTGTGTCTTAGCTTTGATCTATGCTGGACTTAAAACAGCATTTGACTTGATCTTTCCTAAGAAAGTAGACAAGGACAAAAGGCTGAAAGAGCTGAATGACTGGCTGTATCGTGCAAAGAATACATTTAAGGAGAATGAAGAAGGCAATGACTGACGAAGACAAAAAGGAAATCCTGAAATGGTGTGTAGTTGGAGCTGGAACTGCGACAGCATTCATTTGGCTTCCACTTGTAGTCATTGGACTTATCATGTGCTCACCACTTCTGCTGTTGTTTGCTTTGTTCGAAGACAACACCATCGATGATGAAAATGAAAGAAGAGAAGAAAACGCCGGCGATCCGCCTGAAGACTAGGAAAGAGACGACAGAATGGGGCTGCAGATGGTGGATGGAAGCATCTGACAAGTCTTTCCACTTTGTAGTCTACCGGTATGACGATGACCTTAAGACAATCTATCTGTCTAACCTAGGAGTAAGGAAAGACAAGCGTGGCCAGGGACTAGGGACGCGGATCCTTCAGTCAGTTGACAGGATTGCCAAGAAGTGGAAAGCTGACAAGATTCTTCTTTGGTGCAAGAAAGACGCTGGTGTCCATTACTGGTACCAGAAATGCGGATATGTTGATTTCAAAGACTACAAAGATCCAGCATATGTCTGGATGAAGAAAGAAGTCAATGAGAAAGTCTCTTGATCAAAAATACAAAGAAGCATGCTTAGAAGAAGACATGGAGCAGGCCGGCTTTAAAAAAGACGACTTGCAGAAATTCACGTTTCTTCTGCCAATGCCATCAATGCAATACAAGAAATCTGATGAAGACTTCAACAAAGTTATTCCAATTCTGAAGGATGCAATAAAAAAGCATAAAGGAATCTTCATAGATGGAAGCAGAGACACATATATGTCTAAAGAGCCGGGGTCCAAAGGAAACCTGTATGACCGGTTCACTGTAGAATATATTGGAAAATTCAGGCTTGAACGAAGCAAGTCACAGTTGTTTTCTATTTATTCTCTTCCAAATGAAATCCATTATTTCTCTGACATCGTCTTATATGACTATGCTGGGATTTTCCATGATGATGTCGAAAAAGAAAGCATTCCACTGAAAGAATTCCATGACAGCATAGTGATTGAAGACAAAGATCTGCATACGCCGTCTTTGTCTGCATGCTGCATTGCAAAATAGTGTGTATATTATTTTCAATCAATCAGATGCCTAGAAGATCCTTCGAGATCCGAGGAAGTTCTGAGGAGGAAAAAACAAATGAAAAATACATACAACAATAATTCCAGAGCTGTAGTCTCTGAGGAGCAGAATTACTACAGAGAATTAACTGATAAATTAGTAGATCAGCCAGAAGTATCTGTTGCTGAGCTAGTTGACAAGATGATAAACAATTCTCAATGGTATTATCATCCATCCAATGACATGAGATATGAGTTTCAGATCTCAGACAGTGGAAACAACCGAATTGCAGACCGTATTCCATACAGAGGCATAGCTGAGCATATCTGCAAAGTCCATAATGACCTCATGAACTTCAGAGATGGAAGACGTGAGAAGAAGCAAGAGAAAAGATACAATGCTTTCAGGAAAGACTATGAATGGTTCTACAAAGCATTTGAGAACTTCTACAATGGTAATTGGACATGGGAGCCATTCAAGTCAATTGTCCAGTTCATCATAGAAAATGAAGACGCTGTCAACAGATACATCTTTGCAAAGTGGTATCTAGAGAACTACCAAAGATGGTATACGATGACAGACAATTCTGACTTCGACTTGATGGACCTGTGCTTCTTCAAGAACATTGGGTTCTTCCATGCGACTGCAAGCATCTACAAGCATAAAGTCTTGATTCCAAAAGGACTAGAAGACGATGGGACAGAATGGATGGACTATCCTTGCACAGACTGCCAGATTGACCTTGAGAACACGCCTTTCCAAGATCCTAAGGAAATCTTCAAGCTGGCAGGAATGGAGCTTGAGCGCTTAGTGAATGAATCTGACGGTTCTAGGTATGTCAAGCTAGACAGCAAAAGCAAAGTCTGCAGGCCACATGAGAAGTTCGAATATTTGACAGTGAACTTGGACATCATGTATGAGTGCGCTAAAGAGTATGCAAAATACAGATGCCTTCCAAGGGAGATTGAAATAAAATATTCAATCATTGACAAAGATGTTGAATTTCCTAGCTAGCAGCTAGTAGATTATTCATGTAACAACCAAAAGCAGTTTAAATATCCTTTCGCCTATGGGTACGGGGCAAAACTGGTGGGTGCCAGCCTAAAGATTCATACGAATCCACGAATCCAAAACAAATAAAACAAGGAAAAATAAAATGCTAAAACAAATGAAAAAAATCGGCCGCGGAATTCTTGCGGTATTCTCGCTCAAAGCAGATTCCCTATACAGGACAAATCTGATTGTGCATGACATGAAAGACAGATACGTCAAAGGCCGCCAGTCTTTGACTGATCTTCGCAACCAGATGGTTGACGTCAAAGCGCAGAAGAAAGTCAACTTGGATGAGAAATCTTCAGTCCAAGAAGAGCTTAATTCTGTCGTTTCTAAGTTGAAATCACTGGATGTTGAAAATCCAAACAACACTAAGAGATTCAATGTCTTGAAGACACAGTATGAATCTCTCAAATCGAGGATTGCAAACAGCGATAAAATCATCGCCCAATGCGATTCTGTAGTTGAAAATCTGTCTGCTCTTATCACTAAGACTGAGTCTGAATGTGAGAAGCTTCGCTGCAAAGTCGACGAAATTGAGTCAAGCGTCCGCACATACAAGAATATGAAGCGCATCAATGAAATGATCAAGGTCAACACTGCAGACCTTTCAGACAATGAGTTTGACGTTGATGAGCTCACTAAAGACGTAGCGACCGAGGTTGCCAAGTTTGGTGTCCTTGCCGAAGAGTCCAAAGGCGAAACAGAAAGCCTTGGATATGTCACTGACAAGGAAGAGATGAAGAAATTCACTGCATCTCTCTAATTGGAGCTGTTGCCTGCCCATAGGAATATGGGCAGGCGATGCCTTTCAAAGGAGTAGAAAATGGTACCAACAATAGAATCAATTATCATTGTTGTTTGGCTGAGTGGAATTCTTGTATCATTCATTCTATATCTTCTTGACGTCTTTGTAGCTGGAAGGAAATTCTGCAACAAAGAAATAGAAGACGAATATGGATATGATGAACCTGCGCCATGGGGTCTAGTTACGATTGTTCCAGTTGCAAACTGGATAATGGCTATTGGAATTCTCATTGAATGGTTCAACAAAAGACATGAGAGTAGTTTCTTCAAGCGGTTCTTCATGTCTATTGACAGCCAATACGATTATCTAGTGAAAAAAGCAAAGGAGGAAAAATAATGGAAACGTTTTTCTTGATTTTTATTGGATCTTATTTGATTGGAATGTTCTTCAACCTGATGGTTGTTGTTATGGGAGATGCATCAGAGAATATGGATATATTTCTTCTGTTGATGTTTCCGGGCATTCATATGTTTGGAGTCGTGTATCTACTATGGATTGTCTGCACTGGCCAGTTCAAATGGAAGCATGATGACTATCTAGACAGATGCTTTGAAGAATGGTTTGACCGTATAGCAAAGTCATTCACAGAGCCATTCCACCGGAAGAAGAACAAAAGAGAGCAAATAGACAAAGAATATGCTTTCCTTGTAAAAAAGGCAGTGGAGGTGGATTAGATGGAACATAAAGAAATTGTGATGTACGTCTACATCATTCCAACAATAGTAGCAGTTTTAGCTACTACTGTTGGATATTTTCTGAACAGTTTGCGTAATATTCCAATAGAAGTATGCATGACAGATGAAGATTTTCTATTTACAATATTCTTGTCTGTGACTCCATTCTTCAACTATTTCATATTGCTGATGGCTCTTGTATACATCTGTGTGCTTACTAAGCATTATGTCTCTAAGAGGCATCAATACTTTCCAACAGTAGAAGACAAGTATGAAGAATACATGAAGAATTGTGAGGAGGATGGTCTGTAATGTTTGGGATGTTCAAGCTCCTTAAAGAGAAAGGCTAGACAAAATGTATCAACCGCCAAGCGATATAGCGATAATCACTGAAATAATTGTTCAACTGGCCGTCGTTCTTTTTATAGTTGGCTTTTTTATATGGAAGATAGCATACGCTATGAATAAGAACGTATGGAAATGCATGGATCGCTACGATCCGCTTTCTGGATTTCTTCTTATATTGCTTTTCGTGTTTATTCCAGGATCACTGCTTCTGCACTATATGTATCGTAAGATTAGAAAATTGCTAAAGCATAGACATAATCGCTACAATGAAATTGAAGACAGGTATAAAGAATATATGAATAATTGCAAGGAGGATAGTCTGTAATGTTTGGGATGTTCAAGCTCCTTAAAGAGAACGCTGAATTGAAAGCAAAGCTGAAGAAGTATGAAGACTACTTCGGTGGAGTTCAAGAAATCAAGCGTGCAGGTTTTTCAGATTGGAGTTATAATAGAATAAGATCATGGCTTGAAGAAAACAATGCTCTGATCATCAAAGACAAATCATCAGATTGCTTTAGAAAAGACAAGATTCATTTTCTTTTCAAGCTTCCAAGGGAGAACAAAGATGCGTGAAGCAAGCCTTCAATTGATTTCATCAATGATTCCACTGTGGGCGTATTTTGTCCCGTGGGCAATCTGTGAGCTTGTTGTCATTGTTTCTTTGCTTGGTGACATCTGCTGTGGGCATATCTGTGATGACTGCAAATGTGGTTTTAAGCAAGGCTGTATGAAGCTTGAAAAAGAAAATAAAGGTGTTATGGTATGGGTGTTTCTTCTTGGATTTGTCCCATATTTGAACTGGATTGCCTCAATCATCGTAATTCTAGCAATTGCCAGTACGATAAAGGAAATCTACAAGCACAGGAATTTGATCTATCCATTGATGACTATAGAAGAAAAATATCAATGGTTTATAGACCAAGATAAAAAATAGCTCTGCTAAATTGCAGCTGAAGTTGATATGATTGAACTATCAAAATGAAAGGAAATACATGAGTGGTGGCGCTTTAGACTATGTCTGCTTCCGTCTTGATGATCCAATCAAGGAAATTGAAAATCGGATTTGTGACAACGGAAAGACTCTTCAGCAGATCTGGGATGACAAGACTGAAGAAGAAAAGAAGAACGCGATTGAGTGGGGGCATGATTGGGAAATCCCATGGACTGAGAAGAATGTTCCAGACAATGTTCGTCTTATAGCCGAGGATGAAGCTTGGAAGAAATGCAAGGGAGTAAAAGTTGCTCCAGGTGCTGGTGTAGCAGATCGTTCTCTTACATCGAAAAAGGCTCGTAATGAGTGGAATAAGATTTATAATGATACGCTCAAGGATCTGATTGACAGCCATAACAATGGGATTGAACGTAAAGTCTATTCTCCAGAGACAATTGAAACGATGAAGAAAATGCTTGACACGATCAAACGGTCAAAGATCTATCTGCAGAGGATTGAGTGGCTGTTCTCTGAAGACGATGGCGAAAGCGACTTGATTGAACGCACGAAGGAAGACTTGAAAGAAGCTGGACTGAATGATGAGTGTATTTGATGGAATTGACCAATTCTACCATAACATTCCTTCTTGGAGAGTAAAGATTGTGAAAGACTACAAAAGAGACTGGAGCAAATACACTTTTGAAAGAGCTTTCAAGCATCTGCTTGAAAGCGGCCTTAGTGGAAAGCCACCAACAATGAACAGCACATGGATGAAGCTTCTTGTCAACTTCCAGATCTTTGGAGGATGTGGGACGTTTGAAGACATGCTGTCATATGCTGGAATGGACCAAGAAGGGTGGAAACGGCTGAAGTACAGGATGATCAACTTCTTGGAATACTACAGCATCATTGAAGAGGTAAAGCGGACAAAAGATGGCAGGATCTATGAGCTTACTCCTTTTGGAGCAGATCTTATCGTCTATGTAGCACAGCATTGAGGAAACAAACATGTGGTTCATTCTAGGAGCAGTCGCAGGATATTATCTCCATAAAGTATTCAGCTGGATGGACAAAGAAATTGTCAAGAAAGCAGAATCATTGTTTGAAGAAGATTGATTGAATGGGCTTTACAGCGACACAAGTCCAAATGCCTAATGGCAAAATCAGCTGGTCTCTTGCTCAGACGCCGCGATTCAATGAGTTTCTGACGTTCAACAAAGACCATTGCTACATCTACGACTACAAGAAAGGTGTCATTGACTTCAAGTCATTGGAAAGAATCTATGGGAATCTGTACTTTACAGCAATAGAATCTGACCAAAAGATAAAAGTCTTCTACTACAAAGGATCTAAGGAATCATACAAGGAACGTATAGAAAAGCTGCTAGACAAGATAGTAGCGCAGTATTTTCGAATCAACCAAGAATGCCCAGGGCTGAGAGTATTCTCACTTGGATATGTCCCATCTCTCTTCACTGTTGATTTTTCAAAAGATGACTTTGCTGATGCTGTAAGGAATGATTTTTTGAAATTCGGATGCCATGCTTATGATGAGAATGAAAACCTTTTGGGGAAGATCTACAACAAAGGAATGTCGTCTTTCAACACTGATGAATTCAAGCAAGCACGGTTCCTTAGTTTTGACTTTTCAAAATGGATCATGAAAGAGAGAAAGAAAGCTTGGAAGCAGCTTAAGAAAGAAACTAAAAACCTTTGAATGTAGAATATTTAAAGAAATCAAAATGAAAATACCACTTTTAGACAAAAAGCAATCTTTCATCCGGAACATAGTTGATCATCCCGAAACTATGCACAATGTGTATTTTGGGATGAAAGCTGCTCCACTCACTTTAGCGCATGAAAGCATCATCAAGTATCTTGTCCAAGAATTCTTGAAGTATGACAATGTCCATCTTAGGATTGGAATTGCAAATTCTGAGCATAAAGATGAATTTAAGATTGCAGACATGGTGAAAGACTATGTCGAGAAAGAATTCCCAGACAAGATCAGGCGGAGCACAGGGGCAGAAGAAGAAAACTGGTGGAATGAGAAGATCAGAGTAGTCGACCAGAACACGTGGCAAGGTCTGTATTTCTGGTTGAAAGAGAATGACTTCAAGCCACATGAGACTCTTGTCTGTGTTGGGGAAGACGAGTGGAAGCACATTGAAGATGATGATGGCGTATGGATGAATGTCCTTCAGTTCACTGAAGAATATGATTTCCATCAAGTCAAAAACAGAAATGACAATGTCTCAGCTACAGAAGCTAGAGCAATCTTCTATCGTGACCCTGATGTTGACTATTTCTATGTCAAGAAGTTCATTTCAAAATGGACATATGACTGGATCAAAGCGCATGGGACTTTCTGGCAGCTGAAAGACAACTACCGTGCTGAAGAGAACAGATTCATTGAGACTTATGACGCATCTAAGTTTGACCGGCCATCTGTCACTGTCGACAACATTGCATGGGCAAGAAAAGACAATGACAAGTTCATTGTTTTGATTCGTCGCAAAGGACATCCATACAAGAACTATTGGGCATTGCCTGGTGGATTCTTAGACGTAAAAAGCGATGCTAGCCTTGAAGATGCTGCTAAGAGAGAGCTGTTTGAAGAGACAAATCTTTCACCAGGGTTCTTGCAAGGCGGTGAAATCTTGAATGACCCTGACAAAATAATCACAAAGCAGTTCAAGGCTTATTCTGACAAGGGGACAGATCCACGGACAAGGATAGTAGATGTTGTCTTCACGACACTGTTCTCTTATGAGCATCTTGATTCTGCTTTCCCTGGAGATGACGCTTCAGACGTAGCAATCTTCAATGTCAATGAACTTCCAAAGATGGGGTTCAACCATAAGCAGATCATCAAAGAATTCTTTGAAACAGTATAATTTAAATGAGGTGAGAAATGGGAGTAAAAGGTAGAATAGCATACATCGACTATGACCGTGAAGGCGACAAATACATGCTGTTTGTCTCTAGGGAGTTCAGCAAAGACATGGCTCCATGGATGGTGAATGGCAACAAGCTTCTCAATTGTTTTAGAGAAATCTATTACAACAAGAAAAACCATAGGGCTAAAAACTACAAGCTTGCAGACATAGTCAGAAAAATGGCAGATTTCTGCGGATATGACTGGAAAGATGACTTGTTCGCGCTCTGGCCGCTTGAAAGAAACAAGCAAGACCAGGTAGTGATTGATCTGACTCCTAAATACGTAGGGGATTATTCATTCATTATAGATTCAATCAATGACAATTGGTCCAGGTATTTTGGCAATTCTGACTGGGTCTACATTATTCCAATCTGCAGTGTGCCAGAGATGTTCATCAAATCTGTCGCCGCTGACCATTCTAATGCAATTTCTAAGTTCATTGCTTTAGACAAAGACACAATAGACACCTACCATTTCAGGATTCATGACGGCTCATACAACTATATAGACAAGACTCCAGATGATGAAAGAGAGATAGAGATAACTGAAGGAGTCATGAAAGAAGACTATAGCTGCAAAGATGAGTGCAATACTATGGCTGCACCACCTTTGAGCACTATTCCTCTAAAGACAAGGAGATTTACTGAGATCATTGCCCAGTACAAAGATGGAGACAGGAATTGCCTTGTAGTCCGTGACACTGACAACAAGCACGTCTTGTTCAAAGAAATGAAATAGGAAACAAAGATGGTTGCAGATGATTTATTTTGGATTTGCTTTGGCATTTCTCTTTTCTTCAATGTAGTTCTAACTATGATGTATATGAGGCTTTTGCGCCAGAAGAAACAGATCAGCTCATTCAAAGTAGACATGCTGAATACAATCTTCTACAGAGATTTAACTAACAACAAACAAAACAAACAAAACAAATAAAATACAAATGAAAAACTCAAGATCAGGTCAAGCAGCAGGTGCTGTTCTTGCAACACTCGGAATCATCGTTGTAATTGGACTCCTGTTTACAGGGTGTAGTCTGACAACAGTCGATGCAGGACAAATTGGCGTAAGGACCCAGTTTGGAAAAGTAACTGAAAACAGTGTAGAGCCAGGGCTTCACTTCGTGAACCCAATTGGCGGGCACATCATCAAGTACGATGTCAGGGAGCAGAAGGCTGAAATCAAGGCACCAACCTATACGAAGGACATGCAGCAGGCGGACATTTTCATTGTTGTGACCTATGCCCTCAACAAAGGGGAGGTTGGAGTAGTCCACCAGACTTATGGTACAGCTTATGCAGACAGAGTTGTGCTTCCAAAGGTCACAGGAGCTATCAAAGATGTGATTGGCAATATTGAGGCGGCTGAACTAGTCAACGCCCGAGAGAAAGCTGCAAAGTCCATTCTTGATACAGCAACAGCGCAGATTGCGGAGGCAAAAGTTCCTGTTACAATCACCTCCCTGGTAATTACCAACATCGACTATTCCGACGTGTTCGAGAAGTCCATTGAAGAGAAAGTGGTGGCGCAACAGAACGCCATCAGGGCTCAGAATGAGACAAAACGCGTTGAAGAGGAGTCAAAGCAGACAGTCATTCGCGCTGAAGCTCAAGCTAAATCAAAGCTTGCACTCGCTGAAGCTGAAGCTAAAGCTGTAGAGATCCGCGGCAAGGCATTGAAAGAAAACCCAGATGTAGTGATGCTTGAAGCTATTACTAAGTGGGATGGAAAGATGCCAACAACGCTGTTTACTGGAAATAGCGCGGCAAATGTCTTAGATGTATCTAAGTTTGTCAAATAGAATCTTAAGCTAAGGATTGTCAAGCCTGCTTGCTGAGCAAGCAGGCTTGACTTGTATAATATTGCTATGAAAAGGAAAACAAAAAAGCTTCTTGTTGATGCTGCTGCATTGATTGCTATCACTGTAGTATTCTTTCTTGTAGTGCTGGTTAGTGGTTTCATCATGAGAATTGGTGCAGCAATAGAATCAGAGATGCCATCTATGCAAGAACACCCATATGCAATTGAAAGTTGCTCTGCTGATAGTTTTCAAGAATGATATAATTGAACTGTCAATTTGAATGAAAGGAAACAAAATGGTAGACAATACTGCACTCATTAGAGAAAAGCTTCTAGATTTCAAGAATCCGGAAGACTTCTATGTATGCCACGTGATCCAGCGTGCTAAAGACAAGAAAGCCAATGGGACAATCAGGCCAGGTGATGCTCGAGATGAAGGGCAGCGCTTGATCAAGACTTGGTACATTGACTCTTTAAACTACTTTGACCAGAAGCTTCCTGTCATGAAAGACGTAGCTGAAGCTAACAATGCTCGGCTTTATTTCATGCCGCAGGTCAGAAGCAAGCTTACAGTCAACCGTGTCCTTGCAAAAGCAATCATTGATGCTATTGATGAAGTTGGTCTTCGGTATGACCACCTGATCAGGACTGCTGTCTGTGGCTGCCATGCTTCTCGCCAGAAAGAATGGATCATCGACATTGATGATGAAATTGAAGGTGATGTTCCTGATGCTCATGCTGCAGCTGGTGAATATGCTAGGGCTGTAATTGAAGACATTCTTATTTGGAGAAAGACAGTCAAAGACCTTGATCAGAACTATAGACCTCTCCTTTATGAGACTCGCAATGGTTGGGGAATTGTCACACATCCATTCGATCAGCGCATCTTCATCAGCAATCCAGACTTCATCAAGAAAGATGGAATGATGCTTGCGTATTGCAATTTTTAAAGGTTCTGCTAATTCAAATTTAGTTTGATATAATTAAATCATCAAACAAAAAATAAGCTAAATAAAATGGACAAAGAACTAGTTTTTACAAAGTTCCTTCAATACAGGAAACTTTATAAAGATGTCAACAGAATAATTGATATTGTTGAATCAAATATTGGATATAATCTTTTTAGTGATCCTTTTGATTTGATTAGCAGTGGTTTTATTCATACATTGGTTTTTACAGATGACAATGTCTGGAATGAATGCAAGAAGATCGCTGATGAGAACCAGAACATCAAGATGGATGATTCTGTTCGAGATACGATTAGCATTCAGATGATTGATTCTGATGCAGAAAATGCAGAGAAACCAGCATATATTACTTTCCATGTAATGCGCCTTACTGATCTTTACCAAGTCAGAAGCGTCCTTGGAAAAGCAATTTTAGAAAACATGGACAAGATGTATGTCATCAACTACCAGTATTGGGATGCTAAAGAAAAAAGAATGTAAAAATGGCCAATGATTTTCTCAAAGATCGAGTTCGAATAACTTATTGCCTTGAATATCCACCAACATGGCCACCATCAAATGTCTCTGGAAAATGCGCATCTGTCCTTTATGACCGTGAATGGTGGGAAAGAAGGAAGAAAGAGACGGGAGATCCAACTGGCAGAAAAGTAATGGAAGAAGCTTTCAAGATAACAGTTATGTGTCCTTACACAATTGAAAGTCTTGAAATTGATGAACATCCTACAATTTAAAAATGAAAAAGTCTAATAAAAGAAAACTTCTGCTTAGTTTTGGAGCAGCAATTGGTTGGATTCTCGGATCTATTGTTGGATCTATGATTATCACTGGTTGTTCTGATTATGATTCAGAAGGTCGAAAAGTCTACCCAGCTGATACCTCGTATATGAGTTACGTCATGTTTGATGGACATGAATATGTTAAGTATGTTGATGGTTATCGTGGAAGCATTACTCATTCTCCAAAATGCGATTGTCTTAAAGAGAAAGGAAAGTAGTAATGAAGACGAAAGAGCAAGTTGATGATATCTGCCGCCGAATGGAGAATCAGCTTGAAACGCTGAGAAAATATAGCGGCGCAGAAATTCACGAATGCAGAAGGCTAATGAATTGGTTCGTCAATCAGATTCCAAACATTCAGCATTTTTATGAACGCAAAGGATGGGATTGGGTTGATAAGATTTATGCCTCTTCTGAGAAATTGATGGAAGAAGCAGCTGCATTCATTCACAAGCATAAGCTTTATTGAAAGAAAGGATAAGTAAAATGAGTGAATACTACAATCATTATGGTACAAAGACGGTTTTGATCTTTGGCGCTGATGGAATTCTTGGCCGTGAATTAGTTGATACTTTCAAACGAGACCATGGAGATTATCCACATTGGTATGTTAGGACATTTTATGATGACATTACAAACTACCAAAAAGTAGATAAAGCAATTGAATACTATGTCTCTGACGCTGGAACATGGAAGTCATTTCCTCCAGACGTAGTTATCAACTGCGCTGAAATGGCAGACGCTGATGAATGTGAAAAGAATCCGGAGAAAGCGTATGCTGTCAATGCAGTATTGCCAAAGAACATTGCTGCATCTTGCATTGCTCACAATGTCCCGCTGTTCATTCATGTTTCTACAGATCAAATCTTTGCAAATGGAGCAGCAAAAGACATAATTCCATCTATTGCTGACACATGCAAAGATACATCTCCAGTCAACCAATATGGGCTGTCGAAGCTAGCTGGTGAAACATCTATCATGAATGAATACTATACCAGCGCAAACATCGGATTGACTGGCTGCGAGTATAAAATCATCAGAACATCACGGCTTTATGGAAAATACCAGTATAACTTTGTAGACTATGTATGTGATCTGTGCTTAGGAAAAATCACAACTAGCATTCAGCCAAAGTTCTTAAATGGGAACATCAGTGTACCAACTTCAGCAAAAGCTCTTGCTGATGAGCTTTGGAACATTGCAAATGGATATTA
>Ga0310690_10004675_pt1 | contig 19202 bp, 12 predicted proteins | sample AusTroGonzalo_MG_2_FD_207661 | JGI IMG/M metagenome (GOLD analysis project Ga0310690, IMG submission 207661) | Bovine rumen microbial communities from tropical cattle in Woodstock, Queensland, Australia - Gonzalo_04 (v2) (version 2) | ecosystem: Host-associated > Mammals > Digestive system >...
AAAAAAGTCACTTTTATGCCCCAAAATCTGCACAGATATAGGGTAATTGTGCAAAAAAGAGTGCTTTTTTCTTAAAAATATTTGCGTAAGTCAATAAAAATGTGTTACTTTGCACCCGCTAAGCAGCACTTTGCTGCAAAGTTTTCAGAAAAAGAATCCAAATATTAACATTTTAAAGAAGAAAATTATGTCAGAAATTGAAAGCAAAGTAAAGGCAATTATTGTAGACAAACTCGGTGTAGATGAAGCAGAAGTAAAGGCAGAGGCTAGCTTCACAAACGACCTCGGTGCTGATTCACTGGATACCGTTGAGCTCATCATGGAGTTCGAGAAGGAGTTCGGTATCTCTATCCCCGACGATAAGGCTGAGAAGATCGGTACTGTTGGCGACGCTATCGCATATATTGAGGAGAACGCTAAATAAGTTTATTTTTTGATAAACCGCAGATTACGCAGATTACGCAGATAATCATTAAATCTGTGTAATCTGCGTATTTTTCAGTTATAAAATATCATATGGAATTAAAGAGAGTAGTAGTAACAGGCATGGGTGCCGTTACACCACTTGGCAATACTCCCGAGGAAACTTGGAAGAACATGCTTGCTGGTAAGAGCGGTGCTGCCCCCATTACACTTTTCGATGCATCGAAATTCAAGACGCAGTTTGCCTGCGAGGTGAAGGATCTCGATGTCAATGCCTATATCGACCGTAAGGAGGCTCGTAAGATGGACCGCTATACCCAGTTGGCCATCATCGCTGCCAAACAGGCTGTCGAGGATAGTGGCATGGATTTGGAAACAGAGGACAAGGACCGCATTGGTGTGGTCTATGGTGTCGGTATCGGTGGTATCAAGACCTTTGAGGACGAGGTGGGCTATTATGGTGCCCATCGTGAGGATGGTCCTAAGTTCAACCCCTTCTTCATTCCGAAGATGATTGCCGACATTGCTGCCGGTCAGATTTCTATTCTGTACGGCTTCCATGGTCCTAACTATATCACCGCTTCTGCTTGTGCTTCTTCTTCGAATGCACTGGCCGATGCTTTCAACCTGATTCGTTTGGGTAAAGCCAACGCCATCGTTGCCGGTGGTGCCGAGGCTGCTATCTGCGAGACGGGTGTGGGTGGTTTTAATGCCATGAAGGCTCTGTCGACCCGTAATGACGAACCCGAGAAGGCCAGCCGTCCGTTCAGCGCCAGTCGTGATGGTTTCATCATGGGCGAGGGTGCCGGATGTCTGATTCTTGAGGAGTTGGAGCACGCTAAGGCTCGTGGTGCCAAGATCTATGCTGAGATGGTTGGTGCAGGTATGAGCGCTGATGCTCACCACATCACAGCCTCTCATCCTGAGGGTCTGGGTGCCAAGCTGGTCATGAAGAATGCGTTGGAAGATGCAGGCATGCAGCCTGAGGACATCGACTACATCAACGTTCATGGCACATCTACCCATGTTGGTGACATCTCTGAGGCTAAGGCCATCAAGGACGTATTTGGCGAGGCTGCTTACAAGCTTAACATCAGCAGTACGAAGTCGATGACAGGTCACCTGCTCGGTGCTGCCGGTGCCGTTGAGGCTATGGCTACTGTGCTGGCCGTCCAGAACGACATCATTCCTCCTACAATTAATCATGAGGATGGTGACAACGACGAGGAGATCGACTATAACCTCAACTTCACCTTCAATAAGGCTCAGAAGCGGGAGGTACGTGCCGGACTCAGCAATACCTTTGGATTTGGTGGTCACAATGCCTGCGTAGTATTTAAAAAGTATGTGGGTTAATAACATCATTGACAGCATAAAGCTCCCTTTCCGTAAGGAGAAGGAGCTTTTTTCAGCCCTTTACGACATTTTGGGCTTCTATCCTCACCATATTGAACTTTATAAGCAGGCTCTGCTGCACAAAAGCGTGGGACGCAAGAACGAAAAGGGCCGTCCGCAGAACAACGAACGTCTGGAATTCTTGGGCGATGCTATTCTCGACGCCGTCGTGGGCGATATTGTGTTTCGCCATTTTGAGGGCAAGCGCGAGGGCTTCCTGACTAACGCCCGTTCAAAGTTGGTAAGTCGTGCAACGTTGGGTAAACTGGCACAGGAGATGGGCATCGACCAGCTTATCAAATATGCCGGCCACTCTACGTCACACAACTCCTACATGAACGGCAATGCCTTCGAGGCGCTTGTCGGAGCCATCTACCTCGACCGAGGCTATGATGCCTGTATGCGATTCATGGAAAAGCGCATCCTGGCTCAAGTCATCAACATCGACAAGGTGGCTTATAAGGAGGTCAACTTCAAGTCGAAACTGTTAGAGTGGAGCCAGAAGAATCGTGTCAAATTGGAGTTCAGGGGTTTGGAAGAAAGTCGTGACGAAAAGGGCAGTCCCATGTTTACTACACAGGTGCTCTTGGAGGGCCTGGAAGGTAGCAAGGGTACGGGATATTCGAAGAAGGAGAGCCAGCAGCAGGCCTCTAAAGAGACGCTGCAGCTGCTGCGTCGCGAACCGCAGTTCATTGATAGCATCTTTGCCGCTAAGGCCGATCGTACGAAGATGGAGGAAGAGCCCGTGATGGCTGCTCCCGACATCGACAAGCTTCAAGAGGAACAACAGAACTTCATCATTGAGCGCGAGCCTGAGGTGGAAACGAACTCCAAGCCCGCTGTGTGTGGCGATTCCGTTGCCATAAACGATGTCGAGTCTGTTGCTGTATCACAGCAACAAACAGACCTCGATGCTGAGATGACGCTGGACGACATTACTGCTACACCCCGCGAAAAATCCCGCGAAGAAATCATTGCTGAAGCCGAGGCCGCAGCCTTTGCAGAAGCTGAAACTGAAACCGAGGGAGCTGCATAATACAAACTCGATATGATGAGATATTGGTTATTGGCATTAGGAGTTGCTGTGGGTCTGGGAGCTTTTGCTCAGGCAGAACATCACGACTGGGAGGACAACCATGTGCTGCAAATCAATCGCGAGCCGGCACGTGCCTATTTCATTCCCTATGGTCAGACCAAGGGCGACCGCATGTTGTCACTTAATGGAGTTTGGCGTTTCCGTTGGACGAAGACGCCTAACGAGCGCATCCGTGACTTCTATCGTGCCGATTACGATGATTCTCATTGGGCCACATTGCCCGTTCCTGCCAATTGGGAGGTAAATGGCTATGGCACCCCCATCTACGTCTCTGCTGGCTATCCGTTCAAGATAGATCCGCCTTACGTCACCAGCGAACCTAAAAAAGACTGGACGACTTACGAAGAGCGCAACCCCACGGGCCAGTACCGCCGCACCTTCGTTCTCCCCGCTGGCTGGACAGCCACAGTGTCCGACGGTTCTCCGTCGCGTAATGGCCAGACCTTCTTGCGCTTCGAGGGGGTTATGTCGGCGTTCTATGTCTGGATCAACGGCCATCGGGTAGGGTATAGCCAAGGTTCGATGGAACCCTCCGAGTTTAATGTTACGCCATACTTGAAAACAGGGGAGAACCAGATAGCCGTTGAGGTCTATAAATATAGCGACGGCTCGTATCTGGAGGACCAGGACTTCTGGCGCTTTGGTGGCATTCATCGCGACGTGTTGCTTTACCATACGCCCAATGTCCGTATTCGCGATGTGGCCGTGCGTGCCTCAATGGATGGCGTGTTGCAAATCAATCCGCATTTTTCCGTGTATAATGGTGAGACGGGCGACGGCTATCATCTCGTCGCAACCCTTTTCGATGGTGCACGTCCTGTGGGCTGCGGTTCTGTCGCTGCCGCTGAAGTCCTCGACCTCGCCCACAAGGCAGCCCGCATGAACGAATGGTTCCCTCAACGTGGCCACCGCAAGTTCGGCCGTATGACGATGCAGGTCGATAACCCCCGCTTGTGGAGTGTAGAGCACCCCAATCTTTATACCCTGCGTTTGCAACTGCAGAACGCCGACGGGGAAACCGTCGAGAGTGTTACGCAACAGGTGGGATTCCGCACCATCGCTATCAAGGGCGGACAATTACTCATCAATGGTCAGCCCATCAAGATTCGTGGTGTCAATCGTCATGAGCACGACCCCTATACGGCTCGCTTGATGAGCGAGGAGCGTATGCTTCAGGATTTGCGACTCATGAAGGCAGCGAATATCAATGCCGTCCGTCTGGCTCATTATCCTAATTGTCCGCGTTGGTATGAGCTCTGCGACTCAATGGGCATGTACGTCATGGACGAGGCCGACTGCGAGACGCATGGCTTGCGAGGTACGCTGGCTTCGACACCCGATTGGGCTGATGCTTTCTTGGATAGAGCCATCCGCATGGCCGAGCGCGACAAAAACCATTCCTCCATCATTTTTTGGAGTTTGGGCAACGAGAGCGGCTATGGTCCTAACCACGCCGCCATGTCGGCTTGGCTCCATGACTTCGACCCCACACGCCCTATCCACTACGAAGGTGCTCAGGGCGACCCCGACCCTTCGACGGTCGACGTCATCTCGCGTTTCTATCCGCGTGTCATGCAGGAGTATTTGAATCCGGGCATCCCTGAGGGCTCTGACCAGGAGCGTGCCGAGAATGCCCGTTGGGAGCGGTTACTTGAAATCGCCAACAAAACAGGCGACCGTTGTACTTGGGTGGGTTCCGATGGTGGGCCTCGCCCCGTGCTGACCAGTGAATATGCCCACGCAATGGGTAATGCCCTTGGCAACTTCAAGGAATATTGGGACGAAATTAATAGTCATCCGCGCATGCTTGGCGGCTTTATATGGGACTGGGTAGATCAAGGCATCATTTGTGGCGATAGCGTGCTCTATGGCGGCGATTTTGGCGACAAGCCCAATCTGAACGCCTTCTGCATGAACGGCATTGTGATGAGCGACCGCACGCTGACGCCTAAGTATTACGAGGTGCAGGCCATCTATGGCGGGATGAGCGAACGAGAGATTGCCCAACAATACCCAGAGACTTCAGCTGCTAAGCCCAAATCGTCAAAAAACAAAAAAACACTATCGGAGTCGCTTATCGCACTCTTTTCCTCCATCAAGACACAATGCTTCCGCGCGCCAACGGATAATGACAAGAGCTTCGGCAACTGGCTGGCGAAAGACTGGAAGCGCTGTGGTCTCGATACGTTGTATATCCCTGTGTGGACTGAGCAAGACGGCAATGAATTCGTGTTTACGTTCGAGATTCCCGACTCGCTGCCCCCGTTGCCGCGTCTCGGCATTCTTATCGAACTGCCGCGAGAGTATGAACAGCTGACGTGGTATGGTCGAGGTCCGTGGGACAATTATCCCGACCGCAAGGTGTCGTGTCCCGTTGGTCTGTGGAAGTCGACGGTCTCTCAGCAGTATGTTCACTATCCGCGTCCACAGGATTCGGGCAACCACGAAGACTGCACCTATATTGAACTCCGGACGAAGAAGGGAAAGAAACTGCGCATTGAGGCTATCGACGAGCCATTCTCGTTCTCCGCTTTGCCTTACTCGGCTCAGTACATCGCCAGCAAGCCCCATGACTATGAGTTGCAGGACCAGGGCAAGACCTACCTCAGCATCGACTGCGCCGTCATGGGTCTTGGCAACAGCTCCTGCGGCCCAGGCGTCCTCAAACGTTACACCATCAACCCGAAGAAGCGCTACCAACTGAAGATTCGCATTTCTGGCGACTCCCTTGAGCGTATCTTCATGCCATGAGATGAATAGGAACCACAGACTTTTCTATCACTTTGTCGCCTTCCTGACGGTGGCTATTTGGGGCAGTACCTTTGTCTTCACAAAGATGTTGCTGCTGAACGGCCTGTCGCCAGCCCAGATATTTACCTTGCGCTTCATCGTTGCCTACCTGCTGTTGCTGGGTGTCTCGCTGACGCGTCATCACCAGTGGTTTTGCCATTCGTTGAAGGACGAACTCCTGATGGTCGCCCTTGGCATTACTGGCGGCTCGCTCTATTTCTTGATGGAGAATGCTGCCATGCTCTATACGACGGCAACGAACACGTCACTCATCGTCTGTTCCTGCCCCCTGTTCACCATGTTTCTAATAGCATTGCTTTATCGCCACACGGAGCGAATCACCCGGCTGCAGGCCTTTGGTTCGCTGATAGCTTGCATGGGAATGGCGGTCGTCGTGCTCAACGGTCATTTTGTGCTCCATCTGTCCCCCGTAGGCGATATGCTGGCCTTTGGCGCCTGTCTTTGTTGGGTGCTCTACAGCCTGCTGATGAAGGTCGGTTTACAGCACTACTCCACGTTCTTTATAACTCGCAAGGTGTTTTTCTATGGCCTTGTAACCATTATTCCATATTTTATACTGGTGCCAGGCTTTCCCCCACTCAGCACGCTTTTGCGCCCTGAAGTCCTATGGAACCTCTTGTTCTTGAGCGTTGTGGCCTCGATGCTTTGCTACCTCATTTGGACGTGGGTCATTAGCCGCCTGGGAGCTGTCGTCGCCACAAACTGGGTTTATTTCAATCCCATCACCACCATTTTCTTTGCGTGGTGGCTCCTCGATGAACAGATTACCCTATGGTTCCTTCTCGGCTCTGCCCTCATCCTCCTCGGCATGTTCCTGGCAGACAAAAGAAAGCAGTGAGCAGCCGCTTATTTGACAGCACGGATGCAACGACCGCTGAAACGATTGCTGGAAAGATTTCCGTAGTGTACTTTAACGTCGGAGAAATTGAATTCCAGACACCATGCTTTGTTCGGATTCGCCGTGTAGAGGGATGATGTCCAGTAGATGCCACTGATAGCGCGGAACTGAATGTCACCATAGTAGCGGAAACCCGTGATAGGCAGGAAAATGGAGTTGCCCGTCTTCTTACTGGTAACCTTATAGCCGTTCACGCCGTCCTGTGCGGTCCATTCCCATTTGCAATTGTCTGGGTTCATCAACTCCTCGTACTCGTCTACGGTAGGCATGCGCCATTCGCCGCCCATATTAGTGCGGGCAGCATCGTCGACGGGAGCCAGCTGGCTCTTCCTGTCGGTGGTCGAATACTTGGTAAGAAACTGAGAGTCACCCTTACTCCAGGCATAGGTGTTCCACGAGTAGTATTCCTTCGATTTGGTCTCACCCCACGCAAAATACGTGCCAAAGCCAGAAGCCTTCTTGGCACCCACATTCATGCTTGCCCATTTCACACTCAGTCCTAAATCAATAGCCTCCACACCATTTGTAGATTCCGTGACATCACCCTTTGCATAGCTTGCTGCCCCTAAAAACATGACGGCCAGCATCATCAGAAAACCCTTCTTCATATTTATATCTTTTAGATTCTGGGGTCAAAGTTACGAAAAAACGAGCGAAATGCAAAAGAAAATATAATAAAATTGGTTTTATTTCGTAACTTTGCAGCAAAATAGAACGCAATGACCATACAGCTGACATACAGAAGAACTCGCAGGTTGTCAATGCGCATCGTCAAGAATGGCGATGTACATGTGTCGGCTCCTATCGGCATGCCGAAAAGAGACATCGAGGCGTTTATCAATCAGCACCAAGAATGGATTGTTGCCGCCAGAAAGAAAACCACAGAGCGACATGCACAGCGAGCAGCGTTTTTCAGTCAGCTGCCCCTGACCACAAAGGCAGAAAAGGAGGAAGCCCTGAAAAGGGTGAAGGCATTGGTGGAACCCTTGGTGGAGCGACATGCACAGCTGATGGGCGTTCGTCCGTCGTCCGTTTCTTATAAACCGATGATATCACGCTGGGGATTGTGTAAAATCAAGGAGCGCAGCATCTGCTTTTCTACCTACGTGCTACTATTGCCGGAGTGGTGTGTCGAGCATATTGTGGTTCATGAACTTTGCCACCTGTTAGAACCCAGCCACAATACCCGTTTCCACGCCTTAATGGACAAATTCTTTCCCCTGTGGAAAGAAGCCAGAAAGAAAACCCGGGCATTTGCGGAGTAGTGGTGATCTTATTGTTCACTAACGCTGTTTGATGCGTTCTTCGATGGTCTGGAAGATGACGAAGAGCACAGGGACGATAAACAGCAGGCTGATGGTGCCGATGACCATGCCGCCGATGGTGCCTACGCCCAGCGAGTGGTTGCCGTTGGCTCCAACGCCCGTGGCCAAAGCCAGTGGCAGCAAGCCGAAGACCATGGTCATGGAGGTCATGAGGATGGGGCGCAGACGGACGGCGGCAGCATCGAGGGCCGCCTCGACAATGCCCAGTCCCTGGCGCCGCCGCGTGGTGGCGTACTCGGTGAGCAGAATGGCAGTCTTCGAGAGTAGTCCGATGAGCATGATGAGTCCTGTCTGCATGTAGATGTTGTTCTCGAGTCCCCATAGCTGCGCGAAGAGGAACGAGCCGGCCAGTCCAAAGGGTACGCTGAGAATGACGGCCAGGGGGATGAGCAGGCTCTCGTAGAGTGCGCAGAGGATGAGATAGATGAAGATGATGCAGATGACAAAGACCAGCGTGGTGGTGTTCTGTGCCGACGCTTCCTCGCGTGTCATGCCGCCAAACTCATAGCCATAGCCTTCGGGCAGTACCTGGGCAGCTACCTCGCGGATGGCGTTGATGGCCTGTCCACTGCTATAGCCTTCGGCGGCAGTGCCACCGACCTGAATGCTGGGGAAGAGGTTGAAGCGCGACAGGGTCTCGGAACCATAGATGCGTGTCAGCGTGAGATACTGGCCGATGGGCGACATCTCGCCTGATGAAGTACGCACGAAGATGTTGTTGAGCGACTCGGCATCGAGGCGATATTCGGGAGAGGCCTGCACCATGACGCGGTAAAGCTTGGTGAAGCGCACGAAATTGGATGCATAGTTGCCACCGACATAACCGCTGAGGGCCGATAGTACGTCGCTGGGCGACACGCCACGGCGTTTGCATAGGGCGGCATCAACCTCAACACGGTATTGTGGGTATTTCAGCGAGAAGTTGGTATAGGCACGGCTAATCTCCGGACGTTCGTTGAGCGCGGCAATCATCCGGTTGGTATAGTCCAACAACTCCTGAATGGTGCCGCCGTGCTTGTCCTGAATATGGAGCTCGAAGCCGTTGATGCGTCCGAAACCAGGCAGCATGTTTTGCGTGTTGACCTGAATCTTGGCATTGGCAATGTTGGCGGTGCGGCGATAGATTTCCTCAACGATGCTCTGCACGTCGTCGCCCTTGCCCTTACGTTCGTCCCACTTCTTCAGTTTCAGTGTGAAGTTACCGTTCGATGACGACTGTTCGAAGCTGTTCGAGTTGCCGGCGATGAGCGAATAGATGCGCAGCTGGGGCAGGTCGTTGATACGCTCCTCCACCTCTTTTAATATATGGTAGGTCTGCTGGAGGCTGCTGCCCGGCGACGCCTGCACATTGATGAATACGGTTCCCATGTCCTCGTTGGGCACTAGGCCGGTACGCGTGGTGTACATCATCCAGCCCAGGGCGGCGATGGCCACAACGACAAGCATGAGGGCAAGGACCTTACGACGGATAATGCCCGTAACGGCGCCTTTGTAGCGTTCGGAGAGCGATGCGAAGCCAGCATTGAATCGGACCTGGAATTTGTTGGGCTTCGATTGGTGCATGATGATGGCCGATAGAGCAGGGGACAGCGTTAGGGCGTTGAACAGCGAGATGGCCACGGCAATGGCCATGGTGATGCCGAACTGGGTATAGAACGTGCCCGTGACGCCGCCGATGAAGCAGACGGGAACAAAGACCGCCATAAACACCAGCGTGGTGGTGATAAGCGCGGAGGTGATTTTGTGCATGGCTTCCTCCACCATCTCACCTCTCGACTCTAACCGCTCACCACTTTCTATTCTTGCCTGAACGGCTTCGACGACTACAATGGCATCGTCGACCACCGTTCCGATAACCAGTACGAGGGCAAAGAGAGTCAGCATGTTAAGCGAGAAGCCGATAGCATAGATGACAGCCAGCGTGGCTATCAGGGAGACGACGATGGCGATGGCGGGAATGATGGTGGCGCGCCAGTTACCCAGGAAGAGCCATACCACAAGGATAACCAGTACGAGGGCTTCGAGCAATGTTTCGACGACACTGATGATGGAGGCATCGAGGAAGTCTTTTTTGCTCTCCAAGTCTTCAATGACGATGCCTGGGGGCAGCGAGTGGCGTATCTCCTCGACCTCGGCGTCGATCTCCTTGATAATCTCGTTGGCGTTCGATCCTGCTACCTGATTGATAGAGATGTTAATACCTGGGCTATCGTTGGTTTCACCTATTATATTATAGTTCTGTGAGCCCAGCTCCACGCGGGCAATGTCGCCGATGCGCAACACGTCACCATCGGGCAGCGAGCGAACGACGAGGTTCTCATACTCCTGTTCCTCCTCGTAGCGGCCGCGGTATTTCAGCACATATTGGAACGTGTTCTGGCTCTCGGCTCCCAGCGTACCCGTAGCTACCTCAACGTTCTGTTCGTTCAGTACCTGAGTGATGTCAGCAGGCGTCAGACCGTAACGCGCCATCTTCAGCGGGTCGAGCCAGATGCGCATGGAGTAGTCGGCGCCCATGACATTCACCTCACCCACGCCAGGAATACGGCTCAGGCGCGGCTCGATGTTAATCTTCGTGTAGTTTGCCAGGAACGAGCGGTCGAAGGTTGAATCAGGACTGTAGACGGCAATCTGCTTGATGTTTGACGTCTGGCGCTTGCGTACGGTGATACCGCTCTTCACCACGTCGCTGGGCAGTCGACCCTGAACGGTGGCAGCACGATTCTGTACGTTCACCATCGCCATGTCGGGGTCAGTGCCCTGACGGAAGAAGATGCCGATAGAGGCGGTACCGTTGTTCGAGGCCGACGACGTCATGTACATCATGCCTTCTACGCCGTTGATGGCTTCTTCTAGGGGTACGACAACGCTCTTCTGCACCGTCTCGGCATTGGCACCAGTATAGCTGGCCATGATGCGTACGGTGGGCGGTGCGATCTCAGGAAACTGCTCCAGCGGCAGCTGAGTCAGTCCGATGATGCCCACCAGCACCATCAGCACGCTTATCACTCCGGATAATATCGGGCGGTCTATGAATGTTCTGACGTTCATTTCTTACCTCTCACTTCTACGCCTTCTTTCAAGAGTCCGGCACCCTCGGCGATGATGGTGTCACCAGCGTTGAGACCATCCTCCACGATATATTCCTGCCCGTTGTTCTGGGGATAGAGCGTGACGGCCGTGGCCTTCGTCTTGCCGTCGACCACACGATAGACAAACGAGCGGTTCTGCAATTCGTATGTTGCCTCCTGAGGAATGACGATGCACTCCGTGCGATGGGTGGGCAACACCACCATGGCACTGCCGCCATGATGCAGCAGTCCGCCCGCATTGGGGAACGTAGCACGCAGGGAAACGGCACCCGTCTTGGCATCGACCGTTCCGCTGACGGCACTAATGCGGCCCTTCTGGTCGTACTCTTGTCCGTTGTTCATGCGGAGGCTGACGGCAGGGGCCTTGTTAATAAACGTCTCTATGGAGCCGTATTGGGAGATGAGGTCGAGTGCCTGGTTCTCGCTGATGCTGAAGTAGACATAGACTTCCGAGTCGTCGGCTACGGTCACCAGTGGTTCACTGATATTGCTTGAGACCAGCGATCCCACATGCCAGGGAATCATCGATGCCACACCACTGACGGGACTTTTCACTTCCGTATAACTTAGGTTATTGCGGGCGTTCACCTCCTGGGCCTTCGCCTGTGCCAGGGCCGCCTCAGCCTCGAGCAGGGCATTGTGCATGGTAGTGACCGACACGTCGCTTACTACACGGCCCTCCTGCAACTGCGACTCGTTCTCATAGTTCATGCGTGCCGTAGCCAAGCGGGCCTCGGCACTCTTGCGGGCAGCCACTGCCACCTCCAGTGCAGCACGGTAGGGTACCTGGTCGATGACAAACAGCACCTGACCCTTCTTGACGGCCTCACCTTCGTTGATACAGATGCGCGTGATGCACCCTGACACCTGTGGCCTTACCTCCACTATCTGCCGACCCGTCATCCGCGCGCTAAACTGCCGCTGCAGGGTCATGTCCTTCCGACTCACCACCATCGTCTGGTATTGGGCCGCATCGTGCCTCTGCAGCTTTTTCTCACCACACGACGTGAACAGTATGACTGCCAGGAAAACAGTTGGCATGGTTGTAATGATAGTCCGTTTCTTCATATTGGTTAGTTAAATCTGGTTGCAAATTTAGTGAAAATCGAGCGAAATGCAAAATAAACTGCGATTTATTTTCATTTCCGAGATGAATCCGATATTCACCAAGGGTGAAATTTAGCAATAATTTTGCAAAGAACAACTAAACTTTCCGTTTTTTTTTACGTCAAAAGGGTAAAACAAAGACTAAAAGACTTGCATGCAGAATCTACGATCGGGATTATTATTCATTTTTAATTGCTTTGTCGTCCTACAGATGTCGGCGCAGACACCGTCGCTAACGGGCAGTGTGACGGACGCTGAAACGAACGAGGCGCTGACGAGGGCCACAATACAACTCTATCGCCTGGGTAGGGACACGACATTCGTCGCGGGAACCTACTCGGACGGGCAGGGTCGTTTTCAGTTTGAAACGAATCGGACGGGGCAGTACCTGTTGCGCGTCTCGTTCCTGGGCTACAAGATGGTGGAGCAGCGGGTAGCGCTGACGGCAGGCCATACGCAGACGCTGGGTCGCGTGACGATGAAGCCCGATGCCACCATGCTGGACGAGGCGGTGGTGACGGCTAACCTGCCCAAGATGGTCATCAAGGACGACACGGTGGTGTATAATGCCGACGCCTATCGTGTGCCCGAAGGTTCGGTCATCGAGGCGCTGGTAGAAGCACTGCCTGGTGCCAAGATCGACGATGACGGCAAGGTGAGCATCAACGGCAAGGACGTGAAGCGCTTTAAGATGGACGGGCGCGACTTCATGACGGGCAATAACGATGCGGTGATGAAGAACCTGCCGTCGTATGTGGTAGACCAGGTGAAGGCCTACGACGAGAAGAGCGACTTGAGTCGTCTGACGGGTATCGACGACGGCAACGACGACTTCGTGCTGGAATTTGTCACCAAGCGCAGCGTCAGAAAAGGCTTGCAGGCCAATCCTGACGTGGGCATTGGTACGGACGGCCGCTATGGCATCCGTCTGACAGCGATGAAACCCTTTGGTGACGTGCGCTATACGTTTATGGGTAATGCCAACAACGTGAACGACCGCAACTTCAGCGGACGCGGTGGACGCGGACGCGGCAACGGACAGGGTCAGCGCGACACGAAGACTGGTGCCCTGGATGTCAGTTACGAGAAGCAGAACAAGCTGAGGGTCAGCGGACGCGTGACGTGGAATCATGGCGATACCGACAACTGGAGCCGCACGGGCTCCGAGAGTTTCGTCAACACCCGTGGCGGTGCCTTCTCGAACAGCATCAGTCAGAGCTATTCACGCAACAACAGCTGGACGGGCAACATGAACCTGCAATGGACCATCAATCCCATGACCACCCTGTCGTTCCGTCCTGATGTCAGCTTCTCGACCAGCGACAGCAGGAGTTTTTCTACGTCAGCATCGTTCAATGCCAACCCCTACGACTATGTCACCGATCCGTTGAGCGCGGAAGGCCTGCGGACACTGAACAGCCTGTCGCAGGTGGTGAACAGTCGTCTGAACAAGTCGCTGAGTTATGGTGAAAACAAGAACATCAACACGCAAGTGCAGCTGTATCGCCGATTGGGAAATAACGGACGCAACATGGCCCTGAGTGCCAACTTCAGCTATCGCGACGGCAACAACCAGAACGCCAGCCTCTCGGCTGTACACCTGTATCAGCAGAAGAACTATCTGGGCGAGGACTCCACCTATCAGACCAATCGCTATACTGTGTCTGCCAACGACAACCTGAGCTATTCGCTGGGCATTACCTATACGGAGCCGTTGCTGACATTCAAGCAGCCAGCGCGTCAGGAGCCAGGAGAGGGGAGACGGGAGTCAGGAGCCAGGAGCCAGCGTGGTCCCTTTGGACGAGGTAACCAGCCACGCGGATTCGGGCAACAGGGACTCTTTCTGCAGCTGAACTACCGTTACAATTACAGCTATCAGAAGAGCGATCCCCTGACCTACGACTTCCCCAACTACAGTGCTGAAGCCTTTGCAGAGGTCTTGCAGGACTATCGCGACTGGACGGCACTCTTCGGCTATCTGGACAACCCCTACGAGAGTTACCTCAGCACCCGTCTGAGCCGCTATTCAGAACGCACGGAGTATAACCATACGGCCGAAGTGCAGCTGCGCTATGTGCGTAATAAGATGAACATGAACATCGGTGTGTCCATCCTGCCCCAGCGCTCGCATTTCATCCAGGAGTATTTGGGCTATCCCATAGACACTATACGCACGGTGACCAACATCTTGCCGACGCTCAACTTGCGCTATCGTTTCAATCAGCAGACTAACCTGCAGGTGCAATTCCGCGGACAGACGCAGCAGCCTAGTATCACGCAACTGCTTGAAATTTACGACGACACCAACCCGCTGAACATCTCGGTGGGTAATCCCGGACTGGAGCCCGCCTTCAACAGCAACCTCAACGCCAACTTCCAGATGATGCGCCAGCCCAAAATCGTCACCGACAGCCTCGGATTCCAGGTGCCCAAGAATCAGCGCAACTGGAGTTTCAACGCCAATGCCGGATGGCAGATTACCACTAACAGCATCGGCAATGTCGTGACTTATAACGAGACAACGGGTGGACGCATCACGCGACCGGAGAACATCAACGGCAACTGGAACACCAACTTCGGCATGAGCTTCACCGTCGGTCTCGACACGCTGAACCGATGGGACATCACGGGTTCCGTCAATGCCAGTTATGCCCACCGTGTAGGTTATGTTAATCTGAACCGTACAGCCGAGCCTGACCGTAACGTGACGCATACCTACAACGTGAATCCTTCTGTGTCGCTCAGCTTCCGCAACAAGTGGCTCAGCGTGTCGCTGAACGGACGCACCACCTATGCCCGTACGGAGAACCGCCTGCAGGCGTCGAACAACCTGACGACGTGGAACTTCTCGTATGGCGGCAATACCAAGATCACATTCCCGTGGGGTTCGAACCTCTCTACCGATTTCCATATGTTCAGCAAGCGCGGCTATGCCGACGAGACGCTGAACACCGATGAATTGCTGTGGAACGCCCAGCTGTCACACAGCTTTTTGCGTAGCAAGGCGCTCACCGTCATGCTGCAATGGTATGACATTCTACATCAGCAGACCAACTTTTCGCGGACCGTCAATGCCAATGGCTGGCGAGATCAGGAGGTCAACACCATCACCTCGTATGCCATGTTGCACGTCAGCTATCGCCTGAATCTGTTCGGTGCAGGCAACAATGGCGGACGTGGTGAGGGACGGCGTCGCGGACCATGGGGAGACGGACCACGCGACTGGGGCAATGGTCCCGGTGGTTTCGGCGGCGGCCGCCCAAACTTCTAACCTCTTACATCTTACATCTGACTTCTGACGAGTCTCACTCCGTAGATTTCGCCAATCTGCTTGCCCTGCTTGGCAACGAACTTGACACGAATTTGCGTCTTGCCCTGAAGCATCTCGGCAGGAATGTCGAACGTCTCGTATTTGAACTGCGAGATGCGGTACTTGCCCGTGTTGTTGACGGAGGCCAGTAGCTGGTCGTCAATGAAGATGTCGAATTCGTGGGTCTTCCATTCGCCTACACCCCAGAACTTCAGGCGCAGGGCAATGTCGGTGTGGCCTGCCGTCTGCATCAGATAGCTGAAGTAGTGGCCGTTGCGGGCATCGCGCCAAAACACGTCGTTCGTGTTGCCAGTATACGACTGGTCGCTCTCCATCTTATGGTCGGTCTCGGGCTGCTGTTCGCCAGGCTGCACCTTGTCGACGGTACGAGCCTCAAGTGCCTGGCGCTCCTGTTCTTCCTGTGCCAACTTGGTCAGATAGTCCTTATAGCTTTTTTCCGAGAGGGCGAGCCAGTAGATCATATAGCGCGAGTCGTGAATCTCGAAGAACGGCTGCAATTCGTTGCTGATGCCATTCTCCATCTTGGTTTCCAGTGTAAAGTGTAGCGGCTTACCTTCAATGGGTTTCAGCTGATTGGCAATCTGCTCGATGTTGTCGTTGATGAGGATGGGTGCCTCGTTGATGGGCAGCTTCTTACCACCGGCATACTGTCCGAAGCGGCTGTCGTCGGCAATGAGGTGTGCCAAGTCTTCCGTGCCGGTCTTCATACCCAGGAGGATGGGGCCGTGCATCAGGGCTACATACTGCGGCACGTTGGGCAGATATTTTAGGCTGTTGTGCATGGGGAAGGTGATATCGATGACGTCGCCCTTCCTCCACTGGCGGTCGATGGCGACATAGCTTGACGGACCCGTGATGATCTGGACGGGCTGGCCGTTGACGCTGACTTTGAAATCGCCGGGCTTTACCCAACCAGGATAGCGCACCAATAGTGTTCTTACCTCTGATTTCTTACCTCTTACCTCTTGAATGGTAATTTTGCTTGTCTCGCCGTAGGGGAACGCGGTTTCCTGACGAAGCACGAGGCCCTTCTCCTTCCAATTCAGTTCCGAGCTGACGAAGAGGTTCACGTAGAGGGCATCACCCACGTGGGTATAGATGAACTGACCGTACTTGCCGTGATTCTCCATACCTGTTCCCACGCAGCACCACATGGCCTCGTTGGGCGCGGAATAGTTGCGGTAGTGGCGCGGACGGGCAGGGGTGAAGTACACGAAGCCGCCGTGCTCAGGGTGCTGCGAGGAGAGGATGTGGTTGAATGTCGCCAGCTCGTAGTAGTCGGCATAGCGTGCCTCAGGATTGCGGCGATGCAGGTCCTCGGTCAGCTTCAGCATGTTGTTCGTGTTACAGGTCTCAGGGCCGTCGATGTCGTTGATGAAGTCGATGCAGGCCTCCTTGCTGGGGAAGTGTTCGCGACGCGAGTTGCCGCCAAAGGCCAGCGACCGTTCCCCAGTCACGATGTCCCAGAAGAAATTCGCAGCTTCGTGGTAAGGTTCGTTACCTGCGAGTTCGCTGATGCGCTCGAAACCAACGACTTTCGGCACCTGCGTGTTGGCGTGCATATTGTCGAGATTGTCCTGACGCTGCGACATCGGGGTAAGCAGTCGGCGGTGCGAGAAGCGTGTGGCAGCGAAGAGATATTTCGGCTCTTTCGTCATGGCATAGGCATCGGCCAGCACCTCGTTCATGCCGCCGTGCTCGTTGCCCAGCATATTTTCCATCTGTTCGTCCGTGAGACCTGCCGTCAGGTCATAGGCCCAGTCGCAGAAGCCCAGGAAGAGCTGCTTCGCCTGTTCGTTGCCGCAATAGAGCCAAGCATCACGCAGACCTGCGTACATCTTATGCAGGTTATAGAACGGAGCCCACGAACCGAAGTACACCCTGAAGTCGCCCTTCTTGAAATTGCTCCAGATGCGTTCACTGTTAGGCATACCGCCCACATAACCCTTGCCCCACTCGGGGTGGTTCTTGGCGTTGGCGTCGGCACAGAGCTGCAACTCGCTGATCATATATTCCATGCGACGGTGGCACTCGTCATTGCCCGTAGCGGCATTAATGGCCATCGCCGTCAGGTAGTGACCGCCCACGTGGCCGTCCAGACCGTCCCAGTTGGGATAGGTCTTCGCACGAGGCTCCAGCCCCGCCTCCTTGCGGTAAGGTGCCAGCAAGCGGTCGCAGTCGTACTGCAACAGCGTCCGAATGTTCAGGTCGCGCGCCTTCTTCAGCGGACCGTCCAACAGGGTTACATCGCCGAGGGGAAATTCGTCGGCATACAGTTTGTCTTGTGCGTTGCCAGCCACTACGGCACTGGCCAGCATCACTGTCATCAGGACCTTTTTCATTGCTTCTGTTTCAGATTAATTCTTGGAAATTCTGTGCAAAGATACGAATAAGCGAGCAAAATGCAAAAGAAATTTTGTATTTTCGAGCGAGAGTATTTTCGAATGATGTTCAAGGGGATGCCGTTGGTGCGACCTCTCATCTCTCCCTAAATCTTTTGAAAGTCCTTTTTGCAGAGGGGTTTGAGCACGGGAGGGATGATGGGAGTGATGATGGGAGAGATAGTGTGATTTTCCAAATAACAGCCATTTATTTCTTAATAAGGTGCCTTTATTTTTGAATACTCGGCCTTTATCGTTCATTACTCGTTCCTTATTAGTCGACAATAAAAAAGTAAGCCGTCAGATTATTCCCACCTTGGGAACAAAACATTCCCAGGCTATCAACCTGCGAATGACTATTGCAAGGAGCACGGTTACTAGTGGTATTAATAATCAAACAACCAAGGAAAAAGAAGATTAGATGACTATCGATACGACCAATATGTGCTCGCACTTGCAGAAGAAGCTATTTGAAGAGGATGGCATCTACCATCATCTTTGGCTTGCCATACAGGATGATCCAGAGTTGACGGCTGTAGTCCGCTCACGCCAACTTCATATTTATCGCAATGGTAAGAAGGTATTGGTATTGGCAGGAAAGTCTGCTCCAAAGATTATCAGGGAAGACAAACTCTGTGAGATGTTAACCCTCATCCTTTCCGATATTCCTTCGGGCTCATGCCGCTAAGGCGCGAGAAGAACTTACTGAAGGAGGGGGTGTCGGCGAAGTGGAGGTGGTCAGCAATCTGGGTGATGCTCAGTTGGGAGGTTTGCAACAGGAAGGAGGCCTCCATCAGTAGCATCTGATTGATATAGTCGACAACGGTGCGGCCCGTGACCTGACGGACTACGCGGGAGAGATAGACAGTAGAGATATGGAGTTGGTCGGCGTAGAACGGAATGTCGTGGTGCTCCATAAAGTAGAGGGGCAGCAGACGGATGAAGCCGATGAAGATTTCCTCCACGCGCTGGGGTGTCTGGCGGTGTACGATGGCACGCTGCTGGGCGTTTTGCAGGTCGAGCAGGAAGATGGAATAGAGCATGCGTAGCACCTCGCCTTTGTAGATGTGGTCGGAGTGAATATAGCTGATGATTTCCTGCATTTTTGCTATCAGATGCTGTGCGGCATCTGCGGCCAGCGTTTGTTTCGGCTCGTGCAACTGTACGATGGGCAGGTAGGCCAGATGTACGAGGTCGTGTACGGATGGTGCCTCGATGGTGACATGCTCGTCGGCCATCAGGCAGTAGCCGTGAAAGTCGTCGGAAGTGGCGATGACGTCGATGGGGAGGCCCGGCGAATAGGTGTACAGGTCGTTGGGGTGAAACGTCAATTCACGGCCATT
>Ga0310690_10004676_pt1 | contig 19202 bp, 16 predicted proteins | sample AusTroGonzalo_MG_2_FD_207661 | JGI IMG/M metagenome (GOLD analysis project Ga0310690, IMG submission 207661) | Bovine rumen microbial communities from tropical cattle in Woodstock, Queensland, Australia - Gonzalo_04 (v2) (version 2) | ecosystem: Host-associated > Mammals > Digestive system >...
AAATGCTTTATTAAAATTATCTCTAATCTTCTTTTCAATCTCTTTTGTAATATCAGGATGCTCTTCTAAGTATTGCTTTACATTTTCTCTACCTTGGCCAATTTTTTCTTCTTTATAACTAAACCATGAACCACTTTTTTCAATAATATCTAAATTAACTGCTAAATCTAAAATATTACCTTCTTTTGAAATTCCTTTACCATAAATAATATCAAATTCTGCTTCTCTAAATGGAGGTGCTACTTTATTTTTAACCACTTTGACTCTAGTTCTACTTCCTAATACTTCTCCATTTTGTTTAATATTTTCGATTTTTCGAATATCTAATCTCACAGAAGCATAGAATTTCAATGCTCTACCACCAGGCGTTGTCTCAGGATTTCCAAACATAACGCCTACTTTTTCTCTTAATTGATTAATAAAAATAATCGTAGCATTTGTCTTGCTAATCGTTCCAGCAAGTTTTCTTAACCCTTGTGACATTAATCTTGCTTGTAAACCAATATGGGCATCTCCCATATCTCCATCTATTTCAGCTTTAGGAACTAAGGCAGCAACAGAATCCACAACAACTAAATCTATCGCTCCACTTCTAATTAATGCTTCTGCAATTTCTAATGCTTGCTCACCAGTATCAGGCTGCGCTACAATCAAATTATCAATATCAACTCCTAAATTTTTAGAATATACAGGATCTAGTGCATGTTCTGCATCAATAAAAGCGGCTTCTCCACCAGCTTTTTGAACTTCTGCTAAGCAGTGTAAAGCAAGTGTTGTTTTACCAGAAGATTCTGGTCCAAATATTTCTATAATTCTTCCTTTTGGAATACCACCGATACCTAATGCCACATCTAATGCTAAAGCTCCTGTAGGAATTGCTTCTACATTCATTTTTGTTGCGTTTCCTAATTTCATAACAGAACCTTTTCCAAATTGTTTTTCAATTTGATTCATTGCGGCTTCCAAAGCTTTTCTTTTTTCATCATTATTTCCCATTTTATTCTTTCTCCTTTTGTTTTATAAAAAATTTGTTCTCCGAACTTACGTTCATTTATATTATATCCTTAATATTTTTTTTGTCAAGTATTTTTGCAAAAAAATGTTTGTTTTTTATTCTTATTGTCTGTACCATTTCTCTATATTGTAGAATATAGCATAATTATTGGGAGAAATTTTTCCACACAATGTTTGATTATAAACAACAGAACCAGTATTACGATACAAAAAAATATAAGGAAAACTGGCTAAGTATTCATCATACAATTGATTATAATTTTCTTTCTGTTTCACATAATCAGTAGTATTCTTGATTTCATAAATGATGTTCGTTAAATTTTCACTACTATAGTTTGCTAAATTATTTTCTCCAAATAACGTTGTCACTTTAGGGCTAAAAGCTGTATGAATTCCTGTTATCATGACTTCATATGTTTTATTCTGAAATGCATTATTAAAACTATCTGGTGTCTCTTCTTGTACAATTACTTCTATTCCATGATTCGCTAGTTGAGCTGCAATCACATTTGCAGCAATCACACGATCTGGGTAGTTTTGATTCACTAAAATAGAAAATGTTAAAACCTGATTAGCTGCATTTACCCAGCTATTATTTTGATATACCCATCCACTTTCTACTAATAAACTATCTGCTTGATTATCTAAATAAATTGTATCTAATTTTGTATTATAAATCCAACTATTGGAAGGAATTAAAAAGTTAGTTTGTAAATAACCATTTCCGAGATTAGCCATTAGGTTTGCGCGGTCTATATAAAGCGCTATAGCTTTTCTAGTTCTAGCATCTGATAAAACATCTACCGTAGTATTAAAGCTTAAGAAAGTAACATCTCTTTCTGGAATATCTACTTTGGTATACCCTAACGATCCTATATAAGTTTGGATATTCTTAGAATCTACTTCCATAATATCAATATAGCCAGACTTGAAAGCGGCATACATATTACCGATTGTATCATACAGATTAATATCAATTTCTGTTAATTGTGGTTTTTTAGCTTCATTCCAATAAAATGCATTCGGAATTAATTTTAATAAACCATTTTCATTCGAAATCAATTGAAACATTCCTGTTCCCATTGGATAATTATTCTTTTCTGTATTCCAAAAATCTTCTCCTTGATAATAATGATTACTAAGAATTGGAATCGTTAGATTATATTCAAAAAACTCAACTTCTTGAGATAAAACTATTTTTATCGTATGCTCATCAATCATTTCCAAACTATCAACATCTTTTAAATTGGAACTATAACTACATCGAATATTCTTGATTGTATCAATCGTAAACTTAACATCCTGTGCCGTAAAATCTGATCCATCTTGCCATTTTACATCATTGCGCAATGTTAGAATATAAGTCACATTATTCTCCTTAGCAATTCCGTTTGCTAAAACCAATTCTAATCCATAATCATCACTTACCGTTACCAAAGGATCAAATATCAGTCTAGAGATTTCTTTCACATTTTTATTGTTTGTTAAAATTGGATTTAAACTATCTAATTCAGCGATACCTAATCTTAAATTTGTAATTAAATTGCTCGTTGTAGAAACTTTATCTTCCACTTTTTCTGTAGCTGTATTTTTACTATAAAAAACAACATACGTAATGATCAAGAGAATAATAAAACCTAAAACAAAAATATATTTAAAAACACCTTGTTTCACAATACTATAAACTCCTTAGGTAAAATATAAGTCAAAAAAATTATCACATGTTTTTATGGAAAAGTCAATATCTATTTTGTCTAAAAAAATTAGAACCTTGTATTTAACAAAGTTCTATTTTTTTATTCTATTACTAAATCTGCACTACTTTGATAAGTATTATTTAGTTCATCTATCACCATAAATCGATAAATCTGAGCATCTGCTTCATACTTTTCTATCGTGAGTCTTAACTTAGTTTGATCCTCTGCACTAATCTCTCGAAAATCATTTATTTTTATATATTTTGCATTATTTTTATATAAGTATATTTCTTTTATCGCATTATCTAATTTAGGAACCACTACCAATTCTATATCATAAAATGAGCCATTTTGAGCTACTTTACTAGTTGCAACTACCCTTGACACATCTCCACCATATCCGTGTTCAACTGTAGTTTCTCCACCCCAATCAGCTGGTGTAAAGTAAGCAAAAAATTTATTTTTTGGATTTCTAATACCATTTGCAGAATAGACTGTTCTTGTAGAAAAATCAACTACTACACTTTCCACTCCTTTTAATCCAAAATATTTGGCTAAATCATTAGAAGAAAAATAAAATGTTGTCGCAGAAGCTACATTAATTTCACTATGAATAGCTAATAATGTTCTAGCATTTTCCTCATGATTTACTAAGAGCTTATCGCCAAATGAATTATCATTATATCTTTCCGCAAAATAATCTTTATAGGCTGTTCCTTTATTCGTACCCCTTATTTCTTTCAAATAAGTCTGATAATCTGCTGCAATTTCATCCACGATTCTTTTTACTTCCTCTAATTCTGATTTTGCAGCATCAAATTTCATTTGTTTATAAGCATTTACACTAGCAGACACCGTAATAGATGTCAAAAGGATTATTAGGAAAAGCGCAATAATTAATGAAATCAATGTTACACCTTTGTTAGTTTTCATAACATAAATTCCTTTCTCGTTCTATCTTTTGTATTATTGATTACTGTAGTATTGCATAATTAAATCTGACAAATATTGATTATAGTCAAATGCTTTTTCATATTCTGGCATTCCATAATCTACACCATATGTTTCAATCGTAGCCTTTGTAATAACAGGAAATGCATCGTTAGCAAATTTGGTGATTTCTTGTCCATCAGATACTTTTCCAGCAGAAGCCTCTGTCGTTGTATTACCATTTTCATCTACTTCATCTTCTGCTAGTGGTAAAGTAAGCATTTGCTCTATAATGTCCATTCCTTTAATAACTCTTCCAAAAGCAGCATATTCTCCGTTTAAAGCACTATCTTCTCCTGTTGTAATAAAGAATAAAGACGTCCCAGAATTATAGCTTTCTTGTTTTAGATTATCACTATTATAATTACTTCTATAAAGTCCTACGGTACCTTTTTCAAATCGCATAGTATTATCATTAAAACCATTCGCCACAAATTCTCCGGAAATAGAAATTTTATAATCCTCTGCTTCATTTCCTCTTTGCGCCTCTGGTGTTTCTTCGTATTTTTCATCACCTTCTGCTATATAAGGAAGAACGGTTTGATCTATATCGCTAACTCTAAGGTTATCTTCTTCTGCTTTAATAGAAGTTGTAAATTCTTCTCCTTCTGGTCCGATATAATTTCCTTCTTCATCATATTGATCACTTTTCACTTCTTCTGTTTTTAATTGCATTCCACCAGCAACTACTTTAGAATCTGTTCCATAGAATATTTTCCCATCATAATATCCATTTTGAGCAAGCGTCACAATGGTAGCCACTGTATTAGGAGCATAATCTGGTTCCAATTCGATTTGAACTTCACCATATCCTTCTATTTCTAATTTTAAAATTGGATTTTTGGCATTCTTATTATAGTTTACACTTTTAGCTGCTCTAAAAATTAAAAATCCAATTCCGTACAGCAATTACAATAATTAAAATAATTAAAATTAAATTTTTTAGTAAGTCTTTCATTTTGTCAAACTCTCCTTGTTTATTCTTTAATTGTACTGAAACTACATAAGTCCCAAGGCTTTTATAGCTTCATTGATATTTTTCACACCTATTATATCTAATTTATAGCTATCTTTCAAGTGTTTTTTATTACTTTCTGGAATGATACATTTTTGATAACCTAATTTTTCTGCTTCATGAAGCCTTTTATCCATTAAACTAACATTTCTTACTTCACCCGTCAAACCAACTTCACCAATTACAACTATTTTAGGATCAATCGCTATATTTTTCAAGCTCGAAATGGTTGCTACACATATTCCTAAATCTATAGAAGGTTCATTAATTTTAATGCCGACTAACAACATTTAAATAAATATCTTGATTTCCTAAAGATACTCTTGTTTTTTTCTCTAAAACAGCTGCTAAAAGTGTTAAACGATTATAATCAATTCCGATACTATTTCTTCTCGGCATTCCAAAAAAACTTTGTGTTACTAATGCTTGCAACTCAACTAAAAGGGGTCTTGTTCCTTCCATAGAAACAATCACTACTGTTCCACTATTATTCACATGATCTTTTTCTGAAATCAGAATAGAAGATGGATCTAATATCTCCACTAACCCTTCGTTTCCCATTTCAAACATACCAATCTCATTGGTAGAACCAAATCTATTCTTGACACCTCTTAAAATTCTATAAGAAAAATATCTTTCACCTTCTAAATACAATACGGTGTCTACCATATGTTCTAAAACTCTAGGTCCTGCAATAGTACCATCTTTTGTCACATGTCCAATAATAATGGTTGTAATTCTTTTTTGTTTACAAATTTTCATAATTCGTGCCGTAATTTCTCTTACCTGAGAAACACTACCCGCACTAGAAGTAATTTCATCTGTATATACAGTTTGGATAGAATCAATAATCACAAATTCTGGCTGAATCTTCTCGATTTGTGCTTCAATATTATCGATGTCAGTTTCTGCTAAAAATAGTAAATTATCTTGATGAATATTTAATCGATCTGCTCTTAATTTGATTTGTTCTGCAGACTCTTCGCCAGAAATATATAATATTTTCCCATTTGCGCTAATTTTATCACAAATTTGAAGAATTAAAGTAGATTTACCAATACCAGGCTCTCCACCAAGTAGCGTTAAGGACCCTACAACAAAACCTCCCCCTAAAACTCTATCTAGTTCTCCAATTCCTGTTTGAATTCTTGTGGTTTTCTTATTTTCCACTTGATTTAATTGCACAACTTCTGCTTTTTCTTCATGAAGATGTTTCGTTGTTCCTTTTTTCTCCACATCTTTTTCTTCATAAAAAGTATTCCACTCATTACAAGCAGGACACTTGCCTAACCATTTGGGTGATTCGTATCCGGCAACTACTACAAACAAATATTGTTTTTGTTTTCATTTCTACATCCTTTCTAACAATCTATTATTCTAAAGCATTCCTTTTTCTAGCAATCTTTGAAGAACTAGGATAAATATCGCATGACTCCAACTTAGTCCTAGTACCCATTTTGGTTTTAAAGTCACATTATCAATTTGCTCTGCTAAAAAACCATTTTCACTAGCAGTTTTCAAAACAAAATCCAAACAATCTAATGCTTTATTTTTTTCATCACATTCTATATAATATAAAGCCATCCAAAGTGTAGCAAGCACCCAAGGATTTCCTCCCACATAAGTATCATTCTCGTATCTTAAGAAACCTCCTGTATATGTTCTAATTGTCATTTCTAATTTTTGTGCTGTATTTACCATTTCTCTGGAGTCTACCTCTAACATACTAAATGGTATACAAGGTCCTAACAAGCTAATATCCATTCTTCCATCTTCTAAATTTCTCATCAATGTTTTCGTTTCGCTGTTAAAAAATCTTTCTAATATAAATTGTTTTAGTTTCAAACTATATTCTTCTAAAATTTGATTTTCTTTTCCGCTAACAGATAAAACAATATTTAGTTTAATGGCTACTCTAAATGCTTCATAAATACTAGATAACCCATATAAAGTGATGCCTTCATATTCTTCCCATAAATCATAACTTTTTTGAATTTGAAACTGTTGTGATAATACATCATCTGTATATAGTTTCAAATAATCAATCGCCTTATTAATCATTGTCATATTCTTAATTAAAAAATTAGTATCATTAATCATTAAATAGTGATGATAAAAACCAATAATAACGGAAGCTGTTTCATCAATTTGGTATCCCCATGATGGTGCTAATCTTCCATCTGTATAATATCTTTGTTCCCATTTTCCTTCTTTATCTTGTGTCATTCTACAAAAGTTTGAATAAAATGCCGTTGTTTCTTCAATCATACCTAAAATATCCTGTGCTTTTGTAATGAATAATGCATCTCGTGGCCAACAATATGAATATCTACCACATCTTGTTTTATTTTCATCAATTTCTATTCCAGCAGACATGCCTCCTGTTTCCTGATTCTGTAATAAAGGATATAAAAGTATAGTTCTTACATAAATTTCTTTTATTTTTTCATCTACATCTAAATTTAATACGCCTAATTTATCATGTTCCTCTACAAATTGCTTCCAAAATTCAGCCGTCCTTGAAAAAGTTTCGTTTATCTCCATTCTTCGCAAACTATCAATTTTATTCTCTAATTCATTCCATTTCATACAAGCATTATCATTTACTAATACATATAAAGAAAATCTTATTTCCCCATTCGGAGCAATCTCTCCCACATGGTAAGAAATACCAGAATTATTAGAAAGCCCTATATAATCTTTTCCACCAATATTTCCAGTCCAAATACTATCTTGTATATTATTGACTTGATAAGAATCTATCTCTTTATTTGAGAATATGCACATCGTATAATCATGATTATATTGTATTAAACTCTGATACTTAATGAAGCCAGCTGTATCATTATTAATATTAGTTAATAAGTTAGAATCCACTAAAAAGTTTATTTTCAAATTTTGTGTACTTTCATTTTTAATTAAATAATTTCTAATTAAAACATTCTCATGAATAGGTACAAAATCTGTTTGTAAAATTCTTAAATCAAAATAAGTATTAAAGATTTCTGTTTGTAATACGTTGGTATTATCAATATATCTTTGCATATACGTATTATTGATATCATCATGTAATGCTATATTTAAAGAATCATTTACTTTAATACCTATTCTCAACCAATCCACAAACTGTTTAAAATCTGGTTGGGGATAAAAAAATCTTAATAATTCTCCTGTTTTAGAAAAAGTAGCAGTTACTTTTCCATTTCCAACAATTGCTTCATTTAAATATTTATCCATCGTTACTCTCCAATTATTTTATTAATATGCTCTTGTAGTTCTTTAATTCTCTTGCTTAAACCAATGATTTCTGCATCATCCGTTTCTAATTTTGCATCTTTAATATCTGCCTCAATATCTGACATTCTTTCGATTAGAGTTTCAATATTATCTAATACTTCAAACTTTCTAGCCCACTTATCATATTCTTTTCTTTCTTCTTCACTAATTTCACATTTTGGAGTATCTGATCCATCTAATAAATATGTTTCTCCAAAGCCAGGTATTGTTACATTGATTTCTGTTTGTTCTTGTATTTTTTCTTTCAGAACTTTTTGCCCTTCTTCTTCTCCATGCACCAAGAAAATATGTTTTGGAGCCGTTCTAAAAGAGTAAATGAAGTTTAATAACCATTCTTGATCTGCGTGCCCTGAATAGCCTTCAATGTATTCAATTCTACAGTTCACTGCAATTTCATCACCAAATATTTTTACTTTTTTAGCACCATCTACTATTGTTCTTCCTAGTGTTCCAGGGGCCTGGTATCCCACAAAAAGAATCGTGCTATTTTCTTTCCAAAGGTTGTGCTTTAAATGATGTTTAATTCTACCAACATCACACATACCACTAGCTGATATAATAATACAAGGTTCTTCTCTTGTATTTAATTCTTTTGATTCTTCCGCTGTAACAGTAAACTTTAACCCTGGAAAATCTAAAGGATGATCTCCTGATTTAATTTTCTCTTGTATTTCTTCTTCAAACAGTTCCGTATTTTTTTTGAAAATTTCTGTCGCAGATATCGCTAATGGACTATCGACGAAAACATCTGTCTTCATTAAAGTTTCATATTTTTTAAAGAATTCTTCATCTGCTCCTTTTTCATCTTTTAATCTATCAATTTCATATAGAATTTCTTGTGTTCTTCCAACAGCAAAGGATGGTATAACAACTGTGCCACCTTTTTCTAATGTTTCAGATACAATATCCAAAAACAGTTCTGCTTTGTGATCATTTCGAATATGTAATCGATTACCATAGGTAGATTCCATAACCACATAATCTGCATTAGAAATCATAGTTGGTGAATCTAATAATGGTAAATCGTTATTTCCTAAATCTCCTGTAAAAACAATTTTTGTTGTTTTTCCTTCTTCTTGCACCCAAATTTCAATAATACTGGATCCTAACATGTGCCCTGCATCATTGAATCGCACACTAATATTATCATCTATCTCAATAATCTCATCATAATCTACCGCTTTAAAGATTTCCTGACACTGTCTGGCTTCTTCTGCTGTATATAGTGGTGGAAGTGGCTCTTTTCCTTCACGAATTCTCTTTCGATTGCGCCATTCTATCTCTGATTCTTGAATATGACCACTATCTGGAAGCATAATCGAACACAAATCACAAGTTGCTTTTGTTGCATAAATAGGATTACGATATCCCTCGTTATAAAGCTTAGGAATCCTACCAGAATGATCAATATGGGCATGTGTCAATAATACAAAATCTATCTCTTCCACAGAAAAAAGAAACGGATCATTATTATCATATTCTTCTGTTATCTTGCCTTGATACATTCCGCAATCAATTAAAAACTTTTTCCCTGCAGCTTCTACTAAATGATTAGAACCCGTAACTGTTTTAGTTGCGCCCAAAAACGAAACTTTCATTTATTTACTCCTTCTCGAATAATCAAAATCTTGCATGCTAATTTTTGACAATTCTTTCTTCTCTTATGTTAAATAAAAAGTTTATAAATTTTATTCGGCTTTATTTCAAACCTTTTTTTCAAAAATGCCCCTTCTATGGTAAATTCTTTTTCAAACACCTCTTTTTCATAGGTTTTTACATGAATGGCATTTTCTTTCACATCCATTTCAAAGCGAATCGCTTCTAAATCAATGATTTTAGTATCTAATATGTTTACCATGATTTTTTGCATCAACTGCTTGTCCTTAGTAATTTTCCTCATATTTTCACTATCTATTAATTTTTGAATTACTTGTGTTAAAGCAATATTCGCTGCTGCATCTAATAGGGGAATATCTTTTACCTGTTTATTTTGTGTCACATACAAAAAACGATAGTAGCGAATTTTATAGATTAAGTTTTTCAAACTTTGTATGTCTTCTGTCTCAAAACATGTTTCTTGTAATGCTTTTAAAAACTCTTGTTGCATTTGTATCATAATTTCATCTTTATTTTCATTTTTATTTTTCGTATTGATTTCTATAGATTTTTCTAATTCCCTTTTATGATTCATATAATTGATAGGATTCATGTTGGCTGTCAGTTGCGAAATCTCGTTCACTACCTTTTCTTTTCTGGCTTCTAACATTTTTTTATAAGTACCTAATGTAGCAATTCTTTTTTCTGCCGTTAATTTTTTGTTCTTAGCCAAATACTCTTTTCGCATCAAATCACGATTATTTAAGATAAGGGTTAACTTTTCCAGTTCTTTTAAGTATTTCAATTTTGCTACTTTGATTTGTTCAAAATACATCCACTTATCCGAAATCTTTTCTAATTCTTTTACTTTAGCTTCCAATTCTCGATTAGTCTTGCTTCTTTCTTCTTTGGTTAATCCTAAGACCAAATATTTACATAAATATGAAAAATAATTTGTTTTGGAAAAATACTTTTTAATTTCGTTTAATGACAATATATCTTTATTTTTACGCTCTTTCCATTCCTCCATAAAAGAGTTTCCAAATACCATTACTAAATTTTGGTAAATTACAATATCTCTAAAATCTTTTTTGTGTCTAATATTGACATCCCAAGACCAACCGTTAAAATCAGATAATACTTCTAAAATGTTAGCATTATAACCATTTACTAATGTTCTTTGAAAAGAATTCTTATACTCAAATGCGTTTTCAATATAGAAATATTTTGGCATAATATCAGCAAGCGCATATAAAAGAGCCTCTTCTGTTGGATAACATAAAATACTTCTTTCTTTTTCGTTGGTAACAGCTAATACTTTGTTCTTCTTTAAAATCTCTGCCTTATCTGGCTCAATCAATTGAATATTTAGACATTGCTTTTTAATCGTTTCTAAAATCAAATTCAAAAATTCATTTTTAGTGGTGTCTAAATTCTTAACCATTTGATAATCATTATAAAACTCTTCTAGTTTATAAATCATACTAAATAACAAACTCTTTGAGTTAGATGAGAAATATTTAGAGTCTAAAATTTTTTCTAATATTAAATTATAATCGCTATCATGCCAAAATAATTTCATATTTATTCGTTTTCTTCACTTTCTTCCGAATCTTTTTCATCGGTATTCGTTACCGTTGGTTCTTGACTCATATTAAGTTCTTGCCAACGTTCTTTTGTGATTAGTACCTCCCTAGGTTTGCTACCAGCATAACCAGAAATAACACCTCTTGCTTCCATTTGATCAATAATTCTACCTGCTCTCGCATAACCTACTTTAAATCTTCTTTGAATAAAAGATGTAGATGCTTGTCCAATTTCAATAACACTTTCAATGGCATCATTTAAAAATGGATCTATATCGTCCTCTTCAGCTCCTTCTTCTTCATCTTTTTCTCTATCTGATTTATTAGCATTCTCAATTTGTTCTATAATATCTTCATTATAAGTAACCGTACCATTAGATTTAATAAAGCCAACAATATTCTCTACCTCATCATCAGATACAAAAGCTCCTTGCACTCTTACTGGTTTGGCTGCACCGATTGGATAGAATAGCATATCTCCTTTTCCTAACAATTTTTCAGCACCAGCCATATCTAAAATAGTCCTAGAATCAATTTGACTAGAAACGGCAAAGGCAATTCTAGATGGTACATTTGCTTTAATTAAACCAGTAATAACATCCACAGAAGGTCTCTGTGTTGCAATTACCAAATGCATTCCAGCAGCTCTAGCTTTTTGTGCTAGTCTACAAATTGCATCCTCAACATCTTTTGCTGCAACCATCATCAAATCTGCAAGCTCATCCACAATAATTACAATTTGTGGCAAAGGCCTATGCTCTGTTCCTTGAACAGACTGGTTATATCCCTTTAAATCTCTCACGCCTTGTCTAGCAAACAAACTATATCTATTTTCCATTTCTTGTACTGCCCAAGCAAGCGCACCTGCAGCTTTTTTAGGATCTGTTACAACAGGAATTAAAAGATGTGGTATTCCATTGTAGACTGAAAGTTCAACAACTTTTGGATCTACCATCAATAATTTTACTTCACTTGGTTTAGATTTATATAAAATACTTGTAATCAAACTATTGACACATACAGATTTTCCAGAACCTGTAGAACCAGCAATCAACATATGAGGCATTTTAGAAATGTCTGCTACAACAGCTTCTCCTGCTATATCCTTTCCTAATGCCATAGAAACTTTCGAACTAGCATTTTGGAAAGTATCTGATTCTAATACGTCACGAAGTGGAACAATATCTCTTTGTGCATTAGGGATTTCAATACCAACTGCTTGTTTACCAGGAATTGGTGCTTCAATTCTAATTGTTTCTGCAGCTAAATTTAATGCTATATCATCTGCTAATTTTGCAATCTTACTAACTCTTACTCCTTCTGCCGGTTTTAATTCAAATCTAGTAATAGCGGGTCCTACAGAATAATTTTCCACTTTAGCTGAAACACCAAAACTATGCAATGTTTTTTGTAATCGTAAAGCCATCTCAGATAAAGCCTTATTTCCACCTTTACTTCCTTTGCCACTTCCCTGTTTCATTAATTCTAATGGAGGAAATTCATAATTCTCATCATCTTCAGAAGTTGTATTATGCTCTAATTGTAAAATCTCTTGTGTTTTTTCTTCTTTAGCAACCGCTTGTTTTACAAATAAGCCACCCAACTCGTTTGGATTTTGTGGTTTTTGTTCTTGCACGGCTTTCCCATTCTCAACAATTTCAGCACTTTTATCACTATGTCTAAATAACCCTTTAATTCTTCCTTCTTTCTTGACATTCTGACCATTCTCAAAATCGCCTAAATTCATTTTAATTTGTTCTTCTTGAAATGGTAATTCATCTTGAACAAGCTCATTTTCCATTCTAGAACGCCTTTTTCTTCCTGTTTCATCTTCTAACGCAATATCTAGTTTCTTCTTATTCTTTCTTTTTTCTGCACGAAGCATTTTTCTTTCTTCTAATTCTTCTTGACGCATTTCTTTAGATTCTTCCATTTTATCTTGAATCTCTAACAACATATTAGAAGGACTAATTCCAAAAGTAAATACCGCCAAAACACATGTTAATCCTAAAGAAACAACTGCTGCGCCAAATTCGTTAAATAAGCTAACCAATGGGTAAGCTATCACCGCACCAATCGTGCCACCGCCTTTATTTAGAATTCCTAATTGATAAGCTGCTTGTGTAACAGCATCAAAGCCTTTTGTTTTATCAATGTTACCTATAGAAAATTGATAAATTGTTAAACAAGAAGCTACAAATCCAAGCAATAATAATATTTGAAAAAGTTTAGACTTGATGAATTTTCCTCCATCTTTTGCTACTGCAAAGGCAGCCCCAAAAACGGCGATGGGAATTACATATTTAATTCTTCCCAAACAACTACCCAAAAAAGGTCCTAGTCTTTCCCCAACAAAACCAGCATTTCCATATATTACAACACAAGAAAGTATTCCTAAAACAATTAATAAAATTACTGCAACATCTGGATCGACACCTTTCGTTCCCGTTGATTTTCTTTTTGTTTTCTTCCTAGCCATATGATACCTCTTTTCAAATATTTTCTATTTATATTGAAAGGCAAAAATACCTAATCTATCACATATAAAATTTTATATATAATTTCAAGAAAAGTCAATGAATCTACTATAAAAAAAGTAAAAAGAATCTATAAAAACAAATAAAAAAGCCTTAAAAATTTCAAAGTGAATTTTTAAGACTTTTTTATAACATTCCTTCTTATTTATCTATTTTTTATTTTAATTGTTTACGTTCTTCTTGAATTGTCTCTATACGTCCTTGTAAATTAATTTCAACACTATTTAATGCATCCACTAATTTCGTCATTGTTTCTTCTACATCTTTTAATATACCATCAACATATGCATTGGCATTGTTTTGATACTCTCTATACATATCATTAGCTGTAGTAATAATCTCATTCTTTCTTTCATTAGCTTGTTTGGTAATTTCGTGCTCATCAATCATAGAAATAATTCTATTCTCAGCCTCTTTTACAATATCATCCGCATCCTTTTGAGCTTCTTTGATAATTCTTTCTCTTTCCTCTTTAATCCATTTTGCCTGCTTCAATTCATCTGGAAGCTTTAATCTAATTTCTTTAATGATATCTAATATTTCACTTCTGCTGACAATACTTTTATCAGTGAATGGCACTGTTTTACTTTTTTCTAATATGTCTTCTAATGTTTCTAATAAAGTAAAAATTTCCATATTTACCCCTTTCGCTTAATGAATATAAGAGAGACTCTCCCATATTTTTTGATATCATATATGTTTAGCGCCATTTTGTCAAGTTCTGCTAAAACATCTTCTTCGATATCTGTTTCTACAATGATTTTTCCTGTATCCTTCATTAAACCATATTCCCATATCAATTTTATTGCATTGACAGCAAAATTTGTTTTATATGGTGGATCCAAAAATACAAAGTCAAATTTAAATTGATTATTTTTTAATTCTTCTAAAGCCTTTGAATAATCTTCTTGAAAAAGCATTATTTGTGACTCAAATTTGGCTTTTACGCAATTTTGCTTAATGATATTCATTGCTTTATTAGAATTATCTACTAAAATTGCCTGTTTAGCTCCTCTACTAATAGCTTCTAGTCCTAAAGCACCACAACCAGCAAACAAATCTAATACTATACTATCTGGTAATTCCATATGGATTTTACTAAACAGTGCTTCTTTGACTCTATCTAAAGTAGGTCTAGTAGTTTCGTAGCCATCTAAGGTATATAATTTTGTTCCTCTTGCTTTCCCGCTTATTATTCTCATGATACACCTCTATATCCTACCATATACATATTTTATTCCAAATCTGCAATATGTCAATATGATTAATCAAAATGTAATCGTAAATTATTTCGATTGTAACAAAATTTATCATCCTGTAAAAATACACATACATTAAAAAAAGATTGTAATACATTACAATCTTTTTCTCTCTTTTAAAATCTATTAATTATTTTCATCATTTCCATCATCTTTTAATAATTCTAATTGTGAAATAAGTAATGCTTCCATTTTTGCTTTATACATATCAAACTTCTTTTTGGTTTCTTCTATTTTCACTCTTAATTCAAATTCTTGACGGCTCAAATCCTCTGTGTGTTGTCTTGCTTGCATTTGAGCGTCTTGAAGAATTTGATCAGCTTGTCCTTGAGCCATTTTCTTAATATCTTCTGCCGTTGTTTGTGCCATAACCAATGTATTTTGAAGAGTATGTTCTACACTTCTATAATGTTCTAAATCTTTTTGATTATTTTCCATTTTATTTTTTAATTCAGTATTTTCTTTATATAATTTTTCATACTCAGCAGTCAATTCATCAAGGAAATCATCAACTTCACTAACATTATATCCTTTTAAAGATCTTCCGGAATTTCTTATTTTCAATGTCTAACGGTGTTAGCATATCTATTCTTCCTCCTACTCATATTGCTTATTTCATCCAAGGAGCTTGTGTCCTTTCACTTTTTTCCCTTGTAATAGGTTCATTTACTATATCATAATTATAAGGAGCTACAACAAAAATAGAATTAGAAACTTTTTCAATTCTTCCATCTAATGCAGTGACAGCACCACTAACCGTATCGATTATTCTTCTCGCAATATCTTTGTTAACATATTCAAGATTCATAACAATTCCGTTCTTTGCTTTTAATTCACTTATGATTTCATTTACATCAGGATCATAGTTCGTTGGTTTCAAAATTTTCATTCTGATTGCTTGTGTTTGAGGCATACTAACGACTTTTCTCTTGTTCCAGAAACTAGGTTTTTCTCCACCGTTATCTGTTTCCTCGTCATCCTCATTTGTATCATAAGCATTCTCTAGAACTTCTTCCTCGTCTAGTTCATCCTCATTTTCTCCTACTAAATAATCCCATATTTTTCTAAATGCAGCTACTGCCATCTTTCGCCCTCCTAAAATTTACTTTTCATTCGTAATTATACTTATAGTATCTAACTTTTTCCTTATAATGTCAATAGTTTTTTTGAAATGTAAACAAATTTTGTGCAAATTGTAACATGTTTGTAAACATGTCATCCGTACGTAAAAAACATCTGTTTTTTTATACTATTATTATATTCTAGGAAAACCTATATTTTCCCCTTTTTAATTCTGTTTTGGTATCACAATTTCGTCATACAATTTTATTTTAGGAAATTCTCCAATTTCATTTTGACTAAATCCTAATTTTAATAATTCATCATCAGAATAGTTCTCAACAATAGAATACGTATCATTTTGTCTTAAAACTTTGACTAAAATTTCTTCTTTAACGCCTGCTCTTGTTCTTACAATATACGTTAAATCATTTTTTTCAATTAAAGCACTGTTACTTACCTTCCAACCTGTATATTGCCACCAAATAATATCTAAAGAAATCTTTCTATATTCCAAAAGGCTTTCTACTTTTTCCCTTATTTTGAAGATAATTACTCTTTTATCTTTTTCTATATTAATTTGTACAATCTGCGCATTTATTTCACTACCATCCGGTAATCTTAGTATTACCTTGTCCCCTACTTCTGCCACTTCGCTATTTTCCGTATTCATAGGGCAAGCAATATAACAATGATAATTATTGACAATTTTACCAGCTTCTTTGCTTTCCGGAATAGAAGAACAAACATTTAAATTTAATTTTTCCAAAAGATTTGTCGTAATATAACTAAAATCCTCATCATTTAATTTAATAGTTTCTTCTAAACCATCGACTTTATAAGAAATGACCCCTGGTTTAGGTGTATAAATCGTTTCTGAATCTTGCGTCAATTGATTACTTAATTCTAATCTTTTTTCTACTAATAAACGAACTTCTGATCCTGCCTGACTTAAACTTCCAGCGACCTCTCCTTTTTTCATCGTATAATTATTAATTCTTTTTTGGTATTCTCTAACGTTTTGCATATTATTTTCTTTTAAAATATTGTCTAATTCTTGTTTGATTTGATTTTCTAAATTAACAATATCAGGTGAAGAGATTTGGTTTTCCTCTTTGCGTAAAGCTTCATCTATTTGTTTATTCAACAATTCTATTTGATCTGTTATTTCCTCTTCATTACTGGCATAATAGCGAAATACCATTTCACCCTTAGAAACTCTCGTTCCTTCCGTTACAATTTGGGTTAAGCCATTAGATGCATTCTCTCCCTTTAATATTTCTTCATCACGAATAATATAACCGTTCCGCTGCTTCTTCATAAGAAAGACTTCCATTTTCAATCATAAAAGTACCAGCTCCACGTTTTATTAAATTAGTCATATTCAATAAAAAATAGATTAAAACGCCGCGTTATTAAAATAATCGTAATTATTTTAAATATGCGGCCTTTTGAGATTTTTCTGTCCACTTATTTTCTCCATTCTTCCAAAATAATCTCTATATTTTTTTGATTTCCATCCTCACCATTTAGCCATTGATAATCTTGATTTTTCTTAAACCAAGTTAATTGTCTTTTGGCATAATGTCTTGTTTCTAATTTAATTTTATTCACCATTTCTTCATAAGATATTACACCATCCAAATAAGCTACTACTTCTTTATACCCAATTGCTTGTTTGGCTGTTGGACGGTTTTGATATTTGGCAAGCCAGTTTCTTACTTCTTCCACCAATCCTTGTTTTAGCATAATATCTACACGCAAATTTATTCTTTCATATAGTTTTTCTCTATCCCAAGTTATGATAAATTTTCTAAAATCATATGGTGTTCCTCTTTTTTTAGATTGTTTTTCTTGTTCCGTTTTTGTAATACCAAGTCCGCTTATAAATTTCTAATATTCTAACAATTCTCTTCTTGTCATGAGGACTAATGCTTTTAGTAGCTTCTGGATCTATTCTAAGTGCTTCTTCATATAAACATTTTAATCCTTCTTCTGTTTCAGCCTTTTCCATTAGTTCATCTCTATATATTTCATCAAATTCCATCTCGGGATAGTCAATACCATAAATCAATGAATTAATATATAATCCTGTACCGCCAACTATAATAGGATTTTTTCCTTTTGAAAAAATCTCCTCAATTGCATTTTCGCTATCTTGTTTAAAATTAGATACCGTATAACGTTCATCTGGTCTTATGCAATCTACTAAATAATGCTTAATTCCTTGCATTTCTTCTTCGGTTACTTTTGCTGTACCTATTTGCATATCTTGATAGATTTGCATTGAATCTGCCGAAATAATCTCTCCATTGATTCTCTTAGCTAACTCGATAGATAATGATGTCTTTCCGTGAGGCAGTAGGCCCAGCAATAACAATGACTTTCTTCTTTTCTTCCAATTTCTAACCTCTAATCTCCAACTTCTAATCTCGCATACAATTTCTATCTTCTACTAAACTTCTTTTCCATATTTGCTTTACTAATCTTTACGGCAGTTAACCTTCCATTAGGATACATAAATGGATTAGGAAGCTTCAATAATCTACTAATCAACTCTCTTAATTCACTATCCGTTAGAAAAGTATCTGAAAGTGCGACAAATTTGTTGCTTACTGTTGCTATAAATTTCTCTTCTTTTTCTTGTGTAGCAGTAACAGCTACGGTATCCATCTCTTTCAAGATTTCCATAAATAGTTTTTTCGTATTTAGATTTTCTGCCCAATTAGGAACTTTTATTAGTTTTAATGTACATTCTCCAAATTCATCATATTCAAATCCAGATTTTCTAAACATTGGTTCCAAATCACGTGCAATACTCATTTCTTTCGGTGTCAATGTAACAATATCCGCTAATAATAGTGATACAGAATTGTCTGTTTCTTCGTTATAATAATCCTCTTTGACAACTTCGTACATCAATCTTTCTTCTGCAGCATTTTTTTCAATCATATACATTTCATCTTTTATTTCTATAATGGCATAACTATCAAAAATTGTACCAATATATTTGTAAGAAATAGATGGAACTTCTTCTCCTTCTTCTGTTTTCTCAAATACAGTTTCATTTTCTATATCCTCTGCCATTTGAATATTATTAGAAATATCCAATTTTGCATTTTCTTCTTCTCTTGTTTTTCTAACCGTTGAAA
>Ga0310690_10004680_pt1 | contig 19196 bp, 37 predicted proteins | sample AusTroGonzalo_MG_2_FD_207661 | JGI IMG/M metagenome (GOLD analysis project Ga0310690, IMG submission 207661) | Bovine rumen microbial communities from tropical cattle in Woodstock, Queensland, Australia - Gonzalo_04 (v2) (version 2) | ecosystem: Host-associated > Mammals > Digestive system >...
ACCGCGAACTTCCATACATGGGGATGGAATCCCGTCGGCGTGGAGTTGAAATACGGCCTGCGGATCACGGACTTTTCCAAGGACGCGGCAGAGTATTCGACCACGCTGATCCTGGAGGGGTCTTACTTCGACCGGAAGGATTTGCTTGATTCGCTTCACGAGGATTTTGAGTATGACATCAGGAACAAGACACCAGGGCGAATCATCTGGGGCGAGTGCTATATTGACTGCTACATCACGGAGAGTGACACGAAGCCGACTGATAAGCTGAGTTGGACAGAGAACGAAGTCAACATCTATGCACCTTATCCGTTCTGGATCCGCGAGGAAAAGAAGTCATTCACGGAGAGCGCTGAACCGCTTTTTGCTCAGTTCTTAGATTTTGACTTTGACTTTGATTATGATTACACACCGCCGACGGCAGGCGCTTCGCTGTGGGTGCGTGATTTCCCGTTTGCTTCTGAGTTCCAGATGATAGTGTACGGTCCTGTTGCATCACCGCACATTCTGATCAACGGGCATGTGTATGAGTTCTATGACACACTGCTCTCCGGAGAGTATGCGATCATTGATTCTCGGAGCAACACCATCAAAAAGATCACAACCTCCGGAACGGAAGTAAACATCTTCGACAAGAGAAATAAGGATGAATCCATCTTTGAGGAAATACCCGGAGGGACGCTGACGATCAACTGGAGCGGGTCTTTTGGCTTTGACCTGACGATATTTGAGGAACGTAGCGAACCGCATGGCGGTGACGATAGATATGCCGGCCTGACGGGCAACGGCGCACAGCTTATGGTAGAGAGGTAAAAACATGGCAATTAATAAGATTCCAGAATCACAGCTTCCGACAAGGAGCGTGTCAAATACCGATTATGTCCGTGTCGTTGGCGCGGATGGCAAATCGTATCGTGTGCCGAAGACTGATTTTGATGGCGGTGGAGGCGGTGGAACCATTGACGGGTCGCTGTCGCCAACTTCCACAAATGCCGTGCAGAACAAGGCTATTTATTCGGCGTTAAGTGATTTAAATGATAATATTGCACAGTCCGCTTCGATTGATTCGGGCGGTCTGATTACCTTTAAGAACTCTGACAACACGGCTGTATTCACCTTACAGCTTCCGCTTTATTCGGGGGGTGTGTCATGAGTACGACTGTTACATATAAGGGCAGTACGATTGCCACGGCTGAGAACCAGACGAAAACACTGCTCACTGAGGGCAAGTATCTTGAGGATGACATCACGATAGTCGATGTGACTTCTGGTGGTGGTGGTTCTACTCTCATAACCAAGAATATCTCCGCAAACGGTACATACAACGCTTCTTCGGATTCGGCTGACGGATACTCGTCTGTAACAGTTGCCGTTCCGGCTTCGGCGGTTGATTCTGGGACAAAGAACATCACAGCCAATGGAAACGGACAGGACGTTATCGGTTATGCCGCTGTCAATGTTGCCGTCCCTAATTCCTATTCAGCCGCCGATGAGGGCAAGGTTGTTTCAAGTGGTGCGCTTGTGGCACAGACATCGGATACTGTTACTGTTAACGACACATATGACACGACTCTGATAAACAGCTTGACAGTAAATGTGAGCGGTGGGGGTGGCGGTAGTGGTTACAATGGCACATTTACACCGGCAGATGCGTCAGACCTTACATTTACTTTTTATGCTCCGGGGTGTACATATATCGCTTTTGGGGTACAGAATGCGGAAACCCTTGGGAGTACGCCTATGTTGCTTTCGTTCTTTGGCAAAGCCGGGATGAGTTATGGTTGCCAAACAAATAATGCAGGTACAAGTCTTGCTGGGGCATCAAATGCGCCGACTCCTTCTTACTCGAGTGATACGTTTACAGTGAATTGGGCAAATGTGGGCGGCGTAAAAAAACCGCCAAAGCCCGGCACGACATATGTATGGGGGGCATGGTAAATGAGATACTACAAGGTTATAAAAAACGGATATATCAAGGGCATTGGAACGGGACTTGATGGCATCGAAATAACAGGGGGAGAGTACGATATTATTATGTCGGCGATTCTTGCCAAGCCAGAAGATACAGAATCGACTGGCTACAGACTCAGAACCGATTTGACATGGGAATCCTATGAAAAAGAGCCACAGCCAGAACCAGACCTTGAACCAGAGGAAATCGTTGACATTATCTTCGGGGGTGCATCATGAAACGAGAACACGCACTTAAAATTAAAGAAATGATGCACAAAGCATCCGCAAGCCTGTCCGACAAGGACGCTCTGCAAGCGGTGGAACTTTTCGCCGAATGGGCAACGGATACGGACTATGTGGTTGACGAAAGAATCCGTTATGACGGCACACTCTATAAATGCCTTACCGCTCACACAAGCCAAGCGACATGGACACCAGATGTTTCTCCGTCCCTCTGGGTGCGAGTAGATGACCCATCTATCGAATGGCCCGAATGGATTCAGCCTGTCGGCTCGACTGACGCATACGCTAAGGGGGCAAAGGTTTCCCATCTCGGCAAGCATTGGATTTCTGACGTTGACGGAAATGTCTGGGAGCCGTCAGTTTACGGGTGGACTGAAGCTAACTAACGTAAAGAAAACCCGAAAAAATTTTACTTAACTGAGTAAAAAGGAACTTTAACACAGATGGAATATTGCACATATGGACAACGAACTTATCTATTCAACATCTTCCGGCACTGAGCTGGGCGTTGTGTTGTTCCGAGATGCGGACTTCGAGGTCGGCAAGGAAGACAACTCTTTCCTTGTGACCATGCTCCGGTCTGAATATTCGCCATTCCCGGCAAAGGGACGGATTTACCTCCCCGGCACGGAGTACGGCGGCATCATCGGACTGGTGGAGACCAACACCGCACAGGACACCATCGCCGTCGGTGGCTATACATGGCGGGGGATGATGACAAAGAAAATAATTGAGCCAGAGTCTGGTGATGACTATGCAACAGACTCCGGGGAGCTGAACGCCGTAATATCCGCAAGGGTGAAGACAGCTCTTCCGGGGCTTTTTGTTGGGTCGTCGGAAGACACGGGCGTTTCTGTGAGCAACTTCCAGTATGACCGCTATTGCACTCTGGAAGCCGGGCTCTCAAAGATGCTGAAGTCAGTCGGGTATCGTCTGCACCTGGAATATCATCCGGCGAACAATGCTGTGGTAGTGTCAGCGGTTCCGATCGTGGACTATTCGTATGATGTCGTGTTTTCGTCTGACATGCGTCTGAACTACCAGATGAAGACCGAGACCATCGGAGTCAATCATCTGATATGTCTGGGCAAAGGCGAACTGAAAGACAGGGAAGTCTATAATCTCTATGTTGACAACAAGGGCAGAATCAGCACGACACAATATTACTTCGGTGTGGATGAAGTCGCTGAGATTTATGACTCAGGCGGTTCGGAGCTTCCGGACTTAATACAGGGTGGTACTGACAGGCTGAAAGAACTTGCCCCGCTCAAAAGCTTTGAGATTGCTATCGACAGCGACATGGAGCTTGCGATCGGCGACATCGTAGGCGGCAAGGACTACCTGTCAGGGATGAGAATGTCCGCACCGATCACGGGCAAGATAGTCCGGTGGGAAGGCGGTTTCAAAACGATTGAATATAAGCTTGCCGATGACATCACCGCAACAGAGGACAGCGGCGAACTGTTTTCAAAAGCAAAACGTAAAATAGCAGTGGAGGAAAAGAAATGAACATTATCACCGGTTACAGAGGCGAGGCACACATCACCGCTGATCAGATCCGTGACCAGAATCAGGGCTGTTTCGGTGACGGCAGCTATATCCTTGATGTAGGGAGCAAGTTGGCAGCAACGGTTATATCTGCAACGTCCATACAGCTTGCGGACGGCATTATCTGTCATCAGGGTTGCACGGCTTCCATTCCGTATGGAACTACAGAATCCGTCACGATCGGTAACGGCTCTCAGGGAATGCAGAGAATTGACCTGATCGTTGTGAGATATACCAAGGACGCGGGAACTGGTGTCGAGGACATGGAACTTGCGGTCATACAGGGGACGGCGGCCGCATCGAATCCGTCTGCTCCGTCTTATAACCAGGGCTCCATTCATGCCGGTGATTCTCCGGTTGACATGCCGCTGTTTCAGGTCGCTCTGGACGGCATTTCTATTGACAGCGTCACTCTGGTCGCGTCAGTGGTCAAAACACAGGCCGAGACAGATTCAAACTTGAGCACATTAGCCGGGAATATTACAGTTGACGTGCTTTCCAACACAACAATGCAGGCACATTCTACTTCCGGAACGTGGGCAGAATATTCGGTGTCTAATATCAAAAAATATCATTTTGTTGGAATTACTTGCTCTGTTGATAACATAATCCAAATCATATGGATTCCATATGGAGATACGTCCAATTGGTACATCGTTGAATCATGGGACAGCACTCACCGGATCCGTGGCGGCTTCTCTATTGACTGGGCCAACGAAAAAGTAAAAGTAAGATACCTTGATGCCATTACTTTGACTAATACAAGTGTATCGGTCTCAAGAGTATACGGGGCCATAAAACGATAAGGAGGGCGAGCCAATGAGCGAAGCGATTATCACAGGCATCGTTGCCATCGTCGTGTGTATCATAAACAACTGGGCAATGATGGCCAAACAGAGAGCACAGACAGAGAAGACGGTTGCCCTCATTGAGTACAAAATCAACGAACTGAGCGAGAGGGTACAGCGCCACAACCAGATCGTGGAGCGCACATTTAAACTGGAGGAATCCACAGCGCTCCAAGATGCTGAACTGAAGAGACTCAACGAACGCATCAAAGTCGTGGAGGGTAAAGCATGAAAATGACAAACAAAGCTTATGACACTCTCAAAATCATCGCCCTGCTGATCCTGCCCATCTCCGAGTTCATCGGTTCGATGGCTTCCATCTGGGGCTTTGAGTACGGGAACCAGATCGTGGCGACGCTTGTGGCTCTTGACGTCCTCATGGGCTACATCGTGAAGATCGCTTCCGACAGCTACAACAAGGAGCAGAACAATGAATGATGCTAATCTTCTTGTCTTAACGAATATCATCGGGGCAGTGGAGTCAGGCGGTCAGGTCTATGGCAAACGCCGTTACAATGCTTATGCAGCTCCGTATACCAACTCCCAGAAGGAATACACCATCACGATCGGATGGGCTCAGTGCTATGGGCATGAAGCGAAACAGCTGATGAAAGAGATCTATGAGGCTGACCCGGCTGGCTTTGAGAAGCTCGACACATGCTCACCGTCTATTGCTTCCATGCTGACAAAAGACTGGGTGTCTATGCAGTGGAATCCGTCAGCGAAACAGAAGGCCGTCATCATCGCCCTGATCGACTCGGAAACAGGCCACAAAGTACAGGACAGCATGTTCATCGAAAAGATGAAGAAGCTCGTTGCGGACTGTGCTACGGACTATACATCAGACGTAAAAGCCCAGATGATGTACTGCGAGATCCGGCACCTCGGCGGGCGCGGACCATGCGACAGAATCTTCAAACGTTGCAACGGCAAATACGATCTTGACAGCATCATGGCCGCTCTCGTTGCCGATCAGAAGGATACGAGCTCATCCAATCAGGTCGGGGACTCCAAATACTGGAGCAGACACGTCAAGTGTCGTCAGTTTGTTGATCAGTATGCCGTGGACGAATCAGCACCGGCACCAGAACCAAAGAAAGAGGAGACGCACATGACAGAATCACAGGCTATTGATGCCCTGATCGCGACAGCCGAAGCTGAAGTAGGCTATCACGAGAAGGCTTCCGGGAACCTTAGTTATCTTTATGATAAGAAGGCCAACTCCGGAGACGCGAACTATACCAAATACAATTACGAGATGCACAAGCTTCAGCCGAGGAACATGGATTATCCTGGCGCCTGGTGTGATTGCTTCGTTGACTGGTGCTTCTGCATGACGTTCACTTCAGCGGTCGCCAAAAAAATTCTTTGCGGCGACTTCGATGACTACACACCGAACAGCGCAAACCTTTACAAGAAGGCCGGCAGATGGTCAACCACTCCGAAAAGAGGATACCAGGTATTTTTCAAAAATTCAGAGCGCATCTGCCACACCGGCATTGTTTATCATGTTGACGGAAAGCGGTTCTACACCATCGAAGGCAACTGTGGGAATGTAGTTGCCAAGCGGTCGTTTACAGTCGGTGACAGCTATGTTGCCGGTTTTGGTATGCCGCTTTACAGCTATGCCGCTGATGTTCCTGATCCGGATCCGGAGCCGTCATACGCTGAGAAGGTGATTTCGTTCCAGAAATGGCTTAACGCGAACTATCTCCAGATACTGAAAACGGCAGGCGTCGGTCAGCTCGTTGTGGACGGTGAATATGGCGCAAAGACCAGAGCGGCAGCGGTGGGCGTTTGGAAGCATATGGCCAACAAGTATTACGGCTCGGTGCTTACAATCGGAAATGACAACTTCCTCACTTACTGTAAACAGGTGGCCGCCAAGATGACCGATGCCGAGATTGCCAAACACTACACACTCCAAGAAATCAAAAACGGTGTCCTTGCCGGACGTGGCTTCGGAACTATCAAAGCGTTCCAGAAGGCCAGAGGTCTGAGCGAGACCGGCACCATGAACGCGGACACTTGGTTCGCACTTTTTAATTAGACAGCTGCCATACTTCATTTTCACTCCTTTCTTATGCTTCAGGGGCGTCCTTCGGGGCGTCCCGCTTTTTTTATGGGGCAAAAAAGGGGCAGAATTTGACTACTTGTGACGGCATGTGACGGCAAGGGTTCTTGAAATGACGGCATCTGACAGTATCTGACTACCATTGACCATGCTCACCACCGGCATGAAATAAACCACGGAGAACCGCGTAAATACGGCATCCGTGGCTTTTTTTGTTTCCAAAAGGGGCAGAAAAGGGGCATTTTCAAACGATTTTGATTTTCTTGATCAGGTCGGCGTCCTGTTTGGCAAGCTGTTTGGTGACATGGAAGTAAATGTCCTTGGTGACGTTGCTGTTGGCATGGCCAAGCCGTCTGCTGATCACGTCCAGGGGGATTCCGTTCTCGGCAAGCAGAGCGACGTGTGTGTGCCGGAGCGCATGGATCGTCAAGCGCCTGCCGATGATCCGCTCGGTGTTCTCACGGAAGTATTTGGAATAGACATCATAGCAAATGTATTCCCTGTTGACGTCCGGGAAGAATAGATCTGACCGCTTGCCCGTGATCTGGAAGATCTTCCACTTGCGTTTGATGATGTCAAGACAGCACTCGTATAATTCGTCCTGCATTGACACAAAGCGTGTGGACGTTTCCGTCTTCGGTGTGGAGATCTTCTGTGTGTCCCTGATGTATGTCTTACACACATGGATCCGGCGCTCATGGAAGTCAACGTCTGCCTCGTTGAGTGCCAGCGCCTCACCGATCCGGAGGCCGGAGAGAGCAAGGAAGCGGGTGAGGAGCTTCCAGTCTTCATTTTTCATTCCGGCAAGTAATTTCTTCAGTTCGTCTTTTTCAAGATACTTGTCTTTGTCTCGTTCCTTTGCTGTCGGCGCTTTCGCACGGGGCAGTTTCTCAAGGAAAGAAATATCCTGGACAAGCTCTTCCCGGTATCCCCACCGCATGAGAGCCTTAAAGCGTGTCAGGCGCTCGTTGTAAGTCTCAGGACGCTTTGCAGCGAGGTTGTTGCGGACATATGGAGCAGTAAGCGCAGACACAAGCGTGGACTCTCCAAGGAGCTTCTGGACGGTCTTCAGCTTGCGTTCGTTATACATGGCCGTCTGCTCTTTGACTGTCTCCTTCTGAGCCTTCGTGTACGCTTCGCAGAGCTCTTTTAATGTGACATCAGTCGTTCTTATCGACTGTATCGTAAGTTTCCGCATACGCTGTCTCAGGGCTTCTCTGGCGATGCTTTCATCCTTCTTCCGGTTCGTGGGGAGAGTGACAGATGTCTTCCTCATCTTCCCGGTCAAGGGGTCTTCGTACCGCTCAACGTATTTATATTTGCCTGTTTTGGTCGGTTCTATCCACATCTTACTTTTCTCCCATATTAAGCAAAGCCCGAACAGCATCTTTGCGGCCTTCCGGAGCGGCTCGGTAAGCGCCAATTAGATCTTCTTCTTCCTCACTAAGAACAAGAGATGGCGTTGGTTCCGCTTCCATGATGACGTTCGGAGATATTCGCAACACTTTCGCATATGCGGCAATTCTATCCCGACGCATATTTTCAATATCACCAGATTCCCATCTTGAAACGGTCGCCTCACTGACTTTACATACATCTGCCACGTCTAAGAGAGTCAGATTCATTTCTTTTCGGCGAAGTTTTAAGTATTCGTTAAGCTTCATGATCGTACCCTCCTTCCATGAGTATTATATCCTAAAATTACAACAATGCAAACACAGAACACAAAAACATCATATTTTTTGCAAAAACGTATTTACAAGCCCGTAGGAAGATGGTAATATTGTTTGCGGAAACGTATATTTTCTAAGGAGGTGAAAGGATGTTTGACAGAAGGAAATTTCAGGCACAGTTAATTCTTTCGGGCAAATCAATGGAGGATGTCGCCAGTGTTCTGGGCATCAACATTGCCACGCTTTACCGCAAGATTAACAACGATGGCAGCTTTACCAGACGTGAGATCAGTGCCATGATGCCGTTGCTTGGAATTGAAGATCCATGTGAAATTTTTTTTGCTGAAGAACTTATGGAAACGCAAGTTTAACGGAGGAAAGGAGGATGTACAGCACACGACGCGAACTGATGCGACGCTACTGCATCAGCGAGAGCACTGTCGATCGAGTTGTCCGGATCATCCGGCAGGAGGACGGAAAGAGGTATCCGGCACGATGCGACGCAATCATTAATTTTGGAAACAGGATCCGGATTAAGGACACCGTTTTCCATGACGCACTAAGGTATCGGGATCTGATCGAGAAGGGGATCGCTCCACGGTACGAAGAGGGGAGAATCACATGAGGGGACACAAATTTGAGAACATTAAGAATTTTCTGCTTGCGTTGGTTCTGGGAATCCTGGCATCGAAGAGTTTCGTATTCCAGACAAAGAGCGACGCTTTCATCATCGGCTATCTGGTAGCACATATCTCGTGGATTTTACTGGTGGCCTATGACGAAGTTCTCAGAAAACGGCGTTACAGCCGTAAGAACCATGAAAGAACGGCGAACCTGTGAGTACCAGTCACAAGCCCGCCAAAGGTGGATGAAAATACCAAATCAATCCACCTCCATCTTACCACAAGGAGGACATTTATGAAAAGTGGTAGTTTACGAGAGAACCTTATCAGAGAAATCAATGAATCTTATGACGATGTCTGTGAATCCATCGAGTTCGTCATCCGGATGATCAGGGACGGGGAGACCCGTGAGAACGTCATCGAATACCTGAAACAAGTTGAAACGAGGTTGCTGAAATGATTGAGCCGTGGGAACAGGAAGAGCTTCGTCAGATAGCGGCCGAGCGTGAGCGCCGGAGATGGCTGAAGGGTTGCCCATGGTGCAACGTCTGTGACAACCAGATCGAGGACGCACACTGTTACGTTCTGGATCCGGCTGACAAGATGGGCTCCTGCATCTGTGAGGCCTGCGTCAAGGTCGAGATTGAAAAGATGCGGAAGGCTAAAATCAACCGGTATATCACCGAGACGGCAGAAGAGTATTTTTACGAACATTTAACAGTTACACCGCATGAAGTATAGGAGAGAAGCACATGAGTAAGGTAATCGGAGTTATGGGAGAAAGCGGCAGCGGAAAGACAACCGCCATGCGGAATCTGGATCCATCAATCACATTCTATATCGACTGCGACAAAAAAGGCCTTAATTGGAAGGGATGGAAGTCGCAGTTCAATCAGGACAATAAAAACTATTGGGCATCCGACAGCTTCACAGTTGTCTCCAGTCTGCTCAGAAAAATCAACGAACAAGACAATTTAAAACACATCAAGTATGTCGTGATCGACACCATCAACGGCTTAATGGTAGCCGAAGAGATGCGGATTCTGGCCATGAAAGGCGGTAGTGGAAACGAATCCAGAAACATGTGGACAGATCTGGCACAGCACGGATGGGAGCTGATCAACCAGTGCCTTGTGCTCCGGGACGATCTGACGGTCATTCTTCTGGCACACTCTGAAACCATCAGCGATGACAACGGAATTGTAAAAACCCGTATCAAGACCAACGGCCGGAAGCTCGAAAAGCTCGTCCTGGAATCCAAGATGACCACGGTGGTCTGGTCGGTCCGGCAGGACGGGAAATACAAATTCATCCTCTCAGCAGATGGATCCACATGCAAGGTCCCTCTCGGAGCGTTTGAGGCGGATGAGTGCGAGAACGACATTATGATCGTGATCAGGGCGTTGGAGGATTACTAATGTCAGAAACAACGTGGAAAAAGTCACCGCAATATCAAAGGATTATCGAAATCCTGAAAGATTACTGGCTTGAAGAGCCTGACGAACTGAAGGTTCGGGTTCAAATGGATTTTATCAAGGCAAATGGCGAAAAACAGAGCAAGTGTATTTGTTGGGAAAATCCGAATTATACCCGCCCGCGTTCTTTAGAAATCGTGGCTTTAAGCGATATGGACGATGCGTACTTCAAACGCAAAGAAGCAGAATTTTGGGACATTTCAAATTATAGGAGGAAATAAAATGCAGAAACCTAACAATTACGACAGCACTCGCACATCCGGAGACTTCACACCGATTTCTGTCGGTGGACATCACCTGATCATCAAGAAGGTCGAAGAAACGAAATCAAAAAGCGATAAGGACATGATTATCGTGGCTTTCGATATGGCTCCGGGAGACTCTCAGCCGAATTACTTTTCCGAAATGTTCGCCAATGACATTCGTCCGGAAAAGAAATGGCCCCGCGCTGGTCGTCAGTATATTGTCGTCACGGATAACGATGGCAACACATCCAGATCCTTCAAGTCTTTTATCACAAGCGTTGAAAAGTCAAATGCCGGGTTCGTAACTGTCTGGGGCGATACATTCGCGTCACAGTTCAAAGGGAAGCGGATCGGTGGCGTGTTCGGACTCGTAGAAAATGAATATCAGGGGCATGTGACAAAGCGGTGTGAACTCCGGTGGTTCTGCGAGGATGCAAAAGCAGACAACGCAAAGGCTCCGGATCTGAAGGCCCTTCCCAATACCAACCGAGTTGTCAGCGCTCCATCTTCTGATGATTTCGTTTCTGTTCCGGAAGGGATGGAAGATGAGATTCCGTTCTGATGGTGATCCAGATCGACAGCCGGGAACATAAATGGGAGCTTGCACGGATTCAACGGCAACTAACCGCTGCCGGATGCAAAACCATAGTTTCTAAACTTTATGTAGGTGATTATCAGTCGTTGGACAATCCGCGGCTGGTAATCGACCGCAAAAAGGACCTTTTGGAACTATGCGGAAATGTGTGCCAGCAGCATGAACGATTCCAGAAGGAATTGATAAGAGCCATTGACGCAGGGATTCAAATCATCATCCTGTGCGAGCATGGCGAAGAAATCAAAAGCCTTGAAGACGTTTACTTCTGGGATAATCCGCGAAGAAAAGAGTCTCCCAAAGCGACATCCGGCGAAAGCCTATACAAGTCATTAACGACTATTAAGAACAGATATAATGTGCGGTTTGAGTTTTGCACGAAAGCCGAAACAGGTAACAGGATCATGGAGCTATTGAGCGATGGCGAAGAAAGACAAAGGATGGATAAAACTTTATAGGCAGATTTCAGATTCTTATATCTGGACAGCCAGCGAGCCGTTCGACCGCCGAAGCGCATGGATTGATCTGTTGTTAATGGCTAATCATGAGGAGCGATCCTTCTTATTAAAGAATGGGCGCAATCAGGTAGTTCAGGAAGGGCAACTATTTACAAGCTCCGGACATCTTGCAAAAAGATGGCATTGGAGTCGCGGACGGGTGAATCGCTATTTAGCACTACTTTCCGAACAGGGTATGTGCAAGGTAAGCGGTACACCGAGCGGAACACTTCTAACCCTTATAAACTATGGCAATTTTCAACATGGGCGGACAGCCAACGGTACAACGGACGGTACATCAGACGGTACAACGGACGGTACAACGGACGGTACACGAACAAGAACTAATATACAAGAACTATATAACAAGAATGTAAAACAAGAAGGCGCAGACGCGCCGAATGATTCTGGAGGGTACACGATTGAATAACGCGATAAACGAGGAGCAGCTGCGGAAGGCACTGAACATCCTGAAGCCTGACGGAACATTGTTTGAAGTTCGGGCCTTAAAGAAATCTCCGAAACGGACACTGAGCGGATATTTCAAAGATGTCGATACTGCCGTGAAAGAGATTATGAATGCGGACCTGCGTGATATGACGGTTTACTTCACGCTGAACGAACTTGATCCGGCATGCTACAGTCGGAGGCAGAAAGACCGGCTGATCATTCCAGAGAACACGACCACGGACACGGACATCACTCTTTATAATTGGCTGTTCATTGATCTGGATCCTGTCCGAATCGCTGAAGTGTCGTCTTCGGATGCCGAGCTTGAGAAGGCGCGGGATCTTGCGCGGAAGATCTACAAGTATTTGGAAACATTAGGATTTGAAGCGCCGGTGATCGGGATGTCTGGGAATGGCATTCACCTATTATACAGAGTCTGTCTTCGAAACACTCCGGAGCACAACGATCTGATCAAGCGGTGTCTGATGGCCCTGTCGTTGATGTTTTCAACGGATGAGGTAAAAGTCGATACAGCGAACTTCAATCAGTCACGGATCTGCAAGCTGTACGGAACACTCGCCCAGAAGGGATCCGGAACGGAAGACAGACCACATCGAATGTCTTATATCATCAGCGCACCGGCAGAAATCAAACAGACCAAAAAGGCTTATCTTGAAACGCTTGCCAACACGCTGCCGAAACAGGAAAAGCCACAGGCTTATAACAGATATATGCCGGAGCGGTTCGATATCCGCGCATGGTTGCAGACGCATGGTCTTCATGGGCACGAAGTGAACGCCGGTGATTACACCAAAATCATTCTGGATGAATGCCCATTCGATCCGAGCCATAAAGCACCAGACAGCATGATTACGATCGGAAGCTCCGGAGCGATCGGCTTCAAGTGCTTCCACAATTCATGCCAAGGGAAAACGTGGCGCGATGTACGGCTGAAGTATGAGCCAGATGCCTATACGGACGATGTTGATGACAGTCGCATAGAAGCCGGATGGGCACAGCATCAGCTTCACAACAGGCAGAAGTCAATAAATTATGCGTCTGAAGAAAATCACGGTCCTGTCTTCCAGACAGCGAGGCAGATCCTGGACGCTCCGGAAGAGTCCGAAGATTTTATTCGGTCCGGCATTGAAGGAATCGACAACCGGCTCAGAGGTCTGAAAAAAGGCTTCGTGTCTTTACTGTCAGGATTGCGCGGTGGATCCAAATCAACGCTATTAACAGAAATAGCACTGTCAGCGATTGATGACGGCAACAACGTGATAGCTTATTCCGGCGAGCTGACGGCTAAAAACTTTATGCGCTGGATGAATCTGCAAGCAGCCGGGAAGAACCACACGCTTCAGTCACAGAAATGGAACAACTACTATTATGTGTCCGAAGAGGATCAGGACAAGATTGCAGAGTGGTTAGGAAAGCACTTCCTTCTCTATAACAACGATTATGGGAATGATTACACGGCATTTCGGGTGAACCTTGAAAAGCAGATAGAAGACCAAAAGACGGACCTTGTCATTCTGGACAACCTGATGTCATTAAACATTCGCGGGCTTGCGAATAACGACAAGTATGCAGCGCAGACAGAATTTATTACGGATCTTCAGCGTCTGGCGAAAAGAACACTGACTCACATCATATTCGTGGCACATCCGCGAAAGGCACAAGGATTCCTTCGGCTTGATGATGTTTCTGGAACGGCAGATCTGGCAAACTTATCAGACAATGCTTTTATTATTCACCGGAACAACAAGGACTTTCAGCGACTTTCAAAAGAAATGTTCAAATGGACCGATGATAATCCGGCTTATTCTGGGACCAACGTGATCGAGATTGCGAAAGATAGAGATATGGGCACACAAGATGTCTTTATTCCGCTCTGGTATGAGATGGAAAGCAAACGACTGAAAAACGCACCGGCAGAGATGATTCAATACGGATGGGACAAGTCGGATGGTTTTGTTGATGTCGATCTCGACACAATACCGTTTTAAGAGGTGAACATGACGAACATTAAAGACGCACACGATTTTTGCAACGCGATCTGGAAATTTTACAAGAAGCACGCAGAGGTCCGGAAGGATGATGAATACTGGCAGGCGGTCGTGGAAGATGCGACACAGCTTGATGAAAAGTATGGCAGCAGTCCGGTGATTCGGAACATTATTCTGGCGGTGATCAACGTGCTGGAGGAAGAGGAAAAGAAATTATGAGCAAAGGTTACAAAATCCGCGCAATCATCAAACGCCCTGACGAGCGGTATGGGCATGTGACGAACATCAGTGACACGCTGAAGAACTTGCAGAACATTGTTGACGGTCCGATCGAGATGGTCACGTTGATTCCGGGGCACTCAGCAATCATCTGTAACGAAGAGGGCAAGCTCCGAGGACTGCCACACAACTTCTTTTACCGTGGATTCCCGTACTTTGACAACATCGTCGGAGAGTGCATTGTGGTCGGAGTGGACGGCGACGAGCTCACTGATCTGGATATGAGCTTCGCCACATGGAAACAGTTGCTGAAAGAATGGGGGAATGAGTGATGGCCAGAAACAAGATTATCTTACCAACATGCTATGACAAACTACCGTGCTTTGCCAAGGCCGGAAGCTATTGCACAATACTCCGCGAGACATACAGACATGAGCCGTGTCCATTCCGGAAGACTTATGAGGAAAATATTGCTCTTGGCGGCAAAGAGTACCAACCGAAACAGAAGGGAGGTGGCGAGCATGAGCCGGATTTCTGGGAGCTGTTTAGCTATTGCTCTGAGCATTAGCGTGTTGCTCGGTGGTTGCGGTCACACACCGCCAATCCCGCACAACGGCTATGCACGGTTTAAGACCGTCGAAACCTACCTTGACGGATATGAAGTTGTAGACACAGACACCGGATGGAGCTACTTCGTGTTTAGTGGCGGTGGGATAGTACCGCTTTACGATGAATACGGGCAGACGTACCGGGCGAATGGATGGAGGGATATAGGTGGATAAATTGATTAAACTGAAAAAGCGCTCACAGATAGAACGGCTGATAATTGCCGAAATACTGCTTGCGTCTGTCTGGGAGGAAATGGAGAACGGTAACATTGAGGACAATCTTATGCAGACCGCTGTATATGTCCAAGTAAACACAAACCGCATCGTGTGGAAGTTGAACGAGCTGAATAACGGAGGTGATAAAGATGCCGAGATACATTGATGCGGATGCACTGAAGAACGACATTGAGAATCTGCCGACTTATTGGGCTGACGCAGGTGGATATTACGGCGGTGCGCAACCACCGATGGAAGGATTGCTCGAACCGATGGATGTGTTAGGAACTATAAACACGCAGCCGACCGCCGATGTAAAGCTTGTCGTGAGGGGTGAGTGGATAAACGATGGGGTATGGACTGATATGTATACGACTGACGAATACCCTGTTTATAAGTGTTCTGCCTGTGAAAACACAGTGATGGGTACTGGTTTTGATTTCTGCCCCAACTGCGGGGCTGATATGAGAGGTGAACAATGGGGAAAATCATGACAATATACTGCGATTCCTGTAAAAAGGAAATCGGCAAGCCGTACAACACGTTGACTGTAAGGCGATACACGGCAAACGGACAGGCTTTTCGAGGTGGTACAATTTGGTTTTGTGACAGGTGCTATAAGCAAATGATTGTAAAAATGGCGTTACCGCCGTTCGATGGGGGTGGTGACGAATGAAGTACATAGCGATATTTGATATACCAGATGATTGCGCCATTGGCTGTGCCGTTGCAAAAGTATGTTCAAAAGATAATGAAGTCAAATCTGAAAAGGATTATCAAAACGTCTACGCTCAGATTGAGCCATTGTCAGAACAGAAAGCAGAGGTTTTTGAACGATTCAGCTGTGTTAATCGTATCATACAGGACATAGGTCTTGCCAATGCTTATGATATGCCGAGTTTTTGGTGTAACAAGGGCAGAGAATACAGAGTCATTCCGACAAAGTATCATAAAGGTTATATGCAAGCACTTGAAGATGTGGAGCGTGAAATAAGACTGCACTTTGGGTTTTCGGAAAGAGATAATGTGTTTATGCCGTCACCATTTCTGGAACAGGAGGGCAAACAATGAGCGATCTGATTGATAGACAGGCGGCGATTGATGCGCTTGCTATTGGAGCGGAACTACTGAATCGAGTATTAGACGATACAGATGTTGTCGGATTTGAACGCGAGAAATATGCGTGGGGACTTGGACTTATTGAGTCGTATATAAGCGATATGAAAGAGTTGCCATCCGCACAGCCAGAACGCACTTGTGTTAATTGTGGCAGGACAGCAAACAACGGTGGATGGTATGCCGATGGGGGAACAAGATGCCCGATAGAAGAACATTATGCGTTGCCGAAAGATGGGTTCTGTCATTTGTGGGAGAAACGGAACGTTACGGATGACGATTATCCAGAAAGGAGAACCGATGGCAGAGATTAAAGTCCCGATACAAGTCAATCTGCCGGATGACTGGGTTGAGCAGATTGTGGATCGCTTGCGAAATGATCCTGATGCAGAGTGGGTTGAGATCATACGGTGTAAGGATTGCAAGTGGTATGGGAGAGTAGACAAACGAAGATTCTATAGGGGCATGGATTGTTTGCAGAAACACATTGATACGATTGTTCCAGATAGAGACTTTTGCAGTAAGGCAGAAAGGAGAGGGGAACAGAATGGATGATTTAATCAGCAGACAGGCGGCGATTGATGCCGCAAGAAAATGCAGAGTTATCGAGGTCACGCCTGCTTATATACTAATTGACAAATCGGAGATAATGACGGAGTTGATGTGTTTGCCATCCGCACGGCCGGAACATCAGTGGATTCCGTGCAGTGAGAGGTTGCCAGAGAAATATATCGGTCAGTGGTTGTGTTGCACTTCTGACGGCGACGTAATAATATTACCTTACGACACACCGGGAGACGGAACAAAGGAATGTGTCTTTTATGAATGGGACGGTGATGAATACTTTTACCAGATATTCGATGTCGTCGCATGGATGCCACTACCCGAACCATACAGGGAGGAGCAAGCATGAAATTCATTATCGCATCAATCGTCATCTTCGGAGCGACATTCCTTGCCACGCTCTACGGCATCATCAAAACAGTCAGCGAATACGACCGCGCCGAAGAAGAGCGCATGAGGAGGGAGATTTATGGCTACCCAGAAGACACAACCGAAGAAATCACGGAAGGGTCAGATACATGACCCGCGTCCCGGCACTACTGAATCCGTCATGGCTCAGCGCATCTTATCAGCCTGGAACCGTGGCGCACGATCTTTCGATGAGGTGGTCGCCCTCACCGGCTACACTCGCGATCAGGTCGGATTCTATTTGCCGTATGGCATCGGGAGAATATAATGTGCAGCACAATAAATGAACTCAAGAAAGCATACTTGCAACGCTACCTCAATTCGAAGCGCCGGGAGGATGAGCTCACTCTTGCAATCGAAGAACTGGAAACCCGTTACGGACTTCACTCCCCGCAGCTGGATGGAATGCCTCACGGATCCGGAGGGAGTGACCTGTCGGAGTTCGGTGCTCGATATGAGAAGCTGCACAATCAGATGCTTGAGACCCTTGCCAGGAGTCTTGAAGTTTATAGCGAGATCTCAAAAGCAATCGAGGATTCCGGTGGCACAGAGGCAGAGAAGTGTGTGCTGCGTTACCGTTATATCCATGGCTATACCTGGGAAAAGATCGCTGTCACAATGGACTTTTCATATCAGTGGATATGTGAGCTGCATGGCCGCGCTTTACAAAAATTTATCATTCCACTTGATAGAAATTGATAGTGCCGGTCTGCTATAGTGTAATTGCCCGAAATGGGCACGGACACATTAGGCGTGTGTTTCTCCTGAGGGGGCATCGGTGGAGGCCGGTGCCTTTTTATTTGCAGTTATGGCTCAAGACTTTGCAAAAGACTTTTACAACTCACCGGCATGGAAGTATTGCCGTGCTTCCTACAAACAGCACAAGCGTTATCTGTGTGAGCGCTGTCTGTCCAAAGGAATCTACCGCACGGGCGAGATAGTCCATCACAAGATACACCTGACTCCGGACACCATCAAGGATCCGGAGATTGCTTTGTCATGGGATAACCTCGAACTGCTTTGCCGGGACTGTCACGCACTGGCACACAAACCAACCAAACGATTCAAGGTCGATGAACTGGGAAGGGTTATGGCTTTATGAATATTGTTTATGCAATCACCCGCAACTATTACCACAAGATACTTCCGTCACTCCGGTCGCTCTATGAGCATGAGCCGAAAGCCAAGGTCTACATCTTAGCCGAGGACGATGCGCTGCCATTCGACACACCGCAGAAGGTCAACGTGATCAACATCAGCAACGAACACCAGTTCGATCACAGTGTCAACATCGGCAACCGCTTCGGAGGATACATCAATCTTCTCAAAGTCTACTACCCGAAGTATCTGCCAAAGCTAAACAAAGTAATCCATCTCGACGTTGACACAATCATCTGTGACAGCTTGGCTGACTTGTGGAACATCAACGTGACAGGCAAGTGGATCGCGGCAGTGCCGGAGTACCAGGCCGTTCACAGTCAGCTTAAACTGTACGGCGACATCTATTACAACGCGGGCGTCATGCTGATCAACCTGGCACAGATGCGGAAGGATAACATCATGGATACCATGGCTCAGTTCCTGATCAAAGTGCCGCAACCGTTCGCTGATCAAGATGCCTGGAACAAGTACGGCATTGAACAGGACAAGGTAGCAGTCGCACCTGTGCGCTTCAATGAATGTATTTCCTGCGGCTACACTTCCGATCCGGCGATCGTTCACTACTGTGCCGTGGCAGACTGGTACGAAAGCCGCAACATGTTCAGGCGGAATTATTTGGAGAAATATCTCTGATATCCCCCTATGTGGAAATGTGGATAACTCCTACGGGATAC
>Ga0310690_10004682_pt1 | contig 19192 bp, 11 predicted proteins | sample AusTroGonzalo_MG_2_FD_207661 | JGI IMG/M metagenome (GOLD analysis project Ga0310690, IMG submission 207661) | Bovine rumen microbial communities from tropical cattle in Woodstock, Queensland, Australia - Gonzalo_04 (v2) (version 2) | ecosystem: Host-associated > Mammals > Digestive system >...
CTCAACTTCACGCAGGAGGAAGGTTCAACCAGTCTCTCCTCCTTGGGGGAGTCGGAGGGGGCTAACTACATGCTCTGTTGGCACGACAACATGGCCATACGCCCCTGGCCGCAGCGCTTCGAGAACCTCTCCATCCGACTGAACGGACTGACGGGCATGGGCAAGGTGCGCCGCGTCTGGGTAGCCTCGCCCGACTACTGCGGCGGAGCCATGCAGGAACTGACGGGCTACCGCTACACATCATCCACCGGCACGATTACCCTGACGCTCCCCTCCCTGCATTTCTGGACGATGATTGTCGTCGAGCCGGAGACGGCAACGACGAAGGACAACATCGTCTATGCGCCCAGGACCAGCGGCGAGCCGCTCGAGCCGGGCAATGCCTCGACATTGGAGGCAAGCTCCAGCAGCACCCGCACCTGGAGCCTCCAGATAGAGGACGGCACCTACAACGTCCATGCCGACATCCCTGCCGGCACGCTCACCCTGCAAAGGGACAACGACGATGCAATAACAGTCCCCCTCGGGGAAAACGGAGGGGGACAGCTCTTCACGCCAGCTGGAGTGCCGGCAATGCACCATTCTCGCGGGCTGCTGATTGGCAAGCACAAGAAAGTGCTCAGGCAATGACGCGCCGCGGGTGTCAGTTGCCTCCCATATCCTTGTCGATGAAGGCAATGAGGCGACCTACGGCCTCGGCCTCGGGGATGTTGCGCTCGATGCACTCCTTGTTCTTGTAGAGCGACACCTTGCCTCGGGCGGCTCCCACGTAGCCGTAATCGGCATCTGCCATCTCGCCCGGGCCGTTCACGATGCAACCCATGATGCCAATCTTGAGGGTGCGGTAGCGGGCATCAGTCTTGGCTTTCTCCTCGACGGCGGCCTTGATGCGGCGAATGGTGTCCTGCAGGTCGTAGAGCGTGCGTCCGCAACCCGGGCAGGAGATGTACTCCGTCTTGTGCATCTGCACGCGAGCCGCCTGCAGGATGCTTTGTGCCACAGGTATCTCACATTCCGGCTCTTCGCTCAGGCTGACGCGAATCGTATCGCCTATGCCATCGATGAGCAAAGCACCGATGCCGACTGCGCTCTTCAGCCGTCCGTCCTCACCCTCGCCAGCCTCGGTCACGCCCAAGTGCAGAGGATAGTCCATGCCTTCGCGCTCCATCTGCTGACAGAGCAGGCGAACGCTCTGCACCATGATGACCGTGTTGGATGCCTTGATGCTGACCACCACATCGCGGAATTGCTCCCGTTCGCAGATGCGCAGGAACTCCATGCACGACTCCACGATGCCCTCGGGCGTATCGCCATAGCGCGACATGATGCGGTCGGACAGGCTGCCATGATTCACACCGATGCGGATGGCTGTGCCGTGCTCGCGACATATATTAAGGAAGCGGCAGAAGCGCTCGTCCAGTCGGGCAAGCTCCTGCTTGTATTCCTCGTCGGAGTATTCCAGATGCTTGAACTGGCGGGCAGGGTCTACATAGTTGCCCGGATTGATGCGCACCTTCTCTACGATGGTGGCGGCCACATCGGCCACATTCGGATTGAAGTGCACGTCGGCACAAAGGGGAACGTCCCCATAGCCGCGCTCAGTAAGCCCCGCCTTGATGTTGCGCAGGTTCTCGGCTTCGCGAGTGCCCTGGGTGGTGAGGCGCACAAGCTGTCCGCCTGCCTCGATGATGCGGACGGCTTGTGCAATACAGCCTTCTGTGTCGAGGGTGGAGCAAGTCGTCATGCTCTGTACTGCCACGCGGTTCTCGCCACCGATGCGCAACTTGCCTATCTTTACTTCGTGAGTCTTTCGTCTCATAACATTTACTATTTGACGATTTACAATTTACTATTTATTTTTTGGAAGTTAAAGAAGTTAAGGGAGTTAAAGAAGTTAAAGGACGATACCTTTTAGAAGACTGGGATTGGAAGGCAGTATCCAAATACTATTGTCTTTAACTTCCCAGCGAGCATAGCGAGCGATAACTTCTTTAACTTCTTTAACTCCCATTCAATTAGTCTTGAAGTTGTATTTCACCTCCTTGAGTTCCGCGTTGGCTTTGACGATTTTGTCCTTGAGGCCCTGCTTGTAGTCGCGGAGTTTCTTGGCAAGTGTCTCGTCGCTCAGGGCAAGCATCTCGGCAGCAAGGATGGCTGCGTTCTGTGCGCCGTTCACGCCGACGGTGGCAACGGGGATGCCGGGAGGCATCTGGATGATACTGAGCATGGCATCCAGTCCGTCGAGCATCCCTTTGATAGGCACGCCGATGACAGGCAAAGTCGTGCTGGCAGCCACAACGCCAGGCAGAGCCGCAGCCATACCGGCACCGGCTATGATGACTTTCAATCCGCGTTCTTCAGCGGTACGGGCAAAGGTTTCCACTTCCTGCGGCGTGCGATGGGCGGAGAAGGCATTCATCTCGAAGGGAATGCACATTTCGTCGAGAAACCGGGCAGCTTTCTCCATAACGGGCAGGTCGCTGGTGCTGCCCATGATGATACTTACGATGGGAGACATGGGAGAGGTAAGAGTTGTGAGTTAAGAATTATGGGTTATGAATTGAGAGGTTAATTTGAAAGTCCGGTGCAAAATTACGAATAAGCGAGCAAAATAGCAAATATATTGGAACAATTCCGCGTAAAACTGTATTCTGTATTTTTTCCTTTCATTATGCCCAGGCTGGAATACCCGCACGGATGTTTTGCCCAATTTGTCAGCATATTTCGCAGCCGCTTGCTTTCTAAGCGCTTGTTTTGGGTGCTATGGCACTTGAGCCCAGAGAATGCCGAAAACGCGCTTAAATCGGATGGCACTTGATAATCAGCAGGATGCGAGGCGCTGTTTCGCGGAGGAATGTCAAGAAAGTGTTGATGCAGCGTGAAATGCTGCTAAACAGAACGGGACTATTGCAGGAAAACGACGTGCAGCGAGGGGGCACACAGCAGGCCGTGAGGGGAAACACAACGTGCCGCGTAGGCAAACACGACGTGCTGTGTTGGCAAACGAGGCGCGGAGAGAGCCTCATAGCGGCATGCATGGGCGGGATTCGATGTAAAGGGTTTTCACGTAGGAAGGCAGGCAAAATCCGCTGCACCCTGACAAATAAAGTGAAGAATTTCTGCGGATAGTTTGCGGTTCTCGCTTTTTTTGTGTAATTTTGCAGGCACGAAATGCTAAAAAGATATATATATGATGAAATCTAAACTCCTACTCCTCGGCCTCCTGATTGCCGCCACGGCACAGGCCGACGACCGCGCAGCAGAAGCGCGCCAGGATGCCGAAGCATCCGAGAACTATGCAGAGTATGTGGATCCCAGAATCGGCACGGGCGACCACGGCCACGTCTTCGTGGGAGCCAACGTGCCCTTCGGCATGGTCAATGCCGGTCCCAACCAGCTGGAGACGGGCTGGGACTGGTGCTCCGGCTACCATGAATCGGGCAAGAAGATTATCGGCTTTGCCCAGATGCACCTGAGCGGCACCGGTTGCGGCGACCTGGGCGACATCAGCCTGATGCCTGCATACGGCGACCTGGAACTCTCGCGCGAAGGCCTCGCCAGCGACTACAGCCACGAGTCGGAGGTGATGAGTCCGGGCTATTACCGCGTCATCCTGGACCGCTTCCACATCCTGGCCGAAATGACAGCCACGGAGCGCACCGCCCTCTATCGCTTCACCTTCCCGAAGGGCAGCAACAACGCACGCATCATCATCGACCTGGAGAACACCATTGGCGACCAGGCCCGCGACACCCGCGTCGTGCCCCTCGACGACCATACGCTGGTAGGCTACCGCCGCAGCCACGGATGGGCAAACGACCAGATTGTCTATTTCTGCATGAAGTTCAGCAAGCCCGTCCACAACTGGCTGAGCGAAGGCCCCAATGCCAAGTACGGTCAGGCCACCTTCGAGGTCGGCCCGGGCGACGACGTGATGGTCAAGGTGGCCCTCTCGCCCACCAGCGAGGCCAACGCCATGCTCAACATGAGCGTCGAGCAGGGTAACACGTGGGACTTCGACGGCGTCGTCAGCGCTGCCGCCCAGTCATGGAACACACAACTCTCACGCATCAAGGCGAAATTCCGCACCGAGCGCGAGCGCAAGATATTCTACACCGCCATGTATCACTACATGGTAGCTCCCCAGCTATGGAGCGATGCCACAGGCGACTACATGGGAGCAGACCTGAAGGTGCATCGCGGAGCCGACTACAACACGCTCACCACGTGGAGCCTCTGGGACACCTACCGTGCCGCACACCCCCTGGCCACCATCATCATGCCAGACCGTATGCGCGACTACGCCAAGACGATGCTCGCCATCTACCGCGAGTGGGGCGAGCTGCCCGTATGGCATCTGGTCAGCAACGACACCTACTGCATGGTGGGCGAACCCGCCGTGCCCGTGCTGGCCGACATCATCCTGAAGGGTGAGGCTGCCGACATCGACATCAACGAAGCCTACGAAGCCGTCTGCGCCAGCATGCTGCCTACGGAATTTGCCAAGACGCGCCGTGTGCCACTGCGCGGCAAGGACTACCTGGCCGAGCTGGGCTACCTGCCCTACGACGGTCGCGAGAGCGAAGTCATCGGCAAGAGCATGGAATACTACATCGCAGCCTGGGCAGCCGGACAACTGGCCGGCCACCTCGGCCACAAGGAGGACAGCATCCGCTTCCATGAACTGAGCATGAACTACAAGCGGCTCTACGACCGTCGCGTCAACGTGATGCGGGCTCTCGACATGAAGGGTGAGTTCCGCCCCCTGCCCGAGAACTTCAACCCCAACCGGCAGACACGCGACTACACCGAGGGCAACCCCTGGCAGTACACCTTCCTCGTGCCCCATGACGTGAAGGGCCTGGCAGAGGTGATGGGCGGTGACAAGGCCCTGGACCAGCGCCTGGACGACCTGCTGGCAGCCAGCAGCGACCTGGGCGAAGGTGCTGCCCCGGACATCTCAGGCCTCATCGGCCAGTATGCCCACGGCAACGAACCCAGCCACCACATCCTCTATATGTATAACTACATAGGGCAGCCACGCAAGGCGCAGAAGTGGATTCGCCAGGTGATGGACGAGCTCTACACCGACCAGCCCGCCGGGCTCTGCGGCAACGAGGACGTCGGCCAGATGTCGGCATGGTACATCCTCTCAGCCCTCGGCTTCTATCAGGTTGAGCCTTGCGGTGGAGTCTATCAGCTCGGCTCGCCCATCGTGGAGGAGGCAGTCATCCCCGTTCGCGACGGCAAGACCTTCACCATCCGCACCCACGGCGGCAGCGACAAGGCCATCTATGTGAAGAAGTATGTCCTGAACGGCCAGACCATCAAGGGCACCACCATCACCCACGAACAAATCATGGCAGGCGGTGTGCTGGATGTCTATATGACGAAATAGCGTCATAACGTTATTACGGTATAACGTCATTACGAAAGAACGATATAACAATAAATCGAAACAAATATGAAAAAGCTTATCATTTCCCTCCTACTGGTTGTTCCTGCAATTGCTATGGCAGCTATTCCCGAACCTGCCAAGAAGCAGCAGGTGGCAGTACAGAGCACCATCAAGGACCTGCGTCCCGAACCGGAGAAGCGTCTCTTCCGCAGCGAAGCCATCGAGAAGCAAATCCTCGACCTCAAACAGAAGCTGACGGCCATCGACCCCAAGCTCTATTGGATGTTCGTCAACTGCTTCCCCAACACACTCGACACGACCGTCTGGTACAGCAACGAGAGCGGCGACGACGACACCTTCGTCATCACCGGCGACATCGAGGCCATGTGGCTGCGCGACAGCGCCGCACAGGTGTGGCCCTACCTGCGCTATGTCAATCAGGACGAACCCTTGCGCCATCTCATCCGCGGTGTCATCCGTCGCCAGTTGGCCTGCATCCTCATCGACCCGTATGCCAATGCCTTCAACATCAAGGCCATTGAGAACGGCCACTGGATGTCGGACAATACCAAGATGAAGAAGGAACTGCACGAGCGCAAGTATGAGATTGACTCGCTCTGCTATCCCCTGCGCCTTGCCTATGCCTACTGGCAAATGACAGGCGACACCAGCATCTTCGACGAGAAGTGGATTAAGGCCATCCGCGAGATACTGCACGTCTTCCAGGACCAGCAGAACTGGAACGGCCCCATCACCAACTACCGCTTCACCCGCAAGACCGAGGCCCTGCACGACACGCGTTCCAACAAGGGTTACGGCCATCCCGGCAAGCCCTGCGGCCTGATTGCCAGTGCCTTCCGCCCATCCGACGACAGCACCATCTTCCCCTACCTCGTGCCCAGCAACTTCTTCGCCGTCAGCGTACTGCGCAAGGCTGCCATCATCCTGAACGACGTGAACAAGGAGTACGGTCTGGCAAGCGACTGCCGCCGCATGGCAACACAAGTGGAAGAGGCTCTGGAGAAGTACGCCGTTGTGGAGCATCCCAAGTATGGCAAGATTTATGCCTTCGAGGTGGATGGCTACGGCTCTGCCCTCCTGATGGACGACAGCAACGCACCCAGCCTGCTCTGTCTGCCCTATCTGACCGATGTGGCCATTGATGACCCCATCTATCAGAACACCCGTAAGTTCGTCTGGAGCGAAGACAACCCCTACTTCTTCAAGGGCAAGGCCGGCGAAGGCATCGGCGGTCCGCACTGCGGCCTGAACAACCCCTGGCCCATGAGCCTGGTGATGAAGGCCTTCACCACCAACGACCGCGCCGAGAAGGAATGGTGCGTGCAGCAAATCCTCAAGACCGACGGCGACACAGGCTTCATGCACGAGTCCTTCAACAAGGACAACGCCAAGGACTTCACCCGCTCGTGGTTTGCCTGGGCCAATACCCTCTTCGGAGAACTCATCGTAGATATGTATGCTGAATAAGAAGCTAATACTCTTGCAGGGAGCCCTCATCACGGGGCTCTTTGCATTTATGACCGCCTGCACCGACCGACGTGCCGACGTGGAGGATGCGCTCAGTTTCCTTTATGAGGGAATGCCGCTGCCCGACAGCGTCGATTACCCTCGCGCGTTCTGGGAGGCAAACGTGGAGGTCGCCCTGAAAGCCCGACAGGAAATGCCCTGGGGAGAAAAAGTGCCAGGGCGCGAGTGGCGACACTTCGTACTGCCCCTGCGCGTCAACAACGAGGACCTCGACTCATTCCGCATCGTCTATTACGACGAGCTGAAGGAACGCGTCAAGGGGAAGACAATGTATAGCGCCGTACTCGAGGTGAACCACTGGTGCCACGAACACGTCAGCTATCAGCCCAGCGACAGCCGCACCTCGTCGCCAATGAACACGCTGCGTTCTGCCATCGGGCGCTGCGGCGAGGAGAGCACCTTCACCGTTTCTGCCCTCCGCACCATCGGTATTCCTGCCAGACAGGTCTATACGCCACGCTGGGCACACACCGACGACAACCATGCATGGGTGGAAGCCTGGGTGGACGGCAAGTGGTACTTCCTCGGAGCCTGCGAGCCAGAGCCGGTGCTGAACCTCGGATGGTTCAACGAGCCAGCCAGCAGAGGCATGCTGATGCACACGAAGGTCTTCGGCGACTATAGGGGACCGGAAGAGGTCGTGAACAAGACGGCATGCTACACGGAGATAAACGTCACGAAGAACTACGTCGATGTCGGCACGGTCAAGGTGACGGTGCTCGGTGCCGATAGCCTGCCCGTAGAGGGCGCCACGGTCGATTTCCGCCTCTACAACTATGCAGAGCTGTATCCCATCGTCAGCAAGCAGAGCGATGCAAAGGGGCAGTGCTCACTGACCTGCGGCAAGGGCGACCTCGTCGTATGGGCAAGCCGTGACGGCCGCTTCGGCTTCCGGAAGGTGAGCGTCGGCAAAGACGCCCTGGCAACCGTCGTCATCGACAAGGACAGCACCTACACCGCATCGCTCGAACTCGACCTGATGCCGCCCGGCATAAAGGAGAACAATCTGGACGTCAGCGCAGATGCCATTCGTGCCAACCGCAACCGCCTCGTCCGCGAGGACAGCATCCGCACAGCCTATATGCAGCAGGCATTCTGCCAGGATGCAGAACCGGGCAGCCCGGAGGCACTGGCTCGAGCCAATTGGCGAACCATCGCCGAGTTCAGGAAGTTGGTAGATGAAGCAACAGCGAAGGCAGTATTCGACGGACTATCGAAGAAAGACTTCCGCGACGTCACACTGGATGTGCTGACGGATTTCGTACCGCGCGTGGCCAACGAACGCCTCACGCCCTGTCGCAAAGCACTCCGCGAATACTTCTCCGGCATGACGGCTGAGGAATTGGCGCGCTGGGTGAAGGATAGCATCACGGTAGATGAAACTCGCAACCCGCAGCACCTCTGCATGAGTCCGCTTGGTGTGCTGCGCCACAGGACCTGCGATGCCCATAGCCGCGACATCTTTTTCGTTTCAGCAGCACGCAGCATCGACATTCCTGCCCGCATCGACGAGGTGACAGGGAAGGTACAGACCCTCTCTAACTCGCCTAACGGGGAGAAGCAAGGCTCGGCAACAGAAGGAAAAGACAACTCATGGCAGGAAGTCATCACTTTAAGGGGAGACTTAGAGGGGCCTGGAGGTTCGGACAAGGGGACTTTGCGCCTCACCTACAGCGACCAGGAGGTGAAGGAGAATCCGTCCTACTACTCGCACTTCACCCTGTCTCGTATCGAGAACGCACGGCCGAAGTTGCAGGAGTTCCCGGAGAGTGCAACCTGGAAGAACACCTTTGCCGAAGGCGTGCAGGTCGAAGCAGGGCAGTATATGCTCTTGAGCGGCACGCGTCTGGCAAATGGCGGTGTGTGGGCAAACCTGGAGATACGGACCCTACCAAACCTCCCCTTAAAGGAGAGGCTTAATGACTCCCACTCTCTAAAGGAGGGCTGGGGAGGGTCTATTCCTTTGCATTTGCGTGCCGACGAAGAGCATCTGCACGTCATCGGCAACTTCGACTGCGAGCACTACTTCACCAACGCCAAGGGCATTCACAAGAAAATACTCGACACCACGGGGCGCGGCTTCTACATCATTGCCCTCATCCGCAGCGGGCACGAGCCCAGCACGCACCTCCTGCACGACATGGAGGCTGTCAACATCCATATCTCGCAGTGGTCACAGTGCTACCTGATGCTCTTCGAGAACCAGGAAGACTATGACAACTTCAATCGCAAGGAGTTTGACGACCTGCCCAGCAATGTCATCTTCGGAGTTGCCGACCCCGAGACCGTCGAGGCCATGCACATTCAGGAACTCACGCATGGCAACGAGGAACTGCCCCTCATCTTGCTCTGCGACACCTTCAATCGCGTCGTGTGGTTCCGCCAAGGCTACAACATCGGCCTGGCAGACCAGATGATGGATGCGCTCAGGAAGATTATTGTTGGAGAATAGGACACATAGGACCCATAGGACTTATGGGATTTATAGGCTCTTTCTTAGTTCCTTCCAGAAAATGATTGCTGCAAAGGCGAGGATGAGGACCGTGCTGATACCGATGTGCTGCCATGTCGGCCACTCGGCTGGGAGGAGTGTCATCAGCCAGTAGAACCCAGCGGCTATGGCGGTATATACTGCCATTGAGCGCACGGGATAGGGAATGGGATTGAGCCGCTGCCCGACGAAGTAGCTCAGGAGCATCGCCGTGCCATAGCCTGCCACCCCGCCCCATGCACACGCCATGTAGCTGTAGCGCGGGATGCCCCAGATATTGATAACCAAGAGCACGACGCAGCCTGCCAGCGAGAACAGGGCTCCGTAGATGGTCTTGTCGATAAGCTTGTACCAGAAGGACAGGTTGAAGTAGATGCCCATCATAATCTCTGCCACCATGACGATGGGAATGACGCGCAAGCCCTCCCTGTAGTCGGCACCAATCAAGTGGCGCAGCAGGGGCAGCCAGCCCATCACTCCGAGGAATGCCAGCAGGGTGAAGATGAAGAAATACTTCATCCCGAGGGCGTAGTACTCGTTCTTGTCGGCATCCTTCGACTTGGCAAAGACGATGGGTTCGTAGGCATAGCGGAAGGCCTGAGTTATCATCGCCATTATCATCGCTACTTTCACGCAGCTCCCATAGACACCCAGCTCGACGTTTGCTTCTGCCTCGTCGGGATAGACCTTCGGGAAGAGTATCTTGTCGGCCACCTGATTGAGGATTCCCATCACGCCCAGCACAAGTATGGGCCACGAATAGGAGAGCATCCTGCGCATCAGTCCCAGGTCGAAGTGCCAGCTTACCTTGAACAGGTCGGGGATGAAGAAGAACGTGATGAAGCCGGTGCAGAGCAGGTTTATGAAGAAGACATAGAACACGGCCGTCTTGCCGAGAAGGACGAAGAAGATGAGGTTGAGCGAGATGCTGAGCAGGATGTTCAGCATCTTCAGCGAAGCAAAGCGAATGGGACGGTGCTGGAAACGCAAGTAGCTGAATGGCAGGGCCTGCAAGGCATCCAGCGCTACGACGGAGGCCATCATCAGCAGATATTCGGGATGCTGAGCATATCCGAGGTAGTCGGCTATGGGAGAGATGAAGCCGAAAACGAGCAAGAGGAAGAGGAATGTGAGGCTCCCTATTAAGGCAAAACCGGTGGAAAAGACGGTGTCGGGCTGCTCGCGCTCGTCATTGGCGAAGCGGAAAAGCGTCGTCTCCATGCCAAACGTCAATATTACGAACAGCAGAGCCGTGTAGGCATACATGTTTGTGCTCACGCCGTAGTCGCCCGATGCCTTGGGCATGTAGTACGTATAAAGCGGCACAAGCAGGTAGTTGATGAAACGCCCCACGATGCTCGAGAGCCCGTAGATGACCGTATCTTTTGCAAGAGCTTTGAGGTTTGCCATGATTTTCAAATGCTTTTCAGGTACAAAGGTACAATTAAGTGGGCGAAAAGCCAATTTTCTTCAGACAAATGGAACGAGGCACGACGAGTCGGCAAACGCAGCATGGTATGGTCATAAGATGACACCGGCCCAGCCGCCATTGCGGACGAGGTGCAGGCGGAGCTTTGTCTGCGGGGTTACGTCCTGCTCCAGACGCTTGTAGTCGATGGCGATGCGATGGGCATTGCGACCGTCCTGAAAGTAGGTGAGGTGACCGCCCTTCGTGAGGAAGTCAAGCGAAATCTCGATGTCCTGTGCCTTGTCGCCAGTGATGGCACCGATGAACCACTTGTCACCCTTGCGCTTTGCCACGACGTAGTAGTCGCCGGCCTTGGCTGCGAGGACGCGGGTGTCGTCCCAAGTGGTCGGTACGGAGGCGATGTAGCGGGTGCACTCGTCCTCGCGGAGGTAGCGCGACGGACTGTCGGCCAGCATCTGCAAGCCGCTCTCGAAGCATACGTAGAGGGCCATCTGGTAGGCACGTGTGCCGCCGCCCATTGGCAGAGAGCCTGAGCCGCGGTTGTCCTCGGGCTGTGCGTTGTGCATGGCGCCAGGTGTGAAGTCCATCGGTCCTACGGCATTGCGCAGGAAGGGCAGCCAGATGCTGTTCTCGGGCTTGCAGCCGCCACCCTGTTCCAGACCGCGCACGCCCTCATAGCTGATGAGGTTGGGCAGACGTTGCTCTATGCCGCCGGGCTTGAACGAGCCGTGATAGTCGACGAGGAGCTTGTTCTTGGCACACTCGCGAGCCACACGCTCGTAGAAGTTCACCATCCACTGGTCGCTATGGTCCATGAAGTCAATCTTCAGAGCCTTCACACCCATCTTGGCATAGAAGGGGATGAGGTCCATGTGCTGCTCGACGGTCAGCCACGAAAGCCATAGTACGATACCGACGTTCTTCTTGGCGCCATACTCGACAAGTTCCTTGACGTCTATCTCGTCGCGAGTGGTGAAGGGGTCTTGTACGCGCTTGTTCCAGCCTTCGTCGAGCAGGACGTACTCCACGCCGTACTTCGAGGCACAGTCGATGATGTACTTGTAGGTATCGTTGTTGATGCCGGTCTCGAAGTCAACGCCCCAGACGGTCCAGTGGTTCCACCAGTCCCAGTTCACCTGTCCTGGCTTAATCCAGGATGTGTCGTCCAACTCGCACTTTCCGCCCAGCACGACCTCCATCTGGTTCTCGGCGATAGTGGCATCTGAACCGATGACTGCAAAGCGCCAGGGCAGCGTACGCTGTGCGTCGGTGCGTGCGATGCAGTCACGCTCCTTGGTGATGGTCCAGCTGCGGTCGCCGCGGGGCTCCCATGTCTCGGGAGAACGGGGGAAGGTCGATGTGAAGCCGTTGCCGTCGGTGGGCATGAGGAACATCTGGGGATAGTCGCGCACGTCGCTTTCCGAGAAGAGCACCTTCGTCCCCTTCGGACTCTCGAGCAGGATGGGCAGGTAGGTCATCTCGTCGCCTGCCTTATAGTCGGCAGTGGAGATGTGGGTGTAGGGGTTCTCGTAGGAGGTTTTGAAGCCTTTCGTCTTCGAGACGTGTGCCATGAAGGCCTCGGGCATGTTCAGCTCCAGTCCGTCACTGACGATATCGACCTGCCCCTTGCCCTTGTTGATGGCAAAGCGGTAGGCAACGCCGTTGTCGTAGGCACGGAAATCAACGATGATGCCGCCCTTGAAGGTGAGGGTCAACTGGTTGGCCTTGTTGGGCACCTCTGCGTACTTCAGGGGGACTACGGGACAAATCACCTCATCCACCTTCGTGCGCTTCGAGCCGCTCAGCTTCGGGTTCTGTCCGAAGGCTTCCTGTCCTACCTGCAGGCTCAGGGCACAGTCCTTCAGAATCTGTTCGCTGCCCAGGAAGGCACTGTAGGTAAGGCGTTCGCCCACCGTGACCTCCAACTTGATGTTACCACTTGGAGATGTCAGGGTCTCCTTTTTGTCTGCTGCAAAAGAGCACAGAGCAGTACTCAGCAATGCCAGACCTAAAAACAATGTCTTTTTCATACGTTTGAGGTTTAAATATAGTTTTAACTGCCCACAAAGTTATAAAAAAAGGACAAAGAAGATGCCAGCAGGTATCTTTTTCATCATCTTTTTGAGCATTTTTGGCAAAAAGGAGGGTTTTTGCGGCTCAAATGGCAGTTCCTCCGTAAGAAAAAGGCAAGCGAGTTGCTCAAGGAAGTGGATGGAGGGGGGCAGGTGAATGCTCCTGCCCCCCCTTTTGTGTGTAGGCCTTAGAATTGTTCCAGATAGGCGATACGGCTCTCTATGCTGGGATGAGTGCTGAAGAGTTTGCCCATCAGATTGGTAAACTCGCTGGCAAAAGCCTGGGGGCGGACGATGAAGAGCTGTGCCACGTCCTCGCGGTCAACATGGCCAAGGCCTGGGTCACCGCTTATCTTGCGCAGGGCAGAAGCCAGTGCCAGGGGATTGCCGCAAAGCTCTGCACCACCGGCATCGGCCATGTACTCGCGCTTGCGGCTGATGGCAAAGCGCGTGAGCAGCGTGAAGAAATATCCGACGGCCGCCAGGGCAATGGCCACCAGCATGACGACGATGACGGATGCTCCGCCGTTCTTGCCTTCGCGGCTGGAGCGACGACTGCCGCCACCATATATGAAGGTGTTCCACAACATGCGAATCGTCAGGCTCAGCACGGTGCTCATGATGCCAACGAAGATGATGCTGACGATGAGCAGGCGGGTGTCGCGATTGCGGATGTGGGTCAGCTCGTGACCGATGACGCCTGCCAACTCATCGTCATTCAGACGATTGCAAATGCCGGTGGTCACGGTGACGGTGTAGCTCTTCTCGTCGATGCCGCTGGCAAAGGCATTGAGCTGGGGGTCGTCGATGACGTTTATCTTGGGCATTGGCATGCCGCAAGTCATCGTCAGGTTCTCCACGATGTTATAGACGCGCGGGTTCTCGCGGCGCTCCAGTGGTCGGGCCCCTGTGGCGTGGCGCACCATGCTGGCATTGGCAAAGTAGGATATCATGAACCAAATGCCCACGATGCCCACCACCCAAGGCAATGCCATGAGGAAGGCCTCGTTGGTCGCCATCGCATCATATGTCAAGTGGGAACTCTGATAGCCGTCCGGCACCTCATGCATGTTCACGAAGGCCAGGAAGGCATACACCATGCCGAGTATGATGCAGGGAAAGAGGATGAGCAGCAACAGGCTCTTCATGTTGTTCCGAACCTGCTGCGTATGGATGCCAACGTACTGCATTAACTAATTCAAAATTGAAAAGTTGAAGTATTGAAAAGTTAAAACTTCACTTCTGGTGCTTTCTGGACGGCAGCACGTTCTTCCTGTGGAACCTCGAACATAGGCTCCTGATGGAAGCCGAACATGCCGGCAAAGAGTACGGCAGGGAACCTCTGGACGCCTGTATTGAGTTCCTTGGTGGCGCTGTTGAAGTAGCGGCGCACGGCAGCCAACTTGTTCTCGATGTCTGCCAGCTCGCTCTGCAGCTGCAGGAAGTTCTGGTTCGCCTTCAGGTCGGGATAGGCCTCCACGCTGACCTTCAAGCCTGCCAAGGCACTACTCAGGGCATTCTCTGCCTCAATCTTCTCGTTCAAAGTGGTTGCCCCCATCGCTGCTGTGCGAGCTGCTGTGACACGCTCCAGCACGCCCTTCTCATGCTCGGCATAGCCCTTGACAGTGTTCACAAGGTTGGGAATGAGGTCGTAACGCTGTTTCAACTGCACATCAATGTTGGCGAAGGCGTTTTCACGGTTGTTACGCAGGGTTACGAGGTTATTGTAGATGCCTATGACCCAAATAACCAGCAGCACGACGACTGCTATCACGATAATTGCTGTTGTACTCATCATTTTTAATTTACGATTTGGCTTTTTACGATTTATCTGATTTCGATGCAAAGTTACGCAAAAAGCAGGAAACTGAGGCATAAAAGGGCTTTGTTTTGGGAAAGTTTGTGCGTTTTTGCACTCTTTTCACATCTTTTAGCAATTCAGCATTGATTTTTCAGTCAAAATGTTCTATATTTGCGGGCTAAAATATTCAAATCGGTATATGAGACAGCTTAAAATCACAAAAAGCATCACCAGTCGCGACAGTGCATCGCTCGACAAGTACCTGCAGGAAATCGGTCGTGAGGCTTTGCTTCCCGTAGAAGAGGAAGTGGAACTCTCGCAGAGGATACGCAAGGGAGACCGCCGTGCGCTCGACAAGCTGGTGCGTGCCAACCTCCGCTTCGTGGTCAGTGTGGCCAAGCAGTATCAGAACCAGGGACTCTCCCTGCCCGACCTCATCAACGAGGGCAATGTGGGACTGATAAAGGCTGCCGAGAAGTTCGACGAGACGCGAGGCTTCAAGTTCATCTCGTATGCCGTCTGGTGGATTCGCCAGACCATCCTGCAGGCACTGGCCGAGCAAAGCCGCATCGTGCGCCTGCCGCTCAATCAGGTCAGCGCCGTCAACAAGATTACGAAGGCCATGACGAAGTTCGAGCAGGAGTACGAGCGCAAGCCCAGTGCCGACGAGCTGGCAGAGCTGGTCAACGAGCTGCCCGAGAAAATCAGCGACTCGCTGCGCGCCAGCGGCCGCCACGTCAGCGTGGATGCACCCTTCATCGAGGGCGAGGAGAACAGCCTGCTGGACGTGATGACCAACCCCGATTCGCCAATGGCCGACAAGGGCTTGGTGAGTGAGAGCCTCTCCACGGAAATCGACCGTGCCCTGGGCATCCTCAACGAGCGTGAGAAGCAGATTATCGAGCGCAGCTTCGGCATCAACAACCAACCCGAGATGACGCTTGAAGAGATAGGCGAGACCTTCGGCCTGACGCGCGAACGCGTCCGCCAAATCCGCGAGAAAGCCATCCGCAAGCTCCGCGCCGGCAGCAGGAACAGCTTGCTCCGCTCCTATTTGGGATAAACCGCTGAGACAGAACGGAAAAGGCCGCTCTGCCATAACCGAGAATTACGCGAGTCACACGAATCATTTCGGTTGACAAAAAAACGCAGCGTGCTGCGTTGGGCATCGCAGCACGTTACGATGGCCAACGCAGCACGCTGTGTTTGGCAACGCGGCACGCTGTGTTTGGCGGGAAGGTTCTTCTATCCGAGTGTTTCGATGGCGAACTTCATGCGGCGCAGGGTCTCGTCCTTGCCGAGGAAGGCCGAAAGTTCGTACATGTCGGGGCCCTGCCCCTCACCCACGAGACAGATGCGCCAAGCGTTCCAGGGCTTGATACCGGTCTCTGCTGACCAGGCATCGACAACGGCTTTCTGCCCCTCGACGGTGAAGTCCTCTATGCCAGCAAGCACGTCGGCGAGCTGCTGCATCTCGGACGCCGTTGTCTCTTTCCAATTCTTGCGGATAAACTTGTCCTCCGCGTCGAATGCTTCGGGAGCCACGAAGAAGAAGCGCGTCAGAGGCCAGAGGTCGCTGACGAAGCTGATGTTGCGCTTGTGCTTCTGTCCCTGCCCGTCGGTGTATTCGATGACCTTCTGTTTCATCATGCGCACCACTCCTGCCTCCTTCTCTGGAGTAGAGAGGATGCCCTGCTCGCGGAGCACCTTGTCGAAGCCGGGCACCCAGGCCTCGTCTGGCTGCTGGAGAAGGTACTGGTGGTTGAACCAGGCGGCTTTGATGTAGTCGAACTTGGCACCGTTCTTGGAGCACTTGCTGAGGTCGAAGAGCTGCACCATCTCGTCGAGCGACATCAGCTCTTGGTCATTACCCGGATTCCATCCGAGCAGGGCAAGGAAGTTGACGACGGCCTGAGGCAGATAGCCCTTCTCGCGATAGCCGCTGCTCACCTCGCCGCTCTTGGGGTCGTGCCATTCGAGGGGGAAGACGGGGAAGCCGAGCTTGTCGCCGTCGCGCTTGCTGAGTTTGCCGTTGCCCACGGGCTTGAGCAGCAGGGGCAGGTGGGCAAAGCGGGGCATCGTGTCCTGCCAGCCGAAGGCCTCGTAGAGCAGGACGTGCAGCGGGGCGCTGGGCAGCCACTCCTCGCCTCGGATGACGTGCGTCACCTCCATCAAATGGTCATCCACGATGTTGGCCAGATGGTAGGTGGGCAGCTCGTCGGCACTTTTGTAGAGCACCTTGTCGTCGAGGATGCTGCTGTTGATGCGCACCTCGCCTCGGATGATGTCGTCCACAACGACGTCGCGCCCTGGCTCGATGAGGAAGCGGACCACGTACTGCTTGCCCTCCCGGATGAGCGCATCCACCTCCTCTTTGGGGAGAGTCAGCGAGTTGCGCATCTCAAGGCGCGTGCTGGCATCGTACTGGAAGTTCTCCACCTCGGCGCGCTTGGCATCAAGTTCCTCGGGCGTATCGAAGGCGATGTAGGCCTTGCCTCGATCCAGTAGTTCGCGCACGTACTTCTTATATATATCCCGTCGCTCGCTCTGACGGTAGGGGCCATAATTGCCGCCGAAGCTCACGCCCTCGTCGAACTGGATACCAAGCCAGCGGAACGACTCGATGATGTACTCCTCGGCTCCAGGCACGAAGCGCGTAGAGTCGGTATCCTCGATGCGGAAGATGAGTTCACCGCCATGTTGCTTTGCAAAAAGATAATTGTAGAGAGCGGTGCGTACACCACCGATATGCAAGGGACCCGTAGGACTTGGCGCGAAGCGGACGCGCACTTTCTTTAATTCACAATTCATAATTCTCAATTCATAATTACATTTCGCGTGCAAAGATATAAAATAATCCCTAATTCCTAATCCTTAATCCAAATCTTTTTCGTACTTTTGCGCTAGAATTAGACAAACTGCCTTCCCTTGTCATGGTGGGCATTTAAAGTATGAATGGAGAATTATGAATTATGAATTAAGCAAATGAGCCGATACAACCATAAACACAAACTGAGCGTCAGGGCTTATCTGTACCGCATCCTCTTCTCCCTCATCGCCATTGCCATACTGGTGGCCTTCATGCCGACTGGGAGCCAGTCCTCGTTCCACTATCAGAAGGGCGAGCCCTGGGACGAGGAGGCCTTCATCGCCCAGGACAGCTTCCCCATCCTCAAGCCGGCAGAGCAGATAACCCGCGAGCAGGACAGCCTGCGGCAATTCTACGAGCCCTACCTGCACCTGGATGCGGACATCCTGGAACAACAGCAGGCTGCACTGCGCCAGGACCTCAATGCCCCTGCCGCCGTGGGCACGCCCTACTACTTCCAGCCGCACCTGCAGGAAAAGTTGCGCCACATCTATTCAATCGGCATCCTGTCCGGCGAAGCCACAGCCCAGCTCGGGGAGGAAAAGCCGAGGCAGGTGCGCATCTATCACGGCAACGAGTCGAACGTCCGCCTCTACTCCCATCTGTACAGCGAAAAGACAGCCTACGAGTACCTGGCATCCGAGGAGGACAGCATCCGCTACAACCACAGCCGGCTGCACGGAATAGACCTGATGAAATACGTCAGACCGAACCTCACCTACGACTCCGAGAAAAGCGCACAGCAACGCCAGGAGGTCGATGGACGGCTGGTGCGGACGAAGGGCGTCGTGCTGCAGGGACAGAAGGTCGTGGACAGGGGACAGATTGTGGACGACGAAGTGATGGGCATACTGCTCTCGTGGGAACAGCACCAGCGCGAACACAAACTCACCGCACAGGAGAGGGTGGCTCGCTTCGGCGGACGCATCCTCTATTCGGCCATCCTCGTCGTGCTGCTGCTCATGTACTTCCAGCAGTTCCGCAGCGACTATCTGGACAGCCTGCGCACCGTGCTCCTCATCATGACCACCACGCTCCTCTACCCCATCGCCACCTATATCATCGTGGCCAACGACCCGGAGAACGTCTATCTCGTACCCTACTGCATGCTGCCCATCATGCTGCGCATCTTCCTGGATTCCAGAACGGCATTTGCCACACACGTCATCGCCATAATGGCATCGGCTGTGGTACTTCCACAGCCCTACACCTTCATCGTCACACAACTTGTGGCAGGCCTTGTCGCCATCTATTCCCTTCGTGAGCTTTCGCAGCGATACGAACTCTTCCGCGCTGCCGTCATCGTCACGATATCCGCCCTGCTCACCTACCTCTGCATGGAGTTCGTGAGAGGAACGGCCGACGGGAGCCAGGACCTCAGCCCCCTGCCCTACATCCAGCTATCGATGGCCGGGGTGCTCTCCATGCTCGCCTATCTGCTGCTCATACCCATCGAGCGCATCTTCGGCTTCTGCTCCATCGTCACGCTCGTTGAACTGCAAAACGTCAACAACCCGCTGCTGCGACGACTCTCGGAGGAAGCAAACGGCACCTTCAACCATAGTATGCAGGTGGCAAACCTGG
>Ga0310690_10004684_pt1 | contig 19185 bp, 13 predicted proteins | sample AusTroGonzalo_MG_2_FD_207661 | JGI IMG/M metagenome (GOLD analysis project Ga0310690, IMG submission 207661) | Bovine rumen microbial communities from tropical cattle in Woodstock, Queensland, Australia - Gonzalo_04 (v2) (version 2) | ecosystem: Host-associated > Mammals > Digestive system >...
CCACCCAGCATCAAAGGCAAGTACATCAAGATAAAATATGTGAGTCAGGTGCCCGACACCCAGATTCCCACCTTTATCTTCTACGCCAACCTGCCACAGTATATCAAGGAGCCCTACCGCCGTTTCCTGGAAAACCAGATACGTCAGCACTGGACGCTGACAGGCTCGCCCATCAATATCTTTATCCGACAGAAATGATGCGCAAAGCCTGGTTCCTTCTATGCCTGCTCACAGTGCTCCTGATGGCCTGTGCCGACAAACCCACACCCGAAGCCGCTGCCATGGACTCGGCCCAGCAAAGCTATGAGAGTCTGTTGAAAGGCGACTATGAGTCGTTTCTGGCAGGACGTGCCGATGTGGAGCAGATGCCCGAGAGCTATCGTCAGCAGCTGATGACGACGTACAAGCAGTTCATCACACAGCAGCAGGAGGCTCACGGCGGCATTGCCTCCATCACGGCCTCACGTGCCGAGATGGACAGCACGCTTCAGCTGATGCAGGTGTTCCTGATGGTATGTTATTCCGACAGCACGCTGGAGGAGGTGCTGGTGCCCATGGTAGAACGCAACGGAGAGTGGAAAATGAAATAAAAGCGTATGATTCTATTAAGTTTTGACATAGAAGAGTTTGACGGGCCTCGCGAGCACGGAGTGAATTTCTCGTTAAGGCAGGGCATAAACGTATCAAAGTTAGGTACCAACCGCATTCTCGATATACTCAAGGAGAACGGCGTCAAGGCCACCTTCTTCTGCACGGGCAACTTTGCCGAGCAGGCACCTGAGGAGATGAAGCGTATCGTGGATGAGGGGCATGAGGTGGCCTGCCACGGTGTAGATCACTTCCATCCGGAGGATACCGACTTTGCCCGTTCGAAGGAGATAGTAGAACGCGTCACTGGACGCACCGTCTATGGCTATCGTCAACCCCGAATGTTCCCCGTTGTGGAGTCGGAAATCAAACGTGTGGGCTATACCTATAACTCATCGCTGAACCCGGCATTCATCCCCGGACGCTATATGCACTTTACGAAGCCGCGCACCTGGTTCATGAAAGACGGTGTGATGCAGATTCCCGCCTCCGTCACGCCCATCATCCGCTTTCCGCTGTTCTGGCTGTCACTCCACCACCTGCCCGAGGGACTCTACCACAGGTTGGCGCGCCGCGTGCTGAAGAAAGACGGATACTTCGTCACCTATTTCCACCCCTGGGAGTTCTACGAGCTGAGGTGGCATCCTGAGTTCAAGACACCATATATTATCGAGAAACGCAGTGGCCGGGAGATGCGTGAGCGTCTTGACAGTCTCATCAAGATGTTCCTGGATTACGGCCATGAGTTCGTTACCTTCTCAGAATTTGTAGAAAGGGTAAAAAAGTAAGAAGTTAGCGCGTAATGATTTCTGCTATCTCGCGACGGGCTCTACGACCCTCGGGACCGGGCCAGAGGGGATAGACGTGCCCCATCTTCTTACCGACATGCAGATGAGCCCTGACACCAGCGGCCTTCATCTTTTCGTAGGTCTTGCAGACATCAGTGTAGAAGATTTCCCATGTACCGGTAAAGAGATCGGTAGGTGGCAGACCTTTCATGTCACCATAGAGAGGTGAGATCATCGGGTCGGTAACATCTATATCGCCTGCCCAGTCGGCACCACACTTCTGTAACACGTCAATGGTGAGCCAGTTGTCGTGCTCCTGCAACGAAGGATCGCCACCCATGACATCGACCCAAGGTGAGATGAGCACCAGATGGCGGGGCTGGTCTATAGAGTCATTACGTATCTGCTGGGCCAGAGCCAGTGTAAAGCCACCTCCTGCTGAGTCGCCAATAATGAGAATACGACTGGCAGGGATACGCTTCAGAAGCTCACAATAGAGCTGCATCATGAGCGGATGAGCCTCTGCGGCTGTATGGAGGGGCAGCAACGGATAGTTGGGGGCCACGATGCCACAGCCTGTAGACTTGGCCCACTCGGCCATAGCCTTCCAATGCGGTGTCGCGAAGTTATGGACGTAGGCTCCACCGTGGATATAGAGCACCACGGGTTTCTTGTCGTCCTCTGCAGCCACCTCAAACACCTGCATGTTTCCGATGGTATATTCCACAACATCACGAGGAAAGCCCACTTTGGCTGGAATCTCCGTTATACTCTTGTCGGTTTGGTCGGCCATGGCATTCTCGTACATCTCCATGTCCATCTGTTCGAAAGAGCTCTTTACAAGGATGGCCATTGGTGAACGACCTGTAATCAACCATACTCCACCACCGACGACTATGAGGGCAATGATAACCACTATCACTATTCGCTGGATTTTCTTCGTCTTCTTATTCATAACGATTAATATTACTGTAGTTTTTTGTTGGGTTACTTAATAAACAATGCTAATCGTGACCGACTTTTTCCCAAGTGTGCCAGATGGAATCAAAGTCAATCATAGTATTCTATTTGCAGTTTTTCGCTGACGTTGAAATCATCATAGTATCCATCATCGTATTTATAGACGATGTGCATGCCACGATAGGTGGAAGGAACTTTCAGCACATCCAGCAGATGCCATTTGGGACTGCCAAAGTCATAGGATTCCCTATCAAGGATGATGCGATTAGAAACAAAGTCGAAGTGATAATAGCCACCACCAATGCACTGGTCACCCAGTTTCAGCAGGTGCTTGTGCTGGTCAACCATGCCCAGACGGAACACACCGTCCATAGTAATGATAAACTTCGGTTGCTTCATCGTACTATCTTACTTTGCAGACTCATTCGTTGATGTAGTTCTTCGTTGACATATCATAATACAAAGCCTCCAATTCCTGAAGGGTCAGGTTCTCTAAAGAATGTTCTATCTGTCGTATCAGCTCCTCACGACGGAAATCGTCAGACTGGCCGCGATCGGCCCAACGTTTTGCCAGAATCTGTCTCATTACTGTAGTTTTTGTTGGGTTACTTAATAAACAATGATAATTCTTGGTGCAAATATAGCAATAATTCAGCAATTATCACTATCTTTGCAAATAAATTTTTCGAAAATAGGCTGAGCCTCAGCATATAACGTTGTTATAATGAAGAGATATGGAGAATTTTGAAGAGATATTGAGAAAAGACCAGAACCTCCTACATATCGTCCTAATCTACCTCGCTGTCACCAACGTGGTCACTTTCTTCATATACGGTGTTGACAAGTGGAAAGCTAAGAAGTCTAAATGGCGTATCAGAGAAACCGCACTGCTTGGACTGGCTGCGCTTGGTGGTAGTATTGGAGCTTGGCTAGGCATGAAAGTCTGGCATCACAAGACACAGCATAAGAAGTTCAAATATGGCATACCAGCTATCATCATCATTCAACTCGCCATAATTGGCTTGCTACAACTCTGTCGAACGTGAGCAGGCTCGACCGAAGGTCAAGCTTCGCCGTGGGGGCATACACAAAAAGAGCAACCCTTGCGGATTGCTCTTTGCGGAGAGAGAGGGATTCGAACCCCCGGTGCCTCTCAGCACGACGGTTTTCAAGACCGTTGTAATCGACCACTCTACCATCTCTCCTTCAGGTGACAAAATCAGAGCGAACCGGATGCAGAGAACTTGTTTTCTGCTGAGGTGAAGCCTGATTTAGCAGACGATTTTTGAAATCGGATGCAAAGGTACTACTTAAATTCGAGAATGGAGAATGGAGAATGGAGAATTTGCCATACATTAAGCATTTTTAACTAACAAACCTCAAACCTCAAACCTCAAACCTCAAAAAAAAGCACTACCTTTGCACCATGATTTATCCGAACAACTACGAACAGAAGATAGGATTTAGCGAAATACGCACGTTACTGAGGGAGCGCTGCCTCAGTTCACTGGGACGCGAGATGGTGGACGAGGTCGCCTTCTCGCAGAATACCGATGAGGTGAACGAATGGCTGCAGCAGGTGCGGGAGTTCAGACGACTGAAGGAGGAGCACGACGACTTCCCCATGCAGTATTTCTTTGATGTACGCGAAAGCATTGCCCGCATCAGACTGGCCAACACCCATCTGGAGGAAAACGAGGTTTTCGACCTGCGCCGCTCGTTGGAGACTATCGTTAATATCGTGAACTTTCTTCAGAGGAATGTGGAAAGTGGAAACGACCCACTCTACCCTGCCCTCTATAGGCTGACGGAAGGTGTGACCACCTTTCCTGCAATGATTCGGCGCATAGACTCCATCCTGGACAAATACGGCAGAATCAAGGACAGCGCATCGATGACACTGGCGGGCATCCGTCATGAGCAGTCGAAGATGGAAGGCAGTATCTCGCGTACCTTATATACTATACTCCATGCTGCCCAACGCGACGGCTTGGTAGATAAGGATGCTGCCCCCACGCTGCGCGACGGTCGACTGATGATTCCTGTGGCACCAGCGCTGAAACGCAAAATCAACGGCATTGTGCACGACGAGAGTGCGACGGGTAAGACGGTGTATATTGAGCCCGCCGAGGTGGTGGAGGCCAACAACCGTGTACGCGAGCTGGAGGCCGAAGAGCGACGTGAGGTCATACGCATCCTGACCGTATTTTCCGATGAGGTACGCCCGCACGTCAGAGAGATTCTCGACTCATACCGCTTCCTGGCCACCATCGACCTGATACAGGCGAAGGCAGAGCTGGCCAAGACCATCAAAGGTTTTGAGCCCACCGTCATCAACAAGCCCCACATTGACTGGATTCATGCCATCCATCCCCTCCTGGCCCTCTCTTTGGAGAAGCAAGGGAAGAAGGTGGTGCCATTGGATATCATGCTTTCCCAGACAGAGAACGGTTCTCACCTCTTAATCATTTCCGGCCCCAACGCTGGCGGAAAGTCAGTATGCCTGAAGACGGTGGGACTGCTGCAGTATATGTTGCAGTGCGGCCTCAGCGTGCCTGTGGGTGACCGTTCTACCTGTGGCATCTTCCAGAACATCATGATTGACATCGGCGACGAGCAGAGCATCGAGGACGACCTGTCCACTTATTCATCGCACCTGATGAACATGAAGCAGATGATCAAGAACTGCGATGCCCACACCTTATTATTAATAGATGAGTTTGGTGGCGGCACTGAACCCATGATTGGCGGTGCCATTGCCGAGGCCGTGCTGAAGCAGTTCTGGCAGAAGAAGACCTTCGGCATCATCACCACCCACTATCAGAACCTGAAGCATTTTGCCGACGACCACAAGGGAGTGGTCAACGGTGCCATGCTCTACGACCGCCATGAGATGCAGGCACTGTTCCAGCTCAGCATCGGACAGCCGGGCTCCAGCTTCGCCATTGAGATAGCTCGCAAGACGGGTCTGCCAGAGGAGGTAATCAAGGACGCTTCCGACATTGTGGGTTCGGAGTATATACAAAGCGACAAATACCTGCAGGACATCGTGCGCGATAAGCGCTACTGGGAGGGCAAGCGTCAGACTATCCATCAGCACGAGAAGAACCTCGAAGGCCATATCCAGCGCTATGAGAGCAACCTCGAAGAGATAGAGCGTGAGCGTAAGCAGATACTGAAGCGTGCCCAGCAGCAGGCCGAAGAGCTGTTGGCCGAGGCCAACCGTAAGATAGAGAATGCCATCCGTGAGATCCGTGAGGCTCAGGCCGAGAAGGAGCGTACCCGCGAGATTCGTGAGGAGCTACAGGAGTTCCGTGCTCAGGTCCAGAACGACGACACCCGCGGTCTGATGAGCGAGGAGGACTTTGCCAAGAAGCTGCGTCAGATGGAGGAGCGCAAGGCGCGCAAGGCTCAGCGGAAAGAGGAGAAAAAAAGAAAAGAGGAAGATGGAAAGTGGAAAGAGGAAAATGGAGAGAGGAAAGAGGAAAGTTCAAACCTCAATCCTCAAACCTCAATCCTCAAACCCAAAGACTCCGTACGCATTAAGGGTCTTAACACCATTGGCACGATAGAGAGCATACAAGGCAAGCAGGCCATCGTCATCTTCGGCGACGTGCGCAGCAAGGTGAAGGTGGAACAGCTGGAAAGAGTGAAAGACGGCAAAAGGCAGATGGAGAATGGCAATACCACTCAGAAACATGCCGAGCTGGCCATCCAGACTTCGAAGATGACACGTGCCACGATGGAGGACCGCAAGTCGAACTTCCATCAGGACATCGACGTCCGTGGCATGCGTGGCGACGAGGCTATCGACACCGTGATGCACTTCATCGACGATGCCATCCTCATAGGCATGTCGAGGGTGCGTATTCTGCACGGCACCGGCAGCGGTATCCTGCGCCAGCTGATACGCCAATACCTGCGTACAGTACCCAACGTGAAGTCCTGTCGCGACGAGCATGTGCAGTTCGGCGGGGCGGGTATTACGGTGGTCGACATCGACTAAATGAGCTTCTAAATAAAAGCAAAAAAAACTAAATTTATTTGGCTCTCTAGCAAAAAAATCATTATCTTTGCACTCAGATTCAGGATAGCCCATCACTCTCGTGATGAGATCGGGCGAGGAAAATATTCATTCAAAGGCTTGTGAAAAGCCTCATAATATAAAGTCTATGGTAAGATATGCAAAACTATTTTGTCTGGGCTTGTCTATCCTAATCCTGAGGCCCCTCAGTGCTGGGGCAGCCAAAAAGACAACCCCAGAACAGTTTGACTGGACCCCTGTGATAGAGGCCATCATTCTGGTTGAGAGCGAAGGAAATCCAAACGCCGTGAGTGGGAACTCGGTAGGCGCAATGCAGATTACTCCTATTGCCGTCAAGGAATGCAACATCATCCTCGAGGCTCGCGGCAGTGAAATGCGTTACACTTTGGCAGACAGATACGATGTGGCCAAGTCGAAAGAGATGTTCCTTCTGATTCAGTCTAAGTACAACGCCAAGAACGACGTCGAGAAAGCAATACGTCTATGGAATGGCGGACCTAACTACAGTGTACGTGCTACAAACCGTTATTATCAGAAAGTACTAAGACGCATGAAGTAAGTTTCATGCTCAACAATGAATCACAAAACGCATACAAGTCCGGTTGCAGGCTCAAAACCTGCGACCGGACTTTTTAATGACATAAAAACATAAAAAGTCTTAAACCGTTAAACCATCTGCACTGCAATCCATCAAAGCATGTAGTAAAAACCCCTAATTATACAAACTAGACAAATGGACCTACGACACCTCCTACTGCTGGTGGCCCTGATGCTGAGCATGAGTGCACATGCCCAGCGTGAGACCCTTTCCGGTCGCGTCATCGACAAAGACAATGGTGAGACTCTGGAGAGAGCTACCGTACAACTCTATCGCATCACAACCCGTAGAAACAATGCCAAGGACACCACCTTCGTGGGAGGTACACTCTCCGACGAACGTGGCGCTTTCTCGTTTAGCGAAGTCCGCTCGGGCAACTATTTCATGAAGATCACCTTCCTGGGTTACAAAGAGTACACCCGAAACATCAATAAAACCAGTAGCAACCAGTCGCTGGGCACTATACAGCTGGAGCCCAACACGGTGGAGATAGCCGAGGCCATCGTCGTGGCCAACATCCCCAAAATGGTTATCAAGGACGATACGGTGGTCTATAATGCCGACGCCTTCCGTGTGCCCGAAGGTTCCGTCATCGAGGCACTGGTCGAGGTTCTGCCGGGTGCTAAGATTGATGACGACGGAAAGATTACCGTCAACGGCAAGGAAGTGAAGAAGTTCAAACTCGATGGTCGCGACTTCATGACGGGCAACAACGATGCCGTGATGAAGAACCTGCCCTCCTACGTTATCGACAAGGTGAAGGCCTACGACGAGAAGAGCGACCTGAGCCGAATGACAGGTGTGGACGATGGCAACGATGACTTCGTGCTCGAGTTTACCACCAAGCGTAGCGCACGCAACGGCATCCAGGCCAACCCCGACCTGGGTATTGGTACCGACCAACGCTATGGTGTGCGTCTCACCGCCATGAAGCCCTTCGGCGCCATGCGCTATACGTTCATGGGCAACGCCAACAACGTCAACGACCGAAACTTCTCAGGTCGTGGCGGACGAGGCCGAGGTAACGGTCAGGGCCAGCGTCACACCAAGACGGGCGCACTCGACATCAGCTATGAGAACGACAAGGACCTGAAGCTCAGCGGTCGCGTTACCTGGACCCATAACAACACCAACAACTGGAACCGTACGGGCTCGGAGAACTTCGTCAATACACGTGGCGGCGCCTTCTCTAACAGCGTCAGCCAGAGCTACAGCCGTAACAACTCATGGACGGGCAACATGAACCTGCAGTGGCAGATTGACTCAGTCACCAACCTCTCGTTCCGTCCTAACGTCAGCATCTCCAGCAACGACAACCAGAACAGCTCCAACAATGCCTCGTTCAATGCCGACCCCTTCGACTATGTCACCAATCCCCTCAGCGCCGAAGGACTGGCCACACTGAACAAGGACAGTCTGGTAGTCAATAGCCGCGAGAACAAGTCACTGAGCTACGGCAAGAACAAGAACCTCAGCTCGCAGGTGCAGATATACCGCCGTCTGAACAGCGACGGTCGTAATATCGCCATCAGCGGCAATGTCAACTATAGCGACGGTGACAACCGCAATGCCAACCTCTCGGGCGTGCATCTCTGGCTGCAGAAAAACAAACTGGGCCAAGACTCCACCTACCAGACCAACCGCTATACCACCAGCGACACCAAAAACTACAGCTTCCAGATAGGTACCACCTACACCGAACCCGTTTATATCTTCCCCCGCAAGGAAGAGCCAGTGGACACTACGCAGCGTGGCCGTGGCCCCTTCGGAAACCGTGGTCGAAGGATGGTAGGTCAGGAAGGAATCTTCCTGCAGGTCAACTACCGCTTCAACTACAGTTATCAGAAAAACGACCCGCAGACATATGACCTGCTGGGCATGAGCGAGGAGGAGTTCCAGCGTGCCCTCGACGACTATCGTGACTTCGGTTTCCTGCCCGACAACTACGAGGAGCGTCTCTCCACCAGCCTCAGCCGCTATTCCGAGCGTTCGGAGTATGGCCATAATGCCGATATCCAGCTGCGACTGAACCGCGAGAAATACAACATGAACGTCGGTGTCAACCTCCAGCCACAGAAGTCGCATTACATCCAGCAGTATCTGGGCAAGCCAGTCGACACCGTGCGCACCGTCGTCAACGTCTCACCCACCCTCAACCTGCGCTATCGCTTTGACCAGTACACCAACCTGCAGGTGCAGTTCCGAGGTAACATGTCACAGCCCAGCATCACTCAGCTGCTCGACATCTATGATGACACCAACCCCCTTTCGGTCACTATGGGTAACCCGGGTCTGAAACCCTCGTTCAACTATAACTTCTCTACCAATTTCCAGATGCAGCGCAAGCCAACGCTCGTCGAGGACAGCATGGGATTCCAGGTGCCTAAGAACCAACGTCACTGGAGCTTCAGCTCTAACGCCAGTTTCCAGGTCACCACCAACAGTATCGGCAACATCGTCACCTACGAGGAACTCACCGGCCGCCGCATCAGCCGTCCTGACAACTACAACGGAAACTGGAGCACCAATGGCGGCATCACCTTCAACATGGGTCTCGACACACTCAACCGCTGGGACCTCAGCGGCAGCCTGCGGGCTAACTACCGCCATCAGGTAAGCTATGTAAACCAGAACCGTACGGAGACACCCGACCGCAACGTCACCCATAGCATCAACATCTCACCTGACGTGTCGCTCAGCTTCCGTAATAAGTGGCTTAACCTGTCGCTCAACGCATCTACCACCTATGCACGCACCGAGAACCGTCTGCAGGCCTCGCGCAATCTCGACACATGGAACTTCAACTACGGCGGTAACACCCGCATCACCTTCCCTTGGGGCACCGACCTCTCTACCGACTTCCATGTCTATAGCAAGCGCGGCTATGCCGACGAGACCCTTAACACCAACGAGATGCTGTGGAACGCACAGCTCTCGCAGAGTTTCCTGCGCGGCAAGAAACTCACTGTCATACTGCAGTGGTACGACATCCTGCACGAGCAGACCAACTTCTCTCGCACCATCAATGCCAACGGCTGGACCGACCGTGAGGTCAACGCTATCACTTCCTATGCCATGCTCCATGTCAGCTACCGCCTCAACCTCTTCGGTGGCAACAATAGTGGCGGTCGTGGCGGCTTCGGCGAAGGCGAAGGTGGCGGACGTGGCAACCGTGGCGGTCGCGGAGGCGGTGGTGGCTTCGGAGGCGGACGCGGTGGTGGCGGAGGCTTCGGTGGAGGCGGTGGCTTCGGTGGCCGAATGTAAACCCCAAGGCCGATAACACTAATCTCCAACACCATAAGGCATGGCACTTTACTCAGTAAGGAATCATCCCTTTAGGGGGTAAACTCCTATTCGGCAGAAGGTAAAACCCTATCTGAAAGAATTCTGGAAGGCAACTCCTTAATTCATGGGAGCATGTGAAGAGTCTGACGACAAAAAAAAGCAGCCTGCATAGGCTGCTGTAGTTGCGGAGGCAAGACTCGAACATGCGACCTCCAGGTTATGAGCCTGGCGAGCTACCAACTGCTCCACTCCGCGATGTTAAATAAAAGGCAATTATCAGGGGTTCCCTGTTTTGCGGGTGCAAAGGTACGTAGTTTTTTCGAGATATGCAAATTTTCATGCATCTTTTTTGCCTTTTGGCACTTTTTAAGCAAAAAACCTTGGTTATTTGAAATAAAAAGCGTACTTTTGCACACGATAACCAATGTGTGCAACGAATATATGTCAATATCTAAGACAAGACAACTGTTAGTGGATGTGGCTCGTCAGCTGTTTGCAAAGAACGGTCTTGAGAACACCACGATGAACGACATTGCGCAGGCATCCGGCAAGGGTCGCCGCACGCTGTACACCTACTTCAAGTCGAAGGAGGACATTTATTATGCCGTCATCGAAACGGAGCTGGAGCGTCTGAGCGACAAGTTGGACGAGGTGGCTGCGCGCCGTATCAGTCCTCAGGACAAGGTGATAGAATTGATCTACACCCACCTGAGCATGATCAGGGAGACGGTAGTGAGAAACGGTAATCTGAGAGCAGAGTTCTTCCGAAATATCTGGATGGTGGAGAAGGTTCGTCGTCACTTTGATGATGCCGAGGTAGAACTGTTCCGCAAGGTGTTTGCCGAGGGTAAGGAGGACGGCGAGTTCGACATAGACAATGTGGAGCTGGTGGCCGACATCACGCACTACTGTATCAAGGGTCTGGAAGTACCCTATATTTACGGCCGTATTGCACACGGCATGCGCGAAGAGGACACGAAGCCCCAGGTGGCGAAGTTCGTATATGGTGCTTTGGGAAAAAAGATGAAACTGTAGCCCCCTAATTTAGGGGAATGGGGGACTGAACAAGCGCACCCCCCATCAAACAATAACATATAATGGTCTGATTAACGCTTGTTCAGACCTCTAAATCCCCTGGCTTAGGGGACATTTTAAAGAAAAATGGGATTATTAGAAGGTAAGACTGCGCTGATTACTGGTGCAGCACGCGGTATCGGAAAGGCTATCGCACTGAAGTACGCCGCTGAAGGCGCAAACATTGCATTCACCGACCTCGAAGTGAACGAGGAGACCGAGAAAGAGATTGCCGCTCTAGGCGTGAAGGCCAAGAGCTATGCAAGTAATGCAGCTGACTTTGCTCAGACCGAGGAAGTGGTGAAGGCCGTGAAGGAAGAGTTTGGAAGCATCGATATACTGGTGAACAACGCCGGCATTACCAAGGACGGTCTGATGCTGCGTATGACCGAGCAGCAATGGGACGCTGTGATTGCCGTGAACCTGAAGTCGGCTTTCAACTTCATCCATGCCTGTGTGCCCGTGATGATGCGTCAGCGTGGCGGTTCAATCATCAATATGGCCTCTGTGGTGGGTGTTCACGGTAACGCTGGTCAGGCTAACTACGCCGCCTCAAAGGCTGGTCTGATTGCTTTGGCTAAGAGCATCGCCCAGGAGATGGGCCCGAAGGGCATCCGTGCCAACGCCATCGCCCCTGGTTTCATTGAGACAGCCATGACAGCAGCCCTGCCTGACGACATCCGCAAGGAGTGGTGCAACAAGATTCCTCTGCGCCGTGGCGGTCAGGTAGAGGACATCGCCAACGTGGCTACGTTCCTGGCATCAGACATGTCAAGCTATGTCAGCGGACAGGTGATCCAGGTTGACGGCGGCATGAACATGTAAGATGTAAGAAGTAAGATATAAGAGGTATGGAGGTCGTTTACGAGGACAACCATATTATTATAGTTAATAAAGAGAGCGGGGAGATCGTACAGGGAGACAAGACTGGCGATCGCCCCCTTTCCGATATAGTGAAAGACTATATCAAGGAAAAATACCAGAAACCCAGAGCCGTGTTTCTGGGTGTGGTGCATAGGCTGGACCGTCCCGTATCTGGACTGGTGGTCTTTGCACGCACATCGAAAGCCCTTACCCGACTGAACAAGATGTTTGCAGAGGGACAGGTGCATAAGACGTATTGGGCACTGGTTAGCAAGTCCCCTAAGTTAGAGTTAGGGGGCTTTAAGACCCTCGAGAACTGGCTGGTGAGAAACGAGCAGCAGAACAAAAGCTACGCCTACGACCATGAAGTGCCCCGGTCTAAGAAAGCTATTTTGAAATATCGGGCGATAGGCCATACAGACAACTACACCCTGCTGGAGGTGCAGTTGATGACAGGCCGTCACCACCAGATACGCTGTCAGCTGGCAGCCATGGGTTGTCCCATCAAGGGCGACCTGAAATACGGTGCCAAGCGGTCGAACCCCGACGGCAGCATCTCACTGCAGAGTCACCGTGTGGAGTTTGAGCACCCCGTGAGCCACGAGACTATCGTCGTTGAGGCACCAAGACCCAAAGGTTCCCCGTGGGAACAATTGAGAATCGAGAATTGAGAATTGCAAATTGAGAGATGAAGAAACGCCTGAAGCACATCATCATCGCAGCCGTAGTGGTGGTAGTAGGGATTTGCGCCCTGCCACTGCTCATCTATGTGCCGCCCGTGCAGCGATGGCTGGTGCGTCAGGCCACAGAGATAGCCTCTGAGCAGACAGGCATGGACATCAGCATCGAGGGCGTGAGTCTGAGCTTCCCGCTGGATCTGGCGGTGGAAGGTGTGCTTGTGAAACAGGAAGGCGACACGCTGGCCGACATTGGGCGGGCGGTGGTCGATGTGCAACTGCTGCCACTGATAGACGGTCGTGTGGTGGTAGACGAGTTGGAGATTCAACAGGCCCGTCTCAACACGCTGAGCATGATTTCCGACCTACAGGTGAAGGGCGATATGGGACTGCTGAAGCTGAACCCCAGTGAGATTAACATCAACGAGGGAGACGTGAGTCTGAGCGAGGTCACGCTGGCCGATGCCGACATCACCATCCTACTGAGCGACACCGCCGCCGTTGACACCACCGACACAGGGCCCGTGCTTTGGCGAATCGGCTTCAACGATATCTCCATTCTCAAATCCCAAATATCAATCCACATGCCCGGCGACTCGATGCTCATTGACGTGGCTGCCGCACAGATGCAGGCTAAGGATGGACGCATAGACCTGGCCGAGAGCCGTTATGAGGTGGGCTCGTTTGAGTGGCAAGACGGCCGTCTGCTGTTCGACTTGCCTTTTGAGCCCTATAGCCGCGACCTTCTGCATCCCCAGCTGATGGACTATAGCCACATGGACGTGAGCAACATCAACTGGAAGGTTGACAGCATACTCTACTTCGACCCCATCACCAAGCTGAACATTCGCCATGCCTCGATGCGCGAGGTGTGCGGACTCGATGTGCAGGAGATGAAAGGCCCTGTGACCATCGACAGCACAGGTATCCGACTACCATGGCTCTTGCTGCGCACGCCCTATACCAGCATCAAAGGTAAGGCCGACGTGGACTTCAGCGTAGCTGATTCACTGACCCCCGGACGCATGGACATTGACCTCGATGCGCAGCTGGGCAAGGAGGATATGGTACATTTCTACGATGGTATCGACAATCATCACCTGCCGGAATGGCCCCTGCTGATGAAAGGACAGGTGCAGGGCAACATGCAACAGGCACAGATAGAGATAGACCAACTATCGTGGCCCACTCTGTTTGAGATGAGCGGCGGTGGCACGGTGAAGAACCTGATGGACACAGATCATCTGATGGCACAGTTGAGGATGAAGGCACAGGCCTTTGACATGAAACCCCTGCTGCGCACTTTCGACATACCGCAAGACGGTTTCCGCATTCCCTCGGGACTGGCCGTAGAGGGCATCGCCAGCATCAACGGCTCACGCTATGCTGCCAATCTCGTGGCACGACAGGGCACAGGCCGCATGACGCTGAAGGCCAACTTCGACCAGCGACTGATGAGCTACGACGCACAGAGCACCATCAGCCGGCTGAACCTGGGTGCCTTCCTGCCCGGCTCCGACCTGAAGACCATTGACGCAGAGCTTGACGTAAAGGGCAGAGGTACCGACTTCTTCCACTCCAGCGCATGGATGAATGCCGAGGGTACCATCCATCATCTGGGTTATGGCGACAAGGATCTGGACGACATTCAGCTGAAAGCCAGTCTGAAAGACGGCAAAGCCATGGCCGACCTCATTGCCTGCGACTCGCTCATTGAGGGCACCATCAGCCTAAACGCCGCCCTGAGCAAGCTGGAGAAGCGTAACAACCTGGAGGCCTCTGTCTCGACAGACTTGTCGCACCTGAACCTTTATAGCTTCGGCGTGACTGAGCACCCGCTCACCATTGGACTGACGGGTGATTTCACCTTCAGAAGTAATCTGGACGACACCCACTATGTAAGCGGTCTGGCCGAGAACATCTACCTGAAAGACTCGGTGAAGACCTACCACCCCGAGAAGATAGGACTGCTGCTCAGGGCCAACCCCGACACCACCTATGTGAGGGCACAGAGTGGTACGCTAATTATCAAGATGGATGCCAGCGGAGCCTACGGACCGTTAATTGACAAGCTCGTGGCGCTGGGCGACTCCATCGGCTCACAGCTGGAGCGGCGCGTCATTGACCAGCCCGCCCTGAAGCAGATGCTGCCACAGGCACGTCTTTATGTGAGCAGTCAGCAAGGCAATCCTCTGGCCAATATCCTGAAAGCCGCCGCCAACATCGACTTCAAAGAGCTGCTCATAGACCTGAACACCTCGCCAGAGAGCGGACTCAACGGTGAGGCACATATCTTCAACCTCAACGCCGACTCTACACGTATCGACACCGTCTTTGTAACGCTGAAGGACAAACCCAACCACGGGCTCACCTTCCAGAGCCGCGTGACCAACAACCGTAAGAACCCGCAATTTGTGTTCTCAGCCACCGCCGACGGTCTGCTGCAGGAACATGGTGCCAGCGTGGGTATACGTTTCATGGACAAGGACAACAAACTGGGACTTCGTCTGGGTGCCAAGGTGGAGATGGAACAGGACGGACTGCGCTTCCACCTGCTGCCCGAGCGCCCCACTATCGGCTATCGTGAGTTTGCGCTCAACAAAGACAACTACCTGTTCTTGAGCCAAGACCTGAAGTTGCAGGCCAACGTCAGCCTGGTGGCCGACAACAAGACCGGCATCAAGGTATATTCAGAGAACCAGGACTCCACGTTGCTGCAAGACCTGACCATCAGCTTGACGAAGTTCGACCTGGATCACCTTACCTCTGCCCTGCCCTACGTGCCGCATATCACGGGACTACTGGACGGTGACTACCACCTGATGATGAATCAGGACAAGCAGATATCCGTGGCCAGCGACATGCAGGTGATAGACATGACCTACGAAGGCAGTAAGATGGGCAACATCAGCACCGAGTTCGTATATCTGCAGCGTGAGGACGACACCCATGCCGTAGAGGGCACGCTAATGCAGGACGGTAATGAGATTATGGGCATCAGTGGCAGCTACCGTAATAAGAAGGTGACCGACGGTAACGAAGAGATTGACGCCACGCTGACACTGACCAGGACGCCACTGGGCCTCATCAACGGATTTATCCCCGACCACCTGCTGGGACTGGAAGGTGTGGCCGAAGGCGAGATGAGTGTGAAGGGCTCGCTGAGCCAGCCTGACGTCAATGGCGAGGTGTTCCTTGAGTCGGCAGCACTGTTCAGTCAGCCTTATGGTATCAAGTTGCGCTTCGACGATGACCCTGTGCGCATACAGAAGTCGAAGCTGCTGCTCGAGAACTTCACCATGTATGCCTATAACGACAACCCGCTGAACATCATGGGTAATATCGACTTCAGCGACCTGGACAAGATGTCGATGGACATGAGGATGCAGGCTACCAACTTCCAGCTGATTAATTCGAAGCAGAACGCCAACTCCATTGCCTACGGCAAGGCCTTCGTCAACTTCTATGCCGTGATGCGAGGCCCCGTAGACCAGTTGAGGATGCGCGGACGCCTTGACGTGCTGGGCTCTACCGACCTGAACTACCTTCTGCTCGACTCTCCACTCTCGACAGACAACCAAATGGATGAGTTGGTGAAGTTTACCGACTTCACCGACTCCACACAGACCATCGTGGTGAAACCCACACCACAGGGACTGGATATGGACCTGCGCATCAACATCAACCCCGGAGCACACGTCAAATGCGGACTTGACATCGACCAGACCAACTATGTGGACCTGCTGGGCGAAGGCGAGCTGCGCATGAGGTATAACAACTCCGACGACCTACGCATGACAGGTCGCTACACGCTGACCAGCGGACAGATGAAATATTCGCTACCCATCATCCCGCTGAAGACCTTTAACATACGTGAGGGCAGCTATGTAGAGTTTAACGGCGACGTGATGAACCCCACACTGAATATCACAGCTACCGAGCATACCACAGCCAGCGTAGGCAGAGAGGGAGAAACAACACGCAGCGTGGCCTTCGACTGCGGTGTGACCATCACCCAGACGCTCAACAACATGGGACTGGAGTTCATCATCTCGGCACCCGAGGACTATACCGTGAACAGCGAGCTGAACGCACTCTCGGTGGAGCAGCGCAGCAAGATTGCCGTCACCATGTTGACCACAGGTATGTACCTCTCTGACGGTAACACCAGTGGCTCGATGATGAACAATGCGCTGAGCGCCTTCCTGGAAAGTGAGATCAACACGCTGACAGGCAACGCGCTGCAGTCGGTGGATGTGAGCATAGGACTGGACAACAAGACCGATGCCGCCGGAAACTCGCATACCGACTACTCCTTTAAGTTTGCAAAACGATTCTGGAACAACCGACTGAAGGTGCAGATAGGTGGTAAAGTGACCTCAGGCAGCGAGGTACAGGAGCGCAAGCAGTCGTTCTTCGACAACGTAGCGATGGAGTACAGACTCAGTCCTACGTCGAACCAATATGTCAAGATGTTCTACAACCAAAACGTGTATGACTGGCTGGAAGGCTACACCAGTGAATATGGTGGCGGCTTTATCTGGAGACGCAAGATGGACCACTGGTGGGAGATATTCTCGCTAAAGAGCAAGACTGAGCAGCCCGCAATGCGTAACCGGATGATGGCACCACGCGACAGCATATCACGACGCGACAGCACGACGACAGCACCTCGCGACACAACAAATACACTTCGCAATGACACGATACGCTAAATACCTCATACTCTCGGCAAGCCTCGCCATACTGACGGCCTGTTCCACCACGAAGTTGGTACCCGATGACGACAAGCTCTTCATCGGACTCAAGGCCATTGACTATCAGAACTACGAGGATAATGACCACTTCACCGAGACACAGGAAGAGCTGGAGGCAGCACTGGCCACAGCGCCTAACGGCGCCCTCTTCGGCAGCAGTTACTACCGCACGCCATTCCCCTATGGCCTGTGGGTGTGGAACTATGCCTACGGCTCAAGCGGCAAATTCAAGAAATGGCTGAACAAATCGTTTGGTAAGGCACCTGTGCTGATGAGCAAGGTGAACCCGGAACTGCGTGCCTCGGTGGCAAAGTCACTATTGCACAAGAACGGCTATATGCACGGCGACGTCACCTATTATGAGGTGCCGCAGAAGAACCCCAAGAAGATGAAGATTGGCTATACCGTCAACCTCGACACGCTGTTTACGGTGGACACCATGACCTATGTGAACTTCCCCCCACAGATGCAGGCGCTCATTGACTCAACACTCAGTGAGGCACGTATCGTGAAAGGGTCGCCCTTTAGCGTGGGACACCTCGATGCAGAGCGTAGCCGACTGACACAACTGTTCCGCAACAACGGATACTTCTACTACCAGACGGGGTATGCCTCATATCTGGCCGACACCTTCGAAATCAGCAACCGCGCCAAGCTGCGCCTGCAGCTGGCCGACTCGTTGCCACAGCAGGCTCTGCGTCCCTGGTATATTGGTAATGTCACCATGCAGATGCGACGTACGTCACGTGAAGAGATGACCGACAGCACAGGCCGTAACTTCCTGAAGGTACGCTACAACGGCAAGCGGTCACCCATACGTCCTGCCGTCATTCTGCGCAACATGAAGCTGCGCCCCAGGAGCGCCTTCAGCTATGACAACTATCAGGAGTCGTTGCAAAAAATCAATGCCTCGGGTGTGTTCAGCAGCGTTGATTTCCAGTTCACGCCGCGTGATAACGACACACTCGACCTCCTGCTGAACTGCACTTTCGATAAGCCCTACGACTTCTACGTGGAAACCAACGTCATCAACCGCACCATAGGACGTATGGGACCAGAGCTGAAGGCCGGTGTGACCCGCAGGAACTTGTTCCGCGGAGGAGAGAAGATTGACATCAACGTACACGGCAACTACGAATGGCAGACCAGCAATGCGGAAGAGAACATGAACTCTTACCAATATGGTGCCGACGTATCAGTAGAGTTCCCGCAGATTATCCTGCCCTTCTACAGCGAACGTAACATCATGCGAAAGAGAAGGGAGAAAAGTGGCAGCGGAGCCAACCTGAAGCCCCACTTCTACTCAACCCCATGGACTATCGCCAAGGTCTCGACCGACATCATCAGACGTCCTAACTACTATAAGATGCACATCGTGTCGGGCGAGTGGACCTACCGCTGGCAGCCGTCAGAGACTAGCCGTCATGAGTTCTCGCCACTCACGGTGAAATATCAGTTTATGAACTCGCACACGGCAGAGTTTGAAGATATCGTCACCCGCAACCCCTACCTCACTATGTCGCTCAACGACTACTTCATCCCCAAGATG
>Ga0310690_10004685_pt1 | contig 19184 bp, 10 predicted proteins | sample AusTroGonzalo_MG_2_FD_207661 | JGI IMG/M metagenome (GOLD analysis project Ga0310690, IMG submission 207661) | Bovine rumen microbial communities from tropical cattle in Woodstock, Queensland, Australia - Gonzalo_04 (v2) (version 2) | ecosystem: Host-associated > Mammals > Digestive system >...
TATCACGTGGTCTGCTGCCAGAATCACTTCCGGATTGTGCTCGATGATGACCACTGTGTGCCCTTTGCTGATGAGTTGGTTCAGGGCTTGCAGCAGGACGCGGATGTCGGTATGGTGGAGGCCCGTCGTCGGCTCGTCGAAGATGAACAGGGTGGGATTGGTGGTCTCCGTGCCAAGAAACGAAGCCAGTTTCACGCGCTGGCTCTCGCCGCCGGACAGCGTGGAGGACGATTGTCCCAGTTTGATGTAGCCGATGCCAACGTCCTGAAGGGGGCGGAGGCGTTGCACGATGCGTCGGCAGGACTCGTCTTCCGAGAAGAACTCAATAGCCTGGTTTACGGTCATTTCCAGGATGTCGTGGATGCTCTGCCCGCGGTAGAGGACGTCCAGGATTTCCTGCTTGAAGCGTTTGCCGTGGCAGTGTTCGCATTCCAGAACGATGTCGGCCATGAACTGCATCTCGATGGTGATGGTTCCTTCTCCCTGACAGTGTTCGCAGCGTCCTCCCGGAGTGTTGAACGAGAAATGGGCAGGAGTCAGACCAAGTTGTTTGGCAAGAGGCTGCTCGGAATATAGTTTGCGGATTTCATCGTAGGCTTTTAGATAGGTCACGGGGTTCGACCGGGAGGATCGTGACAACGGATTCTGGTCGATGAATTCGGCGTTTTTCAGCAGATGCAGGCTTCCGCCGATTTTCCCGTAGTTCCCGGTGCTTTCAGCAATTCCGCCGTAGTGTTTCTTCAGGGCGGGGTATAGCACGCGGCTTACTAACGACGATTTTCCGCTGCCCGAGACTCCGGTAATGACTGTCAGCACATTCAGCGGAAAACGAACGTTGATGTTTTTCAGGTTGTTTTCCGCTGCGCCGATGATTTCGATGTAGTTGTTCCACTTCCGCCGTGTCGGAGGGATGTCGTAGGTGAATTTCTCAAGACGGGGGACTCCGGTGTAAACCACTTGTCCGCCGTGGCGTCCTGCCCCGGGGCCGATTTCGACGATGTGGTCTGCGGCTTTCTGGATTTCGTCGTCGTGTTCCACCACTACAATCGTGTTTCCTATGTCCCGTAGTTCTTTCAGAACATGGATCAGACGGTGTGTGTCGCGTGCGTGAAGTCCGATGCTCGGCTCGTCCAGCACGTACAGTGATCCGACCAGACTGCTGCCCAATGACTTGGCCAGGTTGATGCGCTGGCTCTCGCCGCCGGAGAGGGTGTTGCTGAGCCGGTTCAGTGTAAGGTAGCCGAGGCCGACATCCTGCATGAAGCGCAGGCGCGAGGTGATTTCGCGCAGCAGCGGGGCGGCGGTCAGTTGCTCTGTGGGGGAGAGGCCGTTAAGGTTCTCGAACCATTGCTGCAGAGCCTGCACCGGCATCTTGCTCAGGCTTGTGATGTCTTTGCCTCCTACTGACACATACGTCGCTTCTTTGCGCAGGCGGGAACCCTGGCATTCCGGACATAGCGATTTCCCGCGGTAGCGCGAAAGAAGGACGCGGTATTGTATCTTGCTGTATTGTTGTGATTCCAGTTCATGGAAGAACTCGTTCAGACCGCGGAAGTACTCGTTTCCCGTCCATATCAGTTGTTTCTGTTCGTCGGTCAGTGCGTAGAACGGGGTATGAATCGGAAAGTTGAATTGGGCGGCATGATACACCAGCGCGTCGTTCCATTCCTTCATTTTCTCTCCGTGCCAGCAGATGATGGCGCCTTCATAAATCGACTTCGATTTGTCAGGAACGACGAGGTCGGGGTCGATGCCGATGACATTGCCGAAACCTTTGCATACGGGGCAGGCTCCGATGGGGCTGTTGAAGTCGAACAGATGTTCGTTTGGCTCCATGAAGTGGATGCCGTCCGCCTCGAAGTGTTCCGAAAAGGTCTTCATGTAAGCGTCTTTCCCGGCTTCTTCAATCCAGAGGTGGCAGGTGCCTTTTCCTTCGTAGTAAGCGGTTTGTACGGAGTCGGCGAATCGGTTGTAGGTCGCTTGCTCGCGGTCTGTCACGATGCGGTCCACCAACAGGCATACATGGGTGAAATCCTGTCCGGAAGGCAGGTCGGTGAGCCGGATGGTCGTGCGGGTGTCGGTGTCGAACAGGCGCGAGAATCCTTGCTCTATCCATAGACCGGTCTGTTCTTCGGGGGTCTTGTGGTCGGGCGTGACAATGGGTGCCAGCAGTTGGACTTTGGTTCCTTCTGGAAGTTCTCGTGCGGCTTCGACAACGTGTTGGATAGTATGGCGTTTTACCTCCGTCCCGCTTACGGGGGAGTAGGTGTGTCCCGCGCGCGCGTATAATAATTTTAGGTAGTCGTATATCTCGGTTACGGTGCCCACGGTTGAACGCGGGTTGCGGGCGATGGTCTTCTGTTCGATGGCGATGGCGGGCGGGATGTTGTCTATGCGGTCCACATCCGGCTTTTGCATCCGTCCTAAAAACTGTCGGGCATAGGCCGACAGACTCTCCACATAGCGGCGTTGCCCTTCTGCATAGAGGGTGTCGAAGGCGAGCGATGACTTCCCGCTGCCCGAGACGCCCGTGATAACGGTCAGCCGGTTGTGCGGGATGTCAAGCGATATGTTCTGCAGGTTGTGCGTCCTCGCTCCTTCGATATGGATGCTTTCTTGGTCCAAGGTTTCTTATCGGTTCAGATATTCGCGTTCCAGTTGTTTGATGAGTTGGCGGGTCTCCGGATTGTCGGGGTCTGACAGCGGCTCTTCTAATTTTGGAATGCGTATTTTCGTGCCTTTCAGTATCTTGCTCGGATGGTTCAGATGGTCCATGTTGGCCTCGTAGATGAACACCCACAAATCTCTGTTTCCGTAATATTTGCGGGCAAGCCAAGCCAGTCTGCTTCCGTTTGGTATGGCTTCGGTCGCGATGAACTGGGTGTAAGTGCGTTGTCCGGCTACGGAGTTTCCGGAGGCGTTTTCTGTCTGGTCAGCTGCCTCGGTTTCGTCAGCGGCTTCTCCTTCGGTTACGGCCGGATACAGGTTGTCGGCGTCCTCTGTCTCTATGGGATTGATTTGTTCTATGCGTTGGCTGATGACGTTCACCCATTGTTCTATTTTCTGTTGGAGGAACAGGTAGCCTCCTATCAGAAGCAGGGCGAAAATAGTCATCGTGATGCCGGCTGCCAGCCATGGACGGAACGGCCGTTTCCGGCGCTCTTCTTTTTCCGTGTCCTCTTTCTTCTCTTCAACAGCCTCTTGTCGTTCCTCTTTGTTTTCAGGGATGAATGTGGGGATAACGGTTGGGTTTTGCGCCTCTTCTTTCTTTTCTTCCTGCTTTTCTTCTGTCACGGGAACGGTTGCTTCTTCTTTGTTGTCTTCCATTTCTATGTTTGTTTCTGTTTTTTCTTCTAGTTGTTCTTCTTCTCGTTCTTTTTGTTCTTCTGTATCCTCTGTCTTCTCTGTCACGGTGGTTTCTTCAGCGGTTTCTTCAGCGGTCTCTGTATCCTCGGGCTGGAGTGGTTGGGTGGTTTGTGGGCTTTGTCCCATGTCACTCAGCAGGTCAAGGATTTCCGTGGCCTGTTCGTTGAGTTTTTGCATCGGGAGGTCGTCGGATGCAGGTTCGGACTCTTCGTTGAGTTGCGATTTTACGCCGTGGTCAGGAGCGAAACTGATTTTTTTGTATTCTTGGATTACAATGTCTTCACCTGTGGCCACGTGGACGCTTTTGCGCGGAGCCATTGTCTGCATCTTGAACGTACCTATCTTGTTGATGCGCACGGGTTCGCCTTGTTTGAGCGAGGCGATGGTTTCGTTCACCAGGGCGTGCAGGAACAGACTGGCGGTCTTTTCGCTGACACCTGCTTGTCGGGCGATACTGTGTTTCAGTTCTACCCAGGATAGTTTTTGCGTCTCGTTCTCCATAAGTTATCGTATTTCGTCTTTCAGTTGTCTGTTCGGGCGGAAGACAGGGATGCGCTGGGCGGCTTTCAGTGTCTTTGCTCCGGTTTTGGGGTTGGTCACTTCGCGGGCGGCCCTTTCTTTCACAGTCAGGGTTCCGAAGTTCTTCAGTTGTACGGCCTGGTTGGAGTTCAGGGCGTTCATAATGACCTGCGAGGTGGCGGTCATCAGTTCGTCTGCCTGCTTCTTGGTCATTCCGGTTTGGACGGCGATGCGGTTTGTCAGTTCTTTCGTGGTCATAATTCAGCGTATAAATCAAAGGCTTCCGCCCTCGTGATTGTCACATCATAGAACTCCCCGATGCTGCATTTCGGCTTGGCGGGGTCTTTTTTCACAAGCACTTCGCAGTCCACTTCGGGCGAGTCATGCTCAGTGCGCCCGATGTAGTATTCAGGCTCCTCGGAGTCGATGATGACACGTGCCTGTGTACCGGCTTTCGCCTGCATCATCTCGTAGGAAATCTCTTCCTGCACCGCCATCAGTCGTGCCAGACGCTCTTCCTTTACCTGCTGCGGGATGTCGTCTTTGTAGTGCAGTTGGGCGTAGGTGCCGTCCTCTTCCGAGTAGGTGAAGGCACCCATCCGCTCGAAACGCATCTCCCGCACCCACCGCAGCAGTTCCTCGAAGTCCTCCTCCGTCTCGCCCGGGTGCCCGACCATGAGCGTGGTGCGCAGGCAGATGCCCGGCACTTTTTCACGAATGCGACGTATGAGTCTGTCTTGCTCGTCGCGTGTGATATGCCGTCTCATTTTGGCGAGCATGTTGTCCGTGCAGTGCTGCAAGGCGATGTCCAGGTACTTGCATACATTGCTGTTACGTGCCATTACGTCAAGCAGTCCGTCGGGGAAGTCGGTGGGGTAGGCGTAGTGCAGTCTTATCCACCCGATGCCTTTCACAGCGGCCATCCGCTCCACCAGTTCCGGCAGTTTGTGCGCGTGGTAGAGGTCGGTGCCGTAGGACGAGAGGTCCTGCGCGATGACATTTATTTCCTTTACTCCGTTCTCCGCCATCCACCGCACTTCAGCCTCTATCTCCTCCATCGGGCGTGAGACGTGCCGCTTGGTAATAAGCGGGATAGCGCAGTAAGAACACATGCGGTTGCAGCCCTCTGAAATCTTGAGATAGGCGTAGTGGCGCGGTGTGGTAAGTTTGCGCCTGTAACACTCCGAGGCGGGCAGAGCCTGTGTCTTGCGGGGCAGCAGGTTGAGCAGACCGTCGTAGTCGAATTTGCCGAACCAAGCATCTACCTCCGGAATCTCTTTTTTTAACTCGTCCCTGTATCGCTCTGACAGGCAGCCCATGACATACAACTTCCTGAGTCCGCTGTTCTTGCGCTGCGCGAAGGCGAGAATGGTGTTTATGCTTTCTTCCTTCGCGTCGCCGATAAAGCCGCAGGTGTTGATGACGGCAACTTCCCCCTTCGGGGAAGCCGGATTGTGTTCGCACTTGTAGCCGGATGCCTCAAGACGGAACATCAGTCTCTCCGTGTCCACAAGGTTCTTGGAGCATCCTAATGTCACTATGTCGATGGTCTCTTTCCTCACGTCAGTTCCCGAGGTCGTTGTGGAATTTTATGCGCACCAGACGGACGTGCAGTTCGTCGTAGTCGTCATATCCCAGTGCCTCCATGGCTTTTTGTATGTTGTCGCTTTCGGCGTGTTTGAAGTATTCGTAAATCTCTTCCTCCTCGTCGGGATCCACCACCTCCTCGATGAAGTAGTTGATGTTCAGTTTTGTGCCGCTGTAGACGATGGCCTCAATCTCTTCCAGCATCTCCTCCATGGACATGCCTTTCGACTCGGCGAGGTCATCCAGTGCCACGCGGCGGTCGATAGCCTGAATGATGCTTATCTTGCGTGTCGAGTCGCGCGCCACGGTGCGGACGCGAAGGTCCTCGGGGCGTATGATTTCGTTCTCCTCAACATATTCCTTGATGATGCGCAGGAACTCTTCGCCGTATCTCTTCGCCTTGCCCGCACCTACACCCGGGATGTTCTGCAGTTCCTCCATGGTGATGGGGTAGGTGGTAGCCATCGCCTCCAGACTCGGGTCCTGGAAGATGACAAACGGCGGCACTCCGAGCTGCTTGCTGAGCTTCTTGCGCATGTCCTTCAGGATGGAGAACATCACGTCGTCGGCTGCGGCCGAGCCGGCCATTCCGCCTTGCAGGGTGTCTTCGTCCTCTTCGTCGTGAATCTCAAGCGGGACCTCGAAGTTGGACGGGTGTTTCATGAATTTCTTGCCTTCCGCGGTCACTTTCAGGTCGCCGTATGACTCGATGTCCTTGCGGATGTAGCCTGCAATCATCGCTTGCCGGACAATCGCCTGCATGGTGGCTTCGTCCTCGTCCTCGGCGGATCCGAAGTTCTCCAGTTCGTCGTGATGGTAGGAGGTGACGGCCGCGGTCTTCACGCCGCGGAGAATGTTGATGATGTGTTCGGACTTGAATTTCTCGTTCAGTTGCAGCACGGTCTCCAGAATGAGGCTGAGCACCTCGCTTTCGTTCACCATGCGGTAGGTCTTCTTGCAGTTGTCGCAGTTGTCGCAGTTTTCGTGGTTGTATTCTTCTCCGAAATAGTGCAGCAGCAGTTTGCGGCGGCATAGCGGTGACTCGGCGTAACTCTGGGTTTCGAACAGCAGTTGGTTGCTTATTTCCTGTTCAGCCACGGGTTTGTCGCGCTGGAATTTGCGCAGGCGCTCGATGTCTTTCGGGCTGTAGAAGCAGATGCATTTGCCTTCGCCTCCGTCGCGGCCGGCGCGGCCGGTCTCCTGATAGTAGCCTTCCAGTGATTTCGGGATGTCGTAGTGGATTACGAATCGCACGTCCGGTTTGTCGATGCCCATGCCGAACGCGATGGTCGCCACAATCACTTGCACTTTCTCCATCAGGAAGGCGTCCTGGTTGGTGTTGCGCGTTGCCGCGTCCATGCCCGCGTGGTAGGGGAGGGCGGCGATGTTGTTTACGCGGAGTGTCTCCGCCAGTTCTTCCACGGTCTTGCGGGCCAGGCAGTAGATGATGCCCGATTTTCCTTCCATGCTGCGGACGAAGCGGATGATGTCCTTGTCCACGTCCTCGGTCTTCGTGCGTACTTCATAATAGAGGTTCGGCCGGTTGAACGACGATTTGAAGACTTCGGCGTTCAGCATGCCCAGGTTCTTCTGGATGTCGTGCTGTACTTTCGGTGTCGCGGTCGCGGTCAGCGCCATGATGGGCGCACGGCCAATGCGCTGCGTCATGCTCTGGATGTTCCTGTATTCGGGACGGAAGTCATGGCCCCATTCCGAGATGCAGTGCGCTTCGTCCACCGCGTAGAAACTTATTTTCACTCCGCGCAGGAAATCCACGTTCTCCGCCTTGTTCAGCGATTCGGGGGCCAGATACAGCAGCTTTGTCTTTCCGCAGGTCACGTCTTCCCGCACGGCCGCGATTTCGGGGCGCGAGAGCGATGAGTTGATGAAATGGGCGATGCCGTCTTCTTCCGAATAGTTCCGCATGGCGTCCACCTGGTTCTTCATCAGGGCGATGAGAGGCGATATCACGATGGCGACGCCGTCCATCAGCAGCGACGGCAGCTGGTAGCAGAGGCTTTTTCCGCCGCCGGTCGGCATCAGCACGAACGAGTCGCGCCCGTCCATGACGCAGTTGATGATGTGCTCCTGGTTCCCCTTGAAAGAGTCAAAGCCGAAATAATGCTGCAAGGCAGCAGTCAGTTCCTCGTGTCTTGTCATTGTGTGGAATCTGCGTGGGCAGAATTTCTTGGTCCTTGAATTGTTGCGCAAAGGTAGTGTTTTTTTTTGATATGACAAAATTTTTTTATACGAAAAAATGCAAAAAAATTTGGCTATGTCAAAAAATAGGCATAACTTTGCAACCCGAACTCAATATTTACTATCATGGCGAAACGTAATTTGTCTTTTGCTCAACTTTTCAACCTCAGTTTCGGCTTCTTCGGAGTCCAGATTGCTTATGCTTTGCAGAGCGCCAATATATCGCGTATCTTCGCCACGCTCGGCGCAGACCCGCACCAGCTCTCTTTCTTCTGGATTCTTCCGCCGCTCATGGGCATGATAGTCCAGCCGCTCATCGGAAAATACTCCGACCGCACCTGGACGCGCCTCGGCCGCCGCAAGCCGTATCTGCTGGTCGGCGCGCTCATCGCCGTGGCGGTGATGGTGCTGCTGCCCAATGCCGGCAATTTCACGTTTACGCAGGCGGTCTTCCTCGGCTTGAACGCCGCCATGTGGTTCGGCCTGTTCTCCCTGATGTTCTTGGATACCAGTATCAATATCGCCATGCAGCCGTTCAAGATGATGGTTGGCGACATGGTGAATGAGGAGCAGAAAGGCACGGCCTATGCCATCCAGTCCGCGCTCTGCAACGCGGGTTCTCTTATGGGATATATCTTCCCCATCTTTTTCACGTGGATTGGCTTGGCCAACACGGCTCCGGAAGGGGTCATTCCTGACTCTGTCAAGTGGTCGTTCTACATCGGGGCTTCCATTCTCATTCTCTGTGTCTTATATACGTTCTTCACGGTTCGTGAGATGAATCCGGAGGAGTATGCCGAATATCATGGTCTTGACAAGGCAGGTGCCGGGCAAAAGGGGGATGTCAATTTCATCCGTCTGCTCATTGATGCCCCTAAAACGTTCTGGACGGTCGGACTGGTGCAGTTCTTCTGCTGGGCCGCGTTCATGTATATGTGGACTTATTCCAACGGCGCAATCGCCACACAGTGTTTCGGTTGGGACGGTCTTTCCACGGCCGACGGCGCTTTCCAGGCGGCCGGCAACTGGGTCGGTATGGTGTTTGCGGTGCAGGCCGTCGGTTCGCTCTTGTGGGCGATGTTCCTGCCGGTGCTGGAGAGGTGGACATCCAATCGCGGGGCGTATGCTATTTCCCTGCTCGTTGGCGCAGTCGGATTCATTTCCGTTTATTTTGTCACGAATCAGTACGTCCTCTGTATCAGTTATCTCCTGATTGGTGCGGCCTGGGCGGCGATGCTGGCTTTGCCGTTCACTATTCTCACCAACTCTCTCAAGGGTGACAATATGGGTTATTACCTCGGCCTTTTCAACGGCACTATCTGCTTGCCGCAGATTGTGGCTGCGTTGCTCGGAGGTTTGCTCCTTAAATATATATGTTCGGGCGCGCAGGTGGGCATGTTGGCCTTGGCCGGAGTCCTGCTCATCCTGGGGGCGTGCAGTGTTGTGCTTATCCGTGAGGAGAAACAGAAATAGATGCCGCGCAGAAGGCCATTTTCGCGCGGCTCCATCCTTGCAGGAAATGAATGTCAGAATAAAAATTTCACTAAAATAATTTGAATATGAAACAAACACACATTTTCATGTTGTTCGTTGCTTGGCTGGCGGCCTCTTCGTTGCAGGCGCAGGTCACAGGCTCCGTTTTTGAGGCGGCCACGGGCGAGCCGATTATCGGGGCGAGTGTCCTCCAGGTAGGCACAACGACTGGTACAGTCACCGACTTCGACGGTAACTTCACGCTTGATGTCCTCGAAGGTACGCAACTGCAAATCAGTTACATCGGTTTCAAAACGCAAACTCTTCCTGCCAAGAAGGGTATGGTTGTCCGTCTGGAGGAGGACACGGAAGTTCTGGAAGAAGTCGTGGTCGTTGGTTACGGCTCCCAGAAGAAGAAGGAAGTCACCGGTTCCGTTGCCTCTGTAAAGGCTGAGGACTTCAACGCTGGTGTGCGCTCCAATCCCGCAGGTCTGCTGCAGGGTAAGGTGGCTGGTCTTAACATCATCAACACCACTTCCGACCCCACACAGGGAGGTTATAGCATCCAGATTCGTGGCTTCTCCACACTTGACAAGGGTACCGGCTCCACTCCTCTTTATATCGTGGACGGAATTCCGACGGACAATATTGCCAATATCTCTCCCGATGAAATTGCCTCGATGGACGTCCTCAAGGACGGTTCCGCTGCCGCTATTTACGGTACGCGCGGTACCAACGGTGTCATTATCATCACCACCAAGCGCGGGGAGAACTTCTCCGACGTGGCGCAGACACAGGTTGAGTATGCAGGCTACATGTCGGTCGGCTATCGCAACGGCAGCAACGGCATGGCCACTCCGGAGCAGTTCCGCAACCTCGAGACCCTCTCCGACGGAAAGGTGAAACCTACTATCTACAAGTCCGAGGACGGCAAAGAGTACAACACCGACTGGATGAAGGAGATAACACGCGCGGCTGCCATTACCCACAGCCACAACCTCGCCGTTACTGGCTCGTCGCGCAAGTTCAACTATCGAGCTGCCGTCCAGTTCAAGAACGCTGAGGGTATTGCCAAGAACAATAACCGTCAGGAGATTATGGGCAAGTTCGCCGCCAACCAGAAGGCGCTTGAGGGCTGGCTCAACCTCCAGTACGACCTCTCGTACATGCACTACCGCAACGACTATTACTGTACGGATTTCAAGAATGCGGCCATCGTCAATCCCACCTATCCGATTTATGACGAGACCACGGCTTCCGGCTATTTCATGCCGCAGGGCACAGGACAGAGCAATCCTGTGGAGAACCTTAATAACAGGGAGTCTTATCAGGACGGCAACTATTTCCGTGGCTCTCTGAAGGCTACGGTGGACATCAAGGCTGTCGAAGGCTTGAAAATCAGCGGTTTCGTGGCTCTTGAGGAGGGCGACAATCATAAATTCTCTTACAACGGAATCATCAACACCGATGCTTCCGGTTCTGGCAAAGCGAGTCGTCAGCAGGACTTCTCGTTCAACCAGTTGTATGAGGCTACGGTGGATTATGTTGGCTCTTGGAACAACCACAACCTCGCTGCCGTGGCGGGCTTCTCCTACCAGCGTTTCATGTGGGACGGCCAGTGGATGGCGAACAAGGGTTTTCCCACAGAGACCACCAAGTACTACATCATGGAGAACGGTACTCCTGAACTCAAGGACGCTTCCATCAGTTCGTGGCGCGGCTCATACAGTCTTGCCGGCATCTTCCTGCGCGCGAACTATAATTATAAAGAGAAATACCTCGTATCCGCTTCCATCCGCCGTGAAGGTTCTTCGCGTTTCGGCACTAACAACAAGTGGGGCTGGTTCCCCGCAGTGAGCCTCGGCTGGCGCATTTCGGGTGAGAACTTCATGCGCGACCAGGACTGGTGCAACGACCTCAAGATTCGTGCCGGTTTCGGTATAACGGGTAACGCTCTGGGCGAGAGCCTTCGCTCGGTGGCTCTGCTCAGTAAAGGCGGCTCCTTCTGGTACGATGGCAAGTATGTTGAGACTTACGCCGTTTCGCAGAACGTGAACCCCGAACTCCGTTGGGAGAAGAAGTTCGAGTATAACCTCGGTGTGGACTACTCCTTCCTCGACAACCGTCTCTTCGGATCTCTGGATGCGTATATTCGCGAAACAAAAGACCTTTTATGGGATTACGAAGTGCCGTCCCCTCCTAAACAATATCCTACGATGTTGGCCAATGCAGGTGCGATGCGCAGTTACGGTGTCGAACTTGCCATCTCCGGCGTGCCTGTGAAGACCAAGAACTGGACATGGACTACCACTCCGACTCTGGCTTGGAACCGTTGCTACATTACCAAACTGTCTGACTCTGACTTGGGCTTCAACTACACCCAGACTACTTCCGGCTCCATCGGCGGCGAGAACGGACTGCAGAACACCAACACGCAGATTCTCACCGAGGGAGAGGCTATTGGCGCTTTCTACGGATATAAGTACTACGGCACCAAGTCCGACGGCACAATGATGTACGAGACTCCCGCAGGCGGCTACACTTCCTCTCCCAACGAGAGCCAGCGCATGGTGGTCGGCAATGCGCAGCCTGCCATCACCTTCGGCTGGAACAACGTCATCAAGTACAAGAACCTCGACATCACCATATTCTTCCGTGGTGTCGCTGGCAACAAGATACTCAACATGATGCGCCTTGCTTATGGTCCGCAGGCTTCGCAGTCCATGAACGTCTTCATGTACGATGTCACCAAGAATCCTGACGGCGTGGTTTATCCCAACAAGTCTTCTTTCTCGGACTACTATCTCGAGAACGGCTCGTACCTCAAACTGGATAACATCACCGTGGGCTACACTTGGGGCTTCAAGGACAATAAGTACCTCTCTTCCATCCGTCTTTACGGAACAGCTCAGAACCTTTTCACCATCACCGCCTATAGCGGACAGGACCCCGAGGTCAATACCACCAGTGTTTGGGAAGCTGGTATTGATAAGAACAACTTCTATCCTCGCACAGGGTCGGTTATGGTTGGACTCAATATGACCCTCTTCTAATGTTTTTAACGGATACTGACCTTATATAAATATTACGATTATGAAAAAACTATTTGTATATGCTATAGCACTGGCAATGCTCGCCCCGCTCTTCGTATCATGCAAGGACATGCTTGAGGAGGATATCTACGGCCAGCAGACGGTGGATGAGATGATGGGCAAGGAGGAGAATGTCATCCTGCTTGTCGGTCAGGCGTATGCCGACATCAAGTGGACGCACGACCACTGGGGCTATTGGGGCGTTTCGTCCCTCACCTCCGACGAGTGCGTCTGCCCCGTCCGCGTCCCCGGTGAACACTGGTCGGATGGCGGCTATTGGAAGAACCTCAACACCCACAACTGGAACGAGTTCGGCGATGCCTTCAAGAACATCTGGAACACCACCATCTCCGGCGCTGTCCTCTGCAACAAGCTTATCAGCACGCTCAATAGCAGCAAGGAGAGCATGTCGGAAGACCTATACAACCAGTATGTCGGTGAACTGGAAGTTCTCCGCAGCTACTATTATTTCAACCTTTTCGAGTGCTTCGGGCGCATCCCTTATACAGAGGAATTCAAGGAAGAGGCCAAGCCTCTGGTCAATCCGTGGGAGGTTTGGGTTAACTTGGTGAAGTGCTTGGAAAAGAACGCTCCCAATCTGCCTGTTGTCAGCGATGCCAACCGCTCTTCCAACTACGGGCGTGTCACGCAGGGCTTTGCCTACGCGCTTCTTGCGCGCCTCTACCTCAATGCCGAGTCATACGGCTGCACGGTTGAGAATGTGAAAATGGAGAGCATCCAGTCTGCCAATGATTTCTACACCAAGGCGGTTGAGTGCTGCGACAAGGTTATCAACTCCGGCGCATATCAGATTGAGGAGAATTTCTTCGACAACTTCCTCATCAAGAACGAGAACAGCCGTGAGAACATCTTTGTTATCGTCGAGGACGGGCGCGACAACTTCGATGTCCGCGAGTCATACTCCATGATGAACAAGATGCGTGTCAACCTCCTCACGCTCCACTATTGCCACCAGACCACCTACAGCATGCAGGAGAAACCCTGGAACGGCTTCTGCGCCCGTCCCTCGTTCATCAAGCGGTATGCTGACCGCGACGTGCGCGGACCCGGCAACGAGGGCAAAGGCACTATGAATGAGAAGACGTGGGGCTGGTTCATCGGTCCTGTCACCGACGCTGACGGCAAGCAGCTCAAGGACGAGAACGACTCGCTGGCAGTTGTGCGTCCCGAGGTGGAGTCCCTCTCTGGCGCAACGTGGAACGACGGTGCCCGCATGACCAAGTACGAGATTGACAAGACTGGCGAATATCACTACTGCGAGAACGATTTCGTCCTCTTCCGCTATGCCGATGTCCTCTGGATGAAAGAGGAGGCTATCATGCGTGGAGGCTCCGGCTCGTCTGGCATCTCGTCTGCTGATTTCCAGCGTATGATGGCTCGTTCATTCGCTTATGAGGAAGACCCCGTTGCTGCTTTCAAGGCTGCTTATGGCGATCCTTCGACATGGACTCCGGAGCAGATTCTTGACGAGCGTGGCCGTGAATTCGCGTGGGAGATGGTTCGCCGTCGTGACCTGATTCGCTTCGGCAAGTTCAGTGACCCCAACTACGTCGAGTATGTTTCCAACACCGACCCGACACGCAACTGGTTCCCGATTCCGTATTCCGTGCTCGAAAAAGCGGTGCGTGACGAGAACGGAAACCGTATATGGACACAAAATGAAGGTTATTGATTGTTAATAACTTCACTTAAATAAACCAACTTATTGTTTAACTAAATCCAATCAAAATGAAAAACGTAAAGTTTTTGATGGGTGTGCTCGCTATGGGCGCTCTCGCACTTGTTGCCTGCAAAAAAGACAACAAAGACAACAAGGACATGGACAACATCGCTGAAGATGGCTTCTATGTAGTAGGTGCCGCTACAGCCGTTGAGTCTGTTACTGCTGACAACGCAGCCAAAGGTCTTATGGGTGCCGGTATCAACGAAGTGGACAAAACCGCTCGCGCCGGTCTGTATGAGAAGTATGTTGCCCTCGAAGGTGGCAAGGAGTTCGAACTCGTGCTCAAAGAAGGCACTGCCGAAACTCACTATGGTGCTGAACTCAAAGAAAGTGATCCTTACGATGTCGCTAATGGTATTACTATCAAGGTTCTCATGGGTGAACTCAAACAGAACCTCAAGATGAGTGTCCCCAAATCTGGTTTCTATCACATCGCTCTCGACCTCAACAAGGCCGGCGATCTGCCCAATGCTTCTATCATCGTTGCTCCCGTTGAATGGCGTATCAATACTGATGATCAGAAGATTCTGACTGCTTCAGAGTTCAACAAGGAAAAAATGACTTGGACTCTCAAGGGCGTTGAGATGAAAAAAGGCGACAAGTACAAATATGCTTACGGCGGAGGCTGGAAGATTAAAGTTACTCCTGCTGCTGAGGTTAACATTGAGACCAACCTTGGTGAGGGCATGAAGTCTGGTGCTGCTGACATCGTTATCGCTAACAGCGGTAAATACGACTTCGAACTCGTTTGGAACCTCGCAGGCGGCGCTATCGAAAAGAACTTCACCGACAACACCAAATGCACCGAGAAGTATGAGGAAAAACTTCCTGACAATGTGTACATGATTGGTAACTACTGCGGCTGGGCATGGGAAAATGCTTCTGACATGGTTCAGGTAAATGGCTACGATGCTTTCTGGACTGTTAAGTACCTCAAGGCTGGCGAAGGCTTCAAGTTCAACACTGTCAAGAATTGGGACGAAGGTAAAGACTTCACCAAACTGATGAATGCTACCGAAGGTACTGGTACTGACAAGGATGGCAACCTCACTATTGCTGCTGACGGCTTCTATCTCCTGCTCGTTGACTATGCTGCCGACAAAATCGTTGTTGAACCTGCTCAGGTTTACGGCGTAGGTAAGGCGTTTGGCAATGTATGGCCCGATGGTGGCAAGGCTGCTGGTACTCTCTTCACTGCTGAAGGCGAGACTCTCGTTGCTACCACAACTGACGCTGCAGAAGGCATGGTTGATGGTCAGGACAAGGACGGTGGTCTCCGTATGTATGTTTACGGCGCATGCCTTGAGGCTCATGACTGGTGGAAACACGAGTTCGTTATCCTCGACGGTAAGATTGCTTATCGTGGTAATGGTGGCGACCAGGAGCGCGTTGCTGTTGCTGCTGGCAAGAAGATCGTTCTTGACTTCAACGCTGGCACTGGCGAAATCAAGTAAATTGCTTGCAATCAGGTGTTTCCCTCTTTGGGAAACACCATCTTCAGGGCGTACATCATGTACGCCCTTTTTCTTTTTTCCCTGTCACTTCCCCGCCTCTATCAACTATCTACTTTCCCCTTCTTTCAACTATCAACTATAAACTATCAACTTTTAACTGTCAACTTCCCCGCTTCTTTCAACTTTCAACTATAAACTTTCAACTTTTAACTGTCAACTTCCCCGCTTCTTTCAACTTTCAACTATCAACTTTCAACTATAAATCTTTAGTGATTCTTTAGTGATTCTTTAGTGATTCTTTAATGATTCTTTAGTGATTCATTAGTGATTAGTTAGTGATTCAGCTGTCATTTCCCTGTGACAACGCCTTCATATCCATCTCTATCCGCCACTGACATCGGGCGCGCGGACTTTTTGTCTCGTTCACAGACCGTGTCCGCGATTGATTTTTGCTATCACCATATTGCACATTCGTGTTTTTTTTACGAAAAATGTCCTGCCTTCTTGCATATCTCATACAAAAGTCTTATCTTTGCGCGCTAAATATGGATTTTATGGAATTTCATTACGAACCGATGTTTCAGCTCGGCAAGGACGTGACCGAGTACTATCTGCTGACCAAAGACTTCGTGTCTGTCAGTGAATTCGAAGGCAAACCCATTCTGAAAATAGAGAAAGAAGGCCTTGCGCGCATGGCGAATGCCGCTTTCCGCGATGTCAGTTTCCTGCTGCGCCGCGCTCATAACGAGCAGGTTGCGAAAATACTCCGTGACCCCGAGGCAAGCAGTAACGACAAATACGTGGCGCTCACCTTCCTGCGCAACGCGGAAGTCGCCGCCAAAGGCAGACTCCCTCTGTGCCAGGACACCGGCACCGCCATCGTCCACGGCGAGAAGGGCCAGCAGGTCTGGACTTACGACCGCGACGGACGTGAGCGCAGCGATGAGGAGGCATTGAGCGAAGGCGTCTTCAAGACCTACACGGAGGAGAACCTGCGTTACTCGCAGAACGCCCCGCTGACCATGTACGATGAGGTGAACACCAAATGCAACCTCCCTGCCCAGATAGACCTTGAGGCGACCGAGGGAATGGAATACCGCTTCCTCTGCGTGACCAAAGGGGGCGGTTCCGCCAACAAGACCTACCTCTATCAGGAGACCAAAGCCCGCATACAGAACGAGGGTACGCTCATTCCTTTCCTCGTGGAGAAGATGAAGAGCCTCGGCACTGCCGCCTGCCCGCCTTATCATATCGCGGTTGTCATCGGCGGCACGTCCGCGGAGAAGAACCTGCTCACCGTCAAACTCGCTTCGACGCATTATTACGATTCTCTCCCGACCTCGGGCAACGCTTCGGGCCGCGCTTTCCGCGATGTGGAACTGGAGAAGCGTCTGCTGCAGGAGGCTTACAAGATAGGTCTTGGCGCGCAGTTCGGCGGCAAGTACATGGCTCACGACGTGCGCGTGGTACGCCTGCCGCGTCACGGCGCCTCATGTCCTATCGGTCTGGGAGTCAGCTGCTCCGCCGACCGCAATATCAAATGCAAAATCAACAAGGACGGCATCTGGATTGAGCGCATGGATACCAATCCGGGCGAACTCATTCCCGCAGAGCTTCGTCAGCAGGGCGAAGGTGAGGCGGTGCGCATCGACCTCAACCAATCCATGAAAGAGGTCTGCGCCATCCTGACTAAATATCCCATCGGCACGCGCCTCAGTCTGAACGGCACCATCATAGTGGGTCGTGACATAGCCCACGCCAAAATCAAGGCGCGCCTTGATGCGGGCGAGGACATGCCGCAGTACATGAAAGACCACCCCGTCTATTACGCAGGTCCGGCTAAGACTCCGGAAGGCATGGCGTGCGGCTCGATGGGGCCGACCACGGCAGGACGCATGGACCCGTATGTGGATGAGTTCCAGTCGCATGGCGGCAGTCTGGTCATGCTGGCGAAGGGCAACCGCTCGCTGGATGTGACGGAAGCGTGCCGCAAGCACGGAGGCTTCTACCTCGGCTCTATCGGCGGTCCGGCAGCCATCCTCGCGCAGGAGAATATAAAGAGCATCCGTTGCGTCGAATACCCCGAACTTGGCATGGAAGCCGTCTGGGAGATTCAGGTGGAGAACTTCCCTGCCTTCATCCTCGTGGACGACAAGGGCAACGACTTCTTCAAACAGCTGAAACCCTGCACGGGCTGCACCATACTCTGAACAGACTGACAACCGGCCATGACAGACAGCAAGAAGGACACATTCTGGGCGCGCATAAGCCGCAAGTACCGGCTCAGCGTATTGCACGAGGACACTCTCGCGGAGAGTTGGCATGTGCGTCTCAGCTGGCTCGGGGCGGTGACTATTGTCACGCTCATGTTCCTCTTGTCGGTCGGCCTCCTGTCTTTGCTGATAGTCTATACGCCGATTCGCAATATCCTTCCGGGCTACTCGGAGGACCTGCGCCGCAGCCTTGTGGAGAACTCCGCGCGTGTTGACTCGCTCAATACGGAGATGGAGCTGCAGCGGCAGTATATGGATGTCCTCAAGATGGTTATGTCGGGCGAAGTGTCCACAGACACGGTGCAATCGCTTGACTCCATGGAGGTTGTGATGCGCGAGAAACTGCTTGAGGCGAAGAACGAGGCGACCGAGGAGTTCATGGCGCAGTATGAGGCGAAAGAGAAGAACAACTTCCAGCTCTTTGACATTCAGGAGACGGCTCCTGTCTATACCTTGTTCCGCCCTGTCAATGGGGTGGTCGTGCAGTCCGCAGACCCGCAGAATGGTGTATTCGGTGTTACGCTGGGGACTCCCGACAACGCCGGTGTCACATCTGTCCTCGCAGGAGTCTTGGTGTATGTGAACTACGAAATCGACAATACCTACACACTCATTGTGCAGCACGCTGCCTATTTGAGCGTCTATCGCCATGCGGGACGTGTGCTGAAGAAGGCGGGTGACGCGGTGAAGGCGGGCGAGAGTATCGCGCTTGTGTCGCCGGATGTCCCGTTGGTTTTCGAGTTGTGGCAGAACGGCAAGAGCATTAACCCCGAGGAAGTAATCACTTTCTGAACATTATACGCGGCATGAAACGCAGGCAGATAGTCATATTGGGAAGCACTGGCTCCATCGGCACGCAGACATTGGACATCGTCCGTGCCTGCCCTGACCGTTTTCAGGTCTATGCGCTGGTGGCGCACCAGAGCGTCGAACTGCTTGTTAAGCAGGCGCGGGAATTCCGCCCCGAGGTGGTCTGCATTGCCGACGAGTCGCGGTATCAGTCTCTGAAAGAGGCTCTTGCTGACATGGACATCAAGGTTTGGTGCGGTGCTGATGCCGTAGCTGACCTGGTGACATTCCCGTCGGTGGACATCGTGGTTGCCGCAATGGTCGGTTATGCCGGCTTGCGCCCGACGATGGAGGCTGTGCGCGCCGGAAAAACGGTCGCTTTGGCGAACAAGGAGACGCTGGTAGTCGCCGGAGAACTCATTCAGCAGTTGGCATCGCAGTATCATGCGGCGGTGCTGCCGGTGGACAGCGAACACTCCGCCATCTTCCAGTCGTTGGTCGGTGAGGAGCCGCAGTCGGTTGACAAACTGCTGCTTACAGCCAGTGGGGGACCATTCTGGCGGCACACGGCAGAGCAGTTGCAGCATGTCACGGCAGCAGAGGCGCTCCGGCATCCGAACTGGGAAATGGGCGCGAAGATAACCATCGACTCCGCCACCATGATGAACAAGGGTTTCGAGGTCATTGA